>JACCDG010132463.1_pt1 | contig 35275 bp, 40 predicted proteins | sample 7442471 | NCBI WGS metagenome assembly JACCDG01 (sample SAMN15323444, study PRJNA562643) | freshwater metagenome | isolation source: river surface water | place: USA:Blue River Watershed | collected 2017-08-17 | reverse complement strand
AACTGGTGTTCCTTGGGATAGATCAATAAATCCGCCTGGATATTTTCGAGCTTTTTCACCAAAGGGCGCCAAAAGATCCCAAGGAAAATCTGGCAGATTCAGGTTTGCCTACTTTGCTTGTGGTGGCAGAGCAGCAACTACTTCATGATCTTTTCCAACTGGACCTAATTTAGCTGCTCCTCCAGGGGATCCAATCTCAACAAAAAACTTAGTGTTGATTTCACTGAAATTCTTCCATTGCGAAGGCACATCATCTTCATAGTAAATAGCTTCTACCGGGCAGACTGGCTCACATGCACCACAATCAACACACTCATCAGGTTGAATATAAAGCATTCGATCACCCTCATAGATGCAATCCACTGGGCACTCTTCAATGCAGGATTTATCCTTCACATCAACACATGGTTGAGCAATTATGTAGGTCACGCTTCTCCTTACAGTTATATCCAGCTTTATAGGTAGAGAATACTGCCATTAACTCATACTCTAACTGGAGGTGAGTTTAATGGAGGGGGTCAAGTGCAGCCATCTGCGGCACAAATAGGTCAACGGGTCAGTATTCGCCTGCATGATCCTGCTGGTGGCTATCGGGATATTCTCGGTGTTTTAGAGAGTGAGAACACACTCCGAAAGAAGGATGGCACCTTGGTTTCCTTTGATCCAGCAAGAATTGCTATCTGGAAGGTTGTGCCAAGCAAATGAGTATTGCTGAGATTTCACTTTTTGATACCAAAAGCAGAAAGTTACAACCATTAAAGAGTAGCGATGGAAAAAAATTAAGAATTTATAGTTGTGGTCCTACTGTTTATCGTGACGCTCATGTAGGAAACATGCGAACATTTCTTCTTGGAGACTTAGTAACAAGAACTGCAAAATACCTTGGATATGATGTTGAATTCATTCAAAATATTACTGATGTTGGACATATGTCAGAAGATTTTGTTGAAGATAAAATTCTTGCACAAGCCAAAGCTGAGTCAAAGGATCCATTTGAAGTAGCCAGAATTTATGAAGCTAGATTTCATAAGGATTTATCTCATTTAAATATTACTCCTGCCAATAAGTATCCAAAAGCAAGTGAGTGCATAAAAATGATGCAAGATTTGATATCGCTATTGATTGCAAAAAATCACGCCTATGTGGGCAGTGATAACTGTGTTTACTTTTCTGCGCAATCATTTCCCGGATATGGCGCTATAAGTGGCAACCGATTGGATTCACTAAAACCAGGTCATCGATTTGAGTACACCGAAGATGGTGCAAAGAGATTTCACGCCGACTGGGCGTTATGGAAGGCAGCTGGCGATCGAACACAAATGATCTGGGACTCTCCATGGGGTGCGGGCTTTCCAGGCTGGCACATTGAGTGCTCAGCAATGTCACTGCATTACTTAGGTGGGTTTGTTGATCTGCATCTTGGCGGAATTGATCTTCGATTTCCGCACCATGAAGACGAACGTGCCCAATCTAATTGCGCAATGGATAAAGAAGCAGTTGAGTTGTGGGTGCATGGTGAACATCTTCTTTTTGAAGGAAGGAAGATGGCAAAAAGCACAGGAAATGTTGTTCTGATATCTGATCTCATTGAAAAACATATTGACCCACTAGCCCTGAGATTATGCTTTTTAGAAAATAGGTATCGAAGTCAAATGGATTTAAGTTGGGAAAGCTTAAAAGCAGCCCACAGCCTTCTGCAACGTTGGCGAGAAAAAATTCAACTTTGGCAGCGGGATAACAATGTAGATATACCGTTAACCCAAAAACTAATTGAGGAAATAGTCACTGACTTTAGACAAGATCTTGATACACCAAGAGCGCTTCAAAAATTAAGAAATCTTGAAAAATCTGAATCGGTAAGTGATGGTAGTAAGAACCTTGTGTTCAAAGCCGTGGATCAGCTATTTGGTTTAAATCTATTAAATCAAATTGCGCAAAAAGATTTATCACTAGAGGCGCAAAAGTTATTAGCGCAACGAGCGGTGGCTAGAGAATCTGGGGATTTCAATGAGAGTGATCGCCTTCGCAATGAACTAGAAAAATTAGGTGTTGCAGTCAAAGATAGTAAATCTGGACAAAGCTGGGAGTGGATAATTAATTAAACTTTGAACGGCTCTTAAACATGCTCACAATTATGGTAACAAAGCCGCCTAATAGAAATAAATTTCCAAAAGTATTGCCAGTAATCAAAATTTCATCTCCTGACCATGGAGTGCTAGCCCGAATCACTAATGCAAGCCAACTGGCAGCAGCAATAACTTGATAGCGAAGATAGATAAACTTTTGTCCAACTACTTTAAAGCCTAAGTAAGTCAAGATCAAAGAAAGAATTAAGCCAATTGGTTGGCTGAAGTTGTGCAACATAGTTCCACAAAAGCCAAGTAGTGCACCAAAGAGAGCGCTCTGAATTAGCCTCATGATTTGACTCCAGCAAACAAATCTAATTCCCGACCATTCTCATCAAAAGGTCCAGCGGTCTCCCCTTTGACCAAGGTGTAGTACTCATCTCCCCATACTGACAAGCCCAAATTATTTGATAGGGCAAAGAAAGGACCATCTACTGAAATTTGAGTGGCATGCGCCTTCATCGCTGCTAATTTTTGTGGAACATACTCGGGAGCTTTGACCACAGAGGTAACTAGCTCATCTGGTTTTGCAAATGGCAAATCATCAGCATTTTCTGCGCCAAAGAACTCTGAGCCAACCTCCTTCATTTTATCGATACCCATTTGAATAACAGATCTTGGCATTGTGTTCCAGTAAATCTTGCTAATCTGCCAACCCTGCTCACTTGCGATCTCCGATGCTCGCATTGCCACTTGGTGAGCCTTTATATGATCAGGATGACCATAGCCGCCAAACTCATCATATGTAATTAATACCTGTGGTTTTATTTCTAAAATAATTTTCACTAACTCATTTGCAGCTTCATCCAAATTAGCTTGCCAAAATACATCTTTGCGGTCATTTTGGGGAGTGCCCATCATCCCGCTATCACGCCATTTTTTACTTGGTGATCCCAAAAATCTAAAATCTTTCACTCCTAATTCATGCATTGCATCTTTTAACTCGATTTCACGATGCTCACCCAGTTTGTCATCTTTACTACTGGCTAAATTAAGTAAAGACTCAACTAAAACTTCACCCTCTTCACCTCTAGTACAAGTTACTAAAGTGACATCAATGCCCTCTGCGGCATACTTAGCCATAGTTACACCATTATTAATTGTTTCGTCATCTGGATGGGCGTGAACTAGTAATAATCTCTTTGCTGATTTCACCCGCACAATATAACTATAAAGGTGAGAGAAACTGACAAAGTAAGTAATAACAGATTAGAATTCACTAATGGTCGATGATAAGTCTGCCCGATTGCCACGGGATGAGCGTCGTGCGCAATTATTAGTTGCCGCCTTAGAGGTATTTACAGCCGCCGGCTATCACTCTGCGGCCATGGATGAGATAGCAGATCGAGCAAATGTTAGTAAGCCAGTTTTATATCAGCACTTTCCTTCAAAATTAGAGCTTTATTTAGCAGTTCTTGATTTACATATCGATTCATTAGTTTTTGCAATTCAGAAAGCAATTGCATCTAATCGAGAGAACTCATCGAGAGTTGCTGCGACGGTTGATGCCTACTTTGGCTTCATTGATTCTGAAGGCGAAGCCTTTCGCTTACTTTTTGAAAGTGATATGAATTTAGAGCCTCAAGTGCGCGAGCGACTAAATCGAATGACATATGACTGTGCAGCTGCAGTTAGTGCTGTGATATCGATTGATACTGGATTAGGTAAAGAGGAATCCATGATGCTTGCGGTGGGAATAATAGGAACAGTTCAAACCACAGCTCGGCATTGGCTAGATCGTGATGGAAAAATTGATCGCAGACGGGCTACAGAGTTGGTGATGAATTTAATTTGGCGGGGCATTTCTGGGTTTCCTAAGTCACAGTCCTAAATTCGCAAACCCATCAAGCTATAGATAGAGTTATCTCATGGCAACTAGTAAATCTGCAAGCAAAAGTTCAGGTAAAACTGAGATCAAAATTGGTATTTCAGACAGCACTCATGAGATTAATTTTGAATCTCCAAACACCCAATCTGAAATAGTCGCAAAAGTTAATGAGGCAATTAAGTCTGCGACTGTCCTAGCATTAAGTGACAGTAAAGGACGAGAGATTTTGGTTCCACATAATAAAATAAGTTATGTTGAAGTTGGCGAATCAGCTGATCGCCGAGTGGGTTTTGCAAATCAATAATTAGAGTTTAATCACTCGGCGTTTATTGGCTCTTGCTTCCAATCTCTCCCACTGTTCCGGCAAAGTTACGTACTCACCTAACAAATTTAGTTTCCCATTTCCATGATAATCACTAGCACCAGTCATTATGAGATTATTTTGCTTAGCTAACTCAATTAACTGAGTTTTTTCATCAGGTGAATGATCGCGGTGATCAACCTCAACACCATCTAGGCCAGCTTCAATCAAAGATCCAAAAGTTTCAAGTGAGATAGTTCTTCCTCGATGTGATGCCATTGGGTGTGCAATTACGGAGACTCCACCAGCCGCTTTAATCATTTTAATTGCCACTTCTGGCAACGGTGAGTAGTGGGATACATAGTATTTTGATTTGTTGTGCAGCATCTGAGTAAAAGCCTCATCCCTACTTGCTATCACACCTTTTTTCACCAATGCATCTGCCAAATGTGGGCGCCCTAAGGTTGCACCATCTGCTAATTCATTTAAGACATCCTGCATACTTATATCGATCCCAGCCTCATTAAGCCGAGTAATAATTTTTGCCATTCGGCCATACCTATTTTCACGGGTTGCTTGCATGGTGTTCATTAATTCTGAATTTTCAGAATCAAACAACAATCCAAGAATATGCACACTTATTCCATCTTGGGTTTGGCAGGAGATCTCAGCTCCAGGAACAAGTGAAATACCTGGTCGAAGTGCAGAAATTGCCTCTTGCCAGCCACTTGTTGAATCATGATCAGTAAGACCCAATACTGAAATTCCAGCAGCAAGTGCTTTATTTATTAATTGAGTTGGCGAATCGGTTCCATCACTAAAGTTTGTGTGGGTATGCAAATCAATCATTTGATTTACTCTCTTCTTGATTTGACCGCAATACAAAGAGTGAACAACCAAATAGCAATCCAATTATTCCAGGAATGGTTCCGGCTGGTGGTTGCTGCCCAAGCCATAGATAAGCAAGTATTGCGCTAACCGGTACCTCAAAAAATACAACTAATGAGACCACTGCTGGTGATACTCGCTTTAGAGTGAAGTTAAACAAGGTATGCCCTAAAAATTGTGCTCCTATTATTAATCCTGCTAACAAGATCCATTCTGATGTTGAGAAGCCAGTTAAATTTGAGTTGGTAACAAGCACCACAGGAAAAATCATCACTGCACATGTTAAATAACAAACAGTTGTAAAAGTGGAGGTTGATATAACTTTTTGTGAATTGGCGGCAATTATCATGTAAGCAGCCCCTACTGCTCCACCAATTACTGCTAGCAAATCACCCTGAAAAGCTTGTATTGAAACATTGAAATCAATCCCAGTAATGACAACTACAGAGAAAAATGCAATCACCATTCCACCAATTGATTTTTTTGGTATGTGACCCCCAGCTAACTTAATAAATATTGCAGCAAATATTGGTTGGGTGGCTGTCAGTGCTGTTCCAGTTGCCACACTGGTTAATTTCATAGCCCAAAAGAAACAAACAAAGTGAGTGGCTAGTAATGCCCCTGCCAAAATTGACCAGCGAATTGCTCGTTGCTCAGCCTTTGTTCGCCACTCCCCCCTGGCCAATGCAAAGGGCATCATCATTAATGCACCTACTAAGTTTCGCCAGAAGATCATTGTGGGAATGGGCATCGTGGCCTTAGCAATGATTGGACCCGAGGAACCAATACCAAGCACACCTAAAACCAAAAAGGGGATATCTCTGCCTGTTGGCAATTTTGTGTGATCTTGATTCTTCATGGGTAAAACCTACCTATAAATTAATTATTGTTATGAATTGATAGTAAGCGGTTACCCTTAACCTATGAATACCAGCACTAGAACAAACTTAACTCGTGTATTCCTGGCCCGATTAGCAGGTACTGCAGTTTTTGACCCAAATGGTGATCAACTTGGAAAAGTAAGGGATGCTGTAGCAACCCTTCGGGCTAATAATCAACCGCCGAGGATTCTTGGCTTAATTGTTGAGGTACCACCAAGAAAAAGAATTTTTGTGCCAATTACACGTGTAACTTCAATTGAAAATGGTCATGTAGTTATTACTGGCCTGCTCAACATGCGAAGATTTGAACCAAGAACAAATGAAATTACAGTTTTGTCTGAAATGTTAGATCGATCGGTCACATTAGTTGAGACAGAAGAAAAAGTAACCATTGAAGATATCGCAATGGAGTTTTCAAAGAGTGGTGACTGGTTTATTGAGCAGGTGCACATTACTAAACGTGGCTCTGGTTTTAGGAAACGTGGATCATCAAGCACTGTCTCTTGGCATGAAATCTCTGGTATTCAACTTCCAGAAACTAACCAAGCAGTAAGCCACCTATTAGGAACATTAGCCAATCTGCGTGCTGCTGATTTAGCGGCAGTATTGCAAGATTTAAATATTAAGCGAAAGGTTGAAATAGCCCGAGCCTTAGATGATGAGCGGCTTGCTGATTTACTCGAGGAAATGGATGAAACCTCTCGTGTTGAATTATTAGCTGAACTTGAAGGTGAGCGCGCAGCTGATGTTCTGGAGGAGATGGATCCAGATGATGCAGCAGATTTACTCCGTGAAGTTGGTAAAGAAAAAGCTGAAACACTTCTAGCTTTAATGGCACCAGAGGATGCTGAAGATGTTCAACGATTAATGGATTATGAGGACTACTCAGCTGGTGGAATGATGACGACAGAACCCATAGTTCTTACTGCTGATTCAACGGTTGCTGAAGCTCTTTCAAAAATTAGATCAACACAAATGGCACCTGGACTTGCCTCACAGGTATTTGTTTGTCGCCAACCAATCGAAACTCCTACCGGGAGATTGATAGGAGTGGTGCATATTCAAAGATTGCTACGTGAACCACCGGCCACACTACTTGGTGGAATTTTGGACTCAGACATAGCCCCACTCTCACCAGATTCCACTTTAAATGAAGTTGCCCTTTATCTAGCCAGTTATAACTTACTGGCTGTTCCAATTGTTGATGCAAGTGATCGTCTATTGGGTGCTGTGACCGTTGATGACGTTCTCGATCACTTGCTACCAGAGAATTGGCGTCAAGTAGAATCATTGAAGCGAGAAAGTGAGTTAAATTAACTATGGCAAAGAAAAAAATAAATAAGAACTCACTTGAGTACCCACGTGAGGCTCGTAGAACCTTAAAGCCTTCCTATGATCCTGAATCTTTTGGTCGATGGTCTGAGCGATTTGCGCGTTTTCTTGGCACTGCTCGTTTCCTAGTCTTTATGACAGCTTTTGTATTTATTTGGGTGGCTTGGAATTCTCTTGCGCCAAGTGACTTACGATTTGATCACTATCCATTTATTTTCTTAACTTTACTTCTATCGTTACAAGCATCCTACGCGGCACCCCTGATCCTGCTTGCCCAAAACCGACAAGCTGATCGCGACCGTATTCAAGGAAATGAGGATCGTGATCGCGATGAAAGAAACATGGCAGATACCGAATATTTAACACGTGAAATCGCAAGTATTCGAAATGATATTAGTCAGGTAACAACGAGAGAATATTTGCGCACAGAAATTCGTGATGCAATTGATGAGATTGTTAAGAAACTTAACAAAAAGCTCTAGGTGTTTACGTTTAGCCTTACGCCCACTAGAGATTTAGGTCGAATAATGATTTTATCTAAAATTGAGTCAAAAGCATCTTTCATTTGTTGATCTGTCAACACAATCGGATTCCCAGCATCCCCACCTTCGCGAACATTTGTATTGAAACCTATTTTTGCTAACAATGGCACATCAGCTCCAACTAATTCACTTAGTCGTCTTGCCGTCTCTTCTCCCCCACCACTACCGAAGATAGAGATTTTCTCACCAGTTGTGGCGGATACTGTCTCTGACATATTTTCAATCACACCAATTACCGGTTGCTTGATTTGATGGGCAATTCTTCCAGCACGTTCGGCAACTTCAGCGGCTGCGATTTGAGGCGTAGTTACAACAATAATTTCCGATCCTGGAATCAATTGACCAAGTGATATTGCAATATCACCTGTTCCTGGCGGAAGGTCTAATAACAATAAATCTAAATCGCCCCAGAATGCATCACTTAACAATTGTTCTAGAACTCGATGCAGTAATGGTCCGCGATAGGCAACTGGATCAGATCTTTCAGGTTTGAACATCTCCATTGAAACTACCTTTACCCCGTAATTTTCAACTGGAATAAAGGTTTGATCTATTGCTGTTGGCCTTTTGTCTAAAATTCCCATCAAACGTGGGATTGAGTGACCATATACATCTGCATCCAAAATTCCAACCTTTAAGCCTCTGGCGGCTGCAGCAACAGCTAAATTGACAGTAACCGAAGACTTACCAACGCCACCTTTACCAGAGGCGATACCTAGCACTCTGGTTAACGAATCTGGTTGAGCAAAAGGAATGAATTTCTCGCGCCCTCCTCTAATAAGCTTCTTTACAGTATTTCTTTGTTCCTCACTCATTACTCCAAAATTGATCTCTACTGATTTGATTTCACTTATTTCACTTAAGGCATTTGTGATATCTGACTTTAAGCGATCTTTCATCGGACAACCAACAATGGTGAGCAATATGCCGATATGTGCAGTGCTATCGACAAACTTGACTGATTCAACCATACCTAGTTCAGGCAGCGGCTTATGTAACTCTGGGTCAATTACTTTCTCTAGAGCTTTATTAATTAAATCTACTGTGCTCATAAAATCTCTGGATCTATTTTTGGCTTTGGTTTCACCTCTAAATCAGATTTATCAATAACATCACCAATATGCTTTTTTATCAAAGCTTTTGGATGTAAATCCTTTACCTGCATATCTTCATATCCTGGCCCTAAGTTTTCCTTTAGCTCATTAGTAACATTTTGAGCCATATTTTTAACTTTAATTAAAAGCCTAGCTGCATCTGCTGCCATATTTGGCAAACGATCAGGACCAATCAAAATCATGCCAATAACAAGTAGTGCAAGAATTTCACCGCCACCGATATTAAACATCTTATTTACTCCTTAGATGCTGCAAGAGTAACGGTTACTTCTCTGGTCAAATTACCGCGTTTATATTTAATTTTTATCTTATCGCCAACATTTTTACTTCTGATCATGACAATTAATTCATCTGAATTTTCAACCTCTGACCCATCAAATTCAATAATTACATCACCGGCTCGCAATCCAGCTTTTGCGGCAGGTCCACCTGGTGTTATGCCAACACCTTCGCTAGTAATCAACGCACCAGTTCCGGTATATCGGGTATCAACTGAAATTCCCATTATCGGATAGGTGGCAGAACCTGTTCTGATTAATTGCTCAGTAGTTTTTTTGGCTTGGTTAATCGGTATAGCAAAACCTAATCCAATAGATCCTGCTTGACTGCTAAATCCTAGTGTTGCAATTGCAGAGTTCACTCCAATAACTGCACCAGTTGCATCAACTAGTGGCCCACCTGAGTTACCAGGATTAATTGCAGCGTCGGTTTGGAGTGCGTTGATAAATGAGCTCTCACCGCTGCCATTACCAGTTGTAACCGCTCGATTTTTTGAACTAATAATTCCAGAGGTGACAGTTCCTGAAAGTCCAAGTGGGGAGCCAATAGCAATTACTGCATCTCCTACCTGCACCGTATCGCTGTTGCCTAGTTGCAAAGTAGGTGCGCCTACTACATCAATTTTGAGTACCGCTAAATCATAAGGAGCATCTCTGCCAATTAATTTTGCTCGGTATTTCTTGCCATCAGATAACTCAACAGTGATGGTTCCACTTCGAGCTGCAGACTCAACCACGTGGTTGTTAGTCAATATAAATCCATCGCTATCTAGAAAAAAACCAGATCCGGTGCCTGAGCCGGCAGAGCCCTTAACTGAAATAGAAACTACTGCAGGGATAACTCGAGCTGCCAGGGCTGCGATTGAATCTGGTGCTCGCTCTACTGTGTTAGATGTTTGCACTAAATTAGCGCCAATATTTGTGGCACTGCTCCGACCAATTGCCGCGCCAAATCCGCCAGCAAGTAATGCAATTACTACAGCAATCACAAAAAAGTTGGAGTTGCTTCTGCTAGAAACTATACGAACTTGCTTAGGTTCTGCACTACCTTGCCACCATGGTGTATCTGATGGTTGTTTCATTTAAGTAAGTTTATTGGCTACCAAGACACCTGCGCCAATAGGAATAAGTGATGCTGCCCATCTTTCATCCTCTTTTACAACCTTTATTGCATCTCTTCTGGCAATACTCTCAGGATCTCGCTGGGTTGGGTCGGCAACCTTGCCGCCGCTCATAGCCTGATCAATTACTAGTAACCCACCCGGTTTCAACAATCGGTAAGACTCTTGGACCATGTCAAATAAATCAAGAGCTGGTCTGATAACAATTAAGTCGTAGGAGTTATCAGCTAACTTGCCAATCACTTCAATTAATTTCCCAGTAATTATTCGATATCTAGTTGGTGCAATATCTGCTTCATCAAAGATAGTTTTAGCTATTTTTGAGTGCTCTCGCTCTGAATCAATTGTTGTAAGAACTGCATCAGACGGCATGCCGCTTAGAAGCCATAATCCACCAACACCTGAGCCAGTTCCAATCTCCACAACTGATTTAGCACTTAGCAAATGAACTGAAAACTTTAAAAACTTGCCAACTGCTGGTGTTGGATCAGAGGCACTTATCTCTTGCCCATTCCTTCTTGCCTGTTGCATGAAGTAATCCTCATGCGCAAAACTTTCGGCAAATGAGTTCATGTCTCCTCTGGTTTGCCCTGACTGACTCAAAAGGTATCCAGCCATTCGATTAGAAGCCGTACTGCAAATCCAGTGCCACCCTTAATATTTTCACCGGCATCTACTTCAGATCTGCCAGTGCCGGCAATATCTAGGTGAACCCACGCTCTATCACCAGCAAACTCCTCTAAGAACAGCGCTGCAGTTACAGAGCCAGCTGAAAAATTAAACTTATCTGCCGTATGGTTAAAATCAGCAACATCACTAGCTAAAGCCACTGAGTAATCATCAACTAATGGCATATGCCAAACCTTTTCCCCAACTCTATCCCCAATTTCATTTAATTTTTTTGCCAAAGATGTATTCCTGGTATACATCGCAGCGTATTGACGGCCTAAGCCAAGTGTTGCGGCCCCAGTTAAAGTGGCAACATCAATTAGATAATCTGGATCTAAATTTAAATCAGCGTATGCAAGTCCATCTGCTAAAACCAATCTTCCCTCAGCATCAGTATTTATTACCTCCACTGTTGTGCCGCCATAATGTTTAATAACATCAGATGGGCGTTGCGATGTACCGGAAAGAGCATTTTCAGCCACCATTAATAGTGTAGTAACTCTTACCTTCGGCTTCGTCTTAGCTAATGCAACGGTGGCTGTTAAAACTGCAGCAGCACCAGCCATGTCACTCTTCATACCAATCATCGTGTCATATGGTCGTTTCAAAGAAACTCCACCTGTATCAAAAGTAATTCCTTTCCCAACTAAGACTACGTGTGGCCAATGCGCAGAGCCTTTTGGAGCATAAGTAACCTCGATTAACCTAGGACCAGGTTTAGGAGATGAGTTGCCGACAGCAACTAATCCTCCAAAGTCTTTTAGTGCTCGGCCAGATTTAACAGTTATTGAAAGTCCAGAGTTTTTTGCAGAAGAAACCAAAGCGCTAGCTTGTTTTGCTAACCACTCTGGATTTTTTATATTTGAAGGTGTATGGATTAAATCTCTAGCCTGCCACACAGCAGTTGCTAATACATCTGCTCGCTCCAACTCTTTTTCAAACTCACCATAGATGGAAAATGTTGGTTTTTTAACTTTCTGTTCACTCTTAAGTGAGAATTGATAATTGGAAAGTATTAGGGCCACTGCAATCGTAGTAATAAAATTTTTATCCTCAGATAAAGCACAAAGTACCTGACTATTACTGGACTTAACTTTTCGACCTAGTGCAGCTGCAGACTTACGCAAATCCTCATTATTCGCCTCACCAATACCAACTAAATAAATTCTTGTCAGATTGTCTGCTGAGAGCGGGACTTCAATAATTTCACCAGCTTTTGCAGTGAACTCTGGCCAATTTGCAAGCTCAATGTTTAGATCTAATTTTGTAAAGTTATTCAGTAAAGTTAAAAACCGACTTTTTATTATTTGAGGTTTCTCACCCGGGATAACTGGTATTGCAACTGCATTGAACTTTGATAGATCTAAATCTCGCTCGGGAATAAGTAATAGACCTGGCGATAGATCTAAGAGTTTATTACTCATAAACTTAGCGGTATTTAGATTTGTCGTTTACTTTTTTACTAATGCAACAGCAGCTTGAAGGACATTTCCTAGATTTGTTGCCTCTTCGACATTTAGTTCCACAACTAATCTTCCGCCGCCTTCAAGAGGAATTCTCATGACCATTGAGCGAGCCTCTTTGGTGACCTCCATCGGGCCATCACCAGTTCTTGGTTTCATCGCTGCCATTTAAATCTCCCCTATAAAAATCATCTAGTGCTTACCTAGAGGCTTAATTATCCCCTATCTGGCTACTGGTGGGAAATCCTTTAAATACCCTTATGAAATCAAGCCAATTAGGCGGGATCTGCCCGAAGTAATTACTGAAGCGACCGCTCGCTCAGGTACACCCAACTTTTCTGCTATCTCGCTCACACTGACCATATTTACTAAGTGCAAAGTCAAAATCAAACGCTCTTCTTCAGGCAAGGTGGCAATTAATTCAGCAATTGTCTTTCGGCTGTCATCAGGTGCCATGGCATAAAGGTTACTGGGCAGGGCCAATACTTTCGAGTTATGCTCAAACTTGGCGAGCAAATCGGCGCAAAGAGAGCCAAACTCCGATAAGTAATGCAGGTTTTACGAAAAGTAAAATAATGCGGGGTGCTATTACCTCTTCCTGCCAATAAAAAATTGTGCCACCGCGAACTTTTTTTAACTCAAATTTTCCAGTTCCTCTAAGAACTCGACCAATATGCCTGACCTCGCAAATATGCGGCGGCTTCCAATTCGTAATCTCCATCGTGTCCAAAATACCAATTCTTAATTTTGGATAAAGCTTTGGGAAGATGCCGGTAAAGGCAAAGATAAGTACTCCTTTGCCATTTTTAACCGTTCGATCTTGATCTATCTCTGACCAAACTTTGGTTTGTAGCATCCACTTACTTTGACTCTTCCAATCAACTAAAGATTTCCAAACCTGTTCAATTGGTTTATTCACTCTTATCGTTAACTCAAGATTTGATAACTTATTCACTTTGCTTTAACCGCCTTAATGGTTGAGGGTATATCGCTGCACCAACTAACCATCTCTTTTTGTCCCCTCTTCATAAAATTTAGCGAAGCCAGATGATCTAAGGCCGTTCTAAGGGGTGCATAAACTCCGGTGGGGTCGCATACGGCAATCGGTTTATTATGAAACTTTAAGTAACGACCAACCCAGATCTCAAAGAATTCCTCTAGGGTGCCGATTCCACCTGGCAAAATAATAAAGGCTTCAGATAAATCTTCAATTTTTGCTTTTCTGTTTCGCATATTATCTACAACATGCATATGCGAGGCTTGATCGTCCTCAAATTCAATTCGCTTAAGCGGCTCTGGAATTACGCCAATTGTGACTGAACCAGCCTCTCTTGCGCCTTTAGCCACCTGACCCATCATTGAAGCTTTACCGCCACCCCAAACAAGATCCCAACCTTGCTGGCCAATTGCTTTGCCGACATCAAATGCTAATTCAAGTGAGCTCTGAGGGATATCAGGAGCAGAAGAGCAGAAAACTGATACGCGCATGAATTTAGTCTATTACCTCTGACTCACTTTGATACCGTTGGGTAATGAGCGGTAATCAAAGCAAGGGTTATGGATTTGGAGTTGCTACCCAAACCCAATCTGGGCAGATTCTTGAGTGTTCTTTTTATAGCCTTGGTTTAGGAGATGCTCCAACAAATAAGAGCGATAACAACTTTACTGCCTTACTTGGTGAAGATTTGATTCGTAAAGTAAAAAAAGTTCCAGTTGAAGTTGTGATTACTCTTGAGGAAAAACCAAAAGATGCTGCTGATGTTTATCTAAGACTTCACCTCCTCTCACATAGGTTGGTAGCCCCTCACACAATAAATCTTGATGGCATATTCGGATTGCTTGCAAATGTGGTTTGGACCTCAGCTGGTGCTTGTGAAGTGGAAGGCTTTGAAAAGGTTAGGCCACAACTACAAAGCAAATTTGGGAATTTAGTTGTTTATGGCGTTGATAAATTCCCAAGAATGATTGATTACGTGATTCCAGATGGCGTACGGATAGCAGATGGTGATCGAGTTAGGTTGGGGGCATATCTCTCGCCTGGCACCACTGTGATGCATGAAGGCTTTGTAAATTTCAATGCGGGCACTTTAGGCAAATCTATGGTTGAGGGCCGGATAAGTGCAGGTGTTGTTGTTGGCGATGGCAGTGATATCGGTGGTGGTGCATCAATTATGGGGACCTTAAGTGGCGGCGGTAAAGAGGTGATCTCTATTGGTAAGAGAACTCTGCTTGGTGCTAACTCAGGTATTGGAATTAGTTTAGGAGATGATTGTGTTGTGGAGGCTGGTGTCTACATCACAGCAGGCTCAAAGATATCCCTTCCTGATGGAAGTATTGTTAAAGCAAAAGAGTTAAGTGGTGCTAATAACTTACTATTTAGACGTAACTCGCAATCTGGGGCGCTTGAAGGGGTTGCTAAATCTGGTAAGTGGGCAGGACTTAATGCAGCCCTACATAACAATTAGCTTTTAAAAAGTTTTTTCGGAGAGGTAATAAATCCCACTCCCCATGAAATATGCATTGTTGCTAGAACTAGTGGCATAAGCAATTTATCTAAAATTCTTCGGCCAATAGTCAAGCCGCCAATCACCAAAAGAAGTACATAGGATAATAAAGGAACAAAGAAGAGTGGGTTTACAAATAATCCAGTTGTAAGTGAAATGGCATTTGCTATAACTGCAATTGGTGGTGCCAAATAGCGATAGTTAGTAGTTTTAGGATGCTGCCTAGCGATAACTCGGCGCCATCTTCCATACTGAAAGTATTGCTTTGCTAACTTAAAAATACTTTTTCTTGGTCGATAAGTAACCTTAAGTGCTGGATCAAACCAAATTAATCCACCCTGAGCACGCATGCGATGGTTCAACTCCCAATCTTGCGCTCTGATGTATCGCTCATCAAAGCCACCAGCCTGCAAAATTGCAGTCTTCTTAAAGGTGCCCAGATAAACTGTCTCAGACTCACCTGCGTTGCCGCCCGTATGAAACTTGGAAGGCCCAACCCCTAGTTTTGATCTCATCGCTTGCGCAATAGTTCGTTGCAATCCACTGCTGCTATCTGCATACATAACTCCGCCGACATTTACTGCACCTGTTTTTAACATGACATCAACCGCAGTCTTTATGTATGTTGATGAGATTTCAGAGTGACCATCAATTCTGCAGATTATTTCATTAGTGCTTTCTTTGATAGCTAAATTTAAGCCTTTAGCAGTTTGACCTGTTGGGTTGTTAACAAGTTTTATGTTTGAATTTTTTGCTGCTAATTCAGTAGCAATCTGGTTAGTTCTATCTTTTGATGGTCCAAGTGCCAAAATTATTTCAATCTCCCCCGCATAATCCTGCTGAAGGATTGCTGAGATGCAATTTTCTAAATCTTGTTCCTCATTGAGAATAGGCAATATCACCGATACGGCAGGTGTGCTCAAATTATTCATAACCCCTCCTGCCATTATTTGTGCTCAGTATTTCCCTGCCCATAATCTAGGATAAGAAGATGAAATCTTCTCGAAGTGTCAGGATCTTTACTGGTATTTCGATCTCAACTTTGGCAATTTCAGCAGTAAGCGCATTGGCTTTTGGCACAGTTTCTGCCTCAATAAACAAGATAGATGCATTCGCTGGTATTGATAAACGTCCCGAAAGAGTTTCCTCTGCAATCAACTATTTATTGGTCGGATCAGACACAAGAGAAGGTTTATCAAAAGCTGAACTAAAAGCGCTTCGAGTAGGTTCAGTTAAAACTGCTGCTGGTAAAAGATCTGACACCATGCTACTGGTTCATATTTCAAAGGCGCGAGACAAGGCTGTTTTAGTTTCTATCCCTAGAGATTCATTTGCATTAATTCCGCAGCACCTAAACAAATCAGGAAAAACCATTCCAGCTACCTATTCTAAGATCAACTCAGCATTCAACTGGGGTGGTGCGCCTCTACTAATTCAAACCATAGAGGAAATGACTGAGTTAAAGATCGACCACTATATAGAGGTTAATTTTGCTGGGTTTGCAAAGGTGGTTGATTCATTAGGTGGAATTGAGGTTTGCACTAAGAAAGATATAGATGATCCAAAGAGCCACTTAGTTTTACCTGCTGGAGTTCATACCTTAAATGGCATCGATGCACTTAAATATGTTCGTACTAGAGAGTTTGATGGCTTGGGAGATATCGGCAGAATGCAACGCCAACAAGCTTTTATGTCATCAGTATTTAAGAAGGCTACAAGTGCTGGAGTATTACTAAATCCAGTGACAATGACTAATTTTATTAACTCTTCTCTTTCTGCGGTAACCACAGATGAAGGATTAAAGAACTCAGATTTGATTACCTTGGCTAAGCAACTGAAATCACTTGCCACCTCAAATATAAGAACCCTCACTGTGCCACTTTCCAATTTAAACTATTATTCAAATGGCGTAACGGCATCTGTTTTATGGGATCCAGTATTAGCCCCTGAATTGTGGGATCGCTTGCGTGAGGATCGAGCGGTAATAGATGAGGTGACTCCATCACCTTCACCATCTGCGACTGAAGCTGCAAAGGTTGAGATTATTGATAAGTTTAAAACTCGAACTGCAGCAGATAATATCTGCCGATAATCAACTTGCTTAAAGATAGGCTCCATCCATGGCATTAAAACTTTCGGTGATTGGTACTGGCTACTTAGGCGCTACGCACGCTGCCTGCATGGCAAGTTTGGGCTTTGAGGTCATCGGATTTGATACTGAATCTTCGAAAGTAGATTTGTTAAGCAAGGGTAAGGTTCCATTTTATGAGCCGGATCTAGAGGAGTTACTGGCACAGCAAATTAAAGCCAAACGATTAACCTTTACAAATAAAGTTGAGGATCTTTCTGATGCAGATGTCCACTTTATCTGTGTGGGAACTCCCCAGATAATAAATGGTAATGCCGCAGATTTAACATATGTAAATTCAGCTCTTGATTCAATCGCAAAGTATGTAAAACCAGGTGGCTTAGTTGTTGGTAAATCAACAGTTCCAGTTGGAACGGCGACAAAATTAAGAAACAGATTACTTGAATTAAATCCCAAAGCGGATCTTGCTTGGAACCCTGAATTTCTTCGCGAGGGATTTGCCGTTGAAGATACTTTGCGTCCAAATCGCTTGGTTGTTGGTGTTGCCACAGATTCCGCTGAGAAAATTCTCAAAGATGTATATGCGGTAAATCTAAAGGAAAATACGCCGTGGGTGAGAGCTGATCTACCTACAGCAGAGTTAGTAAAGGTTGCAGCTAACTCATTTTTAGCAACCAAGATTTCCTTTATTAATGCAATGGCTGAAGTTTGCGAAGCATCTGGCGGAGATGTAACAGTTTTGGCGAAAGCAATTGGATACGATCCAAGAATTGGAAGCAGATTTTTACAAGCAGGAATTGGATTTGGTGGTGGATGCCTACCAAAAGATATTCGCGCATTTATGGCACGGGCTGAGGAGTTGGGAGCAAGTCAAGCGGTTGAATTCTTAAAAGAGATCGATGCGATAAATCTACGGGCTCGACAAAGAATTATTGAATTAGTTCGTAAAGATCTATCTGATGACTTAGTGGGCAAAAAAGTCGCTGTTTTAGGTGCAGCGTTTAAGCCAGATAGTGATGATGTTCGTGACTCCCCTGCCTTGGATATTTCAGCACAAATTCAAGCCGCTGGAGCTCATGTCACAGTCCATGACCCAAAAGCAATTTCAAATGCACAAAAACGTTTTCCTGGCTTAAGTTTTTCGCAAGATATTGATTCAACTTTGAAAGATGCGGAGATTGTTCTTCATCTAACTGAATGGAAAATTTATCGAGATATTGATCCAACACAGATTAAGAAACTAGTGAAAACTGCAATCATGATTGATGGCAGGAACGCACTAGATCGAGAACTTTGGCGTGCAGCTGGTTGGAAATTTAGAGCATTGGGACGAACTGATAGTGAGTGATCCGATAGATCAATTACTAGCCTTAAAGAGTTGGGCAGTTGTTGGTTTGAGTAATAACTCCGAGCGGGCTGCCTATCGAGTTTCAAAATTGCTTATTGAAAAGGGGCATCGAGTAATACCAGTTCATCCAAAAGCTGAGACAGTTCATGGCCAAAAAGGATATGCAAAGTTGTCAGATATACCTTTTGAAGTAGATGTGGTGGATATCTTTGTTAATTCAGAGATTGCCGGTGAAGTTGTAGATAATGCAATTGAGATCAAAGCTAAAGGTGTTTGGCTTCAACTTGATGTTATTGATGAGGCTGCGGTCGATAGAGCGCAAAAAGCTGGTTTGATTACTGTAATGAATCGCTGTCCTGCTATTGAATACAGTAAAAGAATTTAGTTATTCAAGAATTTTCCCGCTGTAATACTGTTGAGCATGGATTACTTCTGTAAGTAAGGTTTCAAGCTCTTCCCCAATGATTCCAACCTGCTTAATCGATTGATCAAACTTTAATTTAGGATTACGAGCCATTAGATGTAGATAAGGCCGATAATCATCACTTTCTAGGTCAGTTTCTAATTCTCCTGTAACAACATAACTAGAGAGTAACTCAATGCTTCCTAGTGGCAAATCTAGAATGGCCCTGAGGCTTTGTTCATAAAAATTTGTTACACAACCTATCTGGCTCCAATAATTTGCATTTGGCGTCAAATAGTTCACACCAATTAGTCTTTTGTAATCAACAGCATCAACATGAATTTCAAATCCTCCGACTAAGTTCACTTCATTGGCAAGTTTCAGTGCTGAAACTTGAATTTCTTGTGAAATCTCATCAGTAATACCAGGAAGTGGAGTGATGGATAAATCACCAGTAAGTAAGGTGATTGGCCAAGTTACGGCCTGCGCGTGAGCTGATCTCGCCACCAAAATTGACAATGACTCACCATGAGTTGAATGCAATGAGATCTGATCTATTTTCTCTAGAGTTTTAGAGTTTGGATATACCTTTACACCAGACTTTTCTGCGCTTTTAATTGTGGGAAGAGAAATGATTTTTGGGTCTACATAAATAAAATCAAGATCTTTAGCAAATTCCACTAGCCGCTCAGCTGTCATGCTGATATTTTCAAATTTTATCTGAACTCCTAATTTCACCGCTTCATTTTGATAGGTAGATTCACCCCACGCCTGAGTAATTATTCCGATGTATGGTGGTTTCATGTATTAAGGTTACCTGCATAATGGTTCAAATAATTCTTGCCTCTGCCTCACCATCCAGATTTCGCCTGTTAGAAAGTGTTGGAATATCCCCTACTATTTTAGTAAGTGGCGTCGACGAAGATTCCTCTGAGTTTGCGTCACTATCTCCAGCAGAACTTGTAATAGCTTTGGCAATTCTTAAAGCACACACAGTTAAAGATAAAGCTCCTGCGAATTCTTTAATAATCGGGTGTGATTCAACCTTTGAGTTTGAAGGAAAGTCATTGGGTAAGCCAGTTACAAAAGCCAATGCAATTGAAAGATGTAAGCAATTAAGTGGTAAAACTGGATATCTTCACACTGGGCATTGCATAATCGACTTAAGACAGGGAATTGAACTTAGTGAGCGATCAACGGCGAAAGTGCAGTTCTCTCAAATGACTGATGCAGAAATCATCGATTATGTTGAATCAGGTGAGCCACTTAATGTTGCTGGAGGTTTTACTCTCGATGGCTTGAGTGCTCCTTTTATTACAAAAATTGAGGGGGATCCCAGTGGAATCATCGGATTATCACTTCCATTACTGCGCAAGATGGTTATCTCTCTCGGTTACAACTGGCCTGAACTTAAGAATAAGTAATTTTTTAGGATAAGTTTGCCTTATGAGCAAGTTGTATAAGGACCCAATAGGTACTGCAGAAAAAGCTGCAAAAGCTATTGCAAAAATAACCGGCAAAGAAAAGCATGATGTAGCGCTTGTTATGGGTTCTGGTTGGATTTCAGCAGCAGATGCACTTGGTACACCAACTCATGAATTTGCAGTAACTAAGTTACCTGGATTTCCAGCACCGACAGTTGCAGGTCACGGTGGAAAGTTACGATCTTACAAATTATCAAATGGTGCTAATGCCCTAGTCTTCTTGGGACGTACCCATTTCTATGAAGGACTTGGTATGGAGCCAGTAGCCCATGCGGTCAGGACTGCAGTTAAGGCAGGGTGTAAGAATATTGTTCTTACAAATGCATGTGGTGGAATAAATACTGATTATAAAGTTGGTCAACCAGTTTTAATTAAAGACCACATTTCATTAACTGCAGCATCACCCTTAATTGGTGCAGACTTTGTGGATCTAACAGATTTATACAGCAAGAGATTAAGACAGATTGTTAAAGATGAGGATCCCTCTCTAGCAGAGGGTGTGTATGTTCACTGGCGAGGTCCCTCATACGAGACACCAGCCGAAATTCGAATGATGCGGGGATTGGGAGCTGATTTAGTTGGAATGTCCACAGTTCCAGAGGCAATTGCTGCCCATGCACTAGGTGCTCAAATACTGGCTATCTCTCTAGTAACTAACGCTGCAGCGGGTGTAACTGGTGAAAAATTAAATCATGCTGAAGTAATAGCTGCAGGCAAAGCTGCCGCAGATCGAATGGGAAAATTGTTGGCAAAGGTTTTACCCAAGTTGTGATCTCAGATCAATTAAGGGATGAAGTTGAAGAGTGGATTAATCACGATCCCGATAAAAAAACTGCGAAACAGTTAAGTGATTGGTTGAAAGAGGGTAACTCTAAAGAGTTAGAACGTTGCTTTTCAGGATTTTTACAATTTGGAACAGCAGGTTTGAGAGGGCCGATTGGACCAGGCCCATCATGTATGAATCGAGCTGTTGTAAGCAGAACCGCAACAGGAATTGTTGAATTCATGAAGAAAAATCAATTAACTTCAGTTGTTATTGGGCGAGATGCTCGACATGGTTCAGATCAGTTTTCGCAAGATAGTGCTGAAATATTCTCTGGAGCCGGGATAAAAACATATGTAATGCCAAGAGCCCTTCCTACACCAGTTCTAGCTTTTGCCATAAATAAACTTAAGGTTGATGTAGGAATTATGGTTACCGCTAGCCATAACCCAGCATCGGATAATGGTTACAAGGTTTACCTAGGTGGGAAAGTAAATGGCGTCAGTTACCGTGGCTCCCAGATAATTCCACAAGTAGATGTTGAGATATCTAATTTAATTGCACATGCAAATAAGAACCCAAAAAGGTCTCAAGATTTTCACACTGTTGATGAGTCAGTAATTGATGATTACATCGATTCTGTTGCAGCGCTTGCTACTGCCACAAATAATTTGAAGGTGGTATATACCCCACTTCATGGTGTTGGGGCTGCAACTTTTATTGAGGTGTTTAAGAGAGCCAAATTTGCACCACCAGTTTTGGTTAGCGAACAGGCTGCACCTGATCCATACTTTCCTACGACACCATTTCCAAACCCAGAAGAATCAGGATCTATGGATCTGGCTCTGAAGTATGCAAAGGCAAATAATGCCGATGTAGTTATCGCTAATGATCCTGATGCAGATCGATGTGCGATTGCGATTGTAAATCCACAAGGTCAATGGCAAGTACTCCGTGGTGATGAGGTAGGAGTACTTATAGGCGATTATTTAATTAAGAAGAGCTCAACTTCAAACTTAGCAATTGCAAATTCACTTGTCTCCTCCTCATTGTTGGGGAAAATTGCCAATAAACATAGCTTAAAATTTGAAGAGACATTAACTGGATTTAAGTGGATCTCAAAGATAGATAACTTACTTTTTGGCTACGAGGAAGCTCTTGGATATTGCGTTGATCCAAAAAATGTTAACGACAAAGATGGGATAAGCGCGGCTGTAGTACTGATTCAAATAGTCAGTGAATTAAAAGCTAGCAACCAATCGATATTTGACTACTTAGAAAAAATAGGCAATGAGTATGGATTTCACAGAACCGATCAAATTTCGATTAGGGTTACAAACCTGCATGAAATTGATGAGTTACTTAAAAGAGTTACCACCTCTCCGCCCCAAACTCTTCTTAATAATGCGCTTAAATCATCTGAGAATTTGAGTGAATCAAAAGTGATGCCAACTACTGGAGTTAGGTTGAATTATGAGAATGGTATTCGAGTAATAATTAGACCAAGTGGAACAGAAGCAAAACTAAAATGCTATTTAGAGGTGATTTCCTCAAATAAAGATGAGGCAGAGAACTTGGTCTCGCAAATAAAGCAGGCTTTGACTAAAGTACTCTCATGATTATCGATGGTAGCGAAACATCGCTACGTAAATTTCTATCTGATTTACCGCCTGTTGATCAGGTAGGTGCTGAAGCACGCGCAGGTATGCTGGCAACTAGAAGTATAAAAACTACGAGTAAAGCCTGGGCGATTGATATGGCCATAAGTATGGTTGACTTAACAACATTAGAAGGAGCAGATACACCTGGCAAAGTTAAATCACTATGCGCTAAGGCGGTTAGACCTGATCCTACTGATTTAACAGTTCCATCAGTTGGTGCAATCTGTGTTTACAACGACATGGTAAAGATTGCGCGTACCGAATTAGATTTCATCGGCGGATGCTCAATTTCTGTAGCTGCTGTTGCAACCGCATTTCCATCAGGCAGGGCCTCGTTGGCAGTTAAGAAACTTGATACCCAGGATGCTATTGATGCTGGTGCTAATGAGATTGATATGGTTATTGATCGTGGTGCTTTTTTATCTGGCAAGCTTTATCAAGTATTTGAGGAGATTAAAGCAATTAAGCAAATCTGCGGTGATAAGGCGCATTTAAAGGTCATTCTAGAAACTGGTGAATTAGTAACTTACGATAATGTGAGAAAAGCTTCGTTTCTGGCAATGCTTGCTGGAGCAGATTTTATTAAGACCAGCACTGGAAAAGTTACACCTGCCGCTACCGCACCAGTGGTTCTGGTTATGTTAGAGGCTGTGCGTGACTATTTCTCCTTGACCGGAAAGAAAATTGGCGTCAAACCTGCCGGAGGGATTAGAACAACTAAAGATGCCATCAAACAGTTAGTACTAGTTAAGGAAACAGCTGGAGAGCAATGGCTCACTCCAGATCTGTTTAGAATTGGTGCCAGCGCTTTATTAAATGATTTGCTTATGCAGCGAATGAAGTTACGTACCGGGCACTACGCTAGTGCCAACTACGTAACTGTTGATTAGGAGCCTCATGAGCGGATTTGATTACGCCAGCGCCCCTGAGTCAAAAGCAATTGCAAACATTGCTTCACATTATGGCTTATTTATTGGTGGGAAATTTGTACAACCTAAAAAGGGTAAAAGTTTTGATACCTTCAATCCAGCAACTGAAGAGTTGCTCTCCAAAATCAGCTATGCCGATAATGCAGATATTGATGCAGAAGTAAAAAGTGCCAGACTGGCTTACACAAAAGTGTGGTCGAAGATGCCGGCGAAAGAAAGAGGTAAGTATCTTTACCGAATTGCTCGAATCATGCAGGAGCGAGCACGAGAGTTTGCAGTAGTTGAAACCCTAGATAATGGAAAACCTATTAGGGAGTCACGCGATACAGATATTCCATTAGCAGCAGCTCATTTTTTCTATCATGCAGGCTGGGCAGATAAGTTGGAATACGCCGGGCTTGGTAGTAAGCCAAAGGCACTCGGTGTTGTCGGACAGATAATTCCTTGGAATTTTCCATTGTTAATGCTCGCCTGGAAAATAGCACCCGCACTAGCTGCTGGTAATACTGTCGTGTTAAAACCTGCCGAGACCACACCTCTTACTGCGTTGTTATTTGCACAAGTTTGTCAGCAAGCCGGAATTCCAGATGGTGTCGTAAATATAGTAACTGGAGATGGTGTAACTGGTGCAGCATTAGTTAACCATCCAGATATAAACAAGATTGCATTTACCGGATCAACCGAAGTTGGAAAAGCTATTGCAAGATCAATTTCAGCGACTAAGAAAACTGCCACACTGGAATTAGGTGGTAAGGCCGCAAATTTAGTTTTTGAAGACGCAGCTATTGATGAGGCTGTGGAAGGAATTGTTAATGGAATTTTCTTCAATCAAGGCCATGTTTGCTGCGCAGGTTCTCGCTTGATAGTTCAAGAAAATGTTGCAGATGAAATTTTAGAGAAGTTAAAGAAGAGAATGAGCTTAATTAGCGTTGGTGACCCAATGGACAAGAACACTGATCTTGGTGCTATTAATTCAAAAGAACAGTTGAATAAGATCCAGGAAATTTCAAACTCTGGCGATGCCGAAGGAGCTAATAGATGGTCGCCGGAGGTAAAGCTTCCTACTAAGGGATATTGGTACCCACCTACTATTTTTACCGGCGTATCACAGTCACATCGAATTGCTAGAGAAGAAATCTTCGGCCCAGTTTTATCTGTACTTACCTTTAGAACTCCTGGAGAGGCAATTGAAAAAGCTAATAACAGTATGTATGGGTTATCTGCTGGTATTTGGAGCGATAAAGGTGCCAAGATTCTTTGGGCTGCAAAGCAGTTAAAAGCTGGCGTAATTTGGAGTAATACATTTAATAAGTTTGACCCAGCAAGTCCATTTGGTGGTTATAAAGAGTCTGGTTGGGGTCGTGAAGGTGGCCGACATGGATTAGCTGGTTATTTAGTATCTGAAGCAAAGGTCAGCAAATGAGCCGCATCGATATAAATAAAACTTACAAGCTTTTTATCGGTGGCGCCTTTCCGCGAAGTGAGTCAGGCCGCGCCTATGAGGTTAGGGGTTCTAATAAGAAATTTCTGGCAAACCCAGCTTTAGCCTCACGAAAAGATTTAAAGGATGCGGTTGTCGCTGCGAAGTCAGCTCAAACAGGTTGGGCCGGAGCAACTGCTTTTAATCGGGGTCAAATTCTTTATCGAATTGCTGAAATCATGCAGGGTAGAAGTGAACAATTTATCGAAGAAATATCAGCATTAGAGGGTGTTACTAAGAAAGCTGCAAAACTTCAGGTGGAGGAAGCAATTGATACTTGGGTTTGGTACTCAGGTTGGTGTGACAAGTTATCTTCTATTGCAGGCTCACAAAATCAAGTCTCTGGTCCGTTTTATAACTTTACAACCCCGGAGGCACTGGGAGTTGTAGCCATATTTGCAGAATCCAAACCTTCTCTCCTTGGAACGGTAAAAACTCTCGCACCAGTCTTAGCTGGTGGAAACTCAGCAGTAGTGATCGCAAGTGAGGCTTATCCACTCCCAGCCATAACCTTGGGTGAGGTGCTTGCAACCAGTGATCTACCAGCAGGAGTTGTAAATATCCTTACTGGAAAAACTTCTGAGCTTTACTCATGGGTTGGTTCGCATATGGAAATTGACGGTGTTGACGTTGCTGGATTAAGTAAAAAACAAGAGGAAGAGTTGAAGTTAGCAGGTGCTGATAATTTAAAGCGAATAGCTAGATTTTCGACCATCAATCATCCAGAACGTATTTTGAGTTTTATGGAGCAAAAAACTATCTGGCATCCGATTGGGATTTAACTACTCAGCTGAAATAGCTAAGTAAGTTGGCTTAACAATCTTTTCAATAATCTCAAGTCGTTCTTCAAATGGAATAAATGAGCTCTTGAGAGCATTAACTGTGACTCGTTGTAAGTCAACAAATTTCCAGTCAAAAGATTTGACGCATTGAGTCATTTCATGGCTCATGGATGTGTTACTCATTAAACGGTTATCGGTATTCAAAGTGACCCTAAATCTCAACTTCGAGAGCACGCCAATGGGATGCTCGGCATAAGTTTTAGCAGCACCAGTCTGAAGATTTGATGTTGGACAGAGCTCAAGTGGAATTCTGCGATCACGCACATAGGAGGCAAGTAATCCTAATTTTGGCTCACCTGATGAAAAGTCAATGTCATCAACAATTCTCACGCCATGGCCAAGTCGCTCTGCGCCACAAATTTGAATAGCCTCCCAAATTGAAGGTAGTCCATACGCCTCACCAGCATGGATTGTGAAGTGGGCATTTTCTTTTCTTAGATATCCAAAAGTGTCTATTTGATTGGTTGGCGGAAAACCATCTTCAGGCCCTGCAATATCAAATCCCACAACACCTTTGTTACGGTACTTAACCACTGCCGCAGCAGCCTCCTGAGAGCGATTGTTTTGTCTCATGCCACAAAGCAAAGATTCAACTCTTATTTTGTTTCCTTCTCTTGCAGCCTCGGCTACTCCTTGTTTATACCCCTCTAATGTTGCTTCAACCACCTGATCAATACTTAAACCTTTTTCAGTAAATAACTCAGGAGCACCCCTTACCTCTGCATAGACCACGCCATCCCGCGCTAAATCAATCGCACACTCTCTGGCTACTTGAATTATTGCCTCTTGCGTCTGCATAACAGCAATAGTGTGAGAAAAAGTCTCTAGATATCGGACTAAGGAGTGAGAGTTGCATGATTCTTCAAACCATTCAGCTAATTTTTTAGGATCTTGCGTAGGAAGTTTTGTGTAACCAATTTTTTGTGCAATTTCAATTATTGTTTCCGGGCGTAGACCACCATCTAAGTGATCATGCAGGAGTGCTTTGGGCAGTCTCTTAATCTGATCAACTGATGGTTTGTTACTTAATGACACTTAGGCCTCAATTCGTTCAATAACCAATGGTAATCGTTTAACTTCATCATCTTTGCCGCCAATTTGATATCCACCAGTTAATGCCTCAATAGCTCTATCAAATCTGTCAGCCTCATCGGTATGTAATGTCAAAATTGTTTGATCTTTTACCACTAAATCTCCAGGCTTAGTGTGTATTTCAATTCCAGAACCAAGTTGCAGCACCTCCCCTTGTTTTTGTCTGCCTGCACCTAGCCGCCAAGCAGCAACTCCTACCTTCATTGCATCTAAGGTCAGTAATTTTCCAGAGGCATTCGCTTTGATCTCCATCTTTTCCTTAGCAACAGGTAATGGTGCCTGATTATCACCACCTTGTGCTGCAATCATTTTGCGCCAAATATCCATAGCCATTCCATTTTTTAGAGCCTCCTCAGGAGACACCTTTGGTTTAATTCCAGCAGCATCCAGCATTTCATTTGCAAGCAATAATGTAAGTTCAACTACATCGCTTGGGCCACCACCAGCTAAAACCTCCAAGGTTTCTCTTATTTCAAGGGCGTTTCCAGCTGTTAATCCAAGTGGCACATCCATTGCGGTAACTAATGCTCGAGTTTTTACTCCCGCATTTTTACCTAAATCAACCATAGTTCTTGCTAATAAACCTGCATCCTTTGGATCACTCATAAATGCTCCTGAGCCGGTTTTAACATCAAGAACAAGTGCGCCAGTTCCTTCAGCAATTTTTTTACTCATGATTGAAGATGCAATCAAAGGAATTGATTGAACTGTGCCTGTCACATCACGCAGGGCATAAAGCTTCTTATCAGCTGGTGCCAATCCAGCTCCCGCTGCACAGATCACCGCACCACACTCTTGAATTACTTTTAACATCTCTACATTGGAAAGGTTTGCTTTCCAACCTTTAATTGATTCTAATTTATCTAAAGTTCCGCCAGTATGTCCCACCCCTCTACCTGATAGCTGTAGAACTGCACCTCCACAAGCTGCAACGAGAGGTGCAAGCGGTAAAGTAATTTTGTCCCCAACACCACCTGTTGAATGTTTATCAACTGTTGGTCGATCCAGCATTGACCAATTCATTCTTTCACCACTATTGATCATTGCATTAGTCCAGCGGGCTATTTCTCTGTTACTCATTCCATTAAGCAAAATTGCCATTAATAAGGCAGACATTTGCTCGTCAGCAATAATGCCGCGGGTGTAAGCCGCTACAGTCCAATCAATTTGTTCATCACTTAACTCGAATTTGTCTCGCTTTGCTGAAATTATTTCAACTGCAGCAAACTTTTCACTCATTTAAGATCCTCAGGGCCGAATCCCCATGGTAATAAATATGACAAAGGCTTAGGACCGTCCGGCGTCATAAATAACATCTCATTGCCACCATGTTCAAACAACAATTGGCGACAGCGTCCACATGGTGATAAATATTCACCTTTACCATCGACGCAAACTACTGCGATCAATCGACCGCCACCAGTTGCAGTAAGGGAGGAAATTAATCCGCATTCTGCACAAAGACCGACTCCATAGCTTGCATTCTCGCTGTTGCAACCAACAACTATTCGACCATCAGAAACTAAGCCAGCAACCCCAACTTTAAAGTTGGAATAAGGTGCATAAGCCTTTGTCATAACCTCTTTTGCGGATGAATGGAGCACTTCCCAATTGATTTCCATGGGGTAATTCTCCTACGAAATTAAACTATTTATTACCGCGAGAGTATGGAATTCCATCTGCTGCTGGCGCCCGAACACGTCCTACCAAGCCAGAAACAGCAATGATGGTGGCAATATAAGGAATCATCAACATCCACTCTGAAGGTAGAGCAACTCCAGCGATTGAAAGATTACTTTGCAAGCTGTTAGCAAAACCAAAGAATAATGCAGCGACTAATGCCCCTCTTGGTGACCACTTACCAAAAACCAAACATGCAAGTGCGATGAATCCCGCACCTGCTGTCATGGATTGCGAGAAAATGCCAACAGCACCAATTGTGAATACCGCACCACCCAGACCTGAAACTAAGCCTGCCAACAGGACATTCCTAAATCTCAATTTATTAACATCAATACCAACTGAGTCAGCTGCAATTGGAAGTTCGCCCACGGCGCGAGTTCGAAGACCCCAACGAGATTTATATAAAGCAACTTGAATCAAGATAACTATTGCATACATAATGTAAACAATTATTGTCTGATTGAACAGAACCGGTCCAATAATTGGGATCTTAGACAAAATAGGAATTGGAATTGCTGAAAAACTTCCTGCAGCATTCCAAGTACTGTCATATGGAACAAGTAAAGTTGAATAAAAGAAATTAGTTAGACCCAATACCAGTACATTGATTACAAACCCAACAATTACTTGATCAACTTTAAAATTAATAGCAAAGTAGGCCAAAATTAATGATACAAGTGCCCCAGCTATTGGAGCTGTTATCAATCCCCACATTAAATTCTGAGTAAGACTTGCAACAATTGCTGAAATAAAGGCTGAGAATAACAACTGCCCCTCTATCGCAATATTGATAACACCTGACTTTTCGCAAAGCAATCCAGACATAGAACCAAAAATCAAAGGCACGGCTAATAAGAGTGCAGCTTGAAGCAGTCCAGTAAATGGGATGAATTTTCCAGCTGCTGCCCAACAAAGAAATGACATAATGCTGCCAAACCCAAAGACAACACTTCCAAGAGTTGTTGATTTATCTGACTTAAATCCCAAATAAGACAAGCCAATTCCAAAGAGTGCAACTATCATAAATAAGCCTGAACCAAGTTTTGAGCTAATACTCCACTCACTTAATAGCTTAAATTCATCACCTAAAACAAATCCAAAGGTTATATCCTCAGACTTATTGGATGTTATGTAGAAAATAGCGGTGAAAATAGCAAACAGTGCCAGCATCGTAAAAATGCTCTTCTGCTTACGCTTTTGTACTAAATTTAACTCCGCCATTAGCCGTTCCAACCCTTGGCAGTCATTGATTTAGACTCGATTGAATTCTTCAATCTGAAAACCCGTTTTAACAACATTGGTGTAGCAATAAACAAGACAATTAAAGCCTGAATTACCTGAACAATCTCTGATGGTGTTCCGGTATTGGAAAGTAATGTTCGACTACCTGTTTGTAGCGCGCCAAAAAGTAAAGCTCCCAATAATGTTCCGAGCGGAGTCGCCTGTCCAAGTAAGGCCACAGTAATGGCATCGAAGCCAATACTGCCGGCGATGCCGGCGGTTAGGGCATATTCGGTGCCAATTAGATGAACCGCACCCCCTAGACCAGCAAGTCCACCACTGATAAACATGGTTGCAGTAGTTACAAACGGAACTGAAATTCCAGCAGTTCTTGCGGCATTTGAGTTTGCACCAACTGCTCTAAATTTAAATCCCAAAGTGCTTCTTGTTAAGAGCCACCAAACAAACCAGGTCGTTGCTATAGCTATGAAAATACCCAAGTGCAACCTTAGATCTCCGCCAAGTAACTTTGGTAATTGAGCAGTGCTTTTAACCTCAGGGGCGATTGGATCTTGTCGCTCCTCTCGTAAGAATGCTTGAGTTTTTAGTAACCAAAGAATAAATAGTGAAGCAATGTAGTTGAGCATAATTGTCACAATTACTTCATGAGCCCCTGTTTTAGCTTTAAGTAAACCGACAAACCCACCAAACAAGCCACCTAAAACTATTCCAGCAATCAAAACCAGTGGTACGTGGATCAAAGGTGGAAACTCATATGCAAAGCCCACATATGAGGCACCAATTGCCCCAAAAATAAATTGTCCCTGTGCTCCAATGTTAAATAGGCCTGAACGGAAGGCTAAGGCAACAGCCAAGCCTGCGAACAAAAGAGGAATAGCTGTGACAAGTGTTTCAGAAAGTGGATAGAAGCCTCTAAAGAATCCAGATTCTCGTGCCAGGTTCACATCATAAATCGAACCTTGAAATATTGCTAAGTAAGAATTACCGATTCTAGAAGCTGCAGCGGTTAAAAACTTTCCAGGTGAACTTAACTGTCCCATAATTACTGGATCTGAAACTACAATGATTATTCCACCAATAAAAAAGGCAAAGATAAAGGAGAGGAAAGGTATTAAGGCATTTTTCTTCAACGCCACAAAGAAATTCTTAATCATTTAATACCAGCCATCATTAGGCCTAACTTTTCTCGTGATACATCAGAGTCAACCACGCCAACAATTTCTCCCTTATAAATAACAGCAATTCGATCAGCTAGTTCCATAACCTCATCTAGTTCACTACTAATCAACAAGATAGCTTTTTTATTTGATCGCTCAGCAAGCAATTTTTCATAAACAAACTCAATCGAACCAACATCTAATCCTCTTGTAGGTTGAGCTGCAACTACTAACTTAACCTCACGAGATAGCTCTCTCGCAAGTACAACCTTCTGCTTATTTCCCCCAGAAAGTGATGATGAGTTTGCCTCGATACTTTGAGTTCTAACATCAAATTCCTTCACCAAAGTTGATGCATTCTCTGAAATATATGATCGATTAAGTTGGCCTTTGCTTGCAACTGGCTCTAAATCATGAACATCTAGAATTAAATTTTCCGTGATTGAAAATGTAGAGATTAACCCATCTAATTCTCTTGATTCAGGAATATATGCAATTCCAGCTCGGAGTGAATCTCGAACCGTAGAACCTAAAATCTCTTTTCCATCTAATTTGATCGAGCCAGTTTTATGCTTTTCCAGATTAACAATTGCTCTTGCCAGCTCAGATTGTCCATTACCTTGCACGCCAGCGATTGCCAGGATCTCACCTGCTCGAATATTCAAAGACAAATTGCTTACCACTTTACGACCAGAATCATTGAAAATACTTAAATCATTTATTTCTAGAATATTTCCACCCGGATTAAAAGCGGCTTTATTTGGAACTAAATCCACTTGCCGACCTACCATCAAATTAGCCAACTCCTCTTGTGAGGCTGTCGGCAATTGAGTGCCGACTACCTTGCCCAATCTGATAATTGTTATTTTGTCAGCAACAGCCTTTACTTCTCTTAGTTTATGAGTAATAAAAATTATAGATGTTCCTCTAGATTTCAAAATCTTCATTACGTTAAGTAATTCATCAGTTTCTTGAGGGGTTAATACCGCCGTTGGTTCATCCAAGATCAAAACTTTGGCGTCATACATAAGAGCTTTCACGATCTCAACTCTTTGTTGAACACCCACTGGTAAATCTTCAATAAATGCATCTGGATCAATATCAAATTTAAACTCATCAGATAATGTTTTAATCTTTGCTTTAATCTCAGCCAAGCTCATAATTCCGAACTTTGATTTTTCACGTCCTAAAGCAATATTTTCTGCAACTGTAAAAACTGGAATGAGCATAAAGTGCTGGTGGACCATACCAATTCCATATTTAATGGCATCTGCTGGCTCAAGAATTTTTACTAATTTATCATCAACAAGTATCTCACCAGAGTCTGGTTGTAGCAGCCCATAGACAATATTCATTAAGGTTGATTTACCGGCTCCATTTTCACCAAGGATGGCGTGAATTTCGCCTTTACCGACCTTTAAATCTATTTGGTTATTTGCTTGTAGATTTCCAAAACTTTTTGATATTCCCTTTAACTCTAAGGGCATTACCTACTCCTTAATGTAACTGGGTGAGTTAGAAATCTAACTCACCCAGCAATAGTGCTCGACTAATTTATAGTCGATTACGCATTGTTTACATCAATTGATCCAGCAGCAATTGCAGCGGCTAGATCTCTTACCTCAGCTTGCAGTGATGCAGGAATCTTCTTTGACCAAGCTGGAGTAATTGCATAAGCAACTCCCTTGTTGGAAAGTGTTCCTACATACTCCTTGCTGGTGAACTTACCTTCGTAAGCCTCTTTGGTTACAGCCAATACACCTTCAGCCAAGCCCTTTAGAGCAGAAACTGGAGTAACACTTGCATATTGTCTGCCTGTATCCATTACCTTTGCATCTACCCAAATCACATTAGATTTCTTTGACTTTAGGCTGTTTGCAGCGGTTGTGGCTTGCATTCCACCGGCAACTGGGAAAATTACATCTGCACCCTGTTGTTCAAATGAGATTGAAGTTTGTAGTGCTTTGGTTGTGTCATCAAAGCTTCCAAGGAATGTTCCAGTTTTGGTCTTTGTGTTCCAACCAAGAACTTCAACTTTCGCATTCTTAACATCGTTGTAGTACTGGACTCCCTTTGCATAACCCTCCATGAAGATGGTTACAGTTGGAAGCGCGATACCACCATAGGTTGCAACCTTGCCAGTCTTTGACATACCAGCAGCCAAGTAGCCCACTAGGAATGAGTTTTCATCAGTCTTGTAGGTAATTCCCTTTTGGTTCTTTCCTACTGACCAACCATCAACTAATGCGAAGTTAACTGAAGGATTAGCAATTGCTGCTGCAGTGATTGCATCACCTAGTAAGAAGCCAACACCAATGATCAGGGTGCACTTCTTGTCCAAAAACTTTTTAATATTTGGTGCATAGTCAGCATTTGACTTTGCTGGTAAGTACTCAATCGATGAAGCAAAGCCAGCTTTTAGAGCACGCTTTGCACCTTCATATGAAGTTTGGTTGAAAGATTTGTCATTAATTCCAGCGGTATCTAGCGCTACGCAAACCTTTTGCTTGGTTGCAGCATTCGCAGCTGGTGAAATTGCTACCGATGAAATTAGTGAAGCAGCTGCTATAGCTACTACGACTTTATTTGCTCTTTTCAAAATCCCTCCCTAGGACTTAGACCCAATAAAGATGGGGGTTGGTTGTGTGCTGACCCTATCGGTGCGGACTGAGCCTGCAAGACAGGCTCTCAACCTGGCTTGATCACGATTTCTTTAGATTTCCTTAAACTCTAACTAGAGAGTTTAAACTTTTACCGCTTTTTATGATCCCTGAAGGTTTTTAATCCGCCCAGCCTTTAAGTTTGCTGAGATTGTTTGGATTCGAGAGGAAAAAGCTGGACCGTTAACTACTTTTACCGTTACGCCCCCATCTTTGAGGTTATATCTATGTCCATAGATGCCTTTTTTACCATCTAAAATTTCTAAAATATTTTTATCTGCTACCTCAGCTGCAATGATCTGCTCAACAGCTAAATCAAAACGTTTTTGCACCACTAGGTACTGATTCTTCTTACCTGCTGAAAAATTCAAAAAGTACTGCTCAGGTAGCAGACCTGAAATTAAAATAGGCGTGGATGGTCTATTTATACTTGCGATATTAGAGATAACTTCATCAGATTTCGACCAGGTTGAAAAAATCTGATCAACCCCAGAATTCACTTGTGCCCTTATCTCATTTTCAAAATTTGTATCAAGTAATTTGCTAGTAACCTTAACTTTAGAGTTACCGGCTGCAGCTCCCTTAATGAATACCGATGCGTCCTGGGTAGCACTTGGATCTGATTTGTCTGCAATAAATCCAATTTTTCCACTCTTGCTCCTAGCTGCAATGGCAGCTCCAGCTAGATAAATTCCCTCATAGGTGGCAAATGAGAGGTTAGAAACATTTGTCATTGCAACAGACTCATCATCGATGATTGCAAATTGAGTATTAGGAAACTCATTTGAAATTCGACGAACTGTGTCGGCATAAGCTGCGCCAACGCAGATAATTAGTTGGTATTTGTTTCGGGCTAAAAATCTAACCCGAGTTATTCGATCGCCTAAACTCCCATCAGTTATCTGCTCCCGCACATCCAACCGAGAAATATTATGTTTTTTTATTGCTCGTTCTAATCCTTTAGCAGCCAGATCATTAACTCCATTATCTCCCCTGCCGCCAACCTCATATGCAATAGCAATCCTCTTAGGTTCTACCGCAGATGAACTTTGGATTACTGCAGTAGGAAGTAGAGTAAGGATCAGTGCGAAGAGAAGATATCGCTTAGCCATTTGCGATCAGACCCAAGGCGGAATAAACATCAGCTAATGTCTTGGCTGCTACCTGATTGGCTTTTTCAGAGCCAGCTTTGAGCAGCTTTAGTAACTCAGCTTTGTCATCCATTAACTCTAAGGTTCGAGTGCGAATTGGGTTTAATGCCTCCACTACAACCTGCGCAACTTGTAATTTGAAGTCGCCATAACCTTTGCCTGCAAATTCATTTTCAATATCTTTAATTGATTTACCAGAAAATGCCGAATGAATAGTTAGTAGATTTGAAATACCTGGCTTTT
>JACCDG010613657.1_pt1 | contig 35284 bp, 53 predicted proteins | sample 7442471 | NCBI WGS metagenome assembly JACCDG01 (sample SAMN15323444, study PRJNA562643) | freshwater metagenome | isolation source: river surface water | place: USA:Blue River Watershed | collected 2017-08-17 | reverse complement strand
CTTCCATCTTAATTCCCTTTGATAATAAGTAATGCTCTAAAACTACCTTCAAGTGTTCCTTCCTATTTGGCTCATGCTTTACCTTAAAGATAAAGCGTAGGTCTAGGTGTTGTCTTTCTTCTTCTTTACTATATATTATTTCTGGCATGTTATTTATTTTTATTTTCTTGATAATGTTCTTCACACAACTGAAAGTATTTGTCTATTTCTTCTGGGAAAACACCTGAAACCCATTCCCCTTTCTTGTTCTCGTGCCAAGAATAATGTGCTTCTTCTCCACACTTCTGACAAGGAAATATATATTTTTTACCATCTCTTGTTATACAATACCCTGCCCCTGCAACCTTTCCATCGTCATCCATAAGTCCTCTCATATATTCTATGAGTTTAAGTTGTGTAAGTTTTCTGCAACATTCACGAATTTCTTTTTCTTCTAACTGAGTATTGTTTAGAAGATTTTTTACATTCAAACAAACTTCACCCCAAGTGTCTGTTTCCTTCATAAACACTTCAAGAATTGTTTTTTCGTTTAACGATAGCTTAATTTCTTCTTTCATATTATTTATTTTAATTCCCCTTTGTTAATGTAGATTGGATATCCTTCTTTGAGATTAACTTGATAATGTGTTCTGCTATCCATTTCAATTCTGCTCTTTGCCCTTCTTCAAATTGGTCACCATGTGTTTCGCCTCCATAGACATCTCTCATTCTTTTTTTTAACTCTTTCTCAACCTCCTCCAATATCCTATTTTGAGAGAGGGAGAGTTCGGATTCTATAAATGCTAGTATCACGCTTGGTTCTGGACTTTCAAATTTAAAGTTATCTTCGTCTTCTGACATAGATACTCCATATCCTTCAAATGCTTTGATAAATCTCTCTTTCATTGTTTCTGTGGGTAGTTTCATATTTAGTTAATTAGTAAGTTTATTAAATTTATTAAACTTGTTAGTGCAAAAATCCAAAGTATTAACAACAACACTCCTAGTAATCTTTCGCTATAAAATAACCACTTAAAGAAGTTTCTTTTATAGTCGCAATTCAAATTTGCACAGATAATTGAATATTCTCCCCACCCCTTCTTACACTTTGGACATATTTTTTTTTCATATATTTTTATTAATTAAACATTAATCATTCCATAATTATAATTTGTCATTATCATGGAAGTTACTACACCTAGTAAAAGCACCGTTAAGATTACTGCACACCAGTTAATGGGGCTTGGTTGTCCGTACTTATTGAACTTGTGGTAATCTGATACTGCTTCATCTAAGTCCATATATTTTTCAAAGACACTTGCTTGTTCTCGACTCCCTTCGTCGTAACCTTGTAGATAAGAGTCACTTAATCTTTGTTCTATTGTTGATTTGTTTTTCATATATTTTTTGTAGGCTTCTCGTGCCTATTACTAGTATAGCGTGGTGTATACATTAGTCAATAACACAACTGTGTATAACTATTTGAATGTCAGATTTAGTAGTTCTCCCAAATTAACCCCCATTTCCCTTGCTTTCTTCTTCATATTCTCTTTTGTTTCCTTTTTAAGACTATGTCTTATGTTAAGGTATATTGTCATATTTTTATGTTTTTAATTTTCTCAAGTTCGCAAAATTCGCAGTAGTCTGTCTTATCAAATAAAACATAATTACAAGGAATAGTGTGTACTGGTTTTTTAGGTTTTCCTTCCTCGATTAAAAATCTATCTCTGAAACATCTGCACCACCTTTAAGTGATTGATACTCGTTCCATTCCTTTTCAGTTATGATAACGTAACCGTCATATTCCTTGCCTTCATGTACTCGTGGCTTCTTTAATTCACCTGAAAGGAAGTTGCCATTAGTGCCTGACTTGAACCAAAATGAACCAACTGATGTCTTGTTTCCATAGTTTTCATCACTCGCTACTAAGTTGTGTGATGGCTTCTTATCTCCCACTACTGGAGTATCAACTAATTTATTAAGTGTAATTTTTGTAAGTTTTATCATGTTTGTTTTAATTAAAATCCGAGTTCTTCACTTTTTATAATTTCTTCTGCACTTGCAATTCCTTCTTCGATTCCATAACCAGCGAATCCTAATGCTCTACCTATCGCACTAGTTTCTGCAACCTCGTAAGGTGATTGCTTTTCTATCGCCTTAGCAGGATTTGCTCCACTGTGTCCAGTGAATACTTGTTCACCAATAGTTACAGTTGCTTTGAATACAACACTTGGAAGTGCTGCTACAATTAAGTCTGTTTCTATTGAGAACTGAATACCATCTGCGTCTTCATGTATCGCTTTAACTCTCTCTGATACAGGAACGTATTTTTTTCCTTTTATGTCTATTGTCTTCATATTATTGTTTAAGGTTTTCATTAAGTTTTAATAATAGTTCGTCTATCTCTGGTGTTTTCCACATTGCGACTAATGGTCTGTCCACCATGTTTTCTCTTAGTCTGCCACCAGTTTGACTATCATACACTTCACCATAGAATCCATTTGGTCTGTTATTATCTCTACAAATTTGTTCCATAATTAGTAAGGAGCTTGATTAACTATTAAATTATCTAACTCTCTATGACTTAATCGACCATGTTCTCTTTTTCTAAATTCGTCTAGTGAGATAAGTCCTATGTTGAGTAGATGATTGTTCATCTCTGTTTTGTTAGTGAATGTTTGAAAGATGTTTTTATCTTTTCTTACCTTCTCTAATCCGTAGAAGCTATTTAAGTTCATATATTTGCAGTCGTTTATTATCTCTTGACTGTATTTATATTCTATCATAGGTGTATACACAATGCAAACAATAAAAGTGGATAACTTATTTCCTTTTAGAAGCACAACTATTGCAGAATTGCTTGTACTGTCCATCTACGTTAAAACCATATACTTTATCACATACAGTATTACAGGAATCGCAAATATATTTCATAGGATTATTATACAATACTATTCTTCAAAAGTTATCAACTTGTATTCTTCTAGTAGCTGTTCAAGAAAGTAAGTTGCATCTTTACCGCCCATTGTTTCTCCACCTTTAATCTTCCAGTAACCGTCTTCTGTTTTGTAACATGCTTCGTTTAAGAACTCTAAACCTTCTTCATCTCGTTCTAACTTAGCTAAAAATATATCAGTAGCACCACCCATATGTATATTACATCTCATACACTGTGGTCGTAGATTACGAATGTCATATTTATATTTTAATGTAAGTGCTCCTTTAGGTTTTCCATGTCCCGTTTGATGGTTGCTTCCTTCTAGGTTAGTTGCACCACATGTATAGCATTCATTCGGATAACCTTCTCTAATTATTCTTTTACACTGTTCCCATATTTTATCTTCTAATTTTTTACGAGATGACTTCATTATTTTTTCTCATCAATAAATAAATCAACACGTTCTACTTCGAGAAGTTCTAGTACGTCCATTATTTTTATGGTTACATAGTTATTTCCAAAGTTATCTGGTTCAAGTGAGATATTTATGTCGTCACCATCAATTTCTATATCTTCCTTTTTTATTTCTATCCAGTGGCTCATATACTTATTGTACAAAACTATTAAGATAACTTTCCGTATTCTCCTGTGAAGGGAAAGCAATGTGATGCCCATGTGATGCTAATATTTTATTAAACTCATCATACATTTCAGTAATTTCTGTTGTTGTAAGTTGTGTGGTTGAGTTATAACCATATTTTTCTTTCATTATTCCATCCCAATACATTTTAATTGTTTTTGGTGTTGCTGTTACTCGTACATCTTTAAAAATTACTCTTATATCAAGACCATGTTCAATACAAAGCTTTGCAAAATCTTCAAAGAATTTATATTGACTTCGATTCTGTTTTAGTGTTCTTTTCATCTCTTAATTATTGGTTCATTAATATCTTTCCTAAACTCTTTTAGCAGTTTTGTTGTATCCTCGTCATATCCTGTTAATGGAAATGTAACTGCATCGTACTTACCTTTTATGTCTATGTAGTAATTTGATATTTCCCAGTACATGTTTTTAATTTTCTGATAGTTAGCGAATCCCCCGTACTTCTCATAATCTATCTGCCACATAGGAAGATTGTACTCTCTGATTGCTTCTATACTTGCTCTAACTTGGTTTATGTATGCTGTTGGTCCTGTGTTCATATTAATGTGGTCTAATGTTCCAATAAAATGCCTTTGAATAAGCTGACTCATAAGTATTCATTTTTTTCTTTTCTTCATCTGTTGCAAACTTTCGTACTTGTCTAGCATACTCTCCAGCATCTTTGCATTTACTTCTAAGAGAGTAAAGTGCATCTGTTGGTATGTTTTCTAACAAGACACCCATTCTAGGAAATGTTAATGGTTTAAACTTTCCTGCCCTTGAGATGTTTAGAACATCCATCATCTCTTTTACTAGCTCACCTCTCTCCTGCATTTTAGAAACTGCCTTACTATTTAAATCACACGCTAACTTATATTTTTCTATTGGTCCTAAGTTAAATGTTTCCATATTAGTTAGGTATTTTCCTTCTAATAATCTCCATATAATTATTAATCACTTCTGCCATTGAATATATATCTTCATCATCTCCGTTTATTTTTTGAAAACTATTACTAAAATCTTTTATACTTTTTAATTTGTAATACATTTCAATTAACATTTGTTCTTTTTCCTTTTTCATATATTTTTTGTTATTAATTTGCACTTATTTTAGTATATATCGAATACATTTCTTTGAAAGTAAAAAACTAATTTTCTTGTGGATAAACTATTTTTCTACTATTTCTAAAGCAAAGTAATCCTCATCACTGGGTGAGTAGTTTTTTAAAACCCACTTACTTGCATCTGCTCTTGTTTTGAAACTTTTATCTACAAAAGAATCTGAATTTTTATTTTTAATAAAAAAAGTATTCTTATTATTCTGTTCTACTCTATTCTCTTCTATTCTCTTCTCCTCTCCTCTATACTCCTCTAGCTTAGCACTTGCTAAGCGTTTGCTAAGCAATTCATATTTCTTATCTTCATTAACACATAACAAGGATTTTTCATCAGTGTATCTTGTTGGTTTAACTCTACGATTATCTAACCAATTATTATTATTCCAGTCGGTTATAACCACTACACCACTTTTAAAAGGTATAATAAAATTCTTTGCAATAAGAACTTTTATATCGTCATCACTACCTCCATATATTTTTATAATCCTTTTAGGAGAAACAAAACCTTCATCGTCTGCTTCCATTCCTAGTAAGAAATAGATTGCTTTTGCTGTCATCGGTAAGTCGGAGAAACTATCAGTTTCAATTATTGACTTATCAAACATTCTTTTAGTTGCCATAAAATAACTTTAATTAGTATTAAAGCCGTCAAGTTTAAATATTTTATCTTAGTAGATGTATCTCCTTACGAGTGATACACCTGCTAAGATACGTAAGAATAACCTTATCGGCTATCTAAAGTGTATCAAACAGAAATAAAAAGCAATAGTAAATTTCTAAAAGTTATCCACTTCTGAAATAGAAAAATCCAAACATCACTGCTTGGACTTCTAGGTGGGCGAACCATCCGTAAACGTACGTATTAGCTAACGTATTAATTATTACATACATTTTAAAAACATGTCAATAGCTATAAACGTAAATAATACAAAATAATCGTATATATTTACGATATAAGATTATGTAAGATTAAAACAAAAACACACACCTTTCGATGTGGCTTTTGTGAGTTTAATTATCTTTCCTATTATAGTCATACACGATATATAATAAGCGACTCCACTGTTTTTGAATTTTCATCACGGTGTCTCCGTTTAAGATAGTGTCGTAGGAGTTTACTCTACTATCCGAGCTTTATGTCTTAGTATGTATGTACTATACATTCTGCTTTTATAGTTGTATTTTATCATAAAGTGATGTATTATGTAAATGTAGTTGCAACTACCATATATTTTTTGTTATCGGAAATTCCACCTTTTTATCTCGGGTGGTTTTTCTTTTTGTGGTATAATTATAATCCTCTCAAACAGAGATTTCGACACTAAAGGGCTATTCAATATTGATAGCTCTTTTTTGTTGGGGTGGATAACTTACTAGGTGGTATACATATTCATACTATACTTAAGTAAGAACTATTTGACACCAACTTTTAATAATATCAAGTAACATGATGTGGGAGTATTATGTACACTAGAGTCAGATAGTTCATTAACATTTAAGGAGATATAAAATGAGTAAAATGACAAACGTGGAAGCTAAAAACTTCCTGAAGAAGAACCCAGAAATGAGTTTGAAAGATGCAAGTGAACACATTGGATTAGTCCCTCGACAGATTGGTGAACTTCGTAGACAGTTGAAGTTACCACCACTTCCGAAAGGACCACCAAAGTATGACGTTGACTTGGGTGTAAACAAGGTATTGAATCGACTCAAGAACGAGATGCCTTTAAAGGGTGTAAAGGTTGTGAAGAAGAAACTCATAACGACTGGCGAGAAGTTGGAAAGAATACTTTTCATTCCTGATTGCCATTTCCCTTACCACGATGTTCTTGCCTTTGAATTGATGATGCGAGTTGCTAAGGACTTCAAACCTGACCACACGATTATCATGGGTGACTTTGCAGATTTCTATGCAGTGTCATCACATGACAAGAATCCAAAACGTGCTGGAAAGCTCGAAGAAGAAATCAGCTCTGCAACAGATGCTCTTTGGCGAGTGAAAGAACTTGGTGCAAAAAACAATGTGTTCATCTCTGGGAATCATGAGGATAGGTTGACCCGTTATCTAATGCAGAAAGCCCCTGAACTCTGGGACATCATTTCTGTACAAAAAGTTCTTGCATTAGACAAGATGGGATTCAACTTTGTTCCTTATCGTTCCGACTATCAGTTGGGTAAGTTGTATATGACCCACGATACAGGAAAGGCAGGAGTGAACGCACACAAACAAGCACTCGATGCTTACCATCGTTCGGTAGTTATCGGACATACGCATCGCTTCGGTATGATTATTCAAGGTGATGCAAATGGTGACAAGCACGTTGGTGCAATGTTTGGTTGGCTTGGCGATGTAAAACAAGTCGACTATATGCACAACATCAACGCCATCAAGGATTGGACTCTCGGATTTGGTGTTGGTTATCTTAATCCTAAAACTGGGTATGTGTATCTTCAACCAGTTCCGATTGTTCGTTACTCATGTGTCCTTAATGGTGTTTTGTATGAAAGTTAGTACCTGTGCATAACTTCGCACAGGTACTTTTTATTCGTGATATAATCTAACAATATGAAAAATAAAAAAATAATAAATGATAATGAGATTGAGTGGGAAAGTGTATTAAGTTCACAAAAGTCTTTTGACGACTTTGTTGGTGAAAAAAAATATAAGCAATCTTTTTTAGAGGATATATATGATTTCTTTGCCTACACAATTCCGTATCATATTAATAACCTTAAATACGAGTTTAAAATGAAGTATCAGTTACTTACTAAGGGGTACAATGATAGACAGGTGTGGGGGTTTAAATTAGAGATGGCGGAGCTAACAATTAAACTACTCACAGAGCTAAGTGATGGTAAAGTAGGCTATCCTTATGGTTTAACACAAAAAAAATGGGATAAAATATTAGCTAAAATTATTCTAGGATTTAAGGCTCAACAAGAACTAGACGCTATGTGGGACTTAGATAAAAAGGCGGAAGCTAAGTTAGAAAAACAGTGGAAAGAAGGTATGGCACTTTACACAGAATGGTATGGTAATTTATGGGACTAATATGGATATATTTATGCAAACAGAAACAACAATAACAGAAGCACAAAAAAGGAAAAGAACACCAATCTATTCTGGTGTATTAAAATACTTTCCTTTAGCAATAGCAGAGGTGTCGAGAGTATCACTTGCTGGAAATGAGCAACATCACCCAGGGCAACCACTACACTGGGATAGAAGTAAATCAACAGATGAGTTAGATGCCCTCACAAGACATCTAATGGAAGCTGGTACGATTGATACGGACGGCATAAGACACAGTGCAAAGTGTGCATGGAGGGCATTAGCCTCATTGGAGAAGGAACTAGAAAAAGCACAAAATGAGTCAAAGTAAAAAACACTCCCTAATAGAAAGCATTACTAGCACCTTTATTGGTCTAGCGATTAATACGACAGCACAGCATTTAATATTTCCTTTGTATGGTATCTATATCTCATGGTCACAGAACTTATCTATCGCTATGATATTCACAGTAATATCTATAGCAAGAAGTTACGTTATTCGTAGATGGTTTAATAAAAAATCCCTAACGAGTAAACATTAGGGATTGCTCTGTTTCCAGAGAGTGTAGCACTTCAAATCACAAAAGAACTTTCCGAGAACTTCCCAGAAACAAACGTTATCTGGGATTTTCTTTTTACAGCTTTCGCACTGGTACATTTTTTAAACCCTCCACAAAGAACTTACAGCATTTGAAATCGTGAAAAAACCACGACCCCACCTTCCAGTATGAACTGGTAATCTTTCTGTTGCATCCACTACAGCACATAACTTTCTCCTTTGGGAAAAGAAGAACCCCTTTCGAGGCTCTATTTTTGACTCATTGGCTTGAGTCAGACTGTACGCATTGCTCACTCAGGATGCGAATACCTTTCGGCGTTACGCTCAAGTGTTACGCAAGTTGCGACCTAAGTAACCCACTAGGCTTGGGAATTGATGAGGTTTGATTGCAGGTTACGGGCTAAACTTTCCTGCTGCCCGAGAGGACCACCACCTTTCAGTCGAGAGTTCCATCAACATCCAAGATTTCACCGAACTTTGGCTCACGCTTGGAATCAATGAAACACTGCTCGTGGAAAAGAAACAAAGTATCTCCACGTTTGTCTTGCACGACTTCCCCGTTGATGTATGTATCGCACACACAACAATAGGGACACTTAAGGTTTGCGTAACTCACCACCACCCCCTTTCTTTAGATTTTGCATTTCAAGTTTAAAACATTCGAGATGAAAATGGTAAACATGGTTATTCACAATGTTCACAAACACCTCACCTTCGATTACCTTGTTGCAGTAATCGCAGTAATGGTGTAGGTAATCTACGTGTCTATCCATGTTATACTCCAAATCAAATGAAGCTTCTTTCCTTCAACAACATAAATTGCCAAAGGATTGAGTTCTTCTTCACCAGTAAGTTCACCCATGATGATGTATTGCTTCCCGTCTTTTTCTGCAACAGCACAAGCAAACTCACGACATGGAGCAACAGCTTTGATTTCAGCCCCATTTAAATCTTCTGGCTTAAAGGCAAGAACATTGAAGGACAGAAATGCGAGAACTACGAGAACGTATTTCATGGTCTATCCTTTCACAAGTTTAAGGTGACGAATCGGTTGAACTGGTTGTCCTTTGACTAAGTTCATCAGAGTGGTTATCTCTTCAAATTCCTTTTGAGTTTGTGGCTCTAAGGAATCAAGATGTGCCATCTGACGTTCCCAATCTTCTTTAGGGATAGTGATTACCATATCCCCGTTGTTGAGAATGGAAGTGTTCATGATAGCTTCTTCCTTCCCTTATCGTTTTCAATTACTTGAAGAAGAATTGCTTGTAGCTTGTCTGCATCTTCCTCATTTGTGGGGTTGATTGATGAAAGAAACTCAATCTGTTCGTCCACTTCGTGAGGTTCAAAACCTACCAACAAAGTTCCATCGAACGTGATTAAGAATTTCATGTCTCTCTCCTTTTAAAGAACCTACTACTTTAAGTGTACACCCCCACACAAATAAAAAAAGTGGATAACTTTTTACCTTGACAGAGTTATACTTTAATCATGAAAGAGATAGAAATAAACTTTAATTTATTAAAAGAGGGGAGTAACTTAGGAGATTATATTTTATTCGCTAATAGTATAAAAGGTAAGAATTACCCAGAGGGAACAATTTTAAAATCTTTTAAGAAACTTGTTAGTAAGGATGACTACTCGAGAGCAGATTTGCCACTTTTATTAAAACACCTGATTAAGATTTCCAGACTTTCTCAATAACACTCATAAACTAGTTCGTCAAGAGTATATAAATAAGGGTTTTCTGGTAGTCACTTTACCCAAAAATCAATTTTAAGCCGTCTGTTTTTTTGTTTCAACAAACACCACGCACTAACTATATTTCATTCAACCTTAGCCATTTTTGGTTACAGTTGTACCACATGTTGTATTTTCCTTTTGAGAAGTTTTCAGCCATAAAAGAAATTGCAAAAGTTGGGTCTTCTGCTTGTTCTCTTGTGATATTAGTATGAGCGTCTAAATTTATTTGTGAAAGTCCTACGCTGAACTCTCCGTTTGAGTTTAATGCCTTCGGATTAAAATTAGACTCACACTTTATGAAGAAAGTAAGCTTTGTGGCACTTACATTATATTGTAGTGCTTTCTCGTCTATTATTTCATTTATAGTCCTAGCTGTTTGAACCTTTGGAGAAGCTGGAACTTGATTAGTTGTTACTGCATTTACTGTTAGAACATTACTGGTAAATAGTAAAGACAGGCAAACTAAATATTTTTTTAACATAAGAGTTCCCACTGTTGTCGTTAGTCATTTCTCAGAGTGGTACTATATAAAAGTGTAGCAAGTTTAAATAATTAAGTAACTTACATTATTTAAAATGTGTGGTCTTATCCAACTAAACTTTCTTCTGGTTTTGTAGGTTCTATCTTCTGTCCTTTGGCGAATTTATAACCAAAAGCCATTAAAACCATAGCAACAAAATCTTTAACATCCATAATTTGCATGAATGTTAAACCGATAGAAGCTAGTGTTACTAATACTACTATTAAGTCTGTGTTGTTTTTAATTAAGTTCTTCATGATTAAATTATACCAAACTTTTTTAAAGATGCAGTTGTTGATGGTCCTATTCTTGGAGCTGGTGAGATATGCTCTGCAACTTGGAACTCTTTTAGGGCTTTTAAGAAATTAGTAACGTGTACTGGTTGCCCTGTTTCAAACTTAGAGTAGTCTATTTTTCCTTGTTGGAAGTCTACCAGAGAGTAACCTGCTGTGTATTGTAAATGAGGTAAGTCTAAGAAAGAAGTCCAGTAAGCACCAGATTCAAAACCACAAGAAACACCTATATTAGCTACTTTCATGAAGAGTGCTTTGTCGTTCCAGTTTATTATTCCATTGGAAACAGGTGCAAAGTCAATTGCACATTTCCAATTGTGCAGACTAGAGCCACCTTTAGCGTTAGTAACTACGTTGCCAGGGCTTGTTCTGCCTTGAGCATATAATTTGTCTTGTTCTTCTGATGAACGGTAAGCTGATGTAACAATAACATCTATGCCTTGTGCCTTACACTTAGCAATAAACTGCTCAGTCATTTGCTTAACCTTTGGAAGTAGTAATGTTATATCTGCCATTATATTTTTTTAAGAAATAATAAAGCCCCAACAGCAGCACCAACCATCGCAGCCAACTTTAAGAAAAAGGTCACTGTCCTGTAAGCACCAATAGAGTTTGTATATATTTCTACTAGTGGGGTAAGTTGCTCTCGCATTTCTTTAATCTCGTTTAAAATTTCATGGACAGTTTGCTCCTCCCCAGTTATATGTTCTCTTAAGAGGTCTTTTAGTTCTTGTATTTCTTTGTCTGATTTACGAGTATGCTCCATATTTATACATTACTATTTAAACTCTTCACGTTTGCTATTACATTTGTATTAATACTTTTTATGTTAGCTTTTAGGTTTTGATTGTAGGATTTTATGTTTGATGTGGAAAATGGGTAAGCTAGACCAGCCCCACTGTTATATAAAGACGTTACTTCTGCCCCGCTTAATGCTCTAGACCATACCCCTATTTCATCCATGTAAGCAGATGTGTGTAGTGTTCCTCCTGTTGCCCCTACCGACATTGCTGTTCCACCAATACTTTGCGTTCCTGAGTTTGCTTCTGTTGTTCTTTGTACTCCGTCTACATACCCTAAAATAGTTGAACCATCAAAAGTCACAACAAAATGATGCCAGTTTGCTGTCCCCATTGTAATAGTATAGTACTGTAAACTATTTGTGCTTCCATATCTTAGAAAACGAACACGCCTTGTACCTGAATTATATTCATAAGACATTTGTATAGAACTACCACTAGCATTAATAACTGACCTAGCCAGAAAGCATTGTTCACTTGAGCTAATTTCTGTCCTCATTTTTAACCAAAGACTTATTGTAATAGCACCAGTGGCACTTATTCCATATTCAGTTGAAGAAGAAAGCCACTTGGATGAGTTTGTCGTGCCTAAATCAATTCCGTTGTTAATTAATGCTGACGCATAACCAGTTGTTCCGTTGTTTGTAAGGTTATTAGCACCAACAGTATCACTAGCGTTGCCTGACGATTCGTCTAGTTTATAATATGAAACTAAGTTAGTTGTTAATGCCATACTTAGGCTACTGAAAGTTGATAATCCTGACTTGGGTTGAAATATATTTCATCCGCAGTCAAAGCGAAGCCGACACTTCTTATCACATTATCAGCACCAGTAGGAATAGCTACTTGTATAGCTCCTGCTGTTTCTCCTACGAATACTTGTTTCCCGACTGTAAGAGCAGGGAACTTAGCGTCAGCACGAATCTGCCCTTGTAGAAGGATTGTACAAGCTGTTCCGTCTGTACCCGCTGAAACAACCATTCCCAACATTACATATCCACCAGTTGCTTCTGCGTCAGCGTCAGCTAATTCCCAACGTGAGTCAGCCACAGCTAGATAAACCAAATCCCCGAAAGCTTGAGTATATCCTGCTGTTCCTGCTATTGTTATTCCACTCCACTTTCCGTCAGCACTTCCTGCGGGGTCTAAAGCAAGACCTGTATTTTCTCCTAGAGTTATTGAGCCAGTTAATGTCCCCCCAGCAACAGTTAGAACATCAACTCCTTCAACAGCAATCTTCCCTGCTGCACTTCTTGTGATTGTTGTGTCTGTGTTACTTACTTCTAATTGTGAAACAGAGAACGCTTGTGATGTAGAACCAGCAAGTAATGCCTTAGTATCTGCATATACCTTAACAGCGTTTTGTGTAGGGTAAAGAGATGTTGACGTACCAAGAGAAGTATTGTCTGATTTATTAGCTTGGTCTTCTGGTACATATGAGATATTCCCATTAAGAATATTCCAGTTAGCTGCTGTTTGTGCAGGAGTATCTACGTTTGCAACAAGAGAGTCTCCTATTTGTACTGCTGTGCCACCAAGAGTTCCAGCTACAGATATCACCCATGTATCACCCTTTAGAACAGCTCCAGCTGTACCAGAACCACCACTTGCAGGGAAAGTATTAACAGATGCGTCATAAGCACCTCGATAGTCAAGTAATCCTGCAACTAACCCATCAACATATGTCTTTACAGCGTTCTGTGTAGGATATAACGTGTCTGATGTACCTAGTGCGGTTGTAGTTGACTTGTTAGCTACGTTTTCAGGTGTATATCCAATTATTGTTGCGTAAACTGTATCTGTCTTTGCTTTTATATAAGCATATAAATTAGCGAGGGTTACCTTAGAGTTAGTTCCTGTTGCATCCATTGATGTATTGGACACGTCAACCACCATTCCTAAGTCCCCATCTGCTAAAGTTGTTACTTCTGTTAAATCAGTGAGTTTTGACATACTTTTAGTATATGTTACAGGTTAATGATTACAAACTTATTTTTATATATCCTCACTCGCTGGGATTAATTTAGATGCTTTCTTTACGTTATTGTTAATTACAGTAAGCTGTGAAGTCATATCTACACCACTTGTGGAGACGGTAATAGCTTGTACTGGCTGTTGGTAATTAATACGAACAGTGTAAGCCCCTGTGGTGTTATTGAATGGGTCGCCACCACCATCTACTAGGAGAACACCGCCAGAAACAGAAAGTGTGTGGTTTGCTTCCTGTGGCTTCAACTTCCATCCATTCATAAGAAAGGCATAGATTGGGATAGACGTACCAGCACTAGCATCAATGTCGTTACCCCCTACCTGTTGGAATGCTACAGCATATTTACTATTGTCTCCTGTTAAGAACCAATCAACCCAACGACTCCACAAATCAAGAACATTCAAAGATGTTGTCCCTGTTGAAAGTGTCATTGTCTTTGTTGCTCCGTCAAATGTTATAGCCATAATTATGCGATGTAAGCTCTATCTGTTTCAGCAGTAAGAGTTATGCTAATTCCTTTACTTCTACTAATTGTGCCTGTAGCCACAACTGGCTTAGCATATCCTGCGTTACCAGCGACAATAGTAACAGGAGCGTCGTCACCTGCCGATGCTGCTCCTCGTTGTACGTTGGCATCATAATCATATGTGAACGATATAGAAGAGCCACTGATTGTTCCTGTAATAGCTGCTGATGAGGCATCGTTTACTGTGATAGCGCCAGATGTTCCGTAGTCATCGCCTGCGTTATCTCCTGCGTCGTCGTTAGTAAAGTACATTCGGTAATAACCAGCTCCCCCTGTTGTAAGGTTTGTTGAGAAGTTAAGAGTTCCTGCTGCAGTGTATGCGTATGTTCTTTCTACATCATTTTGGTCTAAGAACACGACTCGGTTTAGGTCATCTGCAATAACACCATCAATGAATACTCCTGTTGTTGTGTAGAGAGTATCACCAACGAAGTAACAAAGTGAGTTAGCTGTTTTCCCTGCTACAGTTCCAGCACCAGTGTCGATGTCGCCAGACTGTCGTAGTAAATACTGAACCTTCGTGTAGATTTCTTCGAGAGTACCGTTAGCAGTAGTGTTGTCTATAACAACTCTAAAAGGATAAGCCCCAATGTCGTAACCAGTTTGGTCTGAGCCGAAGTATTCTATATCAATAGAAGTATAAGGAGCAGAAGCAGCAACAGTAGCGTCGTTATCTGTTACTTTAAGGTCAGAGCTAACAGAGATAGGAAGAGCAATCTTAAACGCCCCTGTACTTGTTTCACCAACGTCGCCAAGAACAGCGTCATCGTACGTATAGTTGTACTCACGGCAGAACATCTTGAAGTAAGTTCTTGTATCGAAGTTACCATTTGAAGCGTCACCATATACCTGAATACCCTCATTAGGAGCATCATCATATGTGAATGTTAGAGCTGAACCACCCGATGCTCGTTGATAGTAGAATTGAGCACCTGCTGGGAAGCCAGAGGCAAGAGCAACAATACCCACATACTGTCTATTCAATGAGCCAGCATTTGAGTATTCACTCCATCCTGCGTCACGAACCATCTGACGAGTTGTGTCGTTTGCTGGTTTCCAACCGTTATAAGTACCCCCTGGGTCTTGTCCAAAGATGTATTGCCCAGAACGTGCATCGAGTACGTTCATAGGGAATGGGTATGCTTGGTATGTTGATGTAGTCCAAAGGTCTACGAACTTCGCCCACAAAGCATTACCTGTTACACCGTCTTTTGCTACTAAAGAGCCATACGGGTCTAGCTCGAATGTTTTTGCTGTAGTATCTAGCCAGATGTTTCCATCTACGCCTAGGTTTCCTGATGATGACGATACTACTAAATCATCTGGGTCTGTTATTTTTGCCATAAGTTGTTAAGTTAAATAAGCTCTATCTACCACCTGTGCTATTGGCAGGGATGCGTCAGAGCTACTAAGTGTTAGATTTCTAATAAAGTAAGGCACATATCCTGCTAAGAATACCCCAACGTCTACGTCGGAGGGGGTTTCGTAGGTGTGCGTCCATGTTGTGCCAGAGTTTGCATCAACAGAGTTAAGAACAGTAGAGGTTCCTGCTTCGTAGATAACCACATCAGAACCAGTAACTAAACCAGTAAAGGTTAAGTCTATTGTATCTAATGCGTATGTTGCTTGTCTATCAGTAGATGTTGAGTTAGTTTTCATGTACAACGAGGTAATGGCTGTGGCGTTTGTTGTTGTGGTTAGGATTTTTACCTTTAGTGGAGTACCTGTAGATGAGGTTATTGATTCGTTTGGTAACTGGTTAAAGCGAAGTGTGCCTGACACTGTCCCTACGTTGGCGATACTTACTGTTATATTTGTACTACTGTCTATGGAAACAACTTTAGCAAGTGGTGCTATGTTTGTTCCAAATACATAATCATCAACCGCAACCCCTGTAGTGGATGTCATTGTTACTGTTGTTGAGGCGTTAGAGCCACCAGCACCTGTTCTTGGATATGACAAATTATTATACGTTGCCCCATCATCTAATGAGTATGTAATGTAATAGTTTGCTATCGTACCTCCAGCCATCACCGCTTCGTCTATTACGAAACTACCGTGTCCTTTTAAGTTGTATGGATATGTAAAAATTACTGAATCATTGATAACTGGCATGTATAATCCTCCAGCAGAGGTAAAAGCAGCTCCTCCACCCAAAGTAACTTGTGAGGATGTATCAGCGGTTGTTTCATTCATTTGCAAAGCAACACGACCATTTATTGGTACGAATGTTAGTGTGCCAGAAGCACTGCCTGCGTTAAGACATGTAAACTGGAATGTATTTGCGGTATTTACTGGGGAAGCCGATGCTGTTATTTGTGTTATTGTTTTTACTCCAAGGACAATAGCTGCTGCACTACTTGTTACTGTTACTAAAATCTGGTCTCCGACTCTTAGACCATGTGCAGTGCTTGTTACCGTTGCTATGGTTGTACTTCTAGCCCAAGATACAGCTGAGATGTTAGCAGGTTGAGCTGTTGTATAAGTATCTAGGAAATGAGTACCGTAGCAAGATGTTTGTGCTGTGAGTGCTGGAGTAGACTGTAAACCCTTAATTTCACAGTTAAGCATTGGAACAAGTTGTACTCCCCACTCTGTGCCCCATACATCCTCAAGTGCAAGGTTCTTAATTGAGTTATCACCAGTAGTCATTATACCTGTACGAAGATGAGGTGTGTAACATCTTTTAATTTTCACTGTGTTGGCGGCACCTCCTGCTACGAAGTTTACTAAGTTACCAGTCATACATGGATAGTATGAAAGATTCTGCCCTGTTGTCTGTCCAGCATTTGTTACAGTTACTGTAAAAGTGTCTGCTGTAGGGGCTGATGCTAATGTCCAAAGAGTCGCAGTAGTAGTTGTTACAGCTTTAGGGGCAACGTCAGAACACATATTAACTGCAATAATATCTCCTGTTTTTAATCCATGTGCAGTTTTTGTTACAGTCATTGTTGTAGTTGAACGAGTCCATGTTGCATCAACGTAAGAACCACCCATATCAAGCGGTGATGATGCATCCCCAAGATTTCTCAAGTCTATTCCTACACACCCCGCAATACCAATGTTTAATACTCCAGAGTATGGTTGCACGAGTGTAAGCCCTCCAAATGATAAACCATCAAACATTAGAGAATAACTAGCAGCGGTTCCCAAATCCCAAACATACATAGGTAACGCAGTACCTGTAGTTGTAGCAATGTTATCATAATATACTGTATCGGTGAATGTTACGGTGTCACACCCAATCATAAATATACGACCACCACCTATAATAGTATCCGTAAACGTAGAGTTTAGTACTCTCGTCATAGTAGCACTACCTGTTGTGGCGTTAGCTGCCTTTAGTAGTGACATAAACTTATTATTTGTAACAGTAAACCCAGAACAATCAGCCCATGATGTAACGTATGCACCAGATGCTTCTTGAGCAATACGAGTCCATGTACAATTAGTCATTGTTCCACCAGCAAAGTTAAGACCCATCGTAAGAGCGATTCGTGTGTTTGCAGTTCCTGTTTGCCCAACTCCAACATTAGACCACGCAATAGGAGAAGCACACTCTGTCATTGTCATGGATTCAAATGTAAAGACATTAGTTAGGTCAACAGAGAATGGTTGAGCAAAGTTCATATACCAGTTCATACAACAAGTATCCATATCGACTGCCCCACCTCCTGTTGTTGCAAATTCCATACGAGTAGCAAGTGTTGCGTGAGGTAAAGAGTTTGCGGTCAATCCTGCCGCGGTACATGTTTGGAAGAATATATTAGGTACTCGTATTTTTAAACCAGAAGAAGGTAAATAACCTCCTGTTGAGTTTGTTCCATCGTAACCGAATGACACCGCCCCACCTGTAGTAATCCAACACCACTTTCCTCTTGTTGCGTCTGTATTTATGTTTGCAATAAGGGCTGTTCTTGAACCAGCGTTAGGATAGAACTCGTACACATTAGAACCAGCAGATGTTTCTACTTCGACACCAGGAATATACGTTAAGCTACCATTTGTAGGTATTTGATATGTTGTAGTTCTTGTCCCTGATGTTGTAGTTCCAAGAAAGTCCCAATATGCACCACGCACTTTGAACGTATTGAGCCTGTTTACTGTGGTTGTTAGTGCGTCAACACCAACGATTTCAAGCCATCCAGCTCTATCGGCTGCTGTGGCACTAGCACCAATGCCAGTTAAAGCACCTGTGGTATATGCTGTTTCGTTCCACTGTCGTATTAAAATATAACCAGAAGCAGGCATAGCGCTCCCTGCTGTTGTTGGGGCTACTGTAAGAGAAGAATATACACCTAATAAAATACCACTAGCACTACCTTTACTGATTGTTGTCCCAAGAGCAGGAACGTTACCTGTACCAGTGTCGTAAGGGATTAACCTTACAAGTGTTGAGTTAAATTCAATAGTCCCACCAAGAGTAGCTGAAAGCGTAATATTCCCCATACCAGCACTAGTGTTTTGGTTTGTGCCATAACGTGTATGTTGGTCGACAGTTAAATATCCACCGTTGATGTTATAGGTGTCACTACCAACTTTACTAGCTAGTGTGTCGATATTCACTGGTGTTGTGATTGTAAATGTTGCCATGTATTATTCTGTTACTTGTTCTACTACTGGTTCTGGTTCTATTAAAAGACTACCATCAACCTCCTCTAAATTAGCACCTTCCTCAATCAAAACAACCTCTTCTGGTGTAACATCAAAACAAGAAATATATCCTGTTAATTCCTCCTCTGTTGTTACCCAATGTGTTCCAAATTTATATGTTTTCATATGTTAAGTATATCATCCTCTAGCTACTATTAAACCTGATAATGTTGGGTTACTAAAAGATGTATAGAAAGCATCTTGCGTGGCGTCGTAGGTTGTAGGAACAAATCTATAACGAGTAACTCCATCTAATGTATAGTCGTAAACATCACCACCAGTAATAGAAGCATTTAGTGTTGGTTCAGCAGTCCACGTTGTAGCATAATATGTCCAATCAATACCCCCCCCAGAAGATGATGATGAACTACCACTACCAGAGATGACAGTAGTTTTCTTTACCTTCTTTACTTCTTCTTTAGCTATCTTTTTAGCTATGTCTTCAATGAGTGCTTCTGTACCACGAACAGCAGAAACGTCAAGTCTTTCATCTCCATCAAGTGATTCAAGTTTCTCAACTATCTCTTTTGGTTCTATTTTATTTCCGTCTACACCATCCTTCCCGTCTTCTCCCTTATCTCCTTTTAACTGTTCCTTTAGTGTAGAGTCAATTTCAATATCGTAGGCGTACTCCTCTTTTTTTTTTAGCTCATCAGCTATTTGCTTGAGGAGTTGTAGCTGTTCTTTATCGTCCTTATCTTTCTTGTGATTTATTATTTCTACTTTCTGTACTTCTGGTAGATTGGTAACTGATATTTCAGTAGGATAGTCTGGGAACTCAGGGAATGGTTCTACTTCTGGGAACTCTATTTCTTTTGCGAGTAGTTCGTCTACTTTATCTTTTAAGATGATGGACTCTTTAAGAGTTGCCATAGGAATAGACCCGTGGTCTACGATAGACTTTGCTGTCTTCTTGGCTAGTTCTCTTATTCCATCATCGGGTATGCTCATGCTTACAGTGTATATAACGAGTAATAGTTAGCAACTTATACACTTTTGTCTAATTTTAGATTACACACACATGCTATAATACTTGCAGGTAATTAGGCGTCTTATAAACTAAAAGTAAGCCTATGGCTACCCTCGTATATCTTAGCGAGTTCATATCCTTACGAGGGGTATGGATTCACTAAGATAAGAAATCTGGATAATCTAGGCGTTAATAATAATTAGCGTACTTTAATGAAAAACAAAAACTTCACTATGGTGGATAACCACATCATAGATACACTTACTCTTAAAGAGTTGGGTGTGTACATCATGGTTAAGAAACATGCAGGTGCTCAAGGTGAGTCTTGGGTTAGCAACAGAACCCTAGCGAAGAAGTTAGAACTTAGTCATAATACTATTTCTAAAATATACAAAGAGTTAATAAAGAAAGGTTTACTCGCTTGTGTTGGTAAAAAGAAAGTTAAAACTTCTGGTGGTGAGCAAGAAGTAAGTGTTTACAGGTGTGTCTGTACAGGCGTACCTAGTAGTCTAAGGTGTGTCCCAAAGGTGGTACAAGGTGTGTCTGTAGAGTCGCCTAATAAGATACCTATAAATAAGATAGTAGAAATTGAATTAACCCAAGAAGAAAGACAACAAAAACTAAGAGAAATACGACAGTCTTTATGCACTAAAGTAACATGTGTATAACTATGTAGACAAATATAAGCCACAGTGTTAGAGTTACTGTATGATAGAAATAATTTTAGCAATCTTTGTATTCGGTCTTATTGGATTAACAGGATTTTGGCAGAAGTAATTATTCTCCAAATAGTTGATTAATAACAGAGCGAGGAATTATTAAGTTACCAGCTTCGTCTGGTTTAACTGTTGATAGGTATTCACTTAACTTTTGCATGTTAGCACCAATAAGACTTCTTGTTTGTGTTCCTGCAACTGTTTCTGCTACCTTTGGAGCAATAACAGCACCAACGCCACCACCTAGAGTTCCACCAACAAATAATGAAGCTATGTTTCCAACTAATCCTATTTCGTTTCTTCCAAGTGCTTTTCCTAAAAGTTTCTTAGCTTGTATAATCTGTCCGTATTCCTTGTTTATAGCTTTTAGCTGTGGTATTGATTCCAAAACATCTTTATAAAGTGTTTCTCCAACAGCAAGTCTTGCTTCGTTTGTTACTTGGTCACCAGCTTTATTGAAAGCGTTTTTAAAATATGAACGCTTTAAAGAGTTAATCTTCTCAACAGGAATATCTCCTTTAAAATTATCAGCATACTTAACTAATTCATCACTTAACCTAACCAATTGATTATAAACTTCTGGGTTATCAAATGCAGTTGAGTATCTTTCAGGCATACCTTTAACAAGATTAACAAAATTGTCCTTTGAATAAGTAACACCACTTTTCTTTAGTGTATTTTGTACTGTATTTTCTGCATCATCATACATTTTAGAGATTTTGTCATATCTTGCTTCTGGTGTTCCTGTTAGTTTCTTTTCTGTTATAAATTTAACAATATCTCCCCCTTCTTTTTCTACTTGTAGCTTCTGTACTGGTGTTAATCTTAGACTAGTTTTTTCTAGATTTTCTGCGATTGTTCCAGCAAGTTTACCAGCTTTAGAGTACTTACCAAGAGCACTTGAAACAAAAGGTAAAGATGATAAAGCAAAGGATGTCTTTGCTGTTTGCTCTACGTTACCGCCTTGTGCAGTTTCAACACCAATATCTGATGCAACTTGTCCAGTTATTTTTGGAATTATACCCATTCCTTTAGTTACAGTAGCCACTTTAGTCGCAGGGACAACGAATTCTGCAATCTGTTCCACACCTTTACCAATTTTTTGTGCTGTTCCTTGTGCTTGTAATTTTTCTTTTGTTTTATTTAAACTCTCATCTGTCGGAGTAAAGAAAGTCCCTTCTGGCACTCCTACTTTTTCTAAACCTTTACCAATAAGTCCTGCTGTATTTACTGCTGTTTCACCTAAACCCTTTGCACCGCCAATTAATAAATTCTCTCCTGTTTCAACACCACCACCTCCCTGTTTTTCTGGTTGTTCTTGTACATCATTTAATCCCTCCAGCACATAACCACGATTAACTAGTTCCTCAACTATTTTATTAGGGTCTGTTCCTTTTGGTGCATTTTGCAATATTGTTGTAACTTGTGATTCTGATAGTCTTTTTTCCATATTATTTATATTAAGGTTTCACTCCTGGTAAACCAATTAATCTTGATGTATAAGAATTAATAGGCGATGTTTTTTCTTCAACTTTATTCACCGCTGATAAAGCTGTGTCGACATAAGATTTTTCTGGTGTAGCAACTCTTGCGTCATATCCAGGCACATTTGACTTAAACGAAGCAATGGCTGTTTCTCTTGCTTGTTTTTTAGATTGCAAAGTCGTAGCATCATCACCAGGGAAAGGAATATAAATTTGGTACGCATCTTTAAACTCACTTGGATTGATTGTAGCACCTGATTCACGTCTAAGGTTAGCTGTAATAAAGTTTCTAACTGCTTGATTATATTGTCGAATCTCAGGTGATACTTGCCCACTAGTTAATGAGCTTTCTGCCAACTTCATCTGAGTAGAGAATGATATAGGGTTCATAGACAAAATAGAAGTCCCTAATGATTCTATTTTGGGTGATGCTTGGTCTGTTCTTTGTGCATATGTTAAATCTTTTGACTGTCCTTCGGTTAATGGTTTTGATGGTATCCCTGTAGTAGACAATCCTGTGGTTTCTGCTTTTGTTTTAGCAATATCTGTATAAATTTTTGATTGCTGTGCCTTTTCTGTCTTAAACTGTTCCTTTAGAAGTTCATTCTTTAGATAATCCCCACCATATACTCCAAGAGCTTGTGCTACTTCCATTTTAGAAGCACCTTTTTGAAATAGTTGTTTTGCTTTTGCTATTACGTTTGCTGGTGCGTTAGGGATAGCTTCTATTATTAAGTTTTCAGTATCTAACTTTGTTTCTTTTTCTTTATCCAATCTCTTTTGTTCTTGTTCTACTTTATATTTAGCTTGTTCAAATGCTTTTTGTTGCTGTGATGTTAGATTCCCTAGGATAGATTGATTGAGGTCAAACATCTTTAATTTATTAGCTAAAGCAAGTTCTTTGTCAGCATATTGAGCGTCTACAGCTTGTTTAACTTTACTTTTTGCAATTTCTATATTTCCTTGTATAGCGTCAAGCTCTGCACCTAACGAAAGAGATTTAATTGCTCTGTTACGTTCAATTTCTGCTCCTTGCCCTGCTACGAAACTACTTACAGAGCCCAGTTGACGACCTTGTGAGATGTTTTCTTGTTGTGCTGCTGCTGCTTGTTTTCCAAGGGCTGAAATCTCTGCTGCCTTCTTAATCGCTTCTTGATTGGCTGCATTTAGCCCTGTTGATTCATTTTGTTGTGATTCAAAAGCTGACTTACCAGCTATGGTATTCATTAATGAAGTTATATCCGCTGGTGCATTAAGTTGATTTTGTTGTTGTACTTGGACCGCTGCATCATATGGTGTAGCAATATCAGTAGTTATTGAATTATAATCAATTGGGGTTGTAGGAGCTGGTGTTTGGAACTGTGGTTGTGTTGCTGTAGTTACAGATGAAATAGGAATAGCAACAGAATACTTTTGACCTTGTGAATCAGTGCGTTCTTCGTTTTTATAAGATGTGCCACCGAAGTTATATCCGTCTGCTGTTTTTACTTGGTCATTCATAGTTTTATTTTATAATACATTGCTAATTTGTAAAACCGAAAACGTCTAACACATCAAGAATACTAACTATTGCGTTTCTTGCTTCTGCGTCTTGCGTAGCCCCCCCTGTTGGGTCGGCAATACTTCCTTGTCTAACTGCTGGGGTAACACCTAATCCAAACGAAGTTGTTGGGTTAAGTGATGTAAAGGTTGATGTTCCACTAAAAATAACATCCTTGACAAAAGTCTGTTGCTGTGGGAAGTTGTTTTTATAATACTCTGCCTTTAACTCCCTTAGTTCATTTTCTAGTTGTGTGATTCTTTCTTCCATATTAAATTACTTCTTTGTAAACATCATATTCATACTTAACCTCAACTAACTCTGCCCCATTTGTACTTTCTACTCTGAACTGATACTCATACCCACTGTTAAAAGGTAATCCACTTGCTAGCCTGTGTTCTTTACGACTTAATTTTCCACCAGAAGAAAGTGTACAGACCGTAACCCAGTCAGATGATGATTGAGAGTCTACACGATACTTTAGGACCAGTTGACCTGTCGTAGATGTTTTTGCAATAGAGATGGCTTTTAACTGCTTTTTCTTTCCTCTATCTTCTTCTGACATTCCATGATTTACTAATGATTCATAAATAGATGTTGCTGTAAATGTAGAAGCGTCATTTGTTCTTACTAAGTAATTAGTTGCTGATGTTGTATATCCTGCCCATAGATAATCACCTATTAAGTTGAATCCAAGAATATCACCAACAACTGTATCTCCATTTATAAGTCTATCTGGTGACATAAACCAAGAGCCACTTTTATTCTTTCCACAAACAAATACTTGATATGTTTCTACCCCTTGTATTGTCATCTTACCAACAAAGAAAAGTTTATCGTTTTGTTTTTGTTTGAAGTTCTTGAGTTGTACTGATGATGAGTTAAATGATTTTAAAACTTGTGAAGTACCTCCTGAATATCCTCTCATTACGATGCGAGGAGAAACAGAGAAAGGTGATGAGCCTCCTGTTGAGTCTGCTGATAATCCGATTATAATACCCCCTAAGTTATCAATAACCATTAAAGCACCTTCTCCAAAGTCTACGATTTCATTCACTGTTGATGATGTCATGTCCCAAAGTATAACTTTAGAAGGGCTACCTTGATTCTTTGGCGCTGTTGCAATTGCTAAATATCCCCCGTAATCGCACATTGATGTTGCTACTATTTCCTCTGAGTTAGGGATTACAATAGGGTCTGAAATAAGACCATTTATTGGGTCGTAAGCTGATATTTTTCCACCTGCGAGTATGTACATTTTACCACTCTTAGGATGTACAAAAGGTCTTGGAACAACTGTACCTGAAACATTCAAAGGATAGTCAGCTATTGTTCCTATATTACTTAAAGTTGTTGTGTTTCTATCATAGGAGCGAAGATAAGTGTTCGAGGATGCATCAGTCGCTAAGAAGTATAATTTTTTCTTATATGATACAAGGGTATTTGGGACTACGTTATTGCCAGAATCGTCACCATTCGTTACAACTTCTATATTTGATGTTATTGACGAAGCGTTGTCTGTTGACCCCAAGGCAGTCACTTTTTCAAATAATTTACCCACGTTACTTACTGTACTAGCTCTACCTAAGAAAAAGATATTCTTCTGTGATGTTGAGTTTGATGAAGTGTTCACAACAGCGTCGGTAATCTTTCTATCGTTGAACGTGCTTGTAGTAAGTGTTTCAGTTTCAGTATCCCTGTATGGTTTTAGAAAATCATTATTATAAACGTCAAAGTTATGAGCATTAGCAAAACTATCGGTACGTTTCTCTCGTACATCTTCTGCTAGACCTCCTGAGAATTTGTTTATTTTTATAACTGACATGTTAATCTGTAACTACTGACCCAGTTGAATATGTAGCTAGGTCGTAGTAAACCCTACAATTTTGAATGTAACCTGTCCCACTATCTACTCTAAAGTAAATATCTAGTTTCATTCCACATGGGACGTATATGTCAGCAGTTTTTGTAACATAAGTCGCTGATGCTGTAGAGTCAGATGATAATATAGGACCAGCTGAACTTCCATATATTATATCCACTCTAGTGTTTGAAACAGATGCCTTAATATCATATTTAAGACGTATAATACCAGGATTATTTATTGTAAATGACTTAACCAAAGCATTAGTTCCTGATGTGGTAGTTCTTTCTGTATCAGCACTATGTTTTAAGTTATTTGATGCAACTACACGACTAGCAATACCTGTAAGTGCTGAACCATCAAACACAGGTGTACTTCCTGCGAGTGAGTCTGGTGTAACGACTAACACTGCCCCTGTGCCTCCTGTTGCAGTCCCAGCTGTTGTCTCTGCTTGTGTTGCTGCTTCGAAGACACCTTTAACTGTAGTGCTTGCATTTACAGTTGCAATTTCATCTTCCCATACTAATACACCCCCAGTAGATTTTAATACTTTACCAGTTACTATAGGAAGTCGTGATTGTGTTCCGTCTACGTTTGATGTGAAGTGTATATCACCAACAGCATCACTTCCAACTGTAATTTTTGGGTTTGCTAGAGTTCCACCATTATTAGGAACTGCTTTATTTGAACCAGTTACTCCACTTAACTTGTAATCATGTGATGTTGTAACAGCACTACCATCAACACCAACTTTTGACTCTAGAGATTGAATTGCTGTCTGTAACTCGTTTACATCAGATGCGTAAATTACATCTACATTATCTACGTTTGCTGTGAATGAATCTAATGAGGTTGGATATGCCATAAATTATGATTTACTTTGGTTAATATAAACGAGTGCCCCAGAACCTCCTTGCATTTCTAATGTCCCACCATCTTGCAATAAGAAGTTCGTGCCATCTTGTAATTCTAGTATAGACGACAAAGATGATTTTGTCTGATTTACCATTGATGCTATGCCACTAACTCCTATACCATAAATAGCAATACCATATCTACCAACTCCATAAACAGCTTGGGTTAAGTATGACTTAACTTGCCCTGATGGTGACACTGTATTCTTTGATTGATTTACTGGGGCAATCGGCATGGTTATTTACAGCTTTCCTGTCTTACTGTTAAGCGATTCTTTTGTGCTCTTATTCTTTGTGAGTATTCATTCTTAATTGATTCTTCAATTCTTAATACCTCTGAGAGATATGCTTGTGCTCTCTGTGTATCTTTAGGAAGCCAATACCAGTAAGCAGGTTTCCATGCTAGATATTTATGATGCCCATTAGGGATGCCTGGCTCTTTAGTTGTGTCTGTGTCTGCAAAGTATGAAGGTGAACGGGTATAGAACATTCTAAGACCTAGAGTTGAAGAATAGTTTGGTGGGTTCTTTAAGAAGATTCCATTAGCAGAGATAAACCATTCTGTTGGAGTGCCTGAACTAGCTTCAATAGTTGATAAAGCTGTGTCCTCATCCATTTCGTTGATGTACTTTAATACCGTCCATGTTCCATCAGCTTTCTTCATTTCTACTCTGTAGATGTCTTGTACTTGGTTACTTTGTTCGTCTACTGTGAACGAGTAGTCTTGTTGTCCTGACACCAAGTTAAACTTGACATTAGGATATTTTGTGTGATTAGTGTCATCTGCTTGCCATGTTCCTGCAACTGATTTAACAAAGTTTTGGTAATCATCAAAAGCAAGGTTGATATCACGAGTCTTTACTTCTATTGTGTAATTAGACGTAGCTGTAGACTGTGAGTCTGTTAAATCCTCTAGTAAGTCCACGATACCTGTTCTCTCTGAAATATTACGATATTGCATATGTTGTAAGGGCTAATTTACCCAGTCCAACCCCTGTAAAGGGATTGAGTGGACAAACTATGAAGTTGCGAATGGAGTTGCAACAACACCAGAACCGAGAATATTTCCTTCAACAATCCAACGAGTTGATGAAAGACATGTAACACGGAACTTTGTACCAAGAACACCACCAGTTGTAGTTCCATTTTGAGTAATAGCAACGTGAGTTGAACCATTACCTACGAAACCAACTAATGCGTTTGATGAGTCTGTATCAACACTTGTAAGACTACCAATAAGTAATTCTGTACCAGCTCCAGTAATAACCTTTGCTGAGTTAGAAGTAATTGTAGTAGTGATTACGAAATCGAAGTAAGTTCCAACCTTCGCTACAGGGAGTGTATATACAATACCTGCTGCTCGGTCGAAAGTTACGAGTGAACCTGATTCATTAGCATTAAGAGAACGTGTAGCTCCTTGACCAGAAATAACATTCTGACCTGCTTGCACGACATCTAATACTAACTTTGTGCCTCTTGTTAATGACATAGTGTTTGATTTTAGTTGTTAATCCCTTTTGAGGGGGGAGTTGAGTAGTAATCGGTGGGAGGACTACCCAACTCTCCACCCATAAGGTGAAGATTGCGATTAAGCAAGTGTAATGTCGATGATGAGAGAAACCTTTGGAGCCCAAAGCTTGAATCCGATGTAACCATAAGTTACAACTTCCATACCTGTCTTCAAAGAAACTGCCTTCTCTTCTGTTCTCATTCCACCAGGCATACCAACAGTAGCAACGTTCTTAACGCCAGCTACACGGTGACCTGCGTTTGTCCAAGTAATTGTACCAACTGTAGCGTCAGTAAATGTACCAGAACGTACAACGTAAACGTCAACACCCATCCATTGTCCAACCTTACCATTGTTTAGAACTGAGTCTGCAAATGAGAAACCATTAGCAGCACCAGCTTGGTAAAGTCCAACCATGTCAGTGTTTTCTACAACAACGAACTTGCCATTGTAAGCCTCTGCGTAACCATCAAGTTTTGCATTGATGTTAGCGAAGATTTCATTAACGTTAGCAGCAGTAGCGAAACCTCCTGCTGGAGTTGTGTATGTACCTGTTCCATCCTCACAAAGATTGTTAAGTACGAATTCGTCAATCTTCTTAGCAACTGCGAAAGCTTGCTGTTCTGTTCGGTCTGCAAAGAGAGAGAAGTTTGAAAGCAATGATTCGAAGTCACGAACGTGCTCTGCAATCATGAATTCATCAGTGATTGTAAGAGTGTCGTCAGTAGTTGTCCAATCTGAAACAGAGTATGAACCTGCAAGTGCAGCAACAGTAACTGTAGGAGTTGAACTGTATGGACTCTGAATACGGAAGTTTGGAGAACGGTCTACATTAGTAATTTTTTCAGTAACCATAGCACCACGAAGTGTGTGGTCCATGACACTTGAACGATATTTATCACGATATACACGTGATGCAATTGTGTTAGCCATTTAATTTAGGATTAATTTAGTTATAATCCCACCGATTTTTATCGTTTCATTCTAAGTGCTGCAAGTCTTTTAAAGTCCTCATCTGATTCAGGCATAATACCTTTCTCAGCGTTAGACATTAACTGACTGTCTGTGATAGAAGCTGAACCTCGTCTTGATGTGCCAGTGCTTGTAGCCTGTGCAGTCTTTCTAAGTTCGTCTTTCTGTGTAAGTGTTGCTTTAACTACTGGAGATTTTAGAGCTTCTGCGAGAGAAATTCCTTTAAACTTTGCATAATCAAGCACATCTTCCACGTCTTCTGCTTCTATATTAGCTTTAGAAATAGCGATGATGTCAATTGCAGATAAGTCAGATTGTTTCTTTGGAGCTACCTTAGAAACTTCGGTCTTTTCAGTCCTTTTCTCTGCCTTCTCGGCACGGATTTTATAATTATTGACTAGTTCTTCTGCTTTCGCTAGACGACTCTTCAATTCTTCTAAGTCCTCAGAGCTTTCATCTGTTTCTACATATTGTGAGTCAGTAGTTTCCTCTTGAGTATTTAAGATGACCTCCTCATCGGTGTTTGTTTCCATAAAATTGTAGAACGATTTTTAGGTTATCGAGCAAAACCATTAGTTTTAGTGTAAGTAACGTAGTAAATTATGCAACTATTTATTGCTGTTCTTCATCAACTTATCCTTAGTAGCTTCAACTGAATCATCCTTTGAACCTGCAAGGTTACGAAGTTGCATTAGACATGATTCAACGTGAACAATAAGAGTCTTACGAGCTTTAATATTCACAAGAGCTTGTTCTGGTGACACTTCATCAATTTCAACAGGCATCCACATATCAACAACCTGTCCTAGTGGTGCAGCATAGTCAATTTCTGGTAAGAAAATCTTACGCATAAGTTTAAGACCTTCTTCATTTCCTGCAAAAAGACTCTTAATAGTTGCTAGTTCAGCATCTGTGATTCGCATTTGTTTTGTTTCCATATTAGACAATGTTTAGTTTTTTAGTGTTTTTCTTCTTTTCTTCTAATTCCTTTACAACCTCATCCTCAACTTCTTGTGGGATTTCGTTTAAGCCATACTTTGCGTATAAAGCTTCTTTCTTTTCCTCAAACTTAACAGGGTTCTGCTTCTTGTAAGCAATAAGAGCATTTATTATTTCTGTGTTGTCCATTTGACCGACACCAGACTCAAGGTCAGCCTGTGCTGCCTTAAATTTCTTCATGTGCATTGTTGCCATAGTGTTTATAAGACCAAAAAGGTCTGTGATTATTTTCATAGTTGTTAAACCAATCTTTGCCACCGATTAAGCGCCACCGATTGGTGATACTGGAGGAGTTTGTGGTTGAGCTTGTGCTGTTTCAATAGCTTGTATTTCTACTGGTGACACTACACCTGTCTGTTCAAGAATCTTCGAGAGTATAAGTTTAGATGTTTCTGCTTGTGCTGGATTTTGTACCATTGACATATAAAGAGTGTTAAGTGTTGTCATTATTGCTTGTGTATCATGTTGTTCACCTGTAACATCAATCTCTAAGTCCCATTCTAGGTCTTTCATTATTTCCTTCCATGTCTTTATACCGATTTCATCTGGTTTTAAGAATCGTTGTGAGCCTGTTGATTGTAGGTCTTGTGTAAGAGTCTGTGCTTCTTGCTCTGGTGTAGTAGGATTGACAACTGAATAAGGGTCTTCATTCAAGAGCTGTTCCATGTTCTTCATGTTAGAAACTTCAACAGCACGATTCTTAATGTAACGCTTCTCTATTTCCTTGACACCATAGTCTGAAAGTGTTGCTGTGATTTCATCCTTAGAGTCTAACTGCTTCTTAATAAAAGGAATGTAATACTTCTTAATGATTTCTTCAAGAACAAGACCTTTGTTTTCTGTCATTAACTCAAAGAGTGAGTGTGATTCTTGTAGGAGTGCTTCGGTTTGTCTCCAAGCTGTACCTGACTTCTGTTCACCCATCATAGCTTCACTGATTCCTGCTGTCTTGTTTGCTTGTCCTTCCCACTCTTGACCGAATGATTGGATTGCTGCAAAGGCTTGGTTGTAGTTATTGACTGCTGTGATTGGTTGATTTACTCCATGAATAAAGATGTCACCATTCTCTAGGTTAGAGAGTACATTCTGACCAATGAAGTTACCATCCGATGTTTGGAACATTAACTTAGAAGCAACGTCAAGGTAGTCCTTAATCTGCTTTGATGTATGGTTCTTCATCCACTGTGCTTCAAATAGTCTTTCGTATGAACCAATAGCCATAACACGACCATCTTCTTCAATAAGGTGAGTAATGTAGTAAGGGTCTTTAGCTTCTTGACCTTTAAATAAAGTGTAGTCTAAGTAGTCTCCGTCCTCTGTCTGCATAAATGAGACAACGTGCATTTGTTGTACAAACTCTCCTGTTTCTTCATATTCCCCATCAGCAAGAAGACCTTTGTCTAACTCTCCGTGTATTTCGTAAATCTCAATATAATCGTCTTGAGTGTCTTTCTTTTGTCCACCAAGTGTTTCACGTGAAACTCTAGCGTCTAATAGGTTCTTAACAACATCTTTATCGTAAGCCTTGTTCGCTTTAAGTTGTGCTGGGGTTAAGTAAAGTTTTTCAATCTTAGGTGCTCCATCAAATGATACAGGGTCTACAATAATTCTAGTCCACGGGACAACAGTTGAAATAAGTTGTCCATCCTTCTCAACGTGCTTTGATATACATGAGCCATAATCTGCAAGAGTTCGTCCCCAATTATTAAGGAAGATACCAAAGTTATTACGACGGAAAGAGTCTTGTAGTTTAATTGAAGCAAGGAGTGAAGGGATATAGTCTGATTCCTTTGTAGCCTTAACACGAATATTCTTTCTGTCTAGGTCTGTTGCTCTGTACCATGTGTTTGATGCTGCGATTCCAATATTAAAAAAAGGTTTTTCTCTTCCAAGTGAATCAACATCACCACTGATATGCTTAGAGTTCTTGTATGCTTCGATACGTTCTACGTTCTCTTTTAGAGACCAAGAAACATACTCACTGATTTGAGTTTCTCCACTAAGGTAATTATCTTCTGCCTTCCTAACGATTTCGCAAATATTTGACATCGAATAGACTAGTTACTTGATATAACTTTAGTGTATATAACGAGGTTTTCTTGTCTACTACTTAGTAGAGTTAGATGTTTGATTATTCTTAACTCTTTGGAAGTGAGCTATTTGTTTATTAATAACCTCTGTCATTTGCTCTGATGTATCAGGTGACACTTTCTCACGAATAACAAAATACATTCTCATAAACCAAGTATCTGCATGGTCAGGTGACCTCCCTATTTGTTCCTTTACGTCATCCTTCTGTGTAGCCATTCTCTTCCCATCTCCTTGTGATGCGTCTTGATATGAAGCAAGTTCTTCAATAAGCATTTCTTTAAACTTACCTTCTACCCTTGACGCTATCTTGTGGTTGTTTACTAAATCAGCTAACATGAATACACATTGAGAACGTAGATTCTTATAGTCTGATACTAGCGATGTAGCATTTGCTACATAACCAACATTAGGAAGTCTTACGATGTTGTCATCTGTTTTAATAGCTGAATAACTTGATTTGTAGCCTATAATCCCATCAAGGAATGAAGATGAGGCAACCCCAGCACCTACACCAATTGCATCAACAACAATATGTGAGTAAGGTATTCTCTCCATTTGTGCATACTCTCTTATCTTAGATATAATAGTTTCAGTATTAAGTCGTTCAAATGCTTCTCGTTTGTATTCTTCTAATCCTTCCCAGAAAGAAAAGATTGTCTTATCACTTCCGTCATCTGCGATGTCAACTGATAGATATTTAGAGTTTGACTTAGTTACTGTGTTTGAGAACACGTCTATGAGTGATGTATAACGAAACAGAGCACCAGCATTGTCAACATACTCTGCCATGTATTCTTGCTTGTATGTTTCAAAGTCAATCTCTTGCTTTGCTTTCTCTATTTCTTCTTTAGGAATAAAGGGATTATCTTCTGTTCTAAAATGAAAACAAGCATAGTCACTGTCTGTTTCTGACAACTTCTCTAATCTTCTTAGGTTTGGGTTCTCTTTCTTTGGTGTTCCAATGAAGATAGCTCTACCAACTGTATCTGTTAAAGATGGTCTGAATATCTCTTGCCAACCTATAAAAAAGTCTTTCATTGTGTCGAGCTCGTCAAATACTATAAGGTGCGATTTCATTCCTCTAAAGTTCTCTCTATTCTCCCAACCTGATACATAAATAGTAGAAAACCCACCATCTGTAGTTGGTAGTCTCATTTCTAGTCTTGATTCGTTTGCCTCACCTATTCCACCAATCCTACTCTTAAGTGCCTCCCAAATAATCTTTCTTGCTTGTATTTGAGTTGGTGCGACATAGAAGACATTTCTATCTTTCTTAGTCATTGCCTCGTAACACATCTCCTCAATAGAATAAGTAGACTTCCCAGCGCGTCTCCCCGCCCTTACTACTTTGAATCGAGCATTACTTCTAACTATATCTTTTTGTTTATCGTACAGTTGCATTATTTAAATGAAGAGAAACGCCCATATTTTATCTTATCTATTTCCTTTCGTTTATCTAAATCAACTTTAAATTTCCCTAGTGATTCTATAATCTCAAAAACTTGAGGACTTAATACTTCATTATAAATTAAAGTTCTTACCACATCGTCATAGGTATCTTTTGCTAGAGCTTTCTGTGTTTTGTTATCAATCCTTAAACTAGCAAGAGTTTGTCTAACCATAAAGTGCTCATCTTTTAAAGCCAAATCATGTAGTTTCCTTTCAAAATCTGCTTCCAATAGTTTACTTCTTACTTTCCAGTCGTTTGAGTGTGTAAACAGATAAACATGTAACCATTGTATTGCTTTTATTATTAGTGTTTTCATATTACTTTTCAAAACTACTATCAAATGTTATTTTTAATTCCTTCCCATCTTTACCTGTCATTTCTGTTCTCTTAGAATATCCTTTATCTTTACCTAGTGTTTCAAGTGAGAACTTAGTCATATCTGCCATCACTCTTTCATCTTCTGATTCAAGCAATACTTCTACGTTAGCTTCTGCTTTTTGTAATATCCTTTCGTGTTTATAGCTTAAAAGCAAATCTTGGAAATTGTTGTAGTTCTTCCACTTCCAATAATCCCATGTTCCTTTTGGAATATCTAGTATTTCTTGCATATCCGCTTCCTTCATCCCACTAATAACTAGTTCTCTAATTTTCAATAAGAACTGCTCATTGTCAAGTTCAGAAGGTCTCCCAACTTCTTTTTTCTTCATATCTAAATTATATCATACGCTATTGACAAGAAGTGGATAACTATACTCTTGACATACTATATACTTATTACATGAAAGGAATGGACTTCCGAGAAATACTCGCCAGTAAACCAAGAGGACTTAAACCTAGAAAGTGTCGGTGTACTACTCATCAAAGATTATGCTATGGTCTATTCATCAAATCTCGTAGAGGTCAAAAGACATGCCTGTGGTCGCATTTAGATAACGAGTTTATTGTATAGTTACTACTCCATCCTTAATTTCTGCCTTGATTCCTTTTCCTTTGAGATAAGCTACTGCTAACTGTTGCTTGTACATTTCGTTGTTCTTTGGACTTAGTTCGTTAGGGAACTCCATGATGATTGGTAGTTTTTCCATATTCTTTAGTTTTAGTTGGTCTATAAGTTCTAATATCTCAAGAATAAGGTCGTAACGAATAATGTTTTTTCTATGTTTTTGTTCATCATCATTCCATAAAATACCTTTCTTCTTCTCCACCTCTTTCTTTACTTCATCTAGGACTTTGTTGTCGTGTTCTATTACTAATCTTTTCAATGATTCGTAAGCAATCGGATTAACTAATTGCAAGCTAATATCAAACCTTTTTTGTATTTCCTCTAAAAATTGTTGTAAATTTGAAACATTATTTACACTACAGTTTACACAGTTATCTCCTATGGTGTGTTCGTGTTTACATTGTTGTAAGTTATTCATAGTGTTTTAAGTGAGTTTTTAATATACTCCAATCTAATTCTCCTAAGTCTTTTGATATTTGTTCTATCTCCTCTATCACTTTGTTACGTTCTTCTGATAGTAGGGCTTCAATACTTGATATTAGTTTGAAGTATACCTGTTCTGCTACAACTCTTTTTTCTCTGCTACTTTCTGGATTTTCATAACCAAAACAAACCAGTAATCCTTCTTTCCACTCTTTATCAAATTCCTCCCTCCAGTTTTCTGTTGTCATAGTTAGTTGTTAGTTAAAAAGTTTATTCCTTGTTGTAATTTATCATTTACTGTATCTAAATCCTTTGCTTTCCTGTTTAATCTTGATACAGTGTTCTTAAATGTACCTGTTAGTAATAGTTCTTTCATAATTAGTTAAGTGTTAAGTCCTTCTCCTCTGCTAGTTTTTTAATAATCTTTACACATTTTTCTATCCCTCTATTATAATCTGTTGAGGACATATCTCGTGTAAATTTGAATTGTGATTTAAGATTATGTTCTACCTTCTTCAATAAGTCTGATTGGATTTG
>JACCDG011366611.1_pt1 | contig 35339 bp, 49 predicted proteins | sample 7442471 | NCBI WGS metagenome assembly JACCDG01 (sample SAMN15323444, study PRJNA562643) | freshwater metagenome | isolation source: river surface water | place: USA:Blue River Watershed | collected 2017-08-17 | reverse complement strand
CCGACCCTGCAGGGGCACACGGTCGCCGACTACCTCCGCTGCGCGCAGATGTACCGCGACCAGCGCGTCGAGCTCGACGACCACGCGCTTGTCGGCCTCGGGTCGGTCTGCCGGCGATCGGGCACCCCGGAACATCTCCGCGAGCGGCGGGTCGGCGTCGGCCTGAAGCTGCGCAGCCTCCATGGGCGCCCGGGCGCCGCTGCGCTGCGCCGCCCGGAACACGTCGCGCGCCGCGTCGACGTCCTTTCCGCTGTCCCGCACCCCGGCGAGGTAGGCGAGCTCGAGCGCCTGGCCGATGTCGCTCCGGTCGATGCTGTCGCCGTCCGTGAACTCGATGACCGAGCCGCCCCACGTCGTGGCGCGCAGGATGATCGCGTCGTCGTCGGAGCCGTCTGCGGGCGTGATGGTTTGAACCGTGATGCTGCAGGTCTGCATGGCCCGGTGAGACGAGCCCAGCAGCGGAAAACTTCATCCCGCCCGCGTTTGAATGGCAGAGCCCGGTTCTCCGTCCATCGGCGTATGAAGCTGAGAAGTTACCAGCAAGGGGCAATCGACGCGGCGTACAAGCTGTGGAAGCAGGGCACGCGCCGGGTCATCGTCACCGCCGCGACGGGTACGGGCAAGTCGGTGATCTTCAAGAAGATCGCCCACGACGCCGCGTCTCGCTCGCGCCGAGTGCTGCTGCTCGTCGAAGGCCAGGACCTTGTCGAGCAGGCCGCCGACCACATGCGCGCGGCCGGCCTCCGCGTCGCCGTCGAGATGGCGGAGCAGCGCGTCGACACCCGGGCGCACGACCTGATCGGCGTCGGGCCCGAGGTCGTGGTCGCCAGCGTCGACTCGATGGTGCGGCGGACGAAGAACTACCCGGCCGACTTCTTCGGTCTCATCATCGCCGACGAGTGCCACCATGCCATGGCGACCAGCTACCGCCGCGTGTTCGGGCACTTCGGCCTGCCGGTGCCGCGCGACCCTGGCGACGGAGGCGGCCGCTACGATGACGTGGGCGGGTGCCTGTTGCTCGGTCTCACCGCCACTCCGGACAGGACCGACAAGAAGCAGCTCGTCCCCGACATCTTCGAGGAGTGCGCCTTCGAGTACCCGATCCTGCAAGCCGTAGAGGACGGCTGGCTCGTGCGCCCCGAGCAGCACATGTGCGACCTGCCCGGCTACGACCTCTCGAAGGTGCGCACCGTGGCGGGCGACCTGAACGCAAGCGACCTCGCCGAAGTACTCGAGCCGCTCGTCGGGCCCATGGTGGCGAAGGTTCTGGAGATCGCGGACGGGCGGCGCACGCTCATCTACTCGGTCCTGAAGAAGCTCGCGTTCGCAACCTCGGACGCGGTTCTGGCGGCCAGCAAGGGCAAGGTCAACATCGCGACTATCGTCGGGGAGACCGACCGGCTCTCCAACGCGGTCGGCGATCCGAACAGCGCCGACGCCGAGAAGCGGTGGCCGGACCGGGCGCGGATGTTTGAGGCTTTCCGCCGCGGAGAGCTGCAGATGCTCTCCAGCGTTGCCACGCTGATCGAGGGTGTCGACCTGCCCGAGGCCGCCGTCGCCGCGGTGTTCCGCCCCACGAAGTCGGGCCTGCTCTACACGCAGATCGCCGGCCGCGTGTTCCGCCCGCTCCCCGGGCTCGTCGACGGCTGCGCGACCGCGGACGAGCGCCGGGCGGCGATCCGCAACAGCTCGAAGCCGGTCGCGCTGATGATCGACTTCGCCGGCAACGCCGGCCGCCATCGTCTCGTGCGCCTGCGCGACATCTTGGACGACGACCTGACCGACGCGCAGAAGTCGATCGCCGACAAGCTGATCAACAGCGGCGAGGTCGTGGACGTGCTCGACGCCATCGCCAAGGCCCGCGAGGTCATCGCCGAGATGGAGGCGGCGCGCGCGGGGCGGGGCGTCACCACGACCATCGTTGACCCGTTCGACGTGCTCGAGATCCCGTACAAGCGCGACCAGTTCGACCGCCCGGCGACCGAGGGGCAGCTGAACACCCTGCTGCGCCACGGCGCCGTGAAAGGCAACCCGGAGAAGGACCGGGAGCGCATGCTCGAGGAACTACGCAAGAAGTTCGACCGCACCAGCGCAACGATGTACATCGACGTGGTGGTGAAGCGGACCGAGGCCCGCCAGTCGACGGTGAAACAGGCGATGCTGCTCGTCGGCAAGGGCATCCCGGCCGCGGTCGCGCGCGAGATGTCCTACGAGCGGGCGAGCGCGGCGATGAACGAGCTCGCGGCGAACTCGTGGAAGCCGACGCCCGGGTGGATCGAGAAGTACAAGCAGCCCGAGGTGGCAGCGTGATCGCGGCGACCTGCTCGTGCGGGTGCACCGAGCCCCGGCGCCAGGGCTTCGAGTCAACGCCGGTCCAGGGCGTCTACAAGGGCCGCGGCGCCGGCTACCAGCTGGTGCGCCGGAAGCTCGGCTGGGACGTCATCGACGAGAAGGGCCGAAGCATCTACGCCGCCGCGCGGGTGCTGGCGCAGTCGCTCGACGCGGCGAACATGGCCGCGACGAAGCACGCGCGGGGGGCCGGCCATGGCCACCCGTGACCTGTTCTCCAGCGAGGCCGAGCGGCCCGAGGCGGTGACCCCGGTGGACCTCGAGGCGATGATCCGGGGCGAGCGCGGGCTGGCCGGGCTCCTGAAAGCGGCGAGGATCGGGGCCGGGCTGACGCTCGACGCCGTGGGCGTGCCGCGCCTGCGGGCCATCGAGGCGGGGACCGAGCGGCCGACGCCGGAAACGGTCCGGCGGATCGCCGCGGTGACCAGGGGCGACCTCGTGGCCCTGCTGTCGATGTGGGACGAGGGGCTCGCGGCGGGCGAGCGGGTGCGGCTCGAGGAGGGCCGGACCATGGTCGGCGAGGCGATCACGGCCGGCGGCGGGTCGTGCCCCTGCTGCGGGCAGGAGGTGAAGGCCCGGGAGGTCGCCCTGTCGGCGAAGCTCGGCGAGGTCGTCCGGGGGCTCGTCCGGGGCTACCGCGGCGGGCCGGTCACGCTCGAAGCTGGCGCCAGCCTGGCCCGCGACGCGGCGCTGTGGGACCTGGCCCTGCCGGTGTCCGGCGACGCCTTCCTGCCGACCGAGCAGGCCCGGGTGTTCATGCGCGGCGAGCTGCGGCTGCCCCGGCGGCTCATCGTCTGGCAGGGCAAGATCATCGGGCAGGCGGGCAAGCCGACCGCGTGGGGCGACCTGAAGGTGCCGCCCGAGCGCGTGACCGAGGCCCTGGCCCTGCTTTGAACAGCGGGCTCCGCGGCGGCGTCGGAGCGGGCCATGAAGCCGAACGACGCTGACATGCTCGCCGCCTGCGACCCCGGCATCCGCCGCGTGGTCGCCTGGCTCCGCGAGCGGGACTTCGAGACGACCGACTCCGGCGACGGGGTGAGCAAGCCCGGCATCGGCGACGACGACGGCCCGATGGATGTCCCGCACGTTTTCATGCGGGTGCACGCGGGCTCGCTGATCCAGCGCGCCAAGTTCCTGCAGAACGAGCTTCGCCGGGCCGGGTTCGCCCCCAGGCCCGGCCGCGTTCAGGCATCCTACGACCCCGCCGACGACGTGGGCGTGCTAGCGCTGATCGGCATCGACAACAGCGACCTGGACGCGCCCGCATGAGCATGCCCTTCGACGAGCTCTCGTGGCTGCGCGCCGAGGTCGACCGCCTGCGGGACCAGCTGATCCTCGAGCGCCCGGTGCCGCTGGTCCACGGCTTGCGCCCGCCCTTCCCGTTCTTCGGCTCGAAGCGGATCGCCGCCCCGCTGATCTGGGAGGCCCTTGGCAACCCGGGCAACCTCGTGATCCCATTCGCCGGGTCGCTCTCCGAACTTTGGGCCCGGCCCGAGGCGGGCAAGGTCGAGACCGTCAACGACGCGAGCGGGCTGATCGCCAACGTGTGGCGGGCCATCCGCGACGACCCCGACGCGGTGGCCCTGCACGCCGACGACATCGTGAGCGAGGTCGACCTGTCGGCCTGGCACCGGACCCTCGTCGCCGCCGCTGACGACCTGAAGGCGAAGCTCATTGCCGACCCGCGGTTCTTCGACGCCGAACTCGCCGGGCGGTGGATCTGGGGCGCGTCGTGCTGGCTCGGCAGCGGCTGGTGCGACGGCACGCTGCCACAGAAGCGGCCCGCACTCGGCGGCCAGGGCGGCGAGGGGCGCGTGCACGCGGGCGTCGGCGTCATCGCGGCGCGGCACCAGACCCGGCCGCACCTGAGCAACGCGGGCGTCGGCGTGAACAAGAGCCAGCTGCCGCGGCTGGGCGGTGGCGGGGGCACGGGCGTCAGCTACGGCGCCGGCGTCCACAACGGGATCGTCCGCGCCGAGGGCCTCCTCGCCTGGATGCGCCAGCTGGCCGAGCGACTCCGCCTCGTGCGCATCGTCTGCGGCGACTTCGAGCGCGTAGTGACGCCGGCCGTCACGGTCTCGCACGGCCTCACCGGGATCATCTGGGACCCGCCCTACAGCATGTCCCTCCGGGCAGGTCGCATCTACGACGGCGAGGACGCCCCGGGCACCCCGCACGAAGACACCGTGGCGCAGCGCGCAGCTCGACGGGCGCGCGAGCTCGAGGAGGCCCACGGCGCCAACCTCCGCCAGGTATTCGCGGGGTACGAGGGCGAGCACGACTTCCCCGGCTGGCGCTGCATCCCCTGGAAGACCCGCGGCGGCTACGGCAACCAGGCCCACGGCCGCGGGCGCGAGAACTCTGAGCGCGAGCGCCTGTGGCTCTCGCCGAATTGCCTGTCCAAACCTCAGCCCCTGCAAGGATCCCTCCTGTGAAGCTCTCCCCCCTGTCCTCCCCGCCGTCGATTGAGACGGTGGTCCTGTCCGACTACTCCGCGCGCCCCGGCGACGTGATGACCTTCCTGACCCATGGGCCAGCCAGCGCCCGCGACAATGAACGCGCCCTGTGCTGGCGCGCCCCGGACGGCCAGACCATCGTGACCATCGGCTACGTCGACGGGCACCCGTGGTACCCGGCGCACAAGACGACCGTGCTCTTGTCCGATGAGGCAGGTAACCCGCGCAGCGGCGACCCGCAGCCGGGCTCCGCGATCGGCATGGTCGACCACCGCGCCGCCGCCGAGACCTGGTGGCGCCTGACCGAGCCCCAGCGGGCGAAGTGGCGGGCCGCGCTCGATGTTCTCGAGGCGATGCCCGTCGACGCCGAGCACGTCCCGCAGATCCCAGTGACGCCGGAGCTCGAGGCGGTCCTGCGGCTCACCCTCCCGTGGATGCCCCGGCCGGTCTGGCCGGAGTGGTGCCGCCGCCTGTTCGCGACCAAGGCCGGGATGCTCACGCACGCGGACGGCTCGATGTTCCGCGCCGAGCTGGGGAAGGCCCCGCCGCCGGGGATGCTCGGCGAGTAGACTCGGGGGCATGACGACCCCAATCCAGCGCGCAGGCGAAGCTCTCTCCGCGGCCAACCAGGCCTTCACCCTCTTCGAGCGGATCGCCGCCGCGCTGGACCTCGGCAACCCGAAGGCCCGGGCGTCGCGACTGCGGCGGCGGGCCGTCGACAAGCGCCGCGCCGCCGCCAAGGCCCGCAAGCAGCGGCGGCGCACGAACCTGCTGGCCGACGCGGCCGCGCTCGAGGCGAAGGCCGCGATCCTGGACCCGGCGAGCGCCGCTCCCGCCCCTTGACGGCTGAGCCCGCTTGCGGGCAGGCTGGGGGCTCCCACAACCAACAAGAAACCCGGGATGACCCGGGCTTCGTGCCGACCAACGCCTTGCCGGGCGCGGCCGAAGGGATGTTCAACGTCGATGCAGAACATATCTGCGCACTCGATCGGGCGCAAGCCCCCGCAACACGACCAGGATCAGGCCGCGGATCTCGCCGGATCGAATCGCGTCCCACACCGCGGGGTCGCGGACGGGGATTGTCAGCACGGGCGAGGGTAGCGGGTGAATGGACCGCCAGTACCGCCGCCAGACCGGGTAGGCGGCGAACAGGATACAGCCGACGATTGCGCTCCAGGCCCCAAGCCACAGGAAGTACAGCGTCCAGCACACCTCGCGCCCCATGAAGTACCAGCCGAGCTTGTTGTAACATTCCACACTCGGAACTGTGCGGATCGCTTCCTGCTCTCTCATGCGCTCCGAGATCGAGGCGTGCGAGAAGCCAAGCCAGACAGCAACCGCGCCGAGCAACTCGACGGCCTTCCCTCCCGTGAATAGAACGGTGAGGAGCAGGATAAGGGCGACGACAGCGGATTCAGCGTGCCAGGTGCGGAATTGGTACTTCATGTGTGGTCCTCCGACACTATCGCGGCGAGACCCACCTGACACAGCCGGCAGAAGAGATCGCGCTTGCTTCGCGGGCCACAACGCCCGGGCTCGGTTCCCTCATGTCGCCCGAGAATATGCTCGACGATACGGGCGGCCTTGTCGCGCTCACCCGGCGAGCGCCGCTCCCGCCCCTTGACGGCTGAGCCCGCTTGCGGGCAGGCTGGGGGCTCCCACAACCAACAAGAAACCCGGGATGACCCGGGCTTCGTGCCGACCAACGCCTTGCAGGGCGCGGCCGAAGGGATGTTCAACGTCGATGCAGAACATATCTGCGCACTCGATCGGGCGCAAGCCCCCGCATCACCAATCCCCACCGGGCCGATCCCAGGATGCTCTCCCCCGCCCTCGGAGCTTCGAGGCCGAGCGGGTCCGCCGGGAGCGCCAGCGGCTTGGGGTCTACATCACGAAGGCGGTCCACGAGCACCTGCGGCGCCTGCCCTCGCAGATCCCTGTCGGGACCACCGATCGCCCTGTTCGTGGCGGCTGGACCGCCGCCGAGACGATCGCCGCCGTCGACCGAGCCATCACCGGCGGCTGGGGCGTCCACGAGGGCACCGCCGTGGGCCTGCTGGACGAGCTTCGGCGGCGCGGCTGGCTGCTACTGCTCGCGACCCCCCGGCCGCTCACCGCCGGCGCCACGCTCTCCATGCTGGCGAAGCTAACACCGCTCGTCGAGCGCGTGTCCCACGGGCGCTACCGCATCCACGCCGGCCGGCCGTCGGACCTTTCGCCGCGCATCCTCGAAACCCTCGTGGAAGCCCTCCCCGGCGACGCATCCGCGGCCCCTGATGGTGGCGATTGTGCCGTAGACGGGCAGCAGCGTGACGCATCCGCATACGCCGCGACCGCCGCTCCACTATCAGGATTGGAGACCCCATGTAGAGAACGCGCGCGGGGTGATCTTCAGGAGGGCCCCTCGAGTGCGAGCGACGGCGAACAGCTCTGGCTCGAGCACGACTACATGGGCGCCGCCGCTGGCTCGATCTTCGCCCCAGCCGAGGGAGACGAGGCCCGTCCGGCTACCCCGCCGGCCAGGGCTACGATCGAGCGGGGGGCGTCCAGCTGGACGCGTTCGGGCTGGATGCAGGCCGTGCCCTTGCGGCCGCAGCTGCAGCGCGCGGCGGCGCTGGCTCTTGCGCATCTGACCGCCGATGGCATCGAGGGCACCGCATCGTCGGTCGCCGCGATCCTGTCTGGTTACGAGGTGAAGGCGACGGCGCGCAGCCGGGCATCGCTGGCCCGGGCGCTCCAGGCCCTGAGCCGGAGGGGTCTCCTGCTCGTGACCGGGGGGCGCTGGACGGTGCCGGCGTTCACCGTGAATCCCGCGCTCGAGCTGTTCGATGTCGCCGAGGCGCCCGACGCTCGCGAACCGAGCCCCGACCTCTTGGCCTCGCTCGGTCGCTGGGGCGTTGACGGCGAGGGCCTGAGCCACGAGGAGGCCGTCGGGGTGAACCGGCGCCTGTGGTCGCGCCGCAAGGACGACCGGCCGCACCCGCGGCTGCTGGCGGCGGTCCAGCGCGAGCAGGAGCGGGCCGATCTCCCGGTCGACCTCCGGGCGCTCGGTCGGCTCGACGTCGCTGCGGCACGCCGGGCGCTCGCGCGGGCGATGGGGCACAGGCGCGGCAGCGAGATGCTCGAGGCGGCTGGACAATGAACAGTCGCGACGACGGGACGGTCAGAGAGCCCATGACGACCCGCGCCTTCCTGTCGATGATCCAGACCCTCGCCGGCCAGCGCTTCGGCGTGACGCTCCAGCAGATCCGGGGCACCAGCCGGCTGGCGAATATCGCCCTTGCCCGCCATGTCGCCATCTGGCTGGGCCGGGCCCTGACCGGGGCCTCGTACCCCGAGCTTGGCCAGCGCACCGGAGGGCGCGACCATTCGACGACGATCAAGGCGTGCCGCCGGGTCGCCGCCCTGATCGGGGCCGACCCGGCGATCCGTGAGACCGTGCTCAGCTTGAGAGATCGGCTGGCGATGAACATCCCGGATGGGATCGGCGTCGGACGGCGGATGCGCCTGACCTTCCAGCCTGGCCCGCCCCGCGTGACGATCGAGGTCCTCGGAGAGCAGGCGTTCGAGATGCCCGCCTGCCTCTCGGTCGAGACCGTGGGCGTCCAGCGCACCGCCCGGGGCACGATGTGGCTGGCCCTCCCTGAGTCCGCGCACGCCGTGTGGGCCCGGATCCACGGGCCGGTCTGGCACCAGCTGAGCTTCAAGACCGCCCCCGACGTGTTCCGCACCGGGCGGATCCTGCTGACGGCGACGGCCGACGCCGCGCCGCCCGAGGTGGTCGAGCAGATCGGCGACGACGGGATCGCCATCGTCTCGGCCGCCGCGCTCGTCGAGTGGGCGGAGGCCACCTGATGGCGGTCCGCGACCTGTTCGCCGCGGTCGCCCGCCCGGCCGCTCCGCCCCCGCCGCCCGTCCAGACCCCGACGAGCTTCCAGGCCCGCTGGGCCGAGCTCGGCCAGGTCGTCACCGAGAAGTGGGGGCAGGCGAAGCTCTACTGGCTCGAGATGAAGACGGCCTGGATGCACAAGCTGATCGAGGCGTCGGGCAAGGCCAGTAACGCAGCCTGGGCCGCCGCCCTCGATGACCTGCGCGGGGCGAACGACTGCCCCCACAACATCTCCACGTGGATGGCCGCCGCTATCGAGCGGGCAATCGACGCCGAGAGCCACAAGCCGGCCGAACACCTCTCCCATGACGGCGAGAGCATCGACCGGCGCCGCCGCGCCTACCAGCGCATCGCCCGGGGGACCGGGCATGATGGAGCCCCATGACGACCGCGACCGAAGCAGCACTACCGACCCCGAAGAAGATCGAGCAGATGAACGACCACGAGCGCCTCGTCGCGCTCCGCCTCCTGGACCGCCGCAAGTCCAAGGTGTCGAAGCTGTGGAACGGCAAGGTCAGCGAGGCCCGCACGAGCGCGGAGCACCTTGTCGAGGCCGAGGTCCCGAAGCGCGACGCGGAGTGCCGCCAGCGGCTCGAGGCGATCAAGACGGCGCTCGACGAGTGCGACGACATGAAGTCGAAGCGCAAGACGGCGCTCGACGCCATCAAGAGCGCGTGGAACGAGATCCTGTACGCGGCCCCGGCGACCGCGGAACAGCTCGAGCTCGGGGCGACCCGGGCGCCGATCACGAAGGTGGCCATCGTCGAGCTGCGCGCCGCGTACAACGATGCCGTCGCCGACGACGCGGCCGCGCAGGAGAAGGGCGAGACGCCGAAGCTCCCGCCGGAGAAGGCGGCCGACATGGACAACCTGCGCGCGACGCTCGACGCGATGCTGGCCTCGAGCGGGCTCGACGACATCAGCTTCGGCGACGAGATCACCGCCGACCAGACCGACCCTGACGCGGAGGTCGACGAGGACGATGACGACGACGAGGAGAAGCCCGCGGCGAATACCGGCGGGCGCGGGTCGTCCAATAAGCGTGGAAAACCCAAACTCTCCGCCGTCCCAACCCACTGATCCGACCGAGGCCGAGCGCGTGGCCGCCCACAAGGCGGTCCCCGGCAACCTGATCCGCGGGCAGGACATTTCCATCACGATGATCAAGGACGGGCTCCCGGTCGAAACCGTGGGCCCGTTCAAAACGATCTCTGTCGCCTTTGAGATGGACCGCGACGACGACGGCTACCTCGCCGCCAAGCCTGGCCCGTCCGACGGCGGGAACGTCGACGCTACGATGACGTTCGGCGCCGTCACCTTCACTGTGGATTCGCAGCCGGACGCGGCGTTTTGGGAAAGCCTCGCCGCGAGGCTGGCGCCCGAGATCAAGCGCAAGCGGGCGGAGGTCATCGAGCACATGCTGCGCGGTGGCCTGTTCCTGCACCCCGTGGGCTTCCTCGCCCGGGTCTACGTGTCGCGCACGCTCACCGGCGCGTGGCTCGTCCGGGCGCGCGGCGCCTCCCTGCACGGCGAGGGCCCGGTCGTCACCTCGCGCATCCGCTGCCGCACCCGCAAGCTGGCCATGCGCGCCGCCCGGGGCCTGCTCGTGCCGCTGCTCATGGTGCCCGGCGAGGACCGCCCGATCGACGCGGTGCCGCTGTTCGCCGAGCGCGACGGCTCCCGCATCGAGACCGCGGCGGGCGTCGTCGAGTTTCCCGGCGAGGTGAAGTGTCAGACCTGCCGCCGCCGGGGCGCCACGGCCTGCCGCTACAAGTGCGGCGTGGTGCTCTGCGCCGACTGCGGGGCCGACCACCTGCCGCCCGACTGCCCGCCGCAGATGGCGGAGATCTACGAGGACCAGGGGCTGACGATGCACGCGATCCGCGGCGCTGCGGCGAAGCTCGAGCGTAACAGCGTGAAGCCCGACGCTGACGTCGTGGTCGCCGTGCCGGTGCTCGACGGGGAGGACGCGCCGTGAGCACGCTCGTGACCCGCCGCATCGCCGAGAAGGCGCTCGAGCGCCGCGCGACCCGCTGCAAGCCCCCGATCCGCTCCGGGTGCGAGGCCGACTACACCCTGGCGGTGGAGATGCTCCTGTTTGCCGGCCCGGTCGCTGGAGACCTGCTCGGCGACTATGGCCAGGTCGCGCGGACCACCTTCCAGGTCGCGGCGAACGCGATCCGCCGGGGGTGGATGACGCCGTGCCAGGCGCTCCGGTTCGCCCGCGACGCGCTCGAGACGGCGGTCCAGCACGCCGCGCGCGAGCAGGAGGCGGTCGCATGCTGACCGTCACTACCCTCCCGATCCTCTCCCGCGCGGCCTGGCTCGAGGACCGCCGGCAGGACATCACCGCCTCCGAGGTCGCCGCCCTGTTCGGCCGGAGCAAGTACTGCAGCGCCCTGCAGGTCGCGCACGCCAAGCTGTACGGCGAGCCCGACCAGAAGCGCGACGGGGTGCTGCGCCGCGGACACATCCTCGAGCCCGCCTGTGCGGCTGCGGTCGAGCACGATCACGGCCTGCAGCTCGTGAAGGTCCGGCACTACCTGCGCGGGCGGGACCCGTCGAACCCCCGCGTCCGGGTCGGCGCGACCCTCGACTACGAGCACGAGGGCGACGGGCGCGACCTGCTGCGTGCGCTCGACAAGGCCCGGGTCCCGCACGCGTGGGGCGAACTCGACGGCCTGCCGGTCCGCATCAACTTCGAGCACAAGGCCGTCGACCGCGACGTCTTCGAGGACGAGTGGGCGGACGGGCCGCCCGCGCAGTTCATCTATCAGGCGCTCATGCAGTCGATGCTCGGCGGCTACGACGGGGCGGTCATCGCCGCGCTGGTCGTCAACTACGCCCACGACCTGCACCTGTACACCGTGCCGCGCGACGAGGCGCTCGAAGCGAAGATGCTCGCCGCCGTCGCCGACTTCTGGGACAACCTGGACCAGGGCGTGCTGCCCACTGCCGAGGCGCGCGACAACAGCACGATCGCCAAGTCGACGCGGCCGCGGACCGGCGACACGTCCATCGTCGACCTGCGCGGCGACCCGACCTGGGAGATCCTCCTCGAGGACCGAGAACGCTTGAAGGCCAAGGCCAAGGCCGTGGACTACGAGCTCGACGCGGTGGAGGTCCGGCTGAAGGAAGCCATGGGCGACTGCGTGGTCGCGCTGATCGACGGGTGGTCGGTCTCGTGGAAGCCGAACGCGAGGGGCGTTCGGAGCCTGAAGATCGACCGCAAGTGAAGCTTCGTGGGGCCTGTCCGTCCAAGCTGTCATCATGACGACAGCAGCCATCGCTCTCGCTCCACAGTCCGGCACCCAGCTTGTGTGGTGCCAGCCGACCACCGCCAACGATGCGTGGACGCTGGCCCAGACGATCCACGACAGCGGCCTCGCGCCCAAGGACTACAACACCCCAGCGAAGATCTTCATTGCCATGCAGCACGGCGCCGAGCTCGGCCTGAACGCCATGCAGGCGTTGCAGGGGATCGCCATGGTGAACGGCCGGCCGGCCGTGTGGGGCACGCTCCTGCAGTCTCTGGTGATGCGCAGCGGCATCACGAAGCGCAGGCTGCTCGGCGCGGTCCCTCTCTCTACGGCGCGGAAGATCGCGGACGGTAAGTGGAAGGGGCGGACCGAGGGGAACGCCGTCCTGATCGACGCGCTGGCGGTGGCGATGGAGGACCGCATGGACGACCTGAAGGACCGCAAGGTGACGATGGTCCCCGAGTACTTGTGCGGCTATGCGGTGTTTCAGATCGGCGAGGACGTGCACGTGCACCTGTTCGATTCGGCTCATGCGCAGAAGGCCGGGCTGCTCGGCAAGTCGGGCCCGTGGACGCAGTACCCACAGCGGATGCACCAGCACCGCGCCTTCACATACCTGGCGCGCGACCTATGCGGCACGGCCCTGACCGGCCTTGCAGGCCAGCCGACCGCAGAGGAGCTGATGGACATGGAGGCGGTCGACGCGACCGTGACCGAGGTCGTCCGTCAGGTGAGCCCGGTGTCCAGCTCGGCGCGCATGGCCGACATGGCGGCGACGCCCGCCGGTGCTGCGCCGCCCGCCCCCGCTCCTGACGGGGCGGTGTCCGACAAGGTGGCCGCCCGCAACAGGCTGGCCGCCGCGGTCGACCGGCTGAAGACGATGGTCTGGGAGGACGGCCGGCCGATGCCGGACGAGATGCGCAAGGCGATGATTGCCGCGAAGTACGTCGAGGCATTCGGCGGCCTGCGGGCGGTCGCGCAGATGTCGCCCAACGACTGCCTCCTGGTCGCCTCCAAGCTCGACGCGATCGTGCCGCCAGTGGTGGTCGACACGACGGCGACCGCCCCCGAGCCGGAGGCCGACGGCGAGCCCGCCCCCGATGACAGGACAAATTTCTAGGCCACGTCGAGATCATGCCGACCCCCGCGACCAATAGCCCAACCTGCCCCCGCGACCGATGCGGCGGGCCCCTCGTCACCTATGAGGCCGAGCAGGAGAGCCCCGTCCCGGCGGGCCTCCTGCGCTGCGCCGGCTGCGGCCGGTACAGCGCGGCGACCCCCGAGCAGCGGGCGCAGGCCGAAGCCGCCGATGCGGCGTACGAAGCCGAACAGCGAGCCGCAGAAAACCCCCTGGGCGACGCCATGCGCGCCGACATCTTCTGGGACGACGCATGCTGAACGCCGAACTCCCAACCCCCGAGGAGATGGCGCCGCGGCTGTACACCGCGTTCGCCAAGGCCCGCGACTGGCGCGACCCCGCCGGCTACGAGATGCAGCCGTGGTCGCGCCTGATGGACAGGGAGCGCGCTTGCTGGGTGGCCGTCGCCCGCGAGGCCGCCGTCAAGCACGAGCAGGTCGCCCGCTTCGCCATCGCCGAACGCGACACCGCGGTGCTCGCCCGCCGCCTGGCGGAGAAGGAGCGAGGATGCTGATCCACGCGGTCGACATCGGCGCGAACAAGGAGCGGGCGACCTGCGGCATCGCCGAGCTCGACTCCCTGAAGATGCGCGCCCTTCTCGAGGGCAGCGACGACCTGATCCGCACCCGGGTGATCGGCGGCCACGAGCTCGTACAGGTGCTGCAGGCCGTCCAGCACGCCCGCGATGTCGGAGCGACGATGATCGTCGAGGAGCCGTACTTCAGCCTGAAGTTCGGCAACCCGCAGACCTTCAAGACCCTCGTCATCGTGCGGCAGCGATTCGTCGACCTGTGCACGATCTACAAGGTGCCGTGCCACGTGCTGTACGCGGCGACGTGGCAGGTGTTCTTCAAGCACGTCCCCGTCGGCGCGGCGGTGGTGACGAAGAAGACCGAGAAGCTGACGAAGAAGCAGGCCGAGTGGCTGGCGGTGAACATCTACGGCGAGAGGCTGGCGAAGGTGACCGAGCACGAGAGAGACGCGGCGCTGATGGGGCGCTGGTGGAGCTTTACCCATGGCGCTTAGGCTGCAGGAAGGAATGGAGCTTCAGATCGTGCTCGTGCCGGGCCCGGGCGGGATGGGCTTCGAGGTCTTCACCCGCTCGAAGGTGATGTTCAAGGGCCACGCCGTCTGCAAGGACGGTTCCCGGCGGCGCGCGCACAACGAGGCGGCGGCGTGGGTCCTGATCTCGCAGCTCGCGCAGGACAAGCTGGTCGGCCTCGCCGAGGAGGCGCCAGGGTGAGGCCGGGCGACCGCTGCAGGTGGAGCGAGGCGCCGGCCGGGTCGCTGATCCGCGACGACGAGGGCGACTACGCCGTGCGGCTGCCGAACGGGCGCGGCATCTGGGTGTACGTGTGCCGAAACGGCCCCACGACGATGCCGTGGCGCGGGTGCTGCTCCGGCCGCGGGGAGTGGCCCTGGCGCGACGACGGCGACCGCAGGCACGGCGTCGTCACCGTGATCGCCGTTGGCCTGCTCGGCCACGAGTTGGCCGGCGAGTTGCGGCGGCGCGCGCTCTACGACTTCCCGGACTCGATGCGGCAAGCGGGCTGAACAACAGGCCCGGGCCCGGCGTCTGTCCGGGCCATGTTCCTCGTCTTCGATGGGCCGGACGGCTCCGGCAAAACTACCCTGGCGACCGCGGTCGCAAACATCCTCGCGGCGGAGGGCCACAGCGTCTGCTCGACGCGTGAGCCCTACCTGCCGCTCACCCGGGCCTGGCTGTTCGACGAGCGGGTGACCGCGCGCGAGCTCGCCATCGCGTTCGCCCACGACCGGCACCGCCACCTGCACGAGGTCGTCCGGCCCGCGCTGGCGGCCGGGCAGGTCGTGATCTGCGACCGCTACGTGCTGTCGACCCTGATCTACCAGTCGCAGCACGTGGACCCGCGCTTCGTCGAGGACCTCGTGGAAGGGACGCAGGAGCCCGACCTGACGATCATCGTCGAGGCCCCGACCGAGGTGTGCATGGGGCGCCAGGCCGCCGCGGGCAAGACCCTGGACCGCTTCGAGGCGAGGAACGTGCGCCTGAAGTACCTGCAAATCGCGCGCGCCTTCGGCTACCCCGTCGTCGACGGCTCCGGGTCGCCCGAGGAAGTGTTCGCGCTGGCCATGCCGATCGTCCGGGCGAAGCTGGCGGCGTCGGTGCCCTGATGTTGCAGCCGGTCCCGAAGCCCCCGCGCAAGGTCAAGGAGCCGAAGCGCATCAAGGCGGTGAACCCCAAGCGGGCCGCCCTGATGCGCGAGCGCAACTTCCCGAAGCGCCCGGCGGTGGTGTGGTGCCTGCTGGCGCACCGGCTCGCCGCCTATCAGGCCGAGCATGGGGAGAAGGCGACGCCGCCCGGCTGGTCGCTATGCTGGGGTCGCGTCGACCCTGCGCACGTCGTCCACGCGCGCGGGAACGGGGGATGCAACAGCTCGAAGGTCGAGGTCGCCTACCTGTGCCGCCGGCACCATGACGAGCAGGAGGGCCGCTCGGAGGCATTCGAGAAGCTCTACGGCGTCGACCTGAAGGCGGAGGCGGCGAAGGTCGCGGCGGGCGACTTCGGGCCCGAGGCGCCCGCTTGACCAAGCGCGTTCTGCCGCGCATGGTGAACGCGGGCGGGCTGGCCTGACGGTGGAGCCCGGTGGCTTGAAGGCTGCTGCGTTCTGTGGCGAGTCTTGCTGGGAGAAACATTGCCCACCGTGCGCCGGTTCGACTCCGGCCCCGCCCGCTTGAACATCTAACCGGGCTGTGCCGTCCTTGTGGGCCATGCACAGCTTCGACCGATCTCAGCTCGAAACCGGACCGTGTCCCGCGGCGCCCGGCGGCGAGCTCATCGTCACCATGACCCCTCCGCGCGATGACCTGCGCGAGCAGCTGCGGGTGATCCTGTACTACCGCCTCGGGGATAGGCTGTGGGTCGTCACGCACGACGACGTGCGGCTCTCCAAGTTCATGCAGGCGACGTGCGAGCAGGAGGTGCTCGGGGCGAACCTGAGGCGCTCCCGCCAGATCTGGTTGCCCGTGCTTGCCGTGGTCGCCTGTCTTCTTGCCTGCCTCGCGCTGGCGGTACTCGTTCTCTCGTGCCCGGTCAGGGGGTGGCGATGAAGGCCCGCGACGAGATTGAGAAGCTGAAGGCCGAGTGGCGCCAGGACCAGGGATGGGACCTCGCGGAGACCGAGGGCTTCGAGGAGCACGCCGCCGAGCTTGGCGCCTATCAGGCGCAGGTCGAGGCCGAGCAGCGCGCCAGGGAGGCCCAGAAGCACAAGGAGGCCGTCGCGCGGATCGTGAAGCCGGCGATGGACCTGCTGGCCGTGATCGACACGGCGCCGCTGCTGGCCCACACGCCGGAGGGGACCGTCAAGCGGGCGGCGGTCGAGATCATGCTGCGCGCGGTCGCGGAGATGGTCCTGCCGCTGCAGCGTCAGCTCGAGCGGCAGCGCGAGGACATCGAGGCCATGCAAACCCGACACGACGACGAGCTCGATGCGCTCCGCTCCCAGATCCGAGGCTCCAAGTGAACGTCTCGGCCGAGCTTGTCCTGTTCCCCTTCGGCGCCCGCGAGGGCCTGCCCGCGGTCGCGCTCGACGTCACCGGCGACGGCCCGCTGCCATCGATCGACGAGGTGCTGGGCCATCTCTCCCGCGTCGCCCGCCCCGGCGTCGTGACCCTGTGGCTGCGCTCGATCCCGTGGGGCTCCTACGAGGTCGACAAGCGCGTCGCCGAGTGGACGTACGCGACGCCCGGCATGCAGGCGGTGGCCACCGCCGACACCAGCACGACCGAGTGGTCCAACCTGCAGAACGTCGGCTGGGTGATCGACGTGACGGCGCTCGTCGAGAAGCCGACCACCCAGCATGCGCTGCAGGCCGAGACGATCGAGCGGGCCACCCGCTACCTGCCGATGGTGCAGGAGGTCGTCGCGCAGCGGGTCGACTCGTCCAACCTGTTGCCCGGCGTGCTCGCGCAGCTCGCCAACATGTTCGGCTGCGACAACGGGACGATCTACGTCACCGCCGAGCAGCAGCTGGCGGCGCTGGTCGCCGTGTCCGGGGCGGGCGTCTTCGCGGCGCGGGTGCGGGCATGACGATCCAGGCCGGCGGCCTGCTGCGCATGATCAAGGCGCGGTACCAAGGGCCCGAGTGGGCGGTCCTGGACGAGCTTCACGACGGCACCGGCGGGTCATCGACGCGGCGCTTCGATGCCGTCGCGTTCAACTGCTGGCCGAGTCGCGGGTTCATCCGGCTGGGCTTCGAGATCAAGGTCAGCCGGGCCGACTTCTCCAAGGAGCTCGCGGCGCACGAGAAGCGCGCCGCGCTGGAGAAGCACTGCCACGAGGTCTACTTCGTCGTCGGGCCGAAGGTCTGCGAGGCGCGCGAGATCCCCGAGCCGTGGGGCCTGCTCGAGGTCCGCGGCGACAAGCTCCACTGCACTCGCAAGGCGACGCACCGCAAGGTCGAGAGCCTGACCGAGACATTCGCCGTCTGCGCGATCAGGCGGCTGACCGAGGCGGCCGACGCCGAGCGCCAGCGGCACTACCGATTCGACGGCGCCGAGCTGACGCAGGCCGACATCGACGCCCGGGTGGAGGAGGCGGTGAAGTCCTCGCGCGAGCACATCGAGCGCGAGCGGCTGCGGGTCGGCGAGGCGAAGGCCGAACTGTACCGGGCGCAGGAAGCTTTCCAGCGCGACGCGGGCGCGTGGTGGAGGGTCTGGCGGGCGCTCGAGAATGCCGCGGAGGGCTACAGGCCGGGGCACGGCGGGGCCTCCATGTGCGAGCCCCCGTCGCAGGTCCAGCTGGCGGCGGTCATCGACCGCATCCGGCTCCGGGCGTCCGCCGAGCTCGAGCAGCGGCTGCGTCTCGCCCATGCGACGATCGGCGCGGCCATCGAGGCCATGACGCCGGCGCCACGGCCGGAGGCACAGGGCTCGGTATGACCCGCGCGCGGAAGCCCGACGGCCTGACGCCGGCCGAGCGCGCGGAGATGGCTGCGTTCGACGCCGAGAACGCCCGGCGCCGGGCCGAGATGACCGCCTCGGTCAACGGTCGCCCGGTCGCGTTCGACTGCGAGACCGCCGGGAAGCCGCATTGCTGGGCCTGCGCCGTCTACGGGCCGCAGGCGTGCCTCGAGGACCACATCCCGCCGCAGGTCCACGACGCCTGCGTGACCGAGGCCCGCCGGCTCTACGCCGAGCGCGACAAGGGGCCGTGCCACGACTGCGCCTTTCGCCGGGGCTCGCCTGAGCGCGAGCAGGAAGGGCTGATCGACAGAGTGGCCCGCCAGCGCGAGTCGTTCCACTGCCATCAGGCGATGCCGCTCGACGGCCGCGGGCGCGCGCCAGCGGAGGGCGACTACGCCCCGGACGACCACGCTCGGTACCCGGTCTGCGCCGGCTGGGCGGCCGCCCGTGAGACGCACCTTGCCCGCCGAGCTGCGGCCCGTGCGATGCCCAGCCTCCGGGCCAGGGTGGCCAAGAGCACGCGCGCCAAGGTCGTCGCCGCCCTCGGGCTGCAGCGGTTCGGGAAGCCCCGACGCCGCGCGCGGGTCGGCACCCTCGCCCGCGTCGTGCCTCCCGGGCTGGGCCTGTGGTGCATCACCCGGCGCCGCCAGGCCGTCCGCCTCGAGCTGTCCATCGTCCAGCAGCGGCAGGTCACCCGCGGCTATCGCCTCATCGGCGAGCTTCACCGCCGGGCCGGGGAGCAGGTCCAGCACCGGATCACGAGCCCGCTCGGAGAGACCCCATGGATCTCCGGCGAGCCCGGGGCGGCCCTGGACGCGTTCGCCGTGGTCCTCGTCCGCGCCGGTGTCCGGGCGGCAATCGGCAGCGGGCCCGACAAGCCGCCGCCGCCGTACACCCGGCCGCCGACGAAGCGGGGCCCAGACAAGCCGAAGTCGAGGCGGCCGCCCCGGGCCCGGCCCAAGACGCTCATGCTCCGGGCCGCATGAAGCTCGCGCTCGCCGCCTGCGTCGAAACGGGATGATCACTTCCCGCACCATCGCTCCCGGAGCCGAGCCGCTCCTGAACATCGAGACCCCCGTCCTGGACCTCGGCTACGTCCAGCCGATCGACTACATGGGGACCGACGCCGACATCGTGCAGGCCGCCCGGGTCAGCTTCGGCCCGAGCACCCGCGCCGTGCACGACGACCGCGGCCTGCTGCGCTACCTGATGCGCCACCGGCACACGACCCCCTTCGAGATGTGCGAGGTGAAGTTCCGCTGCAAGATGCCGATCTTCATCGCGCGCCAGTGGATCCGCCACCGCACGGCCAACGTGAACGAGATGTCCCTGCGCTACAGCGAGGCGCCGGAGGAGTTCTACGTCCCCGCGCTCGAGCACGTGACCCTGCAGTCGGGCGCGAACAAGCAGGGCGGCGACGCGGCGCTCGAGCTTTCGCCCGAGGTCCGGCAGGCGGTCCGCCAGCTGATGATCTCGCGCGACGCCCAAGCCTACGCGGACTACCAGCACCTGGCCGGCGAGCTGGGTATCGCCCGCGAGCTCGCGCGCACGGTCCTGCCGGTGTCGCTGTACACCCAGTGGATCTGGAAGATCGACCTGCACAACCTGATGCACTTCCTGACGCTGCGGCTCGACAAGCACGCGCAGGTCGAGATCCGGCTGTTCGCCGAGGCGATGGCCGCGTTCGTCCGGGCCTGGGTGCCGCAGGCGTGGGAGGCATTCACGGACTACCGGCTCGAGGCCGTGACCCTGAGCCGCGCCGAGAAGCGCGTCGTCGCCTCGATGCTGATCGGGAACGGTGAGGCGGCCGCGGAGGCCGAGGGCTTGAAGGGGCGTGAGCTCGACGAGTTCCGGGCGAAGCTGGCCAACATCTGCGCGCCGTGAAGCCTGGCCGCTCCGGTCGCGTCTGTGGGGCATGAAGCTTCACGACGTGAACTTGGACGCGATCCGCGAGGGCGCCCGCGCTCTCCTCGCCAGCTACCCGGACGACCCGACGGGGCCGACATCGGTCCCCGCTCGGGTTCACCAGATCTTGTGGGAGGACGACTGGTGGCGCGGCGCCACTATGATGCGCGAGGCTTGCGCGCGGGCGTTCCAGGCTGAGATCGACGACGTGGGGTCGCGCCACTCCGACAACTACCTGCGCATCGTCGAGATGCACCGTCGGCAGAAGGCTGTCTGCCGCGCGGTGCTCGGCGAGCCGAAGCTGGCGGACAAGGGCTTGGACATGGACGAGGATCAGGTCGACGTGCTGAGCGACCTGTGGTCGCAGCTTGAGCGGACCGGCTGCATCGAGCGCCACGGGCCGGCCTCCGGGGGCGACATCGAGGGCGAGGCCGACGAGCGCGAGCCGGCGTGAACATCGACCGCCAGGGCGCGTCAGAGCCCGCATGCGAAGTCCGCAGAGAAACACCATGCCGGCGGTAGTCCGGGACGAAGAAGGCTTGGCGGGCCTCAGAGCGCGCGGGGTGACCCGCGCCCTGACGCTGTGGCCCGAGTGGGGGATCCCGGTCCGGTTCCTGCGCAAGCTCCACGAAGGCGTCGAGAACCGGCCCAAGCCCTACCCGAAGTCTCTGCAGGGGCGCCGTATCGCCATCCACATGGGCAAGTACGTGGGCGGCCGGTCCGGCGGTCGCGCGTTCTTCGACGGCATGGCGTCGGTCTTCATGACCGCCGCGGCCAGCGGCTGGAAGGTCTACCGCCCGAGCGAGAGCGTCTACGTCCTGCGCCGCGGCTCGTCGACCGGGCTCGTCGACGGCCAGATGGTCTACGAGGGGTCGCAGGAGGGCGACATCACGATCCGCATCCCGGAGCACATCGTCACCAGCGCCATCGTGGCGACCGGCGTGCTGTCGGAGGTTATCGCGCCGACCCCGAATCCGCCGCGCCCGTGGATGGTGCCGACAGAGCCCGACGATCTGGACGAGCCGTCCTGCGGCTGGGTGTTCGCCGACGTCGAGATCCTCGACAAGCCGATCGCGTGCCCCGGCATGCAGGGGATCTGGACCCTGTGAAGCCCCGCGACCTGACCGACAAGCGTCTGCGCGAGCTCGCTGACGCGTCCGAGGGCGCCGGCCAGTGCTCCGTCTTCGCCGCCGACCTGCGCGCACTGCTGGAGATCCGACGTCGCCTCGTCGACATGCGCAAGGCCGCCGACCCGTTCCGCGACCACGGCCGGGCGGACCTCGAAGCCCGCGCCCGCCTCGCCACCGCCAGCGCCGCCCGGATCTCTGTCGACGCGGCGGACCTGCGCGGGCTCCTGGCGATGCGCCGCGAGCTGATCGAGCGCCAGGCCGAGCAGGAGCGCCTCGCCAAGGAGATGGCCGCCGCGGAGCAGGCATCCGGCGCACGTGAGATCGTCTCCACGACCAGCGGCCGCCGCGTGGTCCTCGTGGGCCCTGAGCACGGGAAGGGCCGGGCCAACGTCCGCACATACGGCTTCGACCTCGCCCACCTGGCCGGCTTTCTCGGCATGCACCCCGAGAACGTGCGGCAGGCCATCCGCACGGGGCGGCTCGTGCCGACCGACCTCGCGTCCATCCACACGTTCAAGCTGGCGCTCGAGGCCCGCCGAGCGCAGAAGGGTAAGAAGCAGTGAACAGCCCGATCCCCATGTCGGCCAAGGTGTCGCGCGTCCGCGTGCACAAGTCATTCCTCGCCGAGCGCCACGCCCGGCGCGGCTACTACGCGCTGCGCGACCGCTACGACGCGGGGGAGGCCGTGTCGGCCGCCGCGATCGGATTCGTCACCATGACCCTGTGGGCGGCGGAGGCCGTGCACCGCGAGTCGTGCGAGCGCTTTCGGGAGACCCTGCGGCTGCGCGAGCTTCCTCCGGCCGGCGAGCGGTGGTCGCGGGCCGACCTCGACATGTGGCTGAAGAAGGCCCTGGCCGGCGCGTCTGTGGAGCCGACATGATCACAGCCGGCGCCGCGCAGAAGTACACCGTCGTTCACGCGTTCTCCGGGTCGGGCGGCTGCTCGGCTGGCTTCGACGAGGAGGGCTTCGAGACCCTGGCCGCGCTCGACTTCGACGCCGACGCGTGCGCCGACCTCGACTACCTCCTGAACCGCAAGGTCGCGGTAGTGGTCGACATCCAGAAGATGCAGCCGGCGGACCTGCTGGCGATCGTGCCGCGCCGCCCGGACGTGTGGGTCGAGACGCCGCCCTGCAAGGGCTGGTCGCGCCTGCTCGGCAAGGGCCGGCGCAAGTCGGCCAAGTACGTCGCCATGTGCTCGCTCGCCGTGCGCGGCGTCTGGCTCGCGCTGCACACCTGGCCGGAGCCGCCGCCGCTGATCGTGATCGAGAACGTGCGCGGCATGTCGACCGAGGGCCGCGAGATGATGGACATCATCAAAAAGGAGCTGCGCGCGTTCGGGTACCTGTTCGACATCCGGACCTGGAACGTCGGCAAGATCGGCAACCTCGCGCAGAGCCGCGACCGCTGCCTGTTCGTGGCCCGCGACCCGAAGCGGTGCCCGGCCTTCCTCATGGTGCCGACGGAGCACCCGCTGCGCCCGTGCGGGGACGAGCTCGGCAAGCTGCCGCCGCCGCTCATCGACGCGCGCTCGAAGTCGATGCACAAGCTCCCGCAGCTCTCGGCGATGAACTGGTTGCGCATTGCCGCGATCCCGCCGGGCAAGGACTGGAAGGCCCTGCCCGCGCGCATCCAGCTCGGCGGCAACCCGAAGGACCGGCAGAGCAAGTTCGGCGTTGAATCCTGGACCGAGCCGGCGCACACGGTCACCGGCGCGGGCTCGCGGGTGCCCAGCGGCCGCAGTGCCGTCGCCGACCCGAGGCCCGGCGGCTGCGCGCCGATCGTGGTGCCTGCGATGGCGGCAACGCCCAAGACGAAGCGCGCCCGCAAGGCGCCAGCCGGCCAGGCGATGCTGTTCGGCGAGGCTGCAGCGACGACGGCAACGTCCGAGCCGGCCGGCCCCGGGGTCGACCTGCGCATCACGGACCGCGACGGGCGGCAGAGCGGCGGGTTCGGCGTCAACGGGTGGGACGCGCCCGCGCACACGGTGGTCGGGCACACCGACGTGTCGAACACGTGGGCGAGCACCGCGACGCCGATCCGGTTCACGCCCGCAGCTGGGTGGTCGGCTGGCCGCAAGGGTGACCGGGGCGGCCTGGATCCTCGGCTCGACTGCACCCCGCGGTCGGGCGCCTACGGCGTCCAGGCCCCCGAGCGGCCGAGCGCGACGATCGTCGGGCACCACAAGCACGACAACAGCCCGGGCAGCTATGCCGACCCGCGCCTCGGCTACCGCGACGAGGGCGACGAGGCTGCGGGGAAGCACTCCGGGCGGGGCTGCTACGGCGTCCTGGACCCCGACGCGCCGGCGCCAACGATCCGCGGGCACATGGAGATCCGGCAGGCCCCGGGAGCGGTCGCCGACCCCGGGCCGAGCGTCGACCCGCGCAAGGACTGGGACACCTCGGACCCGGGCTCGTGGGCAGGCAGGGGGCGCCCGCAAGCATACGGCGTCCAGGACTGGGACCGCCCGGCGAGCACGATCCGCGGCAGCCAGAAGATCGTGAACAGCCGCGCCTCGGTCGCGCACCCGGGCTACCCCGAGCCGACGCACTGGCTGGTCCGCGACGAGGCTGGCGGCCTGGTCCTGCTCGGCCCGGAGATCAAGGACTGGAACGAGATCTGCTACCTCGTGATCATGACCGAGGACGAGCCGGGCGTGTGGTCCTGGCACCGCCCGATGACCGACCTCGAGCTCGCCGTGCTGCAGTCGCTGCCGGCCGAGCACAACGGGGAGATGCTGGCGCTGCGTGGCCCGAGCGAGAAGCGGCGCGAGCACATCGGCAACATGCTCCCGAAGGCGGTAGCGAAGGCCATCGCGCGCGCCTGCCGGGCGACGCTGGACCAGCCCCACGCGACCTTCCAGCTGATCGGCAAGGGTAAGATCTGGGTGAACCCGGCACGCCGCCGGGCGCCTGTACACGCGACCGAGGTCGCAGGAGCAACAACGTGAAGACCATGACCCCCGGAGAGCAGGCCGTCTGGGCCGCTCGATTCACCCAAGCGCAGGCCGACCACTTCCAGGCCGAGATGCAGCGGCGCCACGCCGAGCAGACCAGCGAGACACCCGCGATGTCGCCGGCCGAGCAGGCGACGCTTGTGATGGAGGCGACCCGCATCGCCGTCGAGCAGGCCCACAACGCGGTCGTGCTGCTGCGCTCGTTCAAGGCCAGCGACGGCGCGGACATGCTGCGGGAGATCCTCGGGCGCCCGCCGATGCTGCCGATGCCGGCGCCGCTGGAGTGGCTGCCGGAGCCGTTCGACCGCACCGAGCCGCCGCCCATGATGATGTTCCCGGACGGCCGCGGCGACGTGGTGAAGCACATCGACGCAGACGGCCTCGATGTCGAGCTGACCAGCCTCGCAGCCGCGTGGAAGGACCACGTCGACCACCTCGATCCCCCGGGCTTCGTGGTCGCCCCGGTTGATGGGATCCCGTTCGGAGACGGCCCGACGGACCCCGAGTACGAGCCCCGCCTGCGCCGGCCCGACGGGGGCGAGATGGTGCTCCGGCCCCAGGTGGTGACCGCAGCGGAGGCCCGCGCGTTCTGCTGGCGTTGCCACGAGAAGCCGCACCACGTCAGCTTCTGGGCCCGCTTCGGCGATCAGACCGGCACGAGCATGATGGCGATCCTCGACTGGACCGACGCGCAGCTCGCAGAGGCTTGGGCCTTTTTGCAGGCCCGCGCCGAGTGGGACAGCAAGCGCCCGGCGGCGCCCTCCTTCTGGGATCTCGAGGAGTAAAATCCCCGCGGGTCTAACCCGCGAGGTGCTCCTTGGAGGCGCTGCGCCGCTCCGCTGTCATGGCGGGGCGGCGTTCCTCGTTCAGGTAAGCTCGATCTCGAAGTAGCAGTTCGCCGCGCTGGCGGTGGCGTTCGTGCCGCCCACGGTCAAGGACAGCTCGTCGAGCTCGGCGCAGACGTTCAGCGCCGACGGGGTGGCCACGTCCTTGTCGCCGGCGGCCGAGCCCGCCTGCGTGATCGTGATGACGCCGTCCGTGATCGCGGTCGTGCCGATCTTGCCGGTCAGGGTGGCGTTGCCGGTCGTCAGCGCGCCCTCGATGATCGAGTGAATCTTCAGGATGGTGCCCGCGGCGGGGGCGAGGGTCCGGTAAACGCCGGTGCCCACGAGGGTGGTGACGCGCAGCGGGACGTAGATCTTGTTCAGCCCGAGGTTCTCGCGGGCGGTCGGCACGTCGGCGACGTCGCCGAGGTCGTTCGCCGCGAGCAGGCCGGTCGCCGCGGCGACGGACGCGTTCAGGCGGCGCCACACGGTGCCGTCCCAGAAGACCGCGATCACGGTGTTGACGGCGGTGGTGCTGACCGAGGTGGAGCCCTCGATGGTCTGGCCGGAGCCGGTCTTGCGGGCGACGGTCAGGGTGTTGGACGCGTGGGTCTTGTAGAACAGGAAGGGGAGGCCCTTGACCTTGTCCTCGCCGAGCGGCAACTGCATCGTGATGGTGCCGCCGGAGGTGTCGCACAGCGCGGTGTCCTTGTTCGAGTCGAGCGACCCGGACGCGGTGAATGCCTGCAGCTGGCGGGCGATGAGGGAGCCAGCGGCACGGTTCGCGTGCTGCTGGACGGAGTTCTGGAGGTCAGAGCGGATCTGAAGGTCACGGGACATGGGCGAAGTATGCGCCGAGCGGTGGCGCCCTGGTAGAGCCCGCTGTACCCTCGCCGCCAGAAGCCATGGCTGACCCCAAGACGACCCAATCCCTCCCCGCAACCGCCCGCGGTTGCTTCCTCCTCCTCGCCGCCCTGTGCGCCAAGTTGCAGCCGCCCGCCCGCGGCGAAGCCCTGGCCCGGACCTGCGCCGAGCTTGCCGACCTGACGGCGGACATGCCCCTGACCCCGGTGGAACTCGCCGACGCCTACGCGGCCCTCGGGTCGGGCGCCGGGCTCGAGGCGAAGGACGTCAGCGCCCGCCGGCTGACCTGCGCCCAGCTGGCCGAGCTGCTCGCGCTCGCGACCGGCAAGGTCGCCGGCGCCCGCCCGCCGACTGGCGCCGCGATGAAGGTCTGGGCCTGGATCGGCGAGGCATTCGTCGCGCAGTTGCCCAGCGGGTCGACGGTGGCCGCCAGCGACATGGCCAACGCCCGCGCGGCCAGCATCCGCAGCACCGCCGAGCGCGAACTGGTCGAGCTCGTGGGCCGCGCCGCGATCGCGGTCGTGGGCCGCGGCCAGGCCAAGGTGCAGACCGCCGACGGCGCGCTCTCCGGCTTCGTCTCGGTCGCCCCGGCCGACGAGCGGGGCATGACGACGATCGTCGGCGTCCACGTCGGCGAGTCGTCCTACGCCCTGCCGCTCCCGCTCGTCGTCCATCGCCAGGCGGCGGTCCACAAGGTCGCCCACCCGTGGTCCCTGATGGGCCTCCGGCTCGATGACGTCGGGCACGCCCACCCCGTCGCGCCGAAGTGAAGCAGCAGCCCGCCAGGGCCGTCGGACGGGGCATGTCCATTTCCCCGTCCGACCACGTGCGCAAGCAGATGGAGCGCCTGCGCCACAAGCCGCTACCCAAGGGCCGGTTCAACGCCACGACCGCCGAACGGATGATCGAGTCCGGCTGGGCGGAGGCGGTGAGCCTCCCGAGCCCGTACCTGTCGAAGACCGGGCGCCGGTTCTCCTCGCTGGTGCACATGCGCCTGACCGCCGCCGGCCTCGCCGCCCTTGATCGTGAAGCGGACCCGGCCAAATAAAATACGCGTGCTACTTGACAGCGCCTGGCACCCGTCATACAGTCTCCTGGCCATGACGACCGCCGCCGCCAAGACCTCCGAGACCACAATGACCCTCGCGCAGTTCGCCGTCTGGCTCGCCGCGCAGCTCACCGCCGCTCGCCTGATCGGCGTGCATGTGTGGACCGGCCGAAACGGCACGATCCGCATCTACCGCGGCCAGGACTACGTCCCGGTGACGACCAGCGACGAGTGGTACGGTGGCCCGCTTGGCCAGATCGTCGGCCGCGACCGCGGCTTCGTCGCCGCCCTGATGACCGCCTGCGAGCGCGTGACAGAGTTCTCGATCCCTGGGCAGACCGTCACCCTGTCCGGCGAGGTCGCCATCCCTGCCGCCCCCGCTGCTGCGCCGGCGCCGGCCTACACCGCCGCCAACCTCGGGCCGCGCACTGGCTGCCCGTGCGGCTCGCGCATCAACGGCACGCAGGCCAGCGACTGCTCGCGTTGCAAGCACGACGCCGAATAATTCGACCGAGGCGGGGATCGATTCCCGCCGAGCAGCGACTACTTCCTCGGAGCCGCCGGAGACCCCGGCGCGAATCAACCAGCTACCCACGCGGAAACCCCGCCGGAGCCACATCATGAAGACTCAGACCCGCCCAAATCGCCCCGTCAAAGCCATCATCAACCCCGGCCGCACCTTCACCGCGCCGGTCGTGCCCGAGTGGACCATCGCGGTCGCGGACCGCCTCGCCGCTGAGTTCGCCCATCTCGGGCCCGAACTGCACGCCGCGGCCCAGCGCGAGGAGAGGGCGCAAGCCGCCCGCGCCACCATCGAGAGCATCAGCGATGGTCCCCGCTGCCTCGGCTGGCACTACAAGGCCGCTCCCGGTGCGCCCCAGTCGCTCCTTCGCACCGGCTGGCATGCGGTCGGCGAGCCTTGCCCACGCGATGTCAGTGATGTAATTTTTGACGAAGTCTACCGCGCGCGGCGCAACTACCAGACCATCGCCCAGCCGATCTGGGCCGCGGCTGAAGCGGCCGGGCTGGAGGATGTCGAGCGCCGCAGGGGCCAGATCACCAGCGGGGCCGTCGTCCGGCGCGTCCAGTTCGCCGCTGCGGGGATCGCTTCGTGACCCACCGTGGCAGCGGGCGCGGCCCGACCACGATCGCCGACGCGAGCCATCTCGACGCCGCCGATGCTGCCCGCTCGGTGGCCATCCGGCGCGACCGGCTCGTCGCCCGCCAGCGCGAGCCCTACAAATTTGACGCGAAGCGCCAGCTGGAGATCGACATGCTGGCGAAGGTCTACGACCTCTACCGGGCCTTCGATGACGCCCGGCGCGCGCCGCCAACCTGACCCGACCGCCCCGGATGCTGCAGAGCACGGGGCTTTCGGGGTGTGAGCACATCTCGTTTCACCCTCGCCGCCGGGCTCGCGCTCGGCCTCCTGTCCACCGCCTGCGACGGGCTCGAATACGGCCCGATCAAGCGCTGCCCCACGGCCGGCGGCAAGTACGGCCCCTGCCCTGTCATCACCCCGCCGCCACCGCCGCCTCCCCCGCCAAACGATGGACCGGAGGAGGATCCGAACTGCAAGAACCCCGACTGGCCCTGCTGATCAACCCCGACCCGGGCGCCTGACGGCCGTTCTTCAGCCTGCGGCTGGCGCCGGCGCGGACCGGCCTCATGGACGTGTGATGCCGGTGCCGATCCGTGGCCCACCATGAAGGCCGGCCGCCGCCCGCCGTCCAAGCGGGACATGACGACGCCCAAGACCCTCCCCGAACAGCTGCTCGACGCCGCCGAGAACATCCACAGCCGAGGCCCCGTGATCTGCGCCGGCCTGATGCGGGCGGCCGCCGCCTTGGCACTCCCGGCCTCGCGCCGATGTTCGACAACCCGCCCCAGCCCGACGTCGCCCGCGACGACTTCCTCGAGCTGATCAAGGTCGTGGTCGACATCACGAGCAACCCGGCATGCGAGGTCCCCGGCGGCGGCAAGCCGGCCGGCCTCGACACGGCGACGGCGCTGCTACGGCTGGCGCAGCAGCGTCGGGCCTTCGAGGCCGACTGGTCCGAGCTCGACAGCCTGCGAGCCTCGGTCGAGGCGTACCGGGACCACGCCCGCAAGCTCGGGCAGCACATCATCGACGCGCACAAGCCGGGCGCCGTCGCCGTCGAGGCCGTCGCCATCCTCGACGGCTACCACGTCGGCGCGAGGAAGGTCCGCGGCGGCGGGGAAGGTGAGCCCGGCGAGTCCACCCTCGAGGCGGCGCTGCGGCTCCTGAAGCTGGCGCTCGCCCGCGGCGCGTTCAGGGTGCCGACGAAGCCCGTTCGTCTCCTCAGGCGCACCGACGGCGCGTGCTTCGCCCTGGGCATCGCCGCGCCCAACCCAGACGACGCCAACGACCCCGCGGGCCTGCGGATCGGCTTCGAGCGCGTGGGAGACTACGACGCCGTCCTGAAGGCGCTCCCCTACGGCCCGCGGGGCACGGCGCCGACGATGGAGGGAGCCGCGCAGGCCCTGATCGACAAGCTGAACGCCGCGCTCGTCGACCCCGCCGCGATGTTCATGGCGATCAGCAAGGCCGCGGAGCATGAGGCGGGCGCCGGAGATGACGAGCTGTGGGCGCAGGTGGAGATGTGGGAACTCGCCGCGGGTCTCGTGGCAGCCGCACGCTCCGCACAATCCTGCGCCGCCAGCCTGACCTTGGAACAGGAGGCAGGCGTCGACCTGTTCCTGCCCCACGTCTCGGTGCAGCGCATGCAGGTCTATGGCCATTGGCAGGGGTTCTACCGCGACGGCGTCATCGAGGGCCTTGTCGTGCGGGCCGACGATGTGCCGGCGGCCGAGCGCGCCGTCGCCATCGAGCTTGCCCGCCGGGCGTATCCCGCAGCGTTCCCCAGCCCCTGACGTGCAAGCGGGCCCATGTGGCTCCGCTTGCCGGCAACTTGCACGCCACGCAACGGCCAGATCTGACGTCCCCATAGTCGCCAGATCTGGCCGGCGTCTATGGTGCCTGCCGCCCTCACCCCGTACGGTGCAGATCCGCGGGAGGGGACCGCAGACCATGGCGAAGGAGCTGTACCGCGACCAGATCGAGAGGTTCTACGACCTCGAGGAGGCCGAGTATTCTCGGAGCGACATCGCCTCGCTCTGCTGCGTCAGCGCCTCCATGATCACGATCTGGCGCCGCGAGCCGCCCCACCCGGAGGACTTCAACGTCCGCCCGCCGCTGGCGCTGCCCCTGCCGCCGATGCGGCCCGCCAAGGTCGACAAGCTCATCCGCAAGAGCCCGGGGTGGCTGGCCACCCAGCACAAGCCGGTCCGCGCCAAACGGCCGTTGCCGCGGGGCCAGGAGCCCGCCCCCGCGGAGAAGGCCGACCTCGAGCAGCCGATCTTGCCGGAAATCCCGGTGTCCAGTCGCAGCAGCCCGCCACCGGCACGCCCTGACACCCCGCCCCAGGCCCCTCAGTTCCTGAAGCCGGCGAAGCCGTCGACTAAGCCCCTGAAGACCCTCCCTGAGAAGTCGCCCCCCGGCGGCAAGGAGGAGGCCAAGGCCCAGGGCGCCCGGACCCCCGTCACCCGCGGTCAGCTGGACAGGGCCGTCGCCAAGGAGGTCGCGGCCGCCCGGGCCGAGATGCTGAAGGAGATCAAGGCCGCCGGCTTCGACCCCGCGGTGACCTGGACGACCGAGGTCAACCACGAGGCGTTCGACCCGGTGAAGGCGCTCGTCCAGCTGGCCCACGTCCCCGGCTGCCCCGAGAACACCATCCTGGGCATCCTCCGGACCCTCGTTGCCCTGAAGAAAGAGCGCGCGAAGGTGGCCTGGGAGACGGTCCGGCTGGAGGACATCCCGGTCGAGCACCGGCCCCGCCTCGCCGGCCAGCTGGTCGAGTGGCTCGAGGTCGCCGAGCTGCCGGCCGAGGTCGCGGAGCACCCGGGGATCCGGGAGGTCTACGAGCTCACCGGGGTTGCGCTGCCCCGGGCCGCTGATGCCGAGGAGTTCATGACCCGCTGGGAGCAGGTGCTCGAGGACATGCGGACCGATGCGGCAGCGCGGACCGAGGTCCAGCGGGCCGCGGGGCGGCTGGTCATGGACGGTCCCCCGAAGCGGGCCGCGGAGTTCAGGGTGAAGCCGTCGACCGGGAGCACGGTGCCGTCATGAGCCGGATCGCAGGATCGGCATTTGCCGCCCGAGAAAGTCTTATTGCAGACCATATCCCGGGGTTCGCGCCGCCTGATGGAGAGGGTTCACGGGGCGCCGCGCACCGAGAGCTTGGTGGTGCCGTGGCCGAGGTCGACGCCCGTGATGGTGATGGTCTGGGCGCGCTCGAGCGCATGGGCTGGCACCCCGAGCACGTCGGGCCCGTACTCGGCGATGACCTCGGCGTCGGTCATCTGCCCGGGCTCCGGTGCCCCCGTCTGCAGGGCGTGCATGGCGGCGGTGTAGCTCTCGCCGGTGCGCTCCATCCGGGCCCGCACGCGGCGCTTGAAGTTCCTGCTGTTACCCATGGGGGCACCGACGTCGGCGGCGCCCCCGGTCTTCATCGGTCAGGGGCGGTTGCGGGTCTGGAACAGGTCAGCCGCGGGCCCCGGGTAGGGGCAGACCTCGATCTTGTAGCCGTGCCAGGCCTTCCCTGCGCCGGCACGGGTCTTCGGCATGCCCTCGTCATCGTCGAGGGCATCGCCGTGGAGGCGGACCTCGAAGCGCATCGTGTCGCTGCTCGGCCAGAGCAGGGTGAGGCTCACCGGGCCGTCGATCCCCGCGCCGCGGTAGTGGCCCAGACGCTCGGCGGTCGCGTCGTCGAGCGCGAGCCACAGGCGACCCTTGCCGGACTGCTTGCGGACCCGCCCCATGGAGTCCTCGAAGTTGAAGACGCTCAGCTCGTGGACCGGGTCCTCCATCTGCAGCGACAGGTCGGCGTCCCCGGTCGAGATGACCTTGCCGGCCCAGATGACGGACGTCGCCTCGGGCTTGAAGGTGGCGAAGCCAATCGACATCACGATCTCGACGGGCATCAGGGGCGCGCCGGCGCACGCGCCGATGGCCAGGCCCGTGACGACGAGCGGGGCGTTGTTGATGACCGCCCGCATGGCGCTGTACATGCGCTCGACGGTCGCTTCCACCTTGGGATCTCTGCTGGACATGGCCGGCGAGACGCGCGCGCCGGCGCCGGCATTCACCGGGGGGCCGCCTGATGCCGTTCGATGGAGCACCCAGCGCTTGGGCCGCCCGCAAGCTCGCCCGCACGAAGGCGGCGATGGCCGAGCGGCACCGCAAGATCCTGGCGGCCCGGACCTGCCCGATCGCGTTCGTCGAGTACTGCGGCCGCCTCGACAACGGGCGCTACGAGGTCGTGCTCGAGGAGGCGCACGTCGACTGGGAGAACATCTGGAGCGACCACGACGGCGCGGTCATCCTCGCCCCCGTCGGCACCGGCAAGACCACGCTGCTGCGCTACCGTCTCATCTACGAGATGGGCGTCGACCCCACGGTGTGCATCGCCTACCTGTCCGCGACGCAGGCCCACCCGAAGAAGCAGCTCGGAGCCATCAAGAGCGAGATCGAGACGAATCACCGCATCCATCAGGTGTTCCCGGCCCTGAAGCGCGCACACGGCGAGCGCGAGGTGTGGTCCAGCTCCGAGATCCTGATCGAGCGCGACACGACGCGCCCGGACGTGACGCTGCAGTGCTTCGGCCTCTACGGCAACATCCTCGGCTCGCGCAAGAACATCCTCGTCTTCGACGACATCTGCAACTACCTGAACACCCTGACCGAGGCGTCGCGCGAGAAGATGCACGACTGGGTGAACGAGGCTCTGTCGCGCTTGAAGGGCAAGGTCAAGGTCTGGGCGATCGGCCACATCTGGCACGAGCGCGACCTGCTGCAGCGCCTGGCCGAGCAGCCCGGCTTCGCCTACGCCCGCTACGAGGCGACGAGCCCCGACCCGGAGAACCCGGAGGGTCCGCACATCCTGAACTTCCCGCGCGTGCTGCCCCAGCGCGAGATCAACAGGTTGCTGGACCAGATCAACTCGCCGGTCTTCCAGGAGATGATGCTGTGGAACCGCCTCCCCGACAAAACGGCGAGCCGCTTCCGCGACACCTGGTTCGAGACCTGCCTGCGGCGCGGCGCCGGCCTGCACTTCGTCGACCACTGGGACGCCGTCAACACCCGCGTCGTCTGCGGGGTCGACCTCGGGCACAGGAAGAAGATCGGGTCGGACTTCACGGTCATGATCACCGCGGCCGTGCATCCGGACGGCACGCGGCAGGTGCTCGACATCCGCGCCGGCAACTGGACCGGGTCCGAGATCCTGGAGAACCTCGAGGACGTGCACGACCGCTACGGCGCACACATCTGGGTGGAGAACAACGCCGCGCAGCAACTGCTGATCGACCTCGCCGACGACTGGACCGCGATCCCGCTCTACCCGCACAACACCAACGGGCACAACAAAGGCGACATGCAGAACGGCGTCGAGGCCATCGGGCGCCAGATGAAGAAGGGCAAGTGGGCGTTCCCCTGCGACGAGGACATGATCGCCGCGGTGGCCCCGGGCGCCCTGAGCTCGGCGGGCATCCGCGAGCTGACGAAGGGGTCCAAGTGGCTGATGAAGCTGTTCATGGACTGCAAGAGCTACGACCCGGCGAAGCACACCGGCGACTTCCTGATGGCGCTGTGGATCCTCTCGGAGGGCATCCGCAAGATGGCCAGCGGCGAGGTCTACGAGCTCGGCGACATCCAGGTGCGCTGACGAAGAAAACCCGCAGCCGGTGAATCCGGTGCGGGCTGCCCTTTGGTGGACCCCCACCGAGCACGGCGACGGTAGCTGCGCGGCGGCGGGGCGGCAACGAAAAAACCCGGACACCGGGGAATCCGGGCCGGGCTGCATGTGACACGTTCCTCTGGCACTTTACTGGGCCGACGGCGCGTCGGCAACGGGGTGCGCACGCTCGCCGGGGTCGCTGTCCGCGGGCTCGGCGTCGGCCTTCGCCTCCTCGGTCTTGTCGGTCAGGAAGTACGCGACCGCGCCGACCACGTTGTCGATCACCACGAGGGCGTCGCGCAGCTTCGGGTCAGCGGCCGGCGTCGAGACCTGCGCGCGGACGAGCTTCCAGGCATGGGTGACGTGGTCGGCCGGGTCGTGCAGGAAGCGGGCGAGGGAGCGGAGAAGTTCGTTCAGCTTGCGCATGGCGCAGGACAGACGGCACGGGGCGGTGAAGATTCAGCACGCAGCCGCGTCTGCTGCGGGCTCATGCAGACCACAACACCCATCACGATCGCCGCGCAGCTTCGAGCGGACGCCGTCGACGCGCGCGAGGGCGCGGCCGAAGCCCGCGAGGCTGGCCACTTCGACGACGCCAAGGCGGCCGACAACGCCGCGCTGCTCTGGGAGGCGGCCGCGGACGCGCTCGACAACTTGGGCCCGTCGACCATGCTCGACGCCCTCCGCCACTGCCTTGTGACCGGCGACGCCCTGCGCCCCGCTGCGTGGGGGCCCGGCTTCTACCTCATCATCAGCCCGCGCCCGTCCGAGGCCAGCGTGAGCCGCGAGGACCCGGCGCACCGCGGGCTCGAGCACGCCCGCCTGCGCAACCCGGCGACCCGCGCCGACCACCCGCTGGACCTCGAGGACATGCTCGGCCCGTGGGTGACCCTCTCGATCAAGGACGCGCAGCTCGAAGCGGCCACCCGCGCCGCCGACGGGGAGGCCGTCCGTTGATCACGGTCGACCCGCTCGTGCTGCTCACCGCCCTGGCCGTCCTCGTGCCGTGGGCGGCGGTCCGACTCCGCGTCCGCTGCTGGTGGTTCAAGGCCCGCCTCGAGCTCGCCCGGCGCCGCATGCAGTGGAAGCACAAGGCGACGGTCCTCGTGCACACCGGCCACATCACCCGTGGCGCCACCGTCGGGCTGGCCCGCAAGGTCAGGCTGGTCCCCCGCGGGTGCCCGCTCGTGCTGGTCCTCGACACCCCGGGCGGCGAGATGCCAGCCGCGCAGCACCTGCTCCGGTGCCTCTCCGAGCACTCCGGGCAGGTCATTGTCCGGGTCCCCGACGAGTGCTGGTCCGCTGGCTCGGTCATCGCCTGCGGCGCGGACCTGATCATCCTCGGGCCGGACGCCAACCTCGGGCCGACCGACTCGATCGCCCACGTCGACCCGTCAGAGATCCGCACCGGGCCGGCGACGACGGCCGACATGCAGGGAATCGAGGTCGGACTTGTCCGCGCCAGGCATGCGCAGAGCGCCATCGTCGAAGCGATCGCCGCGGCCCGGGTGAAGCGCGGCGACGACCCGGAGGCGGCTCGCACGATCGCCGTGCGCCTGACCTGCAGCGACGTGGATCACCACGAGCCGTTCTTCGTCGAGGACGCGCGGGCGATCGGCCTGCCCGTCGCCGTCGACCCCGACCCGGCCTGGTTCCACCTGGTGCACCTGTCCAGCTGGACGCGGTGAGGGGAAAGCCGGCACCGGGCCCCCGACCTCGCCGAGGAGGGGTAAGCGCGCCAGGGGCCCGGGCCGGCAGACCCTTGTCGGCCGGCCGGGGAGCGGCGTCAAGCGCGGCGAAATAAGCGACGCGTGAT
>JACCDG011493778.1_pt1 | contig 35350 bp, 49 predicted proteins | sample 7442471 | NCBI WGS metagenome assembly JACCDG01 (sample SAMN15323444, study PRJNA562643) | freshwater metagenome | isolation source: river surface water | place: USA:Blue River Watershed | collected 2017-08-17 | reverse complement strand
TGTACTGGTGAGATCATTGCCGGAATTGAACGGGCGGAGGTATATTGCGAGCAGAAGCGAGCAATACCGAGCCGTGGTCACGGAAATTTCTGAGCGACGGCGAAGAAATTATCCGTGACTCAATTCCAACGATCTCCACCACACAAGATATACAAATCAATTATTTACTCCGAATTCTTTTTGCAAGTCTATTTCTGGTGAATATATTGTATTCTTATATTTATCAAGAACACCCTCCTCACCTAATCGTGTATAGCTTATTACACTGACACTGTTTTTTGACATTGCAATGTGTGACATCCCACTTAACCAATAAGTCCTTTTGACTCCTTCTGGGTTTTTATTTTGATCTAAACCTTCTTGATTACTATGAACCCACTGCTCATCCTTTTTAAGTTGAATATTTGGATTAGATCGCAGTATATTGTCAATCATATTTTCTAAATCCTTATATCTCAAAGTTAGAGCGTATGTTTCTTTTTTACTATTTGAATCAATAAATATCCCGTCAAAATTCTCTGACAGAATAATACGAATAATTGTATTCCAAGGGAATGTATCCGTATTTCCATCAGCTTTTAAAATAGACACCGATTCATTTGTAAAATTAATTTGCATGCCTTTTTTTCCTGGAAAAAAGATCAGCAAGATTATGCCAAAAGTCCTAACCAAAAAAACCACGAAGGTAATAAATGTAAAAATTGACAGTACAGTTAGAGGAAAAATATAAATTACTTCACTTGTCCGGGTTGATACTATAAAAGTGATTATCGTGAGCACTACAAAAATAACAAAAGAAATTGCCCACTCTTTATACCATTGAGCATTTGACTTATTTTTGTTGTTATTCATTGCCATATATTATCACAAGATTGACTGCCTCTCTTCGTACTTTGGTAATATGTGGGTTAGTTGTATATGGCATATGCTTGGATTTTATATACTAAAGTGTTTCCAAGCTATTGAGCTATTACGTTCCATTTAAAAAAGGCCCGCCAGTATTGTGTACTGTCGAGCCCTCGCTAATCCCAATACGCATTGCAATCGCGCCAATCGGGATAGTGTGTATCGAGCCACTGGATTGCAACATCCCGAGCTTGATCTGCCTGAGCACTCTGCGCACTCACATCGGTTGAATGTTTGACTGGGGGAGTAGAATAAACCACCCTCCCACAGTCAGTAACATGCCAGACGATACTCCCCTCTTCTTCGATATCAAAATCACGGCGAGTATCAAAACGACAGACCAGACTCATATGCGCATACCTATCATAAAAGTCAGGCTTGTAAAAGGTACTGCCTCGCTCACGCCCCTTATCATCTACCAGCTTAGTGACCCTGGGGTTAGCAGTTTCTTGCTCAGTCCAGCCCAGGGGCACTTCGGCGTACTGAAAGAGCTCATCCCCCTCTACCGGCCCCAAAAACCTCACACCAGCAGCCTCAAGAAAACTCTGGCCTGGAAGACTGTTGAATGTGATCTTGATAGGGAGCAGAATCTTGGGGCACAGATGCTGCCTGGTGTCTGCCTGATCCTTCTCGCCATCTGATTTTTCTTTTGAATCACACATAAAGACCTTGTAACTTGTTGATGAAAAGGTTCGCCACAATGGCCAACCCGACTACTCATTCAATACAATCACGATAACAAAAGTATGTCAAAAAATATTTTAACTAAAAATCTAATCCCCCTCATATAAAAAGAACGCCCCGCGGAACAAGTCCGCGGGGGTTGTGAAAGCTACTGCCTGTTAAGGCTCATCGACGCGGAAATACCTGTTGATAAGCTCGTTTCCAAAGTACGCAATAAACCCAGCCAAGAACATAGCGTACCGCGTGCTGTAAAGAAAATCTGACACCCCTACTGCACCAAACTGCCCAGCCAGCATGGACAACTTGTTGAGTACAATAGGAGAAAGAGTGCATACAACCACAAACACACACCTCCAATTGCGATAGAATGGTGGCTTGCGCTCAGGGTACATACTCATTACGTATTTACCCAAAGCGGCCCACAAAAACCACAGAAAACCAAGAAAAGGTACAATGTGTGAAATACCCCATACATCATACCCCGCATTGCTGGCATACCACGGGCCAGCGTAAAACTCTATTGCTAAAGCGGTGACCACAAAGAAACCGATCACACCACACAGCAACGAAACAAAGTAAATTGCGTTCTTCATCTTCAAAGAAAATACCACAGAATATAGACTTTGTAAATGACCTGTATTCCCTCCGCACCTTACCCACACCCAAACCCTACCCCACCACTAAACACAAAATAAACAGCACCGTATACACAAGCAAATACTTACGGTAAAAATTGCGCATCTTTATATACTCGACATCAGCAGGATACAAATTACCAAAAAGCCCTCGCAGCTCACGAATAAAATACGGCTTAATATTAATAGTCCAATGCGAGTCCTGATACACAATTTTTCTAAACTTACTCCGATACCAAGTCAAAGGAATTCCCCACCCCACAAAGAGCACCAAGAAAATTAATTTCGTGGTTTCCATGGAAAGAAAGCATTAGTTTTACGTTTATATGCTTCAAATTCTGCGTTGCCCTCATACTTCTTTTCGAGCATAGGAATACCTGAAACTTTCAAAATCAAAAATGAAATAGTGAGCGGACCAATAAGCAATACCCACCACAATGGATTTGGTAAAGCGATAAGAAATATTCCCCACCACTGCGAAACTTCGCCAAAATAATTTGGGTGGCGCGTATACCTCCACAAACCTTGAGTCATAATCTTGCCTTTATTCTCGGGGTTTGCAATAAACTTTTTTAATTGATAGTCACCGCCAGCTTCAAAGATAAATCCATTGATCCAAACCAGAGCACCAATAATTGTAGTACCAAGCCATACACCCTGAGGAATAATACTTTGCCCACCCACACCGAGCACTGCAATTACTGGCACCGAAATCAAAAGCATGAGTATTCCTTGGAGCATAAATATTTGCACGAAGCTTCGTACATAGAATATCTTTCCCCATGTTCTGCGCCATTCTGCATACCTAAAGTCTTCACCCTTTGCCGAATTTCGAAGCGCAATATGCCCTGCTAAACGAAAGCCCCACAAAGTTACAAAGACAAGTATTAACACTGCCTGCAATGAATGTTCGTTAAAGAGTGTCCAAGCAATTCCTACAAAGCCAATACCCCAAGCAATATCTGCCACATCATTACGTGAACGGATAAGAGCGTATACAAACCAGAGGGTCATATATACACCAACAAAGATTGCCGCTGTTCCAAATGAATTAAAGAGTGGCAGAAAGAGTGACATAGTATGTTATTTATTATTAAGACTTACCGAAAGAACCTTACTCATTGGATCAAACTTAATGTAAACGCCATTGTATACTCCATCAATTCCTTCTGATGTATATCCAAGGTGTGTAAACTCTGTTCCTGGATACATTCTTCCCTTGTACTCAAACTGATTTGCTGAAAAATTCATCACAGGAACACTTGTTTGTTTACCCAAAAACTGAATAGTCTTTGTCTGAGGATTATATTCGCCCTCGATAGTAGCGACCATGGTTGGCTTTCCACCAATTGCTTGAAAGATTATTTTGTCAGCAGGAATTCCGATTTCTTGAGAAAAGCCTATGAGGTCTGTACTCTTTGGAACATATCCAACAACATTTCCCTTTTTGCCATAAAGTTCTTCATGTTCAAAAGCAAAATTTTTACTTATCATAATTTTGCCATTCTCTAAAGAAATTGTATCCGCATTAATTTCCTTAACGGTATTGTCAGCAAAGTCAAAGTGATATATACCCATTCGACTATATTCAGATTCGAAAGAATTGTAATTTACAAAATACACACTTGAGCCAAGCTTAAAGAAAGCTGCTTTTCCATAGCTATTCACATTCTGTGCGCTGAGATCTTCGTATGTTGTGTGCTGTGACTGTTGCACCGCCTCACGCTCACGAGAGACTGAATCCTTCTGTCGTGACTCAGATTGAAACTGTGGTAACGGAATAAAACCTGAAGCAATGAGAATACCCGCTGCAGCACAGACAATGAGTGCTGCTATTGAACCCAAATTCCATGTATGATTTTTCATACATAAATTATACCTCGCTTTTTGCAAAGAAATTATTTTTCATTCACACCTTTTTTATTGAGCAGGATATGGTTAGGATCAACACAATGACCGCCAATAGGACCTTCTACATACTTAAGAACATATTTTGCATATTCAGGAAAACCAAGTTTTGCATAGCCTTCATTATACGTAGCATTCGCTTGCGTATACACAATATCGAAATCTAAACCGTTATCGACACAGTATTGATGAATCTTTTTATTGAGCAAAATTGCTTCGCGATAAATTTCAGTATCCCATAATTTCATTGCTTCAGTATTTTCTGCTCGATCGGTAATTGTAGTGCGAACACCTTTATCAATAAAAATTTGAGCAGCTTCTTGTGCTCGAGGACCGCCAAAAAACTTTACGAATGTTCGAATACTTTCGGCAAGGCGTGGATGTTTGCCACGAATGGGCGAATGCACAACATGTTCACCAATACTTTTACATGTTCCTACCGGAACTGTTGAGTGTACAACAATGAGCTTTGCTTTGGTTTGTAGAGCGTAATTATTAACAATATCAATAAACTTTTCTGAGTATGGAAAACAAATATGAATCGTATCCGCTTGAGGAATTTTTTGTGCATCTTTATCAATTCCCTCACAGCCAAGGACCTCTTTTACTGACGATCCCACTTCTCCCAAGCCAAGTACAAGATTTTTCATGTGCATATTCTAGCATGCACAGTGCACATGATATACTCACACCAGCCGTTCTTTGGCTTAACCTTAACCCTCAAAAAGGAGAGAATAACTGTATGTCTAACCAAAATGTGGTTAGCGATGATACCCGTATCGACTGGGTTAAGTCGATTCCTATCTTTATTCTGTGGGGCATTGCCATCATTGGGCCGTTCTTTACAGGGTTGAGTTGGACAAGTGTTGCAGTTGCTGGTGCCCTTTACTATGTGCGGATGTTTTTTGTTACCGGTTTCTTTCACAGGTACTTTTCGCACAGAACGTTCAAAGCACCTGTGTGGTTCCAGAACGTCATGGCTACACTAGCGTGTACTGCCGTGCAAAAAGGAGCCTTATGGTGGGCTTATACCCATCGACATCATCATAGTACATCTGACACCCCAGAAGACGTACACTCAACCCTGCACAAGGGTTCGTGGTGGGCAGGTTTTAAGTGGGCTCACTATGAGTGGATCTTGGTGTCCAAATACCACGGCATACCCAAAGGCGAAGAGCCGACAGATTTAGTGAGGCAAAACCCGCTACTTCTTAAGTTCGAAAACCCTTTGGTGTACGTAATCCCGCCAACCATCCTCGGTATTATGTGCTATGTCCTAGGTGACTACCTTGGACCTGCATGGAACACCAGTGGAGCGCAAATGGTTATTGTGGGATTCTTCCTCTCAACCTTTGTGCTTTTCAATGGAACGTCAGCGATCAACTCGCTCGCACACTCTTTTGGGAGCGTACGTTATGATTCGGGTGATCAGAGCAAAAACTCTTTTCTCCTTGCTCTCATTACGCTTGGCGAGGGGTGGCATAATAACCACCACTACAAACAAGTGAAAGCGAATCAGGGCGAGACGGCTTTTGAGCTGTGCTTTGATTGGACCTACTGGATCCTGTGGATACTCCACCTGTGCAAGGTGATTGAGATCCCTCGAGCAAATTCACACCTCGTGCCACGCGCAGTCCAGCCGGCATAATGCGTAGTACTCAACAGCGCGCCCGTACGGGCGCGCCTTTTTTATGACCCTTAATATTTGCTATACTATAACCATGCCAAACCCTTTTGATACTCGACCTTCGTATATCGATACTCCTCCTTGGAAACTCTACACAAATAATCCCGAAACCTGGCAAGCAATGCTTTCGCTTATCCGAAATGCTCGGCACACCATAGATATTGAACAATTTATTTTTGTCGATGATGAAATCGGTAGCGAGTTTATTAAAGCTCTTACAGAAAAAGCCAAAGCCGGCTTACGCGTTCGTGTACTCTTAGATGCTGCTGGTAGCTTTACCCTTTTTGGTTCAACGTTTGTTGCCGAACTATCTAACAATAATATTCAAGTTGGCTTTTTTAATCGACTATTACCTAAAGCACTTCATAGCCCTAATTGGTGGTTTTTTAGAAACCATCGCAGATCACTCATTGTAGATGCTGGCACTGAGTATTCTGGAGCAATTACAGGTAGTCACTGCATTTGGGAAAAAACTCGTTCTTGGCGCGATACGAGTATTTTAGTTACTGGTGAGCCCGTAAATGAAATTGCCCGAGCTTTCTCAATTATGTGGAATCGAGCAAATACAATTAAGAGTGACTGGGGCTATGATAAACCGACTGCAACCGAAGGAATTAACTATGTGTACCAATCACCACTTCGTAGTAAACGATTTATCTACAATAGACTCATTGAAGCAATTCGCGGTGCACGCTCTTACATATACATCACTGTTCCCTATTTTGTTCCTGATCACCGACTCATGCGCGTAATTCGTCTGGCAGCAAAACGAGGAGTTGATGTGCGCATTATACTTCCACAAAAGTCAGATCATGCAATTGTAGATAGGGCTGGGCAAGCGTATTTTCACAAACTTCTTAAGTATGGCGTTTCGATATATCACTATTTGCCCCACCTTATTCATGCCAAAATCTGCATTATCGATGATGAATGGGCAACGCTTGGAACTATGAACCTTGACCATGTAAGCCTTCACTATAACTTTGAAGGAAACGTGGTTATTACACAGACCGACTGTATTTCTGAGCTCAAAAAGCAATTTCATGCCGACCTTACCCGATCAACCCTCATAACAAATAGCGATTGGAATAAGCGTACACTGCGCGATAAAATGCTCGAAATAGCAACAATTCCTTTGCGCAAAATCCTTTAATTAAGCATATTGCCGACCTGAGGGCCTTGTTACCAGGCCAAGTATTGCCTTTTCGGTAAAAAAATGCTATAAATAAAGCCTATTTAACCACTAATTATTAAACGTTGAGCACAGCAAAAGTACGAATAAATCACTTCATCAAAGCCCCTGAACTCCGGGTTATTGATGATAATGGCCAAAACCTTGGTGTCATCACCCTTAAAGACGCTCTTGAGAAGGCTCGCGCAGCAAATCTTGATCTCATTGAAATTTCACCAAATGCCGTTCCACCGGTTGCAAAAATCATGGATTATGGTAAATTTCAGTACGACGAGAAGAAGAAGCAAAAGGTTGCTAAAGCTCGCACTCAGACCACTGAAATCAAGAATGTGCAGGTTAAAATCGGCACCGGCGAGCACGACCTTGAGCTTAAGGCTAAAAAAGCCTCTGAATGGCTCAGCGAAGGCAACCGCGTTAAGATTGACCTCTTCCTCATTGGGCGATCTAAGTATATGGAATTCAAGTTTCTTAAAGAGCGACTTGAGCGAATCCTCAAACTTATTACGGTAGCTTACAAAATTGCAGAGGAGCCAAAAAAGGGTCCGAAGGGAGTAACGATAATAATCGAAAAAGCATAAAAACAAATATATGGCGATGAAAACAAACAAATCATTCCTTAAGCGACTTAAGGTAACAAAGAGCGGTAAAATCCTCGGCCGAGCCGCTGGTCAAAACCACTTTAATGCAAAGGAAAGTCGACGCAGTCAGCTTGCAAAGAAAAACAATAAGGTTCCCTTCCATATGACAGCAAAGGAAAAGAGCCGATTCTTGGTCAATGCATAATTAACCGAATTCAGATTTAATACACAACTATGGTACGCATAAAAAAAGCAGTTCATGCACTTAAGTTCCGACGAAGCCTCCTCAAAAAGGTAAAGGGTTATCGTTTTGGACGAAGCTCAAAGGAGCGAATGGCAAATGATGCCGTTTTCCACGCTGGCTCAAGTGCTTTTGCACACCGACGTGATAAAAAGGGTGATTTCCGACGACTTTGGAATGTTAAGATCGGTGCAGCAGTTCGACCACATGGCTATTCATACAGTCGATTTATTGATGCTCTTAAAAAGAAAGGCATTGCTCTTGATCGAAAATCTCTCGCAACACTTGCAGAGTTCCACCCAACAACTTTCGAATCACTCGTAAAGAAACTTGGTTAATTGTTTGTAAAATCCCATATTACAAAAAATCCGCGCTCGCGGATTTTTTGTTGCATTAAGCTTTAAGAATATACTCTTTGCCCTTCTCTGGATACAGAGCATTAAGCCCTACTTCATCGCGTAAGCGCTGTGCTAAGAAAAGTGATGCTTTGGGCTCACCCATGGCAACAAAGACTTGTTTGAGCGTTGTAGCAGCTGTAGCAGCGTACTGTACAAGGTTATCAGAGTCCTTATGAGCCGAGAATCCATATAAAGTCTCGATACGGGCGCGTACAGGTATTTTTTCGCCACCGACACTAATCTTTTTTGCGCCTTCTGCCAAAGCACGACCGAGCGTACCTAAAGTCTGATACCCCACGAGCACAATTGTACTGTTAGGGTCAGGGGCATATGCAGCTTCGTGCTGTATTACTCGACCACCTGTCGACATTCCTGAGCCAGCAATAATAATTTTAGCTCCAGGTTTAGTATCAAGACTCTGTGACTCGCCATGCGAAGCAACAAAGGTTAGACGAGGAAAACTAAAGATATCATCGCCTTTGCGAATTTGTTCTCGGACACGCTCATTAAAGAGCTCGGTTCCCCTGCGATATACTTCGGTTACTCGCGTAGCCAATGGTGAATCAATATATACGGGCACCGAAGGTATTAAACCTTGTTCAACAAGGTTATTGAGCGAATACAAAAGAACTTGAGTGCGCTCCATTGAAAATGCTGGAATAACTGCTGTACCACCCCTTTCTACTGTCTCTCGTACGATTCGAGCAAAATGTTTATCGCGCAAATCTTGAGGTTCGTGATTTCGGTCACCATACACGCTTTCCATAATTAAAAAGTCTGAGCCTTCTACCGATTCAGTATCGCGCAATAGCGGAGCTGGAGTATTGCCCAAGTCACCACTAAACATTGTTGTAACACCATCAGCAGTAACCCGCACCATAGCAGAACCTAAAATATGCCCAGCATCCTTAAAATAAATACTTATCCCTGGAACAATCTCTTTTTCTTGGTGATATGGAATTGTATGCCAATTTGCAAAACTTGCCCCAACATCATCGCGAGAATACATAGGCTCAAGCTTTTGTCTGTCAGCACTGCGTGCTAATAGCGTAACCGCATCATCAAGAATGAGTCGAGCCAAATCACGAGTCTCTGGAGTTGAATATATTGGCCCTCTATACCCTTCTTTAATAAGCTTGGGAATTCGCCCAACATGGTCAAGGTGAGCATGGGTAATGATAAGTACATCTATCGTTGAAATATCAAAAGCAAACTGCTTACGGTTTTCGAGTTCAATTTGATCTGAGCCTTGAATAAGGCCACAATCAATTAAAATATTCTGCTCAATACCTTTTTCTTTGCGAACAAATCTAAAGTTTGCACCTGTAACCGATCCTACACCCGATTCACAAATAAGTGATAATGACATATTTAAGCTTTATTCTTTAAATAAGCGAGTACTACTACAATGGCTCCCAAAGTATCGAGTGCTAAATCCTTAACTGTATCAGGCCAATACATTTCAGGGTGGAGTGTGGCAATGCCATACACATATTCAAATACTTCCCAGCCAATACCGACGATAAAAGTACCGCCAACAACAGCCAGCATATATGGTGCAAAGGCTCGTGAAAGATTACCAAAACGATACATGCCATACAAAAGCTCATGAAGGGCTGCCGCAATCCAGACACCGCCCAAAAAATGCATCATGCTATCATACCAAAAATATAAATAGCCCCCGTGATACATGCCGTTCCAGTGAAGCCCCAAAATAACTGCACTCCCGATAAGTAGTCCTAGTAGTTTTCCAGTATTCATAAAATTAGTATACCATGTACGACTTTGCCGCACCCCAAGATATATACATATAACAAAAAACCCACATACGTGGGTTTTTTGTTAGGATTGCTGGAGTAGTAGACCTAGTTAAAAAAACTAGGTGGGTGCCCGCACAATTAACGCCTAAGCGCAATTGAATGTGAATTCTTTAAAAGTTCTTAAGGCTCCCAAAATATATGTATAGGGTTACTACTACAACAACCCTATTCATAGTATACATCTCTTAAATATGAAAGTTCAAGGATAAATACTAGTTCGACACTATTCTACAATTCCGTCGACGTTGACATCGCTCAAAATTTTTTCATTGATATGAGTGTACTCAACAATTTCATGCTGACTAAACCAATGTGGAATTTCTTTTTCTGCTTCATTAAGGGCTCCTGAAGCATGTACAAGGTTTCGTACTGCTCGAGTATGAGCATTTGCAAACTGGTACGAATCAACAACATAATCACCACGAATTGTACCGACATCCGAAGAGAGCGGTTCAGTACTACCCACAAGCTTACGCACAATTTCAACAGCATGTGGACCCTGCCACACCATAGCCACTACCGGGCCAGAAGTTAAATATTTTTTAAGTGAAGTAAGAACAAACTGCCCAACTACAATAGGGTCAGTGGAAACAGGATCATGGCCGCGCTTGTGAGCACTGGCAATAGATTTTTCACCCGCTAAGCGAACCCACTCAGGGTCAATTGTGTAATGTTTTTCGACATGCTCATGGGTTGGCACCATCATTTTCATTGCAGTCAGTTTAAGACCACTGCGTTCGAACCGGCTTACGATTTCACCAATTAAAGACCTTTGAATACCGTCGGGTTTAATAATTACGAGCGTTCGTTCATGGTGTGTATTACTCATACACACATAGTATCATTTCTATTCAATCGTGAGAACTTCGGCATCACCCTTAGTAATCAGCACTGTATGTTCACAGTGAGTAGCAATTGAACCGTCGCGAGTTTCATATGTCCAACCATCGCGATTAAGTACTATATGCCGATCACCGAGTGTAAAGATTGGTTCAATAGCAATAACCATACCTGGGACCAAGCGGTCACCCTTTCCTGGTTCACCAAAGTTGGGGACATATGGATCCTCATGGACATCATAACCAACACCATGCCCCGAAAGCTCTTCAACAAGGCCATAACCATGAGCAATAGCAATGCGCTCAATAGCCGCACCAATATCACCCACCCTATTACCACCTTTAGCCGCTTTAATTCCAGCCTTAAGAGCTTCGCGAGTATGTTCAATAATTTTGAGCACTTCTGGCTTTGCTGTACCTGCAACTACAGTAACTGCTGAGTCAGTAATCATTCCTTGGTGTGATAAGCCAAGGTCGATTTTTACCACATCACCTTCGGCAATAACTTTATTACCTTCCGTTGGAATACCGTGAACAATTTCATGATTGAGCGATATGCATACCGAAGCAGGAAAAGGTCGTGGAGCTCCATACGGCTGATAATTTAAAAATGGTGGAATATCGCCACCTTCAATAATAAGCTTATGTGTAGCATCATTAAGTTCTTTCAAAGAAACACCAGGGCGAACCAAAGAAGCGACCTGCTTAAGAATGTAAGCATGTCGTTTACCACCCTCACGCAAATGGGCAATATCTTCTTTGGTTTTAATGCGTATCATACCCCTATCCTACGCTCTCCCCTCAATAAACGCAACAATATCTTTTGATATGTCTTCGACAGATCGAGTGCCATCTATTTGAGCAAAATGATACTCAGGATTATGTCGATAATACTCAATAGCGGGTATTACATCGGTTTCAAACCAAGCAAGGCGAGCTTCTATGTCTTCGCGAGTATCGTCGGCACGCTTTCGAGCCAAAAGACGGTCAACAGAAACATTCTTAGGAATATCTAAATAAATAACATAGGGCTTTTGAATACCATAGAATTCAAACACTGAGTTGAGCACTCCAGCCTCGTGATACTTTCGTGGTGTTCCATCAATAATGACATGTTGATCGCCATTATACTGCTCGGCAAAAACATGTGACCACATGTATACCGTTAGAAATTCCGGCTGAAGGCCGCCGCGCACATTAATTTCTTTTGCTAACTTTTGCGTATGAAGGGTGCCCTCCATAAATTTACGCAATTCAAGACCTGTTTGAATATACAAAACACCTGTAGCTGCATCGTCCTTCTTAAAATAATCTGTAAGAACTTTACTTTGTGTACCCTTTCCGCAACCTGATCGTCCGATAAAAATTACAGCCTTTCTATTCATATTATCCAATTATATACATTACAAGAGCGCTCATAATTTCTTTACCCCACTTAATTCCATTGTCTACTATGGTATGCGGCAATTTTACTAACGTTTTCATGATGTAAGTATAGCGCACAAACAAAAAACCGCGCAATGCGGTTTTTTGATATGAACAATTGAACAGTTATACAGTCTTGACAGTGCAACTAATCCTAGTATTCTCGCATTGCTGCTTGAGCATCAACCTTTTTAATAAGGTCGAGTACTACAGAGACCACGATAAGAAGAGCTGTACCACCAATTGCAAACGTAGAGTTTCCTGTAATAGCCTGAATCACTACCGGTAATACCGCAACAATACCGAGGAACAATGCCCCAATAAGAGTGATGCGAGTCACGATAGTTGATAGATAGTGAACAGTGTGTTCACCTGGGCGAACTCCAGGAATAAATGCTCCGCGCTTTTGCAAATCCTCGGCAATTTGTACAGGTTCAAATGTAACTGATGTATAGAAGAACGTAAGCAATACAACAAGTACAAAGTAAATTGAACCGTAAATGTAAGGATTTGTAAGAGCATTCTGAAGTGTAAAAGCAAGGTCTGCCAAGAATGGAGCACTTGTCTTACTCAAAATGTTAACGAGCATTTGTGGGAAAACAAGAATAGAAAGTGCAAAGATAATTGGAATCACACCCGCTTGATTCAAGCGGAATGGAATATATGTATCTGCACCGCCATATACATTGCCACCACGACTCTGCTTTGCATAGGTAACAGGAATAGCACGCTCTGCTTCGGTTGCGGCTACCACACCGATAATTACGAGTACTGAGGCAATGATAAGCCCTGCGTACACAGTAATAAGGGCTGGAGTAAAGCCTGCTACAAGTTCGATAAAGCGAGAAGGAATAACCGACACAATACCTGCAAAGATAATGAGTGATGTTCCGTTTCCAATACCAAACTCTGTAATAAGCTCACCAATCCACATAAGAAGCACAGAACCTGTAGCTACAATTACCACGTTAACAAGCAAATCGAGCCCTGCCATTGGAGCCAAAACGTTCTGACTCTGCAAAAGAGCCAAGAAACCGTATGACTGAATCAAAGCAAGGGGCACCGAAGCCAATCGTGAATACTGTGAGAATCGAGCACGGCCAGCCTCGCCTTCTTCTCGGTAAATTTCCTTAAGGCGTGGAATCATCATGGTACCGAGCTGCATGATAATTGATGCCGTAATGTACGGACCAACACCAAGCATTACGATAGACAAGTTTGAAAGTCCACCTCCAGAGAAAATGTTAAGGAAGCCGAAGAGCTGACTACCTGAAAGCAATCGCTCGAGCTGAAAGACATCTACACCAGGAACTGGAATGGTTGCAAGGAAGCGAAAAAGCACAAGCGCGACTACCGTAAAGATAATTCGCTTGCGCATTACGCTGTCTTTCAAAACCAAACCGAGTTTTGAAAAAAATGACGACATGTGGTTATGCTACTACAGAGCCACCAGCCTTTTCGATCTTTGCTTTAGCCTCTGCTGAAACTAGAACTTTCTCGAATGAAAGTTTTTTAGTAATTTCTCCTGCTGCAAGAATCTTTACCGCTGGAATTTTACCTTTATATGTTTCAATCACATTCTTTTCAACAAGAGTAGCTGGACTTACTGTAGCACCTGCTGCAAATACCTCGAGTGAACCAAGGTTCACCACAACAGGCTTAACTGCAAACACCTTATTTTGATTTACACCGCGTCCACGAAGCTTAGGAAGTCGCTTAATGAAATCTCGGAGTTCTGGTCGCTTCTTGCGTCCTGCTCGAGCATTCTGACCCTTTGCTCCTCGGCCAGATGTCTTACCCTTTTTACCTCCTCGACCCACAAGCATTGTCTTCTTATTCTTTGTGCGTGGCACTAAGTTATGAATTTGCATTGTAGTATTATGCTTTAGCTACGACCTTTTTGCCTCGCCATGTAGCACGAGGAACTTTAGTAATTCGAGAAAGAGCATCAATTGTTGCTCGCGCAATGTTGATCTTGTTCTTACTTCCCGAGAAAATCTTTGCTGCAACGTCTTTAATACCTGCAAGCTCGATAACGGTTCGAGTAGCACTTCCGGCTACCACTCCTCGTCCACGTGCTGGCATCATCATAACGCGTGCTGAGCAAAACTTTGATTCAACTGCATGAGGCAGTGTCATCTGAGGTGAAAGGTGCACCTTAATCATATTCTTTTTTGCGTCACGAGTAGCCTTGTCGATAGCGAGTGATGTATCAACCGCCTTTCCAAGACCAACACCTACGCGACCCTTTCGATCACCGGCAACAACCGCTACTGAGAAGCTAAATCGTCGGCCTCCTGAAGCAACTCGAGTCACACGTCGAATTGTAATGATCTTAGAATCAAATTCTGGCTTAACGCGTTCTTTTTGTTCGCGCTGAGGACCCTTTCGTGGACCACGAGAAGCTCCGCCACGGTTATCACCGCGAGGACCACTTCGGCGATCACCACGAGGTGCGCCTCCATGAGCAGGTGCTGCTGCTGGAGCTGATGTAGCTGGAGCAGAAACAGGGGCTGTCATTTGGTTATTTGTTGTAGTATCCATAGTTTTAGAACTTAAGACCGCCTTCGCGTGCTGCATTGGCTACATCCTTAATCTTGCCGGCATAAAGATAGCCGCCTCGATCAAAGACAACGCGCTCAATTTTAGCTGCGAGTGCTTTCTTAGCAATTTCTTTTCCGACCTCAATAGCCTTTTCCTTCTGCGTCTTTGCTTTAGCTTCACGAGAAGAGAAAGCGGCAAGAGTATGTCCCTTCTCATCATCGACGAGCTGAACAGAGATATACTTGTTTGAACGAAACACTGACAATCGTGGAACTTCGGCTGTTCCCGAAATAACTGCACGAATGCGTGCGTGTCGTCGTTCGATTTTTTGCTGTTTAATAGTGCTCATATTCGTGAGATTAGACTGACTTCTTACCCTGCTTTCGGCGAATAACTTCGTCTGAATAGCGGATACCCTTACCCTTATATGGTTCAGGCTTTTTAAATTCGCGGACAGAACCAGCGAATGCACCGACCTTATCGCAATCAATACCTGAAATTGTCACAATGTTCTTTTCAGAAGTAACCTTGAGACCTTCAGGGATAGTTACAATAACTGGATGTGAAAAACCAAGTGCCATATGAAGTTCTTTGCCCTTAACATCGGCTTTGAAACCGATACCTTCAACAATGAGCTTCTTTTCAAAAGGCTTCTGCACACCATCAAGCATATTCTTAATGTGTGAACCAACAGTTCCCCACATAGCTCGTGTTTCGAGAGTTTCTCGAGCGAGTGTGAGTGTAATATTTGTTCCCTCTACCATAACCTTAACATCACTTGGGATCTTTTTTGAGATTTCGCCAAGCGGACCTTTAACAGTTAGTGTGTCTCCGGCATTCACCACACTCACCTTTTCAGGAATAGACAATATTCGTTTTCCAATTCGTGACATATGAGTATAGTTACCAGATTTTAAAGAGAACTTCTCCACCGACCTTTTGTGTGCGAGCTTCATGGTCTGCCAAAATACCCTTTGGAGTTGAGTAAATCACATTTCCATAACCACTCTTAAATACGCGAATATCGCGAGCCTTCTGATAAATTCGTCGAGAAGACTTTGATACACGTTCAATACCACTTACTCGAGGCTGTCCATCGAAATAGACAAGACCGATTTCAAGTGTCTTTGCTACCTTCTTACCTTTCTTTTCTACTGATGAAACATAGCCCTCTTTCATAAGAACATGTGCTATTGCCTCTTTGAGTCCAGAATACGGCACTGACACAGAGTCCTTTCGTGCAAGAGACGCATTCTTGATTTGAACAATGAGGTCTGCAATTGGGTCTGTTACCATGACGCTTTTTTAATTCCTGGAATGACACCTTCATTTGCGAATTCGCGGAAGCAAATTCGGCAAATTCCAAAGTCACGCATGTAGCCCTGCTTTCGACCGCATCGGAAGCATCGGCGAACAACACGCGATTTGAATTTCGGAGCTTTTGCAGCTCGCGCTTTTACTGATGTTTTTGCCATATATGAATAATAAAAATAATGTTGGTCAGCCTCTTTGCGCATAGCGCCAGTTCGCTTCCAACTTATCTAAAGAATATGCTTTTGTTAAAGCCCTGATACTATAACCTATTTTGGGTAGTTTTGCAACTTGTTCGGAGACCGTGCTCGCTCCGTGCTCGGAGCGGTACTATATCTCGGGTGTCTACGCACCCTCCGATAATTCTCCTTCACAAATTACAAAACACCCAAAATACTTACAGTATTCAAAGATCACTTATACCCATACAAAAGTGTTGACATTTTTTGTATGAGGAGTGGTATACTTTTCAGCATGAGTTCAAAGACCAAGTTGAGAGTCAAGGCCACGCGCGCTCAGCGCCGTGGTGTCCGCAACACCCTCCACCTCGTCACCAACAAATGGATTGACCCTGAAGACGTTCAGCTGAACTAACGACCGGATCTTATCCGGCTCACTCCCGCGCCACACGGCGCGGGAGTTTTGTTTTATATACATAAAGAAAACCGCCGGACGACTAAGTCGTTAGCGGTTTTTTGTTGTCTTATAATTTCCTTTTCCAATAGATAAGACTTGTTCCTAAGACAAGTACAAGTCCCATGAGTATCCAGGTAATTTGTATACCTAAATACTTGGCAATAAGTCCACTTGCTAGGAGCCCGAAGGCTCCAGCAATATGGTGTGCGATCGATTCGAATGACACGATAGTAGCTCGATCCCTGCTATTGATCTGGTCGTGGAGGTATGCCTGTTTAACAGGTTTCCAAAACCCTCTGAACACCTGATGTGCCAAGAACGGTACGAGCCCCCATAGCTGAGTGCAGAGCACCGTTGCCACAAAAGCAAGCCCCATCATTATTTGGATCACGACAATTATCTTTTCTTCTGCATACTTGCCATCAAGCACACTGTTAACGAGTCGCGAACCCACCATCATGAACACGATATTTAGAGCCATGATGTATCCCAAGCCAACCTCACTCTTAACATGCTCTCCGAACCACAGCGACCATTGCATGTTGGGGGTCATAAGAACAAATGTCTGCAAGGCTAGCACAAGAAGGATATAGCGTATGACTGAGTTTTTGAATCCATAGTCAATGCTTGTTGTAACAGTGGTTTTCATTTCTTGCCAACCACTCTGCCATCCAAGACTTTTCGGAGTGAACGAAGGCTCTTTCATGTAGCGGAGTGCAAGCATACCGCCAATAAAACATCCCAGTCCCCCAATAAGCCGCGGAATACGCATGTTGTGCGTTGCAATGTAGGCGCCCAAGATTGAACCTGTCACTACGGCGCCTTGCGTCCAATACTCAGCTCGAGCAAATACATGCCGGAGCGGAGTCGTGTTTTTTTCATGTTTTAGATTGTCGACAAGCCAAGCTTCGAAAGCTCCCGTTGCAAAAGTTGCGCCGATGGCACCAATCACTTCTGCAACTACAAAACTTTCAAAACTCGACCCCAGTCCGTAAATAATGTTACTTGCAGACCAGATGAAACATGACGCAACGAAGGATAGTTTCCTCCCGAATACGTCGGCAAAAGCCCCGGTCGGAATCTCAAAGATAAACATAGTAACGTAGAATGCGACGTTCACCAAATTCATCTCAAAAAGATCCAAGCCCGCCTGCCTCAGATACACTGAGTACATTGAAGAAATGAGTCCATAGCGAAAGAATTGCAACATGGAACCGAGCACTAGATACAGCCTAATTGAACTATTTACCATACTAAGTTGTTGTAAGGAACTCACTGGAGAAATCGTCTGCCATATAGCAAAAACCCCGACTTCATCCAGTCGGGATTTCAGAATATAACCTTAAACCAAGGAGATTCTACAATGCCGACTGAATACGAGTAATGGTCTCAAATCCCGAGACTGCAAGAATACACCCTCGATCAGAAACGAGAGTGCTTTCATGCTTCGTATTAAGCTGTGGCATCCAAAAATTCATAAAATATATAATAACACACTATGCACAATAAGTAAATAATGGTTGTACGGAGTATGTAACAAAAAATCCCCACACAAGATCCACCGAAGTGAACCCCATGTGGGGACGTGAGTTACCTACCAAAACTCGAGTTAAATACTTACTCGAGCCGCGTTTCAAGCGACCGGACCTCAACAATCTCGATCAGCTCTGGATCAGGCATGTTACCGGCATCCCGATTGAGAGCCAGTGCAATGCCGTGATTTCCGGCAGCCTTGGCGACCTCGATTGCACGATCCCTGACCTGGTCGAGCTGACCGAACCCGAGAGTTGCAGCGAACTCGGTAAGAAACCACCTAACCGATTTTGCTTTTCCCGAAGCCAACTGCTGCACGAGCTTGTCGAGAATCCAGGACTCATCGACGGCACCAAACTCGCCAAGCTGGAAGAGCTGACGATAGGTTTCCGCCATCGCTTCTCGATCTTTCCGACACGAGATAATATTGAGGAGGTTGTCGAACCCCAAACTGACCCAGCGTCGAACCGCAATAGCCCGAGCCTCATCGTTAGCGACGAAAGCTTTCGCTTTGGCAACTGCAAGCAGCCACTGGGGCCACGTAGTCGTCTTGAGCCAGATCCACTCAACCAGTTCCTTGCGGATTCTGGTGTGGGACCAACCGAGCTCGAGAAGCTGGTCAACGATCCAGTTCACGAGAACCTCTTCATCATGAGGCTTGGTAATCCCAACACCTGCGAATGGGTACCCCGGAATATCGCCGAGGTAATTGCAGATGTGACCGAAGTCCGCTTCGCGCAAATGGTAAACCAAGTGCAACGCAGCAATCTCTCGAGCGATGGGATTGTTCGCAGGCAACAACCGACGTACAGCACGTCCAGTACCTTCAGCTTGTTTGAACGACCACTGGTTAAGCGGTCGAACCCAGGCTTGAGCCAAGATGAAGTTGACGAGTTGCCGACTCTCTTCTTCGGTCCAGCCGAGAACTTGACGCTCCCAACCAAGTTCGAAGATGATGTGCTGATCGCCCTCCTTCCGCTGGGCCGGATGGTAGTCGAACTTGTTGTTCGTCGTAATGATCACGTAAACAGAGGAACTATCATCCGTTACGCATGGCAACGGACGGCAGAATACTGCGTCGTGCCAATCATAGTGGAACATTGCGGTATGCATGCGAGCCAGACCCCGAATCAGCTGGCTGGCCTCAGCCGTAAAGCCGTGGTCAACGAGCAATTTGAGTCGCGTCTGGATGTCAGTCTCGCTGTTAATGATCTGCAGTTTGTCTGTAGTTTTCACTGTTCTGTCCTGTATTTGATGATTGGCATGGTAAAGACCACACCAAGGATACAAAGGACACAAAGCAACACGCTTTATGTTAAAGAACGAGTTCTTCCGCTTGTGTAAGCGCCCACACAAACATATAATAAATATTACACAATGTCAATGGGTCTCGACTGAACAAAAACATACAAACCTCCTGTAATATCTATAATGTAGTAGTGATCTCCTCTCTAAGTAACCAATAATAAAACTCCGTGAGGGCTTTCGGAGGGTGCGTAGGCACCCGAGAACGAGCACCGCCCCCAGAAGGGGGCGAGTGCGTACCTCAAGGAGTTTTATTATTGGTTACTTCTTGAAAGGAAGACCTATAACTTCTAGGAATCTCTCTGTCTGCTTCTTGTCACTTGATGTAGTAACAATTGTAATTGCCATTCCAAAGATATCCTTAAGTTCTTCATCGGTAGTTTCTGCAAAGATACTATGTTCTTTGATACCGAGTGTGTAGTTTCCCATTTCATCGATAGATGTTCGAGAAATACCACGGAAGTCCTTTGTTCGAGGAAGAGCAACGTGAATTAGACGTTCAAGAAAATCATACATTCGTGCTCCGCGGAGTGTAATTTGGTATCCAATTGCATCACCTTCGCGAACCTTGAATGAAGAAATTGACTTCTTTGCTTTTCGAACAGCAGCCTTCTGGCCTGTGATTCGAGCAATACGATCAGCAATGAGCTCAATTTTCTTTTTATCTTTAATAGAACCGAAGCCTGTAGAAACCACAACCTTAACAAGTCGAGGTGACTGCATTACGTTCTTAAAACCAAACTCGTCCTTAAGAACAGCATATGCACCTTTTGAAATTTCTTTAATGTTTTTCATAGGTTTACTTTGCTGCCTCTGACTTTAAGTTTGCTAATTGAATTGGCATAGGCTTTTCTACAACCTGACCCTTTGAACCATTCTTTTGTGGCTTCTGGTGTCGCTTAACTGTATTGATGCCTTCAACAAGGGCTTTGCCCTCTCGAGGGAAAACCTTGAGCACCTTTCCCTTCTTTCCTTTATCATCTCCTACGCGGACGATGACTGTATCATTCTTTTTAATCATATATTTGAGTTTACGTTAGGTGACGATTCTCAATTAAACTATTTCGGGAGCTCGAGAAGCAATAGTCTGGAAGCCCTTCTCTCCAATTTCGCGTGGAATTGGACCGAAGATACGTCCTGCTACTGGTTCTTTTCGAGACTTGTCCAAAATAACAACTGCATTTTCATCAAAACGGATGTATGAACCATCTGGTCGGCGGAATGGCTTTGTCTGTCGAACCACCACAGCAGTTAATACATCTTTCTTTTTAATAGACTTTCGAGGTTCTGCTTTCTGTACTGAGAGAACTACAAGTTCTCCGATTTCTGCCCAGCGCTTCTTTGAGCTGCCGAGAACCTTAAAGATTCGGCCAACCTTAGCGCCGCAGTTATCTGTAATTCGAACGATTGATCGTGGTTGAATCATGGCATTAAGCGATTACCTTAAACGACTTGTGTCGTGAAATAGGTCGGCACGACTCAATTACGACCTTATCTCCTACTTTCTTTGTATTTCCAGCATCGTGTACCTTGTAGCGCTTTCGAAGCGTAAGGAATTTGTGGTACTTTGAATCTTTAACAAAGCGTTCCACGAGGACAACGATAGTGTCCTTCATTTTGTCAGATACAACAACACCGTTAAGTGTTTTGTGTTTTGCTTCTGGTTGTGTTTCTAATGTTTTCTTCATGGTTTTACTTTGATGATTCTGTTGCTACCACTTTCGACTTTGCTGTAATAACTGTTTCGATTCGAGCTACCTCTTTTTTGAGATTTGAAATCTCGCGAACATTCTTTGACGCAGTTCCTGCATTACCGAAACGAATCTTTCGAATCGCTTCTCGCTTTTCAGCTACGAGAGCCTTAAGGTCTGCGACAGTTTTATTGATATATTCTTTCATAGTATTTTATCACAAATTATTAGAAGTATCAATACCTATCGGGTAACGATGCGCGTAGTAATCGAAAGCTTTGTACCTGCCTTTCGAAGCGCTTCTGCTGCGACCTTTTCGTCTACACCGTCGATTTCAAAGATGATGCGACCTGGGCGAACTTCGGCTACGAAGCCAACTGGATCTCCCTTACCCTTTCCAAGCTTCACTTCTGGAGGCTTTTGAGTGTATGGTCGATCTGGGAAGATTCGAATCCAAACTTTACCTGACTTTGTTGCGTATCGAGCCATAACCTTTCGAGCAGCTTCGATTTCGTTTGATGTAATGCGTCCGTATTCAAGAGCCTTAAGGCCGAATGAACCGAAAGCTAAGCGAATACCTCGAGTTTCCATCTGCACACTTTCTTTCTTTGGATTTTTTCGCTTTGTGTGCCACTTGCGAAATTTAACTTTTTTAGGGAAAAGCATAGTAGTGTCGTTATGTGCAATTACTGGTTTTGCGCAGACTTCTTTGTATCCTTAGCAAAGATCTGACCGCGGTAAATCCATATCTTGATACCAATTCGACCGTATGTCATGTGAGCTTGCTCACGTGCAAAATCGATATCTGCTCGTAATGTCTGAAGCGGAATCTGACCCTTCTTAAGGTCTTCAACTCGTGCCATTTCTGCACCACCAAGACGTCCTGAGAGCTTAATCTTAACTCCCTTAACATCTCGACTCGCCATAACCTTCTCAATTGTCTGCTTCATAACTCGGCGGAAAGGAAGGCGCTTTTCAAGACCTTCTGCAACAAGCATTGCTACAACTGCTGCTGAAGATTCTGGATTACGAACTTCTTCTACATCAAGCTTAAGCTCTTTCTTAAGAGGAAAGCCTTTCTTCTGAAGCATCTTTGTAATTTTGCCTCGAAGAGCCATGATACCCTCGCCGTTTCGGCCGATGAGCATTCCTGGTCGAGCTGTCTTTACAATAATGCGTAGGAACTTTTCATTTCGTTCGATTTCGATACCAGAAACATGGTATGAACGGAGCTCTTTCTTAAGGAATTCTCGAATAGAAATATCAGCAAGGAGAGAGTCCTTATATGTTTTATTAACACCAAACCATCGGCTCTTCCAATCGCGAATTACGCCGATTCGGTGTGAATATGGGTGTACTGAGTGTGACATATTACTTGGTTATTGCTGTTACTTCTGCTGGGACCGACTTAACCCGGCGTGCCTTTGTCTTCATTTCTGCTACTGGAGCAAGAGTAATGATAACGTGGCTAGTTCGCTTGTTAATTGGATATGCCATACCGCGAGCACGAGGCATGCGGCGCTTGAGAGTTACCCCTCCATCAACGCGGATTTCTTTTACAAAAAGTCCATCGTGATCAATGTTGAAATTGTTTTTTGCATTAGCAATTGCTGATGCAAGTAGACCCATAAGCGGTGTCTTTGCTTTTTTATTCAAGAACGTAAGAATTGTAAGAGCGTCGCCTGCTTTCTTACCACGAATTGTATTTGCTACAACTCGAACCTTACGAGGTGACTGGCGATAATTGCGAAGTATTGCAGAAATCATATATGTATATTAGTGCATTACTTAGCGGCAGGAGCAGCTGTTGCTGCTTTAGCTGCAGCGATTTCGGCTTCTTTCTTCTTGAGCTCGATTTCTTTCTGCATCTTACCTCCGTGGCGAATAAATTTCTTTGTAGGAGAGAATTCTCCGAGTCGGTGTCCAACCATATCTTCAGTAACAAGTACTGGAATATGTTCTTTACCGTTGTATACACCAAAAGTAAATCCAACCATTTCTGGGGCGATTTGGCTTCGGCGATACCATGTCTTAATCATTCCTGTATCGAGTGGCTTTTTGCCAGCAATCTTCTTAAGAAGACGCTCTTCGACATAAGGACCTTTTGTAAGCGATCGTGTCATGAATGCGTATAAAACAAATAATAATAAATAATACTCTACCAATTTTCACATGTTCTCACCGCATAAAACCCTTTAAGATAACTTCTCTGTCTTTTTGAGAACGATATACGTTTGCAAGGCACGCAACATCGCGGGCCTGTGTGTATCTCTAGGGTATTCCCTAGCGTAGTCATAAAGACTTAGAAGTTACCTGAAAATAGTTCGATACGACGAACAATTTCAACAAAAAGCTTTTAAAAGCTCGTAGGTGCATACTACCAGAAACACCTCAAAAGTCAATACTTATACTTTCGGGACCGTACTCGTTCTGTGCTCAGAACGGTACTGTACCTCGGGCGCCTCCGCGCCCTCCGGTAACTCCCTCAAGTATAAGCATGACTTTCTCGGGAGGTACGGTAATATACAAATAATGTATATTAAATAGAAACCCCAGCTCGCGCTGGGGTCACTCTTTTTACCAATCCACTTTATACACCTCCTCTCGTTTGAAAGTTTTGAATGTAGTAATTGGCTCTGCTATTACTAGCTGTTATCTTCCATCTTACCTCCTATTTTGGGGTTCAAGGTTGAATTTCAATTTAAATGTCTCCCATACAACCTCCTTTCTACAGAGATAATATAATAAAGTCTTAATAGGTGCAAATAAAAAAGACCTCGCTTTGCCCGTAAGAGCTCAGCGAGGTTTGAACGATATTTCTTTTACCAGGTAGCAAATCACACTGGTGCCGGATACAGGATTCGATCGTTTGGCCATAGGTGAGTTGATGACGCAAATGGATCGTGAAAACACATTCTCCACCTTTTTGCTTCTACGCTAAAAGTAGCCAAGAGCAATCTACCAGCCTTATCCCACACCAAAAAGTGGTTGTTAGCCCGATCACGTGAGTCAAAGATTTCAACATCACCACTCATTTGCGCAGAAAAAGCAGTGAGGACCTGCGCAAAAGAGCATGACATCATTCGGCAAGACTGGTCGTCTTGCAAACAGCACCCCTCCGGACAACACAGTGCCGGAAGCCGGTTTTATGACCCAGTGTTTCAAACCGGTCACCGCTACCGATGATTCTGGTGAGGTCACTGAGCCGAGGGATGTAAAACCAGAAACGACCCTCGGTATTACCCGGTTCTTCCACGGCGTGCATGAGGTCTGATCCATGCCCACCCGAATCAATTACCTCCCAAGTCTTGTTCTGGACTGGCACTCTTATCACACGTTGTCGGTGTCTGACTGATTCTTTAAACAAGCTCATTCTAACTCCTTTCTCTTTAAACTGCCTGCGAACAGTATACATGCCAACATTTTGAATGCAACACAAGTGACCAAACTAAGATTGAGAAATAATAAAAAAACTCGCTCTACCCTTTCGGATACAGCGAGGTTCGAAATCGAGTCCGGCTAAGTCACAGCCACGACTACCGCAACACTTGGTAAAAGATGCGGTCGCCAGGGACCAAGCACCTAACTTCAAGATCTCTGGTGATGTGCATGGACCACGATTGGCCGGTCCATTTTATTGTCACCAAAATCAGGTCCCTGCCGACGGTCACGAAGAACCGATTAGCAGTAGCTCCTTCAATGGTGAGTATTCTGACCTCGCCCCGAATCTGAGCAGCGAGCGCAGTGAGTACCTGCTCGAGCGCCACACCGACAACTTGCTCCCCGCCCATCTCATTCAATACATCAGAACACGAGGGGTACTCTGTTTCTTTCACCGTATTGAAGCTAAATGTTACCGGCCCCATGACTTCAAAAGACTCGCCACTCCTGACAAGACCCTTAAACTCACTGGGTTGTGAAATATAGCACAGCAAACCTTGGGATTCATTCTCTTTACCCCGCACACGCAGTGAATCAAAATCACCTTCCCCACCATCATATCGGCAGACAACCCACGTCACCCCTTGCACGGGAATTTTTACCTGACGTGCACTGCGTGTCGTCCATCTTAATTCTTTTTGAACACTCATTCGAATCCTTCTGTTGAAGTTATAACTTTGTCTGCAAACAGTATACCCACCACTAATCATATTGCAAACCGCTCGACTCAAGATATTGAATAATATTTATTTCGTGGAGGCTTTCGGAGGACACGAAGGTGTCCTGACTGTGCAAAGAGGTATCGAATAATAAATAAATATAAAATTGCAGTGGATTCTCGGAGGACACGAAGGTGTCCGAGAGTAAGGTATCGGTCGAGTACGACCGAATACCGTGCCACTGCAATTTTATATTTATTTATTATTCAGATATCTTCTGCTTTCCAACCCTTCGTCTCGACACCACAAATACGTTTGAGTACTTCTTTGGTGTTCGTGTCTTCTGACCCTTTCCTGATGGTTTACCCCATCGAGTCTTAGCACGGCGAAGACCTCGTCCCTGACGACCTTCTCCTCCTCCGTGTGGGTGATCAACTGGGTTCTGAGCTGTACCACGAACTGTTGGTCGAATACCGAGCCATCGTGATCGTCCAGCCTTACCAATGTTTACAAGTCGTGATTCTTCGTTAGATACTGCACCGATACTTGCCCATGCTGTATCAATTACCTTTCGAACTTCGGTTGAAGGAAGTTTGATGTGAGTATATCCAGCATCTTGAGCAATTACCTGAGCAAAACTACCTGCTGAACGAACCATCTTTGCTCCACCTAGAGCTTTGATTTCGAGGTTGTACACGAATGTACCAACTGGAATTCGCTTGAGTGGAAGTCGGTTACCAGCTGCAATGTCTGCCTTATCAGAGACAATGAACTTATCGCCAACTTTCATTGATTTAGGAAGAAGAACATATCGCTTTGCTCCGTTAGCATAAGTTACGAGTCCAATGAAACCTGTTCGGTTTGGATCGTATTCTACAGTAAGGATTCGAGCTGGAATGTCTTTAATGTCGTAAGCAAAATCGATATCTCGATACAATCGCTTATGGCCACCTCCCTTGTGTCGAACAGTAATTCGTCCGTCACTGTTTCGACCTACATGTCGCTTGCGACCGTAAGTAAGAGCCTTATGTGGCTCTGACGCTGTAAGATACTTCCGGAAAGGAAGCACTGTCATATGGCGTCGTGACGGTGTGTGTGGGTGAAATGATTTCATGGCGATTATACAAATTCAATCTTATCGCCCTTCTTAAGGAAAACCATAGCCTTTTTAAAGCCTGAAACCTTTCCTTGTCGACCTCGAACAACAACATCTCGAGATGAGCGATTAATAATGTTCACTTTAACTGGCGAAACGTTGTACATAGCTTCGATAGCTTTTGCAACGGTTGTTTTTGTAGCGTCTGGTGAAACTCGGAATGTATATACACCCTTTGATTCAGCCGCTATTCCCGCCTTTTCAGTGATATGTGGTCGAATAACCACATCTTTGCGAGCCTCTACGGTAGCAGAGCTTTTTGTAGCCTTAACTGCCTTAACAGCTTTTGGAGCTTTTGCTTTTGCAGGCTTCGCTTCTTTTGTTTTTCCAATTCCGAATATAGCCATGGTAGTTACTTAGTCTCTTTCGAGAATGATGCCTCTGGATCAGCAATAATAATGAACTTGTGGTTCAACACTGATAGAGGGTTAATACTTCGGAAGTCTGTTACCTCTACGTTACCGAAGTTTCCAAAACTCTTTGTGAGTTCTGCATACTTCTTTGGAACTGTAATGAGGGCAGCATTCTTTGGTTTTGTTGCCAACTTCTCAAAGCCCTTGATTGAGGCCAATGAGCCGAGGACAGCTTTTGCATCCTTTGCCTTTGGAGCAGAGAATGAAAGAGCGTCAACAAAAAGGATTTCACCTTCTTTCAACTTACGAGAAAGAATTGTGTATAATGCCTTAATCTTAACTTTCTTGTTAATTTTGCGTTCGTAATTCTTTTCATTACGAGGACCGTGTGCAACACCTCCCTTCACCCAAATAGGTGAGCGAGTAGAACCGTGTCGAGCTCGACCAGTTCCCTTTTGCTGCCATGGCTTTTTACCTCCTCCTGAAACTTCACCTCGTGTCTTTGTGTGAGCAATAGGATCTCGTTCATTTGAACGCATAGATACCATTACCTGATGAACGAGGTCAGCGTTCCAAGGAAGATTGAAGATTGATTCTGGGAGCTTCACCTTGCCTGCCGAAGCGCCTTTCTGGTTGTATACTGTGTATTCCATAATAGTGTTCTTAGGCTAGATTATTTGCTCACCACTTCAAGCACAGTTCCTCGACGACCTGGAACCGCTCCTTCTACATATAACAAGTTGGCATTCGTATCAACATAAAGAACTTTAAGATTCTTTACAGTAATTCGATCTGCTCCCATTCGGCCTGCCATTCGCATAGCCTTTGGAACCTTGTTTCGAAGACCTCCTCCGATAGAACCTGGTTCACGTTCAGAGTGCTTCTGACCGTGTGTTCGTGGTCCTCCACCGAAACCGTGGCGCTTAACTACACCTTGGAAGCCTTTACCCTTACTAATTCCACTCACGGTTACAAAGTCTCCTTCTGCAAACTGTGAAAGATCAACCTTGTCACCAACATTGAGTGTTGGATTTGCCATACGGAACTCCTTAACGTTTTTGAAAGCACCGAGGTTTTTAAAGTGTCCTCGTACTGGCTTTGAAAGTCGCTGAGGTTTTTGTGCTCCAGAGGCAATCTGCACCGCTTCGTACCCGTCTTTTGCAGTGGTCTTCACTTGTGTAACAACCGCTGGGGCTGTTTCAAGTACAGTGGCTGGGTGCGCTACACCGTTCTTGTCGAAGACTTGCGTCATATTCAGTTTTTTTCCAATAATGAACTTCATGGTATTACATCATCTTCACGTCGATATTGACTCCTGATGGGAGGCTCAAGTTCGTTAGCGCTTCGATAATTTTTTGGTTGGGATTAATGATATCGATAATGCGTTTATGTACGCGCATTTCGAATTGTTCTCGGGCATTCTTAAAGATGAATGCTGAGCGGTTTACCGTATAGATCTTCTTCTCTACTGGTAGAGGAGTTGGTCCATTAAAGGTAACGTCGTAGCGAATAGCTGTATCAATGATTTGTTTCACTGATGCATCGAGGATTTTACTCTCGTATGCACGCACGCGAATGCGGAGCTTAGCCACGCCGTCTGCCTTAGGAGCCACCTTTGCTTTAGGTGCACTCTTTACGGTCTTTTTTGTTGTAGAGGCTGTGGTCATCGTAAGTAATAATGTGCTGCGTATTACGCAATAATCTTTGTAACAACTCCGGCACCTACAGTCTTACCACCTTCACGAATAGCGAAGCGCATATTTGCTTCAAGAGCAATTGGAGCCACAAGCTTAACCTTAAATGTTGCTGTGTCTCCTGGCATCACCATTTCTACTCCCTGAGCAAGAGCTACTTCTCCAGTAACGTCTGTTGTTCGGATATAGAACTGTGGCTTATAACCTGTAAAGAATGGAGTATGTCGGCCACCCTCTTCCTTCTTAAGGATGTATACTTCTCCTTCGAATTCTGTGTGTGTCTTTACTGAACCTGGCTTAGCAAGAACCATACCTCGTGTAACGTCATCCTTTCCAATTCCTCGGAGAAGAATACCAGCGTTGTCGCCAGCAAGAGCTTGCTTAAGCTGCTTATTGAACATTTCGATACCAGTAACAATTGTCTTTTGAGTATCCTTGAAACCGAGAATTTCAGCTTCTGCGTTCAAATCAATTGTTCCTCGTTCTACACGTCCTGTTACCACTGTTCCTCGGCCTTCAATTGAGAAAATGTCTTCAATTGGCATAAGGAATGGCTTATCAACTTCTCGAACAGGCTGTGGAATATATGTATCAAGCGCTGTCATGAGTTCCTTGATCTTTGCTGACCATGTTGGATCTCCTTCAAGAGCCTTGAGGGCTGAACCTCGAATAACTGGAGCTGCTTTTCCGTCGAAACCGTTCTTTGTCAAAAGGTCTCGAACTTCTTCTTCAACTAGGTCAAGAAGATCAGCTTCGGCTACTGCATCACACTTGTTAAGGAACACTACGATACGAGGCACTCCAACCTGCTTTGCAAGAAGAATGTGCTCACGTGTCTGTGGCATAACACCATCAAGAGCAGAAACTACAAGGATAGCACCGTCCATCTGAGCGGCACCTGTAATCATGTTCTTAATATAGTCTGCGTGTCCTGGGGCGTCGATATGAGCATAGTGACGTGCATCAGACTCATATTCTACGTGCGCAAGAGAAATAGTAACAACCTTTGTTGCATCTCGAACTGTTCCTCCCTTTGCAATATCTGCATAACCCTTAACTTGAGCCAAACCATCCTTAGCCTGAACAGCGAGGATAGATGTTGTAAGAGTTGTCTTTCCGTGGTCAACGTGACCAATTGTACCTACGTTTACGTGTGGTTTTGTACGATTAAAATCTGCCATACATTAATTGTGGCCACTTTTTACCTTCCTAAGATCAGAGCGTGAAGCGTCCCAAACCTTGAGAAAGTAGCAGTTAAGCCGTTATTATCTATAAAGATACTGTTAATGTGCTACCTCCTGAGAGTTCTGGTGTTTTCTCATCGGGTAACGCTAAATACGCAAAAAATGCGATAGATATGATACTACAGGATTTTGTTGAAATGTCAATTATTTCTTTGTAGGTTCGGGTACGGACTATTTCATGCTTGAAATAGTCCTCGTTCTCGGACACCTACGTGTCCTCAAAAGCCCCTCACTCTACATAAGAAATAATTGATATTTCAACATTCGAATAAATATAGGTGTTCTTGAGCACTGGTAGGTAAAAGAAAACTGGGAAGCGCGAACGCTTCCCAGAATTTGTAGTGGGAGCCTGAGCTCCCAGGATTCAGCCATTGATGATGGCTGATCCCCACCCTTCGACACCCGGATAGGTGAAGAAGAGTTGGAAGATATCGTCCTCGTCGGGGAGAACGATCTCGAAATACCCTGAAGTAGGATCGATCGGCACATCGAAAGATGTACCAGCCCTTGCAGACCTCACCCGCAGCTTGTGCGGATTGGTCGACACTTTTCCTTCAGGGTGGTTACGGATGGGAACTGCAGTATTGATCCTCACGACCCTTTCGAACCGTGAGGTTGACTCGACCTCGATCACGGGATACTCTCCGTAAACATGTCCCGCGCTCTGGTCGTACCAGAACTCAACCGTAGGGCTTTCACCTTCTGTGTAAGTCCAGAAGGTAGAGGATCTGAAGTCCATAACCCCAACAATGAGTTCCTCGCCCAGCACCGGCTTGAGGATCGAGTCCGCAACGCCAATGTTGTACCCCCACGCGTTACCGCGTGAAGTGACCACTCTGACCATCCCTGCGGTCAAAGCACTGATAGGAACTGTGAAATTCCCTTTGAGGTCCGGATAATAGTGGGTAGTCTGACTCCACCAATGGGTTGTTGTGGATACTGTCAGCTCCGCGACATCTCCATTTTCCATCAGATCATAGGCGGAGATCGATATCTCCCTGATGAGAGGCATCCAGTTAAACGTACCGCTCATGGTATACCCTCCACCCTTACGGGTCTGAGGTTCAGATCCGAATCCTCCACCAAAGATCTGACGACCTTCGGCGTCGAATGCACCGGCACTGACAAATACCCAGCTAGGGCCCTGCGCCACGATTTGTCCAGCCTCGAACCGGAAGTCCTTCACCGCCCTTGCGAGCTCAGTGAAAGTTCCGTTTTCGAAGCCGAGTTCGTTAAGCTCAGCCCGGCTGATCTGCCGTAACACTGGGGCAGGAACTGACTCCCCCACGGCCTCAAGATTCAACTTGTCGATCTTGGAATGGATGTGGGCGTAGATGGCCCCGCTACCCTCAAGGGCAACAGCAGCCGGAACCCGATACCCCTCAGCCCAAACAGACAGGCGGAGGATGCTGATGATGAACAAGACAACTGACAACTTTGCTTTCATTCGCTTTTCTTTCGTTTTCTTCTTTGCTACACAGCATGTACGAATTACCACCCCTGCTTCATATCGAGCTGGATGGTTAGGGTGTTAGTAACAACACCCTCGGTCGTGCTTGCGGAGACCGCCCCACCACGAGGAGTTGCGATCTTCGACCACGTTACCCCGAGGATGGCCAAAAAGGCAGCAATGACCAAACAACCAACAACTTTTTTCTTCATAGTGTCAACGAACTTAAACTGCATTTTGATCCACATTTGCTACGCACGCGCGCAACACTTGGATCTGTGACTATATTAATAGTATCATATAAAATGATACATGTCAATTCAGTTAAATGATTCCAATAAGCAAAAAACCCTGATGCTGACGTGTCTGTATCGGGTTTTTTGTGGTTATGCGAAGATGTCTGGGAGTGAGTACTACTCTGAATGTTGAAATATCAATTATTTCTTATGTAGGGTGAGGGGCTTTTGAGGACACGTAGGTGTCCGAGAACGAGGACTATTTCAAGCATGAAATAGTCCGTACCCGAACCTACAAAGAAATAATTGATATTAGATATCGGTTTTAGAACTCTTTATTGTTTCTTTCTTTATTCGCTTGATTCTGCGTGTAATTGCTAATTCAATGTTCTTGAAATCCTGGAGAAGGTTTTTAAGTAAGACCTGCTCTGCTTCTTCGGTATCTTGTATGCTTTTATCTGCTTTGAACAAATGTATATCCTCGATTACATTTTCTTTGAGTATATCGATCATTCGTAGTGCCTCTTTTTCTATTTTATTGATTCTCTTATTTCGCTCACTTCCCCATTGTGATAGTCGAATGAATACGATATAGATGAGAGCAATGATTACGAGGAGTACTGCAATAATTGGTACTGCAATTGATAGGATATTAAGGATGAGCTGGCCCCAATATACATAATTTGGTTCTTCAACTGTTACCATTTCTTCTTCCACGACCACATTTCGCTGTGGGAAGACGATGTCGAGAGTAGATTCACTGCTGTTATTGGCTGCATCGAAAGCTCGTACAGTAATTTTTTGTGTGCCGGTAGTGCTTTCTGGGAATATAAAGTTAGCAGCTCCATCTTGAACGTTAGTTACTGTATATACTGTGCCGCGTTCGTCTACAACTTCGAATCGAGCTATGCCTGATGTTACATCCTCACTGGTAAATGAGAGTTCGATACGACCTGAATCGAGTTGCTTGTAAGTGAGACTTGGTTTTTCTGGGACTGTTGTGTCGATCTTAATTTGCTGACGAGCTACCTCACTCCAACCAGCTGCATTTTGGTGCTGAACATGGAAATATACGATTCCATCGGTGAGATTTTCAACAACTCGAGAAGAAATTGCTGGGCGGTACAAAATTGTAGGTGCTGTAGTATCAAATTTACTCAATATTGTTCTTACCGCTGTAACATCACTCGGCAAAGACCAAGCAATTGTTGTTGATTTTGTGTTATACCATTTTTCTGGATCTGGAGTACGTGATGATGTTACTCGTGGCTTTGCTGGAAGATTAATAGCAACCGCTGGTACTTGCTCAATACGTGGAGTAACAGCAACGGTTGTATTAATTTTATTCTTAAGCACATCTGTTCCTAGGCCATCATTTGCACGAACATATGCAGTTTGGAATAGAACTGGAGAACTGCCCTGTGCAAAAGCCTTCATGAAAAGTGTGAGCACCTTGCCCCGTGTGCCTGTAAAACCTGGATTTGGAGTACCGCCATTAAATGTAACCGCACTCTTTGTGTATGTGGGCTGTTCAACCCAAAGACTGAGAGCAGATCCAGAATTGCTTACCGATTGTATTTCTACAACAGCAGGATCAACAGAGAGCAAACCTTCGACATTATTTATTGGCTGATCAGGAGAATTAACATATACCGTGGCCGTAATGATGTCGCCGATATTTACTTCATTGTCATTTACTTCGACAAGAATGTCAGCTGCATAAACATTATTGGCAGAAATGCCGATAAATGCAGCTAGTATGAAGAGCTTAAAAATTTTATTCTTTAAACCCTTAAGTAAATTTCGTGCAAGAAACATTACAATAAGTATACCGAGGATTACAATAATACCCAACCAGTTAATTGAATCATCTACTGCAAGTCCAGTGTCTGAGTGGATTTTAACCACCCTTTCATTGCCGGCCATATCAGTAGCTGTGACTGAAAGTGTGCGTTTAAGAGTTTGATCTTGAAGAACATACGTATTGCCAGTTATAACAGCATCGAAACCTTGCTCTTTTACTGTATAGCTCTCTATTCCTGATTCATCATCGATAGCTACAAAACTTGCAAAGTATTTTCCATCAAAAAGACTTGGATCATTACTTATTGCCACCGTAAAATCCTGAGGAGGAATGGTATCTGTCGTTCGTAGTGCAGCGAGCTCATTTTTTGTTTCGCCTGGTGTATCTGAAATCGTAATCTTTTGCGCTGCAGGAGCAATAGCTACTCGTGTACCCTTACCGTTATTAAGGAATGCCTTGATATTAACCGGGGTCATAGTGAGCTGTTCTGCTGATGTTACCTTAAGTGCAACCGAGAATATCTTAAGGTTTGAGCCAAAAACACCATCGGTTGTGCCACCGACGAAAGAAATTTCTTTATTTGCATATGTTGGCTTTTGTAGCCAAACATCAAAAACTGAGCCGGCTGTATATACTGCTTGAATTTCGTAACCACCCTCTATTTTAAGTACACCGTCAATTGCATTAATTTCGGTTTCGCCAGAATCAAGAAAGACGTCGAGAATAACAACATCGTTTACTCGAATAAAATCGAAAGGTCGTTCCACAGTAACACTCATAGCAAATACACTTGCCGGAACAATAAAAGCAAAGAGAAGTGCTAGGGCCACATAAGCCACACCGGCACATATACTATTTTTGAGGTTACGATTGTTCATATATTATATTTTTCTTCCCTGAGTTCCCCACTGCGACAACATTATCGAGAAATCTGTTGATGAAACTTGTGAGTCTTTGTTGATATCGACACAGGTATTCTTAAAAGGTGGTTTTGTTTTCCAGAAAGCAAGAAGAATTGAGAAGTCTACGGAATTAACTTTATTATCGCCGTTAAAATCTGCCCCCTTACAACTACCAACTGGCGCAGTTCGAACTATTGTTGTTCCGCCCCCTCCTCCGCCACCGCCGCCTCCACCAGAGCTTGATCCGCCACCACCGCTACTTGGAGCCGCAGCTACAGAGAATGTTCGTGAAGATCCTGATTTTTCAGTTCCGAAGTATACTACCAACTTAAAGTAGTAGTTTCCTGCTGTTGGAACAGTTGCACTCAAGTTTGTATTAAAGTCTTCTCCGGGAAGAATAAACTTAGCTGCTGTGGCGTGGTAAACATCATCCCCTCCTCCACAGGTATTGTTTGCAGTCGATACCACACACCATTCATATTGGTATTCATAGCCGCCAGATCCTTCGTTCGTAATTGTAACGTTTGCACTTACATTTGGTACGGTTGTAGCATTAACACTATTGATGATTACCTGTGCTGGGTTTGTTACAACTTCCCAGTAGTCATTTCCTGGTAATACTTTTCCTGTTTCAACTGTTGCCGAGAACACACTCTCCCACACACCAGCTGGAGCACTTGGTGCTGTTACATATGCATATTCATAGGTTCCTGTTGCAGTTCGTGTCATAGCAGCACCACTTACAATTACGTTTCGATTAGGATCGTATATTGTTACCGTTGGTACATTTTGTGAATCAGTGAGTGTTCCGTTATATACCGTTGTCACTGTTGCTCTATATGTATCCTCAGCTGTTATTGATCCGAAATTAGATACGGATACTGTCCATGGTGTCTGTGATGAGAGTGTCAAAGAAGTAAGTGTTCGAGTTGTTGCGCTCCAAACTTCGGTTGCCAAAGTTCCGAACGTGGTGAGGGTACGGGTGCCGGCTGACCAAACGTTAGCTGGTATAGCGGTGATTGCTGAAGCAATTGAACCGATTGATGAGCCAAGAGATGTTGATGCTTGAGCAACAATG
>JACCDG010503018.1_pt1 | contig 35382 bp, 24 predicted proteins | sample 7442471 | NCBI WGS metagenome assembly JACCDG01 (sample SAMN15323444, study PRJNA562643) | freshwater metagenome | isolation source: river surface water | place: USA:Blue River Watershed | collected 2017-08-17 | reverse complement strand
TCGTAGTTCCGTCGGCAATGACCTCACAACTTTGGGCATTGGTTGAAGAAAGCCGATAGGTAATATTTGTGCCTGCTACAACAGGACTAACGGGTGTGATAGTGATGGTGGCAGTGGGGGCTGGGGCTGATACAGTAAAATTCACTCGACCAATATCTATCCGGCTAGGCTGAAACCCCGCAGCATTTAATCCCACTAATAATACGCGTTGTGAAATAAAATGATTACCCGCAGACATAGTTCCAGGAATAGTAAGACTCACTGATCTCGGAGCAGTTGACATTGGTAAATCAGCGAGCGTAAAACGCGCACCAGCATAGGCATTAGCTCCTCCGGTGTCTGGTAAATCATAATCAAAAGTACTTGGCCAACCCGGAGTAGTTGGGAACCCAATAGTAATATTTGGACTAGCCGCAGGTGCGCTAGCTCTCGCCCCCACATCAGCACTAATAGCATGTGTCGCCGTCAGAGTGATGGTTTCTCCGGGTACATATGTTGCTTTATTCGATGATATCGTAGTAATAGCAGAGAATTCTATCTCGCATGGTCCGCAATTGGCAGGCCCCAGAGTATTTGTGTGAAGCGTCAACGCCTGTGCTTGATAACCACTCCCCATAATCCCCATACCGACAAGGAAAAACAATCCAACCTTGACGATACTGCCTCGACGCACCAAGATACGAGCACGAAAAACGACAGCCACTCCCAGCACGATAATCCCAAGTACTGCGAGGAGTATCGTCCCCATATTCCAAAATGATGCCTCTTCCACTTTCGGAGTAGTCACTTTGTCACTAGAAGGTGTTTCCCCTCCCGTCTTCTCTTCTTCAAATTTTTCAAGAGAAAATGACTGTTCTACGCTCTGTACCGTTTTGCCTGAAGCATCAAGAAGCGTGGCTGTCACCATTCCAGACTGACAGCTTGTGGTTAGGGTAATCTCTGCTACCATACCCACTACTTCTCCAGTCGCTTCTCCGCATGACTCTTGATCATTTTTCAAGATAAGTTGTATCCGCGAACCTTGCTCGGGACGAGAAAGTGCCACAGACACCAGCACTCTGCCATCACCTGTTGGGTCCTGATACAAAAGTATATTTTTGATTGTGCCCGCCCCACCAGGAATACGAACAAAGCGTGTCGCAAGTTCACCCTCAGTTCCTCGTATCACGGCCACATATTCTCCACCTGAAAGCTTCGGCTGCACCGAGACAGACTGACCAGCATTGACCATCACCTTTTCTACTCCTGCCTCTGTCCCAAAAAATGACTCTTTACGATACGAAATATCCAAAACACCGTCTGCCGTAGAAAGACAAGAAAATGTTCCTGTTTTGTCCCCAGCGACACACGAAAGAAGGGACCCTGATTTTTCACCCAAATCCTTTGTTTCTATCACCTGAGTTCCCAGAGGCACACCTCCTAGTGTTTCAGCATACGCTGCGAGCGAAACACTCCCTCGGAGATACGCAGGATACGTATACGAAAAAGGAAACGTTCGAATTTCGCCTTCATGTAAAGAGTCAATTTTTCCCACGTACTGCAAGTCAACAAGAGTATTCTCGGCATCGGTCACCTTGAGGCCATAGACGATATCATTTTGTTGACCCAATCTACTGACAATAGAAAAAGAACCCTTAACTCCTCTGTCTTGTGACTCTACGACGACATCACCGACATTGACATCAGCTATCACGGCGCTCCGCGTGGTAGATCCAACATCTACGCCTTCAGGTGCTTCCTGCATAAGCAGTTCTTCTGCTCGGACAATTCCGACTAAACCACCGAAAACCCCGGCCACAAAAAGAATGAGAAACAACGACTTCAAAAAATGCTTTCTCGAAAAAGAATCCATAGAAAAATATGTATTTTAGTTTGCCCAAAGTATACCATATCTTCGTAAGAAAAAAAAGAGCTCGCCTCCCTGAGACTTCCAGGGGTGCGAGCATACATCAGAACTTCTGGGCAGCGACGTACCAAGGCGCCTTACCGACCGGTATGGCCTGCATCAGCGTCAGAGTGTCAAGCCGTGCGACCGCCACCCTGTCTCCTCCTTGAAGGAAACGCGGCAACGGCACATAGAGTTGACCCTCAGCATGAGCGAGAAAGACCGGGTAGGCACCGACGGTCACCCGACCCACTTCCTTGAAAGTTGCGAGATCGAGTTTGACCACCTGGCTCACATAGTCGGTCACGTAGAGGAAGCCCTCCACGAGTACTGCACTCTGTGGCCGTTGGTAACCGACAAACCCCGGAAGGGTCTGTGTCGTCACCGTTCCTGTTGCCAGGTCGATGAGGGACAACGTCCGTTCGCCACCCAGGGTCAAGCCGCTATTGACGACGATGAGTCGTCCGTGCGCTGCGTCATAGACCACCGAGCGTGGTCCGGCGCCGACCGTAAAGGTCCGCCCAGCTTGCTTGGTATCAGCATCGATTTCAACAACCGTGCCCATCGTCCCCGGAGTGAACTCCTGCTTCAATTGCCCATTGCTCGAGTCGACGATGAAGCCATAGGCCAATGCTTCGGCTGCCACAGCGTAGAACTTCTTCCGCTCGGGCACCGAAACAAGATCCATCACCACCATCTTCTCGCCGGCCACATAGTCGACCGCACTCCGGAAGGACTCAGCTCCACTGAACCGATTCCAACACAGGAGCTTATTGCGGTAGGGATACGTCGTCAAATCCTGCCGTCCCATGGCCGCACAGATGTCCCGATCAGACAGTACCAGGCCCTGCATGGTATGCCAGACCTGAAAAGCGGTGTCTGTTGGGTCAATCCGTATCGGCTTGAGCGGAAGGCCCGTCTCGAGATCAAAGCGGAACAAATTGATGCCGCCCGCCCCGACATAGACCACACCGGCGACAGAGTCAACTACCAAACGCTGCGGCCTGACAGAATTCAATGCATCTTCCAGATTGACTGGCTGCACCTGGCTCGTCGCCGCATCGATGATCGACACGTCGTTTCCACTGTCGGCTTTCGCCTCGAAGTTGGTCACGAACACCTTGACTCCCGTCAAGGCCACCTTGGCGGTGGTGAAGCGCACCGTCACCGGAGCACTCGGAAAGCCCGTTGCCCCAGGGAGACCCCCGGCCGTCACGACGTTTTCCGAGCTGAAGGGCCAGCGTTCTTCACCAGTGTTACCTGGCAAGAAGCTGATCGACTGGCCACTGCACGTCACGAGGACGGTCAGGTTACCAATCAAACGCCGCCCACTCACTCCGGTGCAGTTCAGCACCTGGTCAAAGGTGAGCGTGAGGAGTGTGCCCTTGGCGGGAATACCGACTGCTCCCGCAGCCGTCAGAACCCGGACTTCCCCATTTGCGAAGGTGAGCGTGGCACTCACGAGCTTGGGCCCGCAAGAGGTCGGCTCGACTTGGCACCCGAATTCAGCAACGGTGCCAAAGTAGTGAGGGACTTCATCGCTCCCGACATAGGGACCAAGTCCCCATACCGTGCCATCCTCCCGGACAGCAGCAAAGTTGTAGCCTCCCGACACTTGGTAGCGGCGGAAAACGTACTGATGCCCTTGGTACTCACCCGCCTGAGTGACTTCCCTGGTGGGGAAGTATTCAGGATAGGTGACCTCGGCCCATGCGAGCAGTCGTTCTTCTTGGGAGACGGCCACTTCAGCCGCCAAGACCCGTACTTCGACAGAAGCAGCACCAGTCGAAACTGACCTGGAACTGACCTGAAAATACGGCACGGGGACACTATTTGTCACCGCGGACAAAGGACGCTTTTGACCAGCTGTAGCAGCCGGCGCCACAGCAATGGCAACATTCTCGATGCCTTGCGGCACTGATGAATCGCCACCACCGCAGCCTGAGACCAGGATGAACACGGCGGCCAAAGCCGCCTGAAGAAGGGAGCGAGTAGCCGAAGTGACCATGATGGTCTCCAAGTTTAGTTGCGAATTGTCAAGATCCCCGAAGGGACTGACTAGCGAGGTCAAAAGAGAGGGTCTTTACCCTCTCTCTGATTGCCCTCACCGTAGCATCTTTTTCAGATTTCGTCAAGTATATTTATCCCCAAAACAAGGCTTTTTTAGAGCAGTTTCTTGTAGTTGTCTGCCCAATAGAGAATACCGTTAATATATGGGGCATAGCTGGTGCCCAAGTAGGCCGTGGCCGCCCGCTTCCAGGCCGAGCGCTCCCCTTTGTCCACACCGGGAATTTTATCGAGCTTGAGTGCCATAGCCATCACGCCATCCGTTAGATTCCAGGGACTCGGCGGATTGTGTCCGGTAGCACTCGCCACAGCGGACTTGTAGGCCACCCAGGTGTCCGGCATAAACTGTGCTACCCCCATAGCGCCTCCTGTCCCTGCGTACCCCCTCGGGTTACAGGATACCTTTTGCTTGCGATAATCAATGTCGAGCTCCTTGGTAATCGTCTTGAACGTATCACGACGGCGCAAAAATGTTGCCCAGGCCACCTTGCCGAGTTTTTTGGCCTTGTAGTTCTTCTCAGCGCCATCTTCTACCTCCGCATACGTGCAGCCACCGACATTGGCACCGAGATTAGTCTCCATCTTGAGCACTCCAAACAAAAATCCCTTTGGTACCCCGGTCCGTTTACTCGCATACTCCACCGCATCCTCAATATCCTTGGCGTTATATGACTTCCCCAAGATCTTACTCAAGTCCCCCTGCAACTCACTCAGTTCCTTTTTCAGCCGGTTAACGGTCGTCGCCTGATCTTCCAAGTCTTCCTGCACATCCGCCTTGGCTGCAACCAAATTCTGTTTCTGACGACTCTGAATAGTCAAAAGCTCTTCGTGATCCTCCTTCGCTTCTTCAAGCGAGCTTTTCTCTGTCACCATCTTGGCCTTGGTAGCGGTAATGTTTTCAATAATCTCCGTCATGCGCTCCTGTGTGGAGAGCAGACCATCTTCGTTCTGAAAAAAATTAGTCACATCATCCTCGGTCAACATCACCTCAACAAAGGGAGGAACATCGGACATGTAGAGCTCTTGAATCAGATTCCCCAACACTCTGCGCTCCAGCACCAACTGCTGATCCAAATTGGCAATCTCCGCTTCTTTCTGATCGATGGTCTGGGTCGTTTGTTTGAGCAGGTTTTGTACCCGCAGGATTGCCTGCTGCGTCGAGGTCAGTGTCGAGGCAATCTGATTGAGATTACTTTCCAAAACACCATACTTTTTCTCCGCTTCTTTCAGTTTTTTTGCTGTTTTAGCAATATCATCTTCAATCTCATCGGGGTCTTCTTCTGCTCGAACATCCGGAACAGAAAACGAGAAAAGGCCTCCGAAAATCAGAAGGAACAAAACAGATGCCAAGATATTTTTGGTAGTGTTCATAGCAGTTTTCAGTATACCATATTTCCTTCTTGACAGGATTTCAATTCTTTTGCATACTGCTCAGGTTGGTCCTGTTACCTCAGTCGACACTTGGAGAATCTCCAAGGGACACTGCCGTGGCAAGATCAAACTTTTGTTTTCTAGTTCCTACCAATCCCAAACGAGGAGTGAGAAGGTGCAATCTCTGCAACCAAATGAAATCACACACGCGATTCTGACGTGTTATGACGACCGGCTCGATGAACTCATCGAAATGGAAGTTGCTCGCATCCGCATGGAGGGCGGGCAGCTCCGCGACAAAGACATCATCCGTCCCCCCGGCGGTGTTCATCTCTTGGCTGGCCACACCGACTGTCGGAGAGCCTTCTATCAGATGATGTCTGGCTTGCGCGATATCGCCAGACGACAGGTGATTCATCTCTTTCCGCACACCAACTGCCAATACTGCGGCATTCATTTTCAGGAGAAGCTCGGGAATGGCAGCCGGAGCGATTTGCGCTTTCACGTAACAAGCGCTGAGAAGATGCTGAACGGTGCCATGGGCTACTTTTCCGGCCTGAATGGCAGTATTCCAGAGCTCGATGTACGCATCATCCTGACCGTAGATCGACAAATCGTCACGATTGATGAAGCACGCTCCTTACTTCCACACGTACCGGAAAGCAGCCATCATGGTGCTCCTTGCGTGCATCGCGGTAGTCACCCGCATCATGGCCATGTTGTCGGAAATGGTCATGATCCCAATCACTTGAACACGCACATCTGAACATCACGCATCACTCGAACACAAAGGCGCCACGGAACTTACGTGGCGCCCTTTTCTTTATTCTTTACCCTGAGAGTAGTCGAGGGGTTTACCACAGAAAACAGTCTCTACTTTCCTTCGGCTGCCTCTTCTGTGTCTTCGGCCGATACTACACCAACCTCTTTGGATTTTTTCAAAATAAGGCTCTCGATTTCATTTTGCACCTTGGGATTTTCCTTGAGGAAAGCCTTGGCACTCTCACGACCGGCCCCGAGCTTAACCTCGCCATAGAGAAATGAGTTGCCCGATTTTTTGAGTGCACCAAACCGCACACCTGAATCAAGTACATCTCCCGCCAAGGAAATACCTTCGTTGTACATGATATCGAACTCAGCGGTGCGGAACGGAGCTGCTACTTTGTTTTTGACCACCTTGACCTTGACCCGGTTCCCGACCACTTCCTCCCCTTTTTTGATCTGGGCACTGCGCCTGATTTCGATACGAACCGACGAGTAAAACTTGAGCGCCTGGCCACCGCTCGTCGTCTCGGGATTACCAAACATGACGCCAATCTTCATGCGAATCTGGTTGATAAAAATGACCGTGGCGTTTGACTTGGCAATGATAGCTGTCAGCTTGCGGAGCGCCTGTGACATCAGTCGTGCCTGACGACCGACATGCTGATCACCCATCTCGCCTTCGATTTCAGCTTTCGGTACCAGAGCAGCCACCGAGTCGATGACAATGACGTCTACCATGTTCGATCGTACCAGCGTCTCGACGATATCGAGCGCCTGCTCACCGGTATCCGGCTGAGAAATGAGCAGATCGGCTGTTTTCACACCGATACGCTTGGCATACTCGGGATCAAGCGCGTGTTCAGCATCAACGTAAGCAGCAATGCCTCCCTGCTTCTGCGCGTTCGCTACGATATGAAGACAGAGCGTCGTCTTACCGGAAGATTCCGGGCCATAGATTTCCACGATACGCCCTCGTGGCACACCACCAATACCGAGAGCAATGTCGATAGAGACTGATCCGGTCGGAATAGCCTCCACATCAACTTTCGGCATATCACCGAGTTTCATAATCACCCCTTCACCATATTTTTCTTCCATGGTGTCCACCACGTTCTTCAATTTGTCCTTGCTCTCCACTGCCGACTGTTTTGCCTTGGCCATACACGTGTATTTATGTTTACTCTTCTTACATACTATCATGCATGAGAAAACCTGTCTACTCCACCGGGTCACTAGTAGGGGCTACCGGCACACTTTCCCCGGGATTTGCTTCGGGTGCCGATGTTTCTTCTATAACGGCTGGGGTGTAGCGGGACTCAAGAGACAGTGTCACTGACTTTTCTTTTTCAAAACGATTGACCGTTCGGACGACGATGGTATTGACGCCGGTCCGAACCAAAAGCGTGTCCGAAAACCCTCCCTCGTCATCCACAAACACCCCCTGCCCATTTAAGGTCACTCGGGCGCCCTTGTCCGTCCTCCCCGTCACCTCTATCTCCTGAAGATCCGTCACGGCACCGTTTTGTGGCTCCACCACAATCAGTTTTGGTTCCGCGGCAAAACTCTTGAATTCTTGGAACAAATAGAAAAATGCTCCAAACACCAGTATCACAATCCCCCCTACCACAAGAGAGCGAGATGTGAGGACAAATGAAAGTGGCTGAAAGGCATACTGGGGCCGGGCTGATGCCTCCTGGCCCAAGTTTTCCCGAATATTCCGTTCCCGCTCGTAGAGTTTGACAAGAGCCTGTTCATCAATATTGAGGTAGCGGGCATAGCTCCGCAAAAACCCCCGCACATACACTTCAGCCGGAAGCTTCTCGTACTGACCACTTTCCAAAAACTCCAGATACTTGACCTGAATACGTGTCGCCTTTGAAACATCAGTCAGGCTCATACGAAATTCATTCCGCAGCTTGCGCAGCTTTTCACCGAGCGTGAGCGACTCCACTTTTTTTCTCGTAAATCCATCTGCCATATACATCTGTTCAGAAAATCGGTTACGTGATACCTAGGCCTGCCACTTGTCGCGTTCCGACTGATCCTGAAGCGGATCATCCCCATACTGGCGAGGCTCCTCCGTTTCGAGCGTCGTATTGGCAGCATTCGACAGAAGCACTTTTTTCTTCCCGTCCACCACACCAATTACGCCGTTTTCTTCGAGCAGGTGCATCAAACGAGCTGCCCGAGGATAGCCAATGCCAAAGGTTGTCTGCAGATTGGTCGTCGAGGCCCGTCCAGACTGAATAACAATTCGTTTCACCTCGTCGTACAAATCGTCTGACTTCCCTCCCTCATCCAAAGCGTTCATGGCATCCGTAATCCCATCACTCTCCTCCGGTCCATCACCAAAGTCATCTCCCAGTTCATCTTCTCCCCGGTCTTTCTTTTGTTGCTCCAAAAAGGTGGTTACTCGCTTCACCTCATCATCCGAGACAAACACACCCTGGATACGCTTCATCTCTTTGCCATCAGCGGCCGAGTAGAGCATATCTCCATTACCGAGCAACTTCTCTGCCCCGCCGGTATCCAAAATAGTACGCGAGTCAATCTGACTCTTCAGCTGAAAGGAAATACGAGCCGGGATATTAGCCTTGATGAGACCCGTGATGACGGTTGCTTCCGGACGTTGAGTCGCGAGGACCAGGTGAATACCGACTGCTCGCGAGAGCGATGCCAGACGAACAATCAGCACTTCCACTTCCTTGCCATGTGTTGCCATCAGATCAGCCATTTCATCGATCATAATGACGATGTAAGGCAAATGAGGAAAAGATTCTTCTGTCACCTTGCCTGTTTCAGCATCCATCACGCGCCGTTTTTCTCCTTTTTCCGTCAATTCATGATACCCAGCCAAATCCTGTACCCGAGCCTCTTCCAAAATCTTGTATCGATGATCCATCTGTCCACAGGCCCACTTGAGTACATTGATAACCTTCTTGTTTTCTACAATCACATCCGTCTTCAAATGAGGAATCCCCCGGTAGCGTGAAAACGAGACACGCTTCGGATCCACCAGGATCAGCTGCAGGTCTTCGGGAGAGTTCTGATAGAGGAGCGACAACAAAAAGGTGTTCATACACACGCTTTTCCCGGAACCGGTGCGCCCAGCGATAAGAATGTGTGGCATCTTGGCCAGGTCGGCAAAAATATGTTTCCCCGACACGTCTTCTCCAAGCACCACCATGAGGTCAGAACGACGTTTCTTCCAGTCTTCACTTTCAAGCACGGCCTTCAACCGGACAGTGGCTACCGACTGGTTCGGCACTTCAATACCGATCAATGATTGTCCGGGGATTGGCGCCTCAATACGAACCGACTTGGCAGCCAAGGCCAAGGCGAGGTCGCTGTTGAGCGTCGTAATACGAGACAGCTTCACACCAAAAGCTGGCCGGAAAGTGTACTGGGTTACTGTTGGTCCCACTCGCACTTCCCCCGGTTCCACTTCGATACCAAAGTGCTTCAAGGTACTTTGAATAATATGTTTGTTGCGCTCCGTATCACCACCAATGGCCTGACCAGTCGTTGACTCCAAGAGATCCACTGGAGGGAGCTCCCACTGATATGCCCGTCTTCGTAGTGACCGCTTGGGTCGAATAAAAGCGGGCACCAAGACCGTTTCTTCTTCTCCCTCTTTTTCTCCTTCTGCTACGCTCTCTTCTCCTTTAAATTCAATTTTTCCGATATTGTGCTCCGTCAAAACAGGTTCCGGAGCACCGACTGGTACAACTACTTCATCCGCCAACGGTGACGAGAGTAAAGGCTCCGCTGTTTCCACAGCGAGCTCCTCTTCGCTTTCTTCCCCTCCGTCTGACTTTTTTACAAAACGGTCCTTCATTGTTTCAAAAGTCTTCATGAGCGACATATTGAACGCAGCAATCATGCCAATAGCAAAAAGCGACAGCGCGATAAGGGTGCCGGCAATTTTCCCCGTAAAGTTTCCCAACACATAGGCCAAACCAAACCCAAGGTACCCGCCCCCTTCACCTCGCTTGGCGACCGAGAGCATCTCCTTCACTGTGTCACCACTGTACAAATGAAGCAGCCCCAAAAGAGCCGCAAAGCCTACCGCTAGTCCGACAAATTTGACAGCATCAGCAAGCGTGGTGGTGCGCCGGCGCAAAAACATAAGCGCGGCTGACAACAAGACAAGCGGTAAGAGCCATTTCCCATAGCCAAGGAGCATCCCAAGTCCGGTATCAAGCCACTGTCCGAGCACGCCGGCCGCATCAAAATAGCCCAAAAGAAACAGCACCGCAAACGCAAATAAAAAAACCGCCGCGATGCTACGCTTGGCATCACTGTGGAGAATATCTTCCCAACGAAACCCCTCTGCTGCGTCACTTTCCGGTACTCCTTTTTTCTTTCGTCCCATATTTTTTATAACAAACCAACAATACACCTAGTATAGCACACAGCAAAAACCACCCGAAAGGGTGGTTTTTAAGGATTTTTTCTGGGTAAAAAATTACTTAGAAAACTCCTTTCTTGCGTCATCAAGAAAATCAAAAAATTTGTCAGTAGTCTTTCTGGCCAAATCTACATGATCATCGACTATTGATTCAAATCTCTCCCGCTGCTCGTCCATAAACTTCTTAGACTTGCTTTTTGTGCTCTCATCTTTTACTACAGACATAGTGTTATGTTATGAAATTTTTATTCACCCTCAAACTTCGCATCCGAGAAATCGACCCTTTCTCGATTATTCAGCCAATTGAATCGAATCTATATATAGCCATAGAATAACAAGCAACGATATCTGGTGTCAAACCTTCTCTGGACTCCAATGAAAGAGCGATGAGAATGCTGATGTTTTTTTGGATGAATCCGAATCCAGTCTGTTCGAAACATGCTTCAGGTTTTCAATAAAGGCGTGTCCGGCTCTCAATAATTCCACCCCCTCAAATTGTTTTCGCAGACGCTTGGACACAAAAGTGTGCAGCTGATTGCCAATAAGATCAAGACTGGTATGACCGGGAATATACGCCTCAACCAGTCCATCAAGAACCATATTTGCCCTTCCTACAACAATAAGATAATGGGGGTACTTAATATGGTGCTTCATGAGAATTTTTGCAAATTCAAAAAACCAGAACCCAATACCTTCATCGTCTATCCTATCAAGGAAATTTTCAATATCATCTTCAAGAATCGGCTTGTATACGGTGTACTCAACCCTGCCCATCTCAGTCGCCAACCTCACTACCCGCTGTGTGTCTTTGAGATAAAAAGCCAGGAGAAGTTTCTTACACATGCGTGCTTCTTTTTTAGAGAGGGTCGCAATGAGGCCACAATCTATATTGGCAACTGACCCATCGGGAAGAGCTATGATATTTGAAAGGTGCGGATCTGCTTGAAAAAGATATTCCGTCAGATCATCACGGAACCAGATTCGAATAGCAGCATTCACAAAAGTCTTGATACTTTCCTCTACGTCATACTGTGCATGGCTCCGAAGAGCCTGTCTGTTGCTCATGGGAATACCGTCGATAAAATCCATGACGATAATATTGTCCGTGCAGAGTTCCTCAACAATATCAACACACACTATTTTTTCACTGTCTGCACACTTCCCCGAATATTCCTGTTCTTTCAATCGCCGAATATTTGCCGCCTCAAGACGAAAATCAATATCCTGGCGCAACCACCCTTCAAAAGAGGTTATCGTATCGAGCAATCTTAAGTCGCGCAATCTTTTAGAAAACAACATGGCAACGAAAGCGATACTTTTCAGCGCCCGCATATCGGGACGTAGGTGTCGCTCCACAAAGGGCCGTTTGATCTTTACAGCTACCACTCTGCCGTTAAACAGCGTGGCCTTATGTACCTGACTGATAGAAGCGGACCCGATGGGATCCCGAGAAAAACTCTTAAACACTTTCGTGTATGGTTTTCCGTACTCTTCTTTCACCCTTTCTTCAATAACGTCAAAAGAAAGCGGATTTGATTTATCCAGTAGCTTTTGAAGGGCGAGACAATCCTCTGCTGAAAGGATGTCGTAACGCATGGAAAGAATCTGGCCAATTTTTATAAAGGTCAGTCCGAGTTTTTCACAAGCCATACGAAGTCGCTCACCAAAACTTGCTTTCCGATAACTCGTTACCGGATACAAGACAAGATAGGTAAAAAAGACCGTAGCGATTTTGACAAGCCTCATAGCTTCTCTAAAAATTCCTGCCCTTCAGGATGATAATTTCAAATGCAATCCTCAAAAGAATGTCTCTTCTTTCAGTATAGGACTTTTTAGATAAACAAACAATATTTCAGAAAAAAAATATCCGCAATTATTTTTTATAGTATGTTCTTTAGCCAAAGAACTTCTTCATCTTACTCCAAAGACCCCCTTGTACAACCGGCACTGAAGCAGGAGCCACAGGAGAAGGAGAGACTGTCTCAGACGGTGTTCGCCTGAATATCCCCCGTATTATTGCTGCTTCTTCTTGTTGCGCGCTCGCTCGTTCCGCTGCTATATCTGCCGCCAAATCCGCCGCCTCTCTGGCACGGTTAGCGACTGTCCCGTCCTGCTCATTCATCCGTCTCAATCGCTCATACGATGCTTCAATCAACGTATCTAGATAGGCTATTTTTTGAGTGAACGCATCGTTTTCTGCGCACTCTTCCAACTCTCTTATCAGGGTTGCTTCATCAACGCTAGCATAGAGATCAAACTCCTTAAAATACCCTGCATATGTCGTGAGCAACTGTTTTTTCAGACCGAAGCCAGCAAAAGTTATCCCTTCCCTTTTTATATTTTCCTGTAAATCCCTATACGCCTTCGCGAGCCCGAGATACTGCGACTGCATTGCCCGATATTGTCGCACGAGATTTCTCTCATCCGCAGCAGTTCTTTCGGTACCACGATAAGCAAGCACTTCAGGTACGGTTCCGTCTGAAAGATCGATATCAATCTCGTGTTTTTCTTCTCGAGGATTTATGCTTGGTACTTCTGCCATAGTATGTGAAATTAATTTCTTACTCCCTTTTGTCTTTCACTCATTATACCGCCTTTTTTATCTGAATAAAACAAAAAACGGGCTGTTGACCCGTTTTTTGACCACTGGCTCTTATATTATAGCACAAAAAACACCCTTTGACAAGCAGAGGGCGTTTCTTGCAGACCAGACACCAAAGTATCTTAAGCCTTCTTGTTGACATCGAGCCCGCGGTACCCCGTACCAGCCGGGATGAGGCGTCCGATGATAACGTTTTCCTTGAGACCACGCAGGCGGTCTTCTTTGCCGGCCACAGCCGCGTTGATGAGGACTCGCGCTGTTTCCATAAACGAAGCGGCGGAGAGGAAGGATTCGGTCGAAAGTGCCACCTTGGTAATACCCAAAACCATGGCTTCTCCGACAGCTTCTCGTCCTTTCTTGCCGAGCGCTTCTTCGTTCGCTTCGAGGAACTGATCCTTCTCGACGATATCCCCTGGCAAAAGAAGCGTGTCACCCGGATCAGTCACCCGGATACGAGACATCATCTGACGGATAATCACTTCAATGTGTTTGTCATTGATGGCTTCACCCTGAGTGGCATAGATCTCTTCAATCTCACGGATGATATAGCGATGTACAGCTTCTTCACCCATGATGGCAAAGAGTTTGCGCAAGTCGATATGTCCTTCGGAGAGAATGGTTCCCACGGAAACGAGGTCGCCCTCCTTTACCTTGAGCGTCACATTCTGTGGCACCTGATACTCATGCTCCTTTTGTTCGTTGTCCATAACAGAGATCTTCACCACCTTGGCGCTGTCCCGAGCAATAGACTTGACCTGACCGTCCACCTCAGAGAGGATGGATTCGGTTTTCGGTACACGAGCTTCAAAGATTTCCTCCACCCGAGGGAGACCCTGAGTAATGTCCGACCCCGCCACACCTCCGACGTGGAAGGTACGCATAGTCAGCTGTGTTCCTGGTTCACCGATAGCCTGAGCAGCCACCACTCCGACGGATGCACCGAGTTCCACGAGCGCGCTCCGACCGAGGTCGATACCATAACACATACGACAGACTCCTCGACGAGATTTACAGGCCACGAGCGAACGAATCTTTACTTTGGCAATATTCATCTTCTCTACCAGTTTGCCCTGTTCACGGTTGATCAGGATACCCTTTTTGACAATCACTTCCTTGGTCTCCGGATCCTTGATCGCTTCTACCGTGACGCGTCCTTCGATACGGCTGCCATAGCTCTGACCAATAGCATCGGAATCCTCACGATAGAGGTAGGTACCTTCGGTATCATGACAGTCTTCTTCTCGGACGATAATATCCTGAGACACATCCACCAAACGACGGGTCAGATACCCGGCGGTCGCGGTACGAAGAGCGGTGTCTGCCATACCCTTACGAGCACCGTGCGTCGAGATGAAGTATTCGAGCACATTGAATCCTTCCTTGAACGAACTCTTCACCGGGAGTTCGATAGTCTCTCCGGTTGGACCGGCCATTAATCCCTTCATACCAGTCATCTGCACGACAACGGATTCGGAACCACGAGCCTTGGAATAGATCATGGCGTAGACCGGACCCTCTTTGTCGAGATGGAGACGAACGGCATCCGTAATCTTGTTCTTGGTTTCGTTCCAGATTTCAATCACCCGGTTCTTGCGTTCTTCGTTCGTCAACAATCCCATGTTGTACTGATCCTTCACTTCTGTAATACGTATCTCGGCAGCCGCCATAAGGGCCGGCTTTTCCTGTGGAACAATCAGGTCATTCATACCCCAACTGATAGCTGACTTCGAAGCAGCCTTGAAGGTCAGATCCTTCATCCGGTCAGCAAACTTGGCCGCCTCATCCTGTCCGAGCGCTTCCAAAATACGTGACATCAGTCCCTTGAGATCCTTCTTGGTCATTTCTTCGTTCACGAAACGAAGGCTCTCCGGCAAAATATCATTGAGCATAATGCGTCCTACCGATGTCTCTATGAGCTTGCCCTCAAACGAGAGCTTGACGATGGCATTGACGGCCACAATCTTGTTCTGATAGGCGAGCATGGCTTCATCCATGGTACCAAACGCCTTGCCTTCACCCTTCTGCCCTGCCTTCATGTGGGTCAGGTAGTAGGCACCGAGCACCATGTCGAGACTAGCAGACACGATTGGCTCTCCGGAAGCTGGCTTCAAGAGATTCTTGGATGAGAGCATGATAGTCGCACTCTCGTGACGAGCCTGATCGGTGAGCGGCACGTGCACGGCCATCTGGTCACCATCGAAGTCGGCATTGAATGCCTGACACACCATCGGATGCAAACGAATAGCCTTTCCTTCAATCAGCACCGGCTGAAACGCCTGAATCGACAGACGATGAAGGGTCGGAGCGCGGTTCAGGAGTACGTAGTGGTGTTCGATGATTTCGTCCAGAATTTCATAGGCCTCTTCGGTTTCGGCATCTACCATCCGACCAGCGGTACGGACGTTGTGAGCATACTCCTTGGTGATGAGCTTGTTGATGATGAATGGCTTGAAGAGTTCGAGCGCCATCTTCTTCGGCAGACCACACTGGTGCAGCTTGAGCTTTGGACCAACGACGATAACGGAACGACCAGAGTAGTCCACTCGCTTCCCGAGCAAGTTCTGACGGAAACGTCCCTGCTTGCCCTTCAAGGCATCCGCGAGGGAACGAAGGGCACGACGCTGACCGGTCGATGCTGCGGTCGAAGCCTGACCGCGACGAGCCGAGTTATCAAAGAGCGCGTCAACAGCCTCCTGGAGCATTCTTTTTTCGTTGCGAGTAATCACTTCTGGTGCTCCAATCGACATCAATTTCTTGAGACGGTTGTTGCGATTGATAATACGACGATAGAGATCGTTCAAATCAGAGGTAGCGAAACGGCCACCATCGAGCGCCACCATCGGACGAAGATCCGGTGGAATAACCGGGATAGCAGTCGGGAGCATCCACTCGAGACGGAGGTTGGCCTTTTCAAATCCCTGGTATACCTTGAGACGCTGCAAAAGTTTCTTCTGATCAACAGACTCATCGGCCGACAATTCCTCTTTCAGAATTTTGACCTGTGAAGGAATGTCGATTTTCTCGAGAATCTTACGAATCGCTTCTGCACCGATACCGGCGGTAAAAATCTGACCAAACCGGCTCGACAGATTGAAGTAATCCACCTCAGAAAGAATCTGGTATGGACGAACGTTCTTGATATCTTCCTTCGTATCACGGTACTGAGCCTTCAGCTCTTCCAGATCTTCTTCCAAAGCCTTCTCGCTTTTCTCGGCCGACTTCATTTCTTTCTGCTTGCTCTTGTATTCTTTTTCGAGAGCATCGAGTGACTGTTCTTTCAGCTTCTCATCCACACTCATGATGATGTACGAAGAGAAGTAGATGACACGCTCCAGATCCTGTGGGGAAATACCGAGTACCAAGCCAATCTTGGAGGGAACACCCCGGAGGAACCAGATGTGAGAAACCGGTGTGGCAAGCTTGATATAGCCCATGCGCTCACGACGAACGATGGCGCGAGTCACTTCGACTCCACACTTGTCACAAACGATACCGTTATACCGGATGCGCTTATACTTTCCGCAGTAACACTCCCAGTCCTTGGAAGGACCGAAGATCTTTTCACAGAACAAACCATCTGGTTCGTACCGCTGGGTACGATAGTTGATGGTCTCCGGCTTGGTGACTTCACCATTTGACCACTCGAGAATCTGATCCGGGCTGGCGAGAGTCAGTCTCACGCTGTCGAAATCGCTTACTTTAGTAATGTTTTCCATAGAATTTTGGTAAAGCTATTGATTGGAAGTGAGTTAGACGGTTTCGATATCAGCCTCTTCTGAAGCGAGATCATCTTCTGTCCTGGCTCCTTTCAATTCGACATTGAGACACAACCCCTTCAGTTCGTTCACGAGCACGTGAAACGATGCCGGCAGGTTCGGACTCTTGATCGGCTCGCCCTTGATGATCGACTCATAGGCCTTGGAACGACCCAAAACATCATCGGACTTTATCGTCAACATTTCTTGCAGTGTATATGCGGCACCATAACCTTCCAGTGCCCACACTTCCATTTCTCCGAAGCGCTGGCCACCGAACTGTGCCTTACCACCGAGCGGCTGCTGAGTAATGAGGGAGTAGGGCCCGATGGATCGCATGTGGAGCTTATCCTCAATCAAGTGGTTCAGTTTCATGATGTACATGACACCCACGGTTGATTCATTGTCAAAGGCTTCGCCGCTCTTACCATCAATCAGACGAATCTTGCCATTCTCTGGAAGTCCGGCCTTCTTCAATTCGCCCTTGATATCCTGTTCAGAGACACCATCGAGTGCCACGCTCGCCACCGTATAGCCAAGCTTCATAGCCGCCCATCCAAGGTGCGTCTCGAGAATCTGACCAATGTTCATACGGGAAGCGATACCAAGCGGGTTCAAGATCACATCCACCGGTGTACCGTCAGGCAGATATGGCATGTCTTCTTGAGCGGCCACCATGGAGATAACACCCTTGTTACCGTGTCGACCGGCCAACTTGTCACCGACAGAGATTTTGCGCATCTGCGCCACCGAAACCTGAATCTGTTCAAAGACACCCATTGGCAACTTGTCACCCCGTTCACGGGAGAAAATTTTCACATCAACCACCTTGCCGTGTTCACCGTGTGGCAAATACAGCGAAGAATCCTTCACGTCACGGGACTTCTCTCCGAAAATAACACGGAGCAATCGCTCTTCAGCGGTCAGGTCACCCTCTCCCTTCGGAGTAATCTTCCCGACCATGATATCACCGGAAGAAACTTCAGCACCGATACGAATGATGCCGTTTTCATCCAGGTTCTTCAAACGATCCTCGCCAATGTTCGGAATATCCCGCGTGACCACTTCCGGCCCAAGCTTGGTATCACGGACATCGATAGAGAAGTCTTCAATATGAATGGAGCTCCAACGATCCTGCTGCACGATTCTTTCAGAGACGACGATAGCATCTTCATAGCTGAATCCTTCCCAAGAAACGAAGGCGACGACCATGTTCTGTCCGAGCGCCAACTCACCGTGATCAGTCGAGGCACCATCAGCCAAGAGATCTCCTTCGGCCACCATCTGACCCTTGAGGACTCGTGGCACCTGGTTCATCGACGTAAAGGCGTTCGACTTTTCAAAGCTTTGGAGGAGGTATTCGGTATCGATATGATCCTTCTTCGCTCCGGCTGGTGCCTTGGAACGAACAACAATATGATTGGCATCAGAGGCCACTACTTCTCCCGCCTGGAGAGCAAGTACCACCTGTCCGGAATCACGTGCGGCCTTGTCTTCGATACCCGTACCGACAATCGGTGCCTGTGGAATCACACATGATACAGCCTGACGCTGCATGTTTGAACCCATGAGAGCACGGTTGGCATCATCATGTTCGAGGAATGGTATAAGGGCAGTCGCAATAGAGATACACTGCTTGACCGAGACATCGATATAGTCGAGAGCTTCGGCCTCAATCGTTTCCGGGTGACCCTTCACGCGTGCTCCAACCATCTGCTCGTTGATGTTCCGGTGATCATCAAGTGAGATACGGGCATGAGCGATAATCTTCCGGTCCTCAACGATAGCATTCAAGTATTCAATTTCGAGCGTCACGAATGGCTTGACCTTCACGGTCTCACCCTTTTTGGCGAGTGCCACTTGCTTGGCGGTTTCGAGCGTCAGCTTCTCACCGATCTTCAAGCCGGCGACTGCCTCACCCAAGATACGGTGTTCGAGCTCTTCTGCCTTGGCTGTTACTTCCTTTCTGACGATCAAATACGGTGTTTCCAAAAATCCATACTCATTGACACGGGCATAACTGGCCAAGTGCCCAACGAGACCGATGTTTGGACCTTCCGGTGTTTCAATCGGACAGATGCGTCCGTAGTGCGAATGGTGCACGTCACGTACTTCGAAGCCGGCGCGTTCACGGGTCAATCCACCAGGACCCATAGCAGAAAGACGTCGCTTATGTTCGAGCTCAGCAAGCGGGTTGACCTGATCCATGAACTGGGACAACTGGGAGCTTGAGAAAAATTCCTTGACCGAAGCAGCGACAGGACGAGGGTTGATGAGCTGACCAGGCACGACGGTGTCTGGATCGCAGGTACTCATGCGGTCTTTGATATTGCGCACCATGCGGTACATACCGACACGGAGCTTATTCTGAATCAACTCACCCACGGCACGCACACGACGATTCCCGAGGTGGTCAATATCATCAGCGCGACCTTCTGGATCATTATTGAGGCGGATAACCTCCTGCACGATCAAGACCAAATCATCCGTATTCAAGATTCGGTTTTCTTCCGTATCAGCGCGTTCAATAGACAATCGCTGGTTCAAACGATAGCGACCCACCGATCCGAAGTCGTAGCGTTCAAAATTGAAAAACATGGCATCAATCATCTGCTTGGCGTTTTCTTCTGTCGCCAAGTCTCCTGGTCGGAGCCGCTTGTATACTTCACGGTACGCCTCTCCCTGATTATTGGAAGGATCTTTGAGGAGCGTATTGTCGATAAACTTCTGCTCACCGATATCAATAGCAGAAAACTCCGTACGCAAACGCTTTTCATCAAAACCAAAGGCCTTGAACAGCGCCGTCATTGGAAGCTTACGCTTCCGGTCAATTTTGACAGAAATAACACCGTCGAGATCGGTTTCAATCTCAAGCCAGGCGCCACGATTTGGAATAATCTTAGCTCCGAACAACTTTTTTCCCTTCTGATAGTCCATCGTAAAAAAGACACCAGGAGAGCGGATAAGCTGTGAAACCACCACACGCTCGACACCATTGATAATAAAGGTGCCCCGTTCCGTCATGATAGGGAAATCTCCCAGATAAATTTCTTGCTCCTTCACTTCTCCGGTCTTCTTCATGAGAAGCGTGGCCTTGGCACGCAGCGGCGCCTCGTAAGAGATGTTCTTGTTTTTAGCAATAAGCGCCGGATACTTTGGTTCATCAAGATAGTAATCCGTGACGGTCAGCTCAAGATCCTTGCTCGTAAAGTCAGCAATAGGATTGATTTCTGAAAACAACTCCTTCAGTCCCTTGTCCCAAAACCACTGATACGAGTCTTTTTGTACCTCAATCAGGTCCGGCAATGATACCGTGATACGATTATTGAAAAACCGACGCTTCGAGAGTGAAGACTCTTTGCTGATGCTTTCTTTCACTCGCAATGCTTTTTCTGCTTTGGACATAAAAAGACACTCATGTGCACACTCCTTGTCCGAGGAATCCGCCGCTGGCAGATCTGAACAAGTAGGGCCGATGAGATTATCGGATAAAACTATTCAATTATGGATAGGAGGTGGATCCGCTCCATTGGGTTGGAAAATGTTAGCCTTTGCTTTTCAGCAACCATTTCCTTCTCGGTCTCGCCGCAGACCTTGCACCCAAAGGCGATTCGAGGCTAGAAAAGTCAGTCACTTTCTCTCCGAGGTCTCGAGGGAAATTCCCGGCCTTTCGAAGAGTCAATACCTACAGTACGATTCAGTGTAACAACGTTTGTTTTTTCTGTCAAATAGAAACCAAAAAATGGCTCTAAAAAAGCCTTAGTATAAAAATGTATTGGTTTTTTAGCCTCACAAGGTACTTCACATGAGTGCACACTGTCTCCAAAAAAATTGGGATGATTACTCCTGCTTCACACCAAAAGCATACACTTTTTTGACGGTTTCGGCAATGCGCATCGATGTATAGACATCAGGAAGCTCTGACTCCACCACAAAGCCCTCTACGGCCGTCGGTTTCAGTCCCTGCTCTTCCAGGAGCTCCGAGAGCGCCTCAAACAGCTTTGTCCCCATATCCCGCGCCTCGGGCCAAGTCCGCACTGCCCTGACTGATCCATCTTCAAGGAGAGCCAATTCGGACTTCGTTTTCTCTAATTTGAGTCTGAATACGTACGACATAGGCAGAATTTCTAATTATCAATTTCCAATTTCCAAACAATCACCCATGATTTAGTTTCAAAATTCTAAAATGCCCCTCATTTTCAACAGTATCTCATTTCAGCTTCTTCCAATCAAAGTTCCAGGGGTCGGTTTTACGAGTGGGGGCGATATCTCCATGACCAACGACGTACTTGATGCCATAGCGTTGCTTGAGGGTTGCTACAAGATCGTTCACTGCTTCGTACTGCGCCTTGGTATACTGTGTATCTTCCTTATTCATTATCTCAATACCAAGAGAAAAAGCATTCACATCCTGGCGACCATCCGGCATTTTGCTCGCGCCGGCATGGTAGGCAATATTCTTATCCTCCACCAACCGATATACCGTGCCCTCCCGATCAATCAAGTAGTGAGCGCTCACACCGTAGCTCTCATAAATGTTGACCAATTCACTCACTCCATACGCATTTCCGCCATTCGGATTGTAGGAGGAATGGAGCACAATCGTATCAATAGTCCGTGCTTTCTTTGGTACAGCAAATCCCGTGGTCATCAGTCGCTCTATTACTTCCATTTTGGCTTCTTGTGGCGCCTTCACCGTATCAGGCTCCGTATCCCTTTGTTGATTGTTCGTTCTTAATTGTTCGTTATACAGCGCCTCTTCAAGCTGCTGTATTTCCTCTTCCACTCGATACTCCTCTCCCTCTTTAATGTCCTCCGCTTCAGTTTTGAGCTCTTGATACAAAGAAAGCCCCTCTGCAACCGGCACCGGAACACTGTTGGTAATCGTCACCGTTGTTTTTGGCACACTGAAAAAATAGTACCCTGATCCCAAGGCTATGAACAACAACGTGATGAGCAGTCCGAGTAGTCCCATATCAACCAGTATACACCTTCCTCTTTCTGAGAGCATAGGTCTCCCGTACGCAGAACAAAAAACACCCACCGTACGGTGGGTGTTTGAAAGAGTGGCAGACTATTTCTTCTTTCCCTTCTTGCTTCCGCTTGTCACCAAAAGTGCCAAGGCAGCACCAAGGGCAGCTCCGATACCAGCAGCCACGGCAGCTGCTTTCTCTGGATTCTTCTTGGCATACCCTTCCACAGTTGAATAGGTTTTTTCGAGCTGCTTCTTCACTTTCGTCATTTCCTTTTCAGCCAACACCTTCGTCTTGTCCACCTGAGCTACCACCTTGTCTTTGAGTGCTTCTGCCATCACTTCTACATCGGTCGTTTTCTTTGCCATACGATTTTCCTTAATGAAATTATGAATTATTTTGTGAATCAATCAGATATATGAGGAGTGCTCCGCAAAACACAAAGATGCCCACCACCATTTCTCCGGCACCTGGCACCTGGTACACCTCATCCAAGAATCGTGCCAATCCCACCAGAAAAAAAACCACTCCCAAGACGACAAAAAACAGCAACCCCATCCGACGAATAATACGCGCACCGATAGCCCGTGCTCCCTGGCGCACATGATCAAGTACCCCTTGAACTCCCCCAAAAATACCCTGCACCATGGAAGTCATCCATCCGAATGTTTCCATTGTTTTTGCTCCTGTATTTTTTTCACGTGCCATAAGAATTTGTTTTCTTCAGTATAGCACATTCTTTCGAAAACTACCACTAACAGGGGTTGTTCTTTTTTCACATTTGTGGTATGAAAAAAATATCGAGCCTTCTTCACTATGCGTTTTCCTTTCTCTTTTTGGTCAGGACTCCTGGGAAGTTTGTTTCTCTTTTTTTGTTTTGTTTCTCAAGTCCGAGCATCTTCATCAGACGTCATCCTACATGAGATTATGCTGGCCGGTACACACCCTCTCGATGAATTTGTAGAACTCTACAACGTAAGTGACAACCCTGTTGACCTCTCCGGTTTCCAACTTCGCCGACGTACTGCCTCGGGAAGCGAAAGCTCTCTCAAAGTGTTTCCAAAAAATACATCCATCCCGGCGCATGGCTACTTCCTCTGGGCACACAAAGAGAGCCTGTTCGCACCTCCCTTTGCAGACAGCGAGACCGCGTCTTCTTCGCTGGCTGATGACAATAGTATCGGACTCTTTACCCAGTCAGGAGGAGCAGGCGTACTCCTAGATAGCATACGCTGGGGCAAAGGCGCTCCCTTTCTTCCAGAGACTCCTCTTGTGTCAAATCCGAAGAAAGGTACCAGTCTTATCCAAGATCCACTCACCCGAGCGTGGTCGACAACACTGACGCCTACTCCCACCAATAGAAGTGGTCTTCTTTTTTCACCGGAGCCCACGCTGCCAGAGCCACCTCTTTCGCCGCCTGATCCGCCCGCCCCCGTTCCTCCCACACCAGCGTCTCCCTCACCGGTTCGCTTTCATGAAATTCTCTCCAACCCTGCCGGCGACGAAGCCATCGGAGAGTTTATCGAACTGTTCAATGACAGCGATGCCCCCGTCGATATTGGCGGCTTCCATATTCAGGACGCTTCAAAAACAGGCACTTATTCCTTCCCTCTTCCCTCTCTCATCAAAGAGCACGGGCGTATCGTCCTCTTCCGAAGCGTATCAAAAATATCCCTCAATAACAGCAACGAATCCCTCTCTCTTTTTGATACCGTAGGCACACTCATTGATTCGGTCCACTTTACCAAAACAAAAGAAGGAGTCTCCCAAAATCGCATCGGGGAACACTGGCGTGGCGGAACACCTACTCCAGGAGAAGCCAACGCTCTCAACACTCTTCCGGAAACAAAAGAGCGTATCCCAAAAAAGGGGTACCGTGGCATTCCCATTGCTTTTGATGCCCGGGGCAAGGATAGCGATGGCAGTACCCTCAAATACACCTGGGACTTTGGCGACGACCACAAAAGCTACAAAGAAAAAACTCGCCATGCCTACGAAAAAAATGGCACATACACGGTAACGCTCACCACCACTGACGGACAAGACGATGTCACAGAAACATTTTCCCTCACGATTGAGTCTTTCCCTGAGCCAGACGTTCGCATTACCGCCCTGGTCCCAAATCCTTCGGGTAAAGACGCCGACCATGAATGGCTCCGTATTGAAAATCGCAGTAAAAAATCCATTGATCTCAAAGACTTCAGTATTGCGACCGGATGGAAGAAACTCGTCAATCATCCCATCAAAAACAGTGTCGTTATCGCTCCTAAATCAACCATCACGCTTACTCGGGAACACGCCCTCTTCACCCTGCCCAATCAAAAAGGAAAAATTGAGCTCCGTGCACCAGATGGCAAAACGCTCCAAACTATCAAGTACAAACTCCCTCGGGCGGTCGGCGAGGATGTAACATATACCAAAGAAAAAGGAAAACGCTGGGCATGGCAGGACACAACACCTCGAACAACTGAAAAAAATACCCCTACTCCTCCTCAATCAGAAGAAATGCTCCCTCCCGACGAAACGTCTGCTCTATCTCTCTCCACTGTTTCACCAACGCCTTCCGATGTACCTGATGAACTCGAAAACACCGCCCTCCCAGAGGCACTCCCCCCTGAGGAAGAACACGATATTCCAGATGATGCGCAGGTCTTGGGCGCGACCACTACTACCCCGTCTCAGGCACCTCCTGCTTCGGAAATTCATCCAAAGAACGAACGTTCTTTCTCCTCTTGGTTCGAATACATCTTCAATGAAATGAACGCTCGCCTCAATACCTGGCAAAATAGCAAAACCGCCCCATAGCGAGGCGGTCTTACTTTTTTGAGCGGGTAAGGGGAATCGAACCCCTGTCCCTAGCTTGGGAAGCTAGTGTACTGCCACTGTACTACACCCGCCTCACGTGCGCCAAACGGTGCCAGTATATCGTATTTGAAGAGGAAGGGCAACGTCGCCCATTTCTCTTTTTTTCTGCTATACTAGGGAGGTCATAATTTTTTTCTTCTTATCATGCCTGCTTTTCTCACAAAAGGGTGGATTATCGCCCTTATCGTCGTCATCATCGTGTCCATCGGAGGGTATTTTACCTTTTTCTATGCCAAAGAACATACAACAGAATTTGCTGCCGGCTCCCTCAATATTTTTCAAAAAGTCTCCAAGTTGCTCCCACTCGCTCCCGACACCAAAAAAGAAATCGAGGTGGTGAATCAACTTGTCGCCGAATTAACCAAACAAGATGATCGCACGCGCGTTTTCCTGATTCTCCTCCAAAACGCTGATGAGCTCCGTCCCGGAGGTGGCTTTTTGGGACAGTACGCCATCGTCAAAGTCAAAAATGGCGAGGTGCTTTCGACATTCGTGGAAGATGCCAACCTGCTTGATCAGCGCATCGTGGCCAAAATCACTCCTCCCTACCCATTCCTCCGCAAGCTCCAACTGAAGAAATGGAAATTTCGTGATTCCAACTTCTCTCCGGACTTTCCGACCAACGCTGAAAAGGCCCAGTATTTCTATCGTCTCGCCGGTGGTCGAGAAAAATTTGATGCCGTTATCGGAGTCAACTCTCACGTCTTCAATAATATCTTGGCTATCAGTGGTCCCATCAAAATTCCTGGGGACTCCAATACCTATACCAGCGAAGACGGTGCCTACAAACTGGAAGAGCGGGTAGAACGTGCCTATCTTGGCGAGGATGTTCCGGCCGAACTGAAACAAAACCGCAAGGCCATCATGAAAAAACTGGCGGCTGAAATCATGACGCGCGTCGCCACGGTTTCCAATATCCCAAAACTGGCAGAATTCACCCAAAACGAACTGCGCAATCGCGATATTATGATTTGGTTTGCCGATGAAAATCTGCAGAATCTCGTCGAAAGCGTCCACTGGGATGGTTCGGTAGCGACCGACTGGACTGGTGACTATCTGATGCTTGTTGATGCCAACATGGGAGCCCTCAAGTCCGATTACTATATGCGGCGTTCACTTGACTACACCGTTGACTTCACCGGCGAAAAACCCGTTGCCACCATCCTCTACACCTACAAGCACACCGCCCCCTATGGAGACTGGCGCACCAGTGATTACCACACCTACCTCCGGGCCTATGTTCCCAAGGGATCAAAGCTCATTGAGCGAAAATTGGTAGGGTCACCTCTCACTGATGAGGCCTTTGAAAAAACATACTTCGGTGTTTTTGTTGATGTTTTGATTGGAGGACAAACCGAAGGCATGATCAAATACGAACTCCCCGAAACGGTCACAGAAAATGACTATCGTCTCCTTATTCAAAAGCAGTCCGGCGTCGGTACGCTACCGGTCAATGTTCACATCAAAACCAAGGATGGCAAGACCTATGACCAAACAACGGAGCTCAAAAAGGATCTCACCCTGACCATTCAGGAAGTCGAAGAAAAGAAGTAAGAAAAAAAGAGAACCCCCGCCAGGCAGAATGTGCCAACGGGGGCCGAAAAGCACAGGGGATGTGCTAGGAGGAGACAAGCGAATGGAAGAACTACTGAAAGACTAGCACGTCTTTTTGTTTTGTCAACCCCACGTCATTTGCCTAGAACGCCAAAGAGAAGCTATCATACAACAGTAACCTTTTTCCCCATGCTTATGTCCGAAGAAAAAAACCCTGCACCAGAAGAACTCGGCGCTCTTGCAGCGAATGACCACCGTCGCCTCGGAAAGGAACTCGACCTCTTTACCTTTTCTGACCTAGTTGGCTCTGGACTCCCCTTGTGGCTTCCCAAAGGAGCTACGCTTCGTCGTGTTCTGGAACGCTTTATCGTTGATACGGAAATCGAATGGGGGTACCAGCACGTCTACACTCCCGATATCGCCAAACTCGATCTTTACAAAACCTCCGGCCACTACCCGTACTACAAAGATTCCATGTACGCCCCGATAACGATTGATGACCATGAGTTCATGCTGAGACCCATGACCTGCCCTCATCACTTCCAGATCTATACTGATCGGCCAAAGAGCTATCGCGACCTACCACTTCGTATCGCCGAACTGGCCAAGCTCTACCGCTACGAAGGATCAGGAGAACTGTCTGGTCTGGTGCGTGTACGCAGCTTCTGCCTGGCTGATGCTCATATCATCTGCGCCGATAAAGAACAGGCGGCCGACGAAGTAAGCAAGGCGCTTGATTTGATCGAGCACATCGCCACGGTTTTTGGCCTCAAGCTGGGAGAAAATTATTCCTACCGCCTTTCTCTTGGTGATCGACAAGATGACAAAAAATATTACAAAAATGATACCGCTTGGGATGAAGGCGAGGCCATGCTCCGTTCTGTTCTCCAAAAAAGAAATGGTGTCTTTGTGGAAGCTGCCGGAGAAGCCGCTTTCTATGGTCCAAAAATTGATATTCAAATGAAGGATGCTCGCGGCAAAGAAAATACCGCCTTCACCGTCCAATATGATTTCTGTATGCCCGATCGCTTCAATCTGACCTACACTGCCATGGACGGCACCGAGAAACGGCCAGTGGTCGTTCATCGCTCATCAATAGGAGCTATCGAACGCGTCATCGCCTTCCTCATCGAACACTACGGTGGTGCTTTCCCAACCTGGCTGGCTCCAGTACAGGCTATGGTACTCCCGATTGGTGAGAGTCATCGAGCCTACGCCGAAGAAGTGGCGACTGCGCTACGCATCAAAACTCTTCGAGCCGAAGTCGATGCATCAGATGAATCACTTGGCAAACGGATACGCAGTGCCAAGGTCAATAAAATCCCCTATCTTATTGTGGTGGGCGACAAAGAAGTAGCCGCCCACACTGTCTCCCTGGAACATCGCGCTCTGGGACAATTGGGGAGTAAAACCCTGGAAGAGGTAAGTACCATCATCGTTCAATCAATTACTGAGAAAAACTAACTCTCCCAACAGAAAACCGGCCCTTGAGCCGGTTTTCTGTTACTCCCAAAAAAAGAATCAAGTGGTCCGATAGCCTTCGTGTATATGACGATAGTAGAAGTTTTTTACGGCTTCGGTAGCAAAGAAATACCCTATGGCCAAGACAGCGATAAACAAGAGGAGCTCGGGGGTCGGCATGACAAAATGAAGCCATCCGGTCATGTAGGGAATAAACGGCAGTGCCAAAGCAAACAGCAGGACTCCCCCCGAAAGAAAGCCGAGCGTGGCAGAAGCATGCCGCGCCCGAAAGAAGGTCAGCCGGGTGCGTAGGGAGAAGATAAGGATAATTTCCGTGAGGAGAGATAGCATGAACCACCCTGTTTGAAGTGTTTCCGGAGAAAACTGAAACAGTGCTCCAAACAAAATAAAATCAAAAACAGAACTGACTACCCCGAGAAGGGTCGCCATCAAGACCACGCTGTGTACCTGGTAGTTTTTCGGCTTTTCAAGCTCTCCATCATCAACGGTATCCGTCGCAATAGCAATCATGGGAAAATCAGACAAAAGATTCAGAAGCAAAATCTGAATGGGGAGCAGCGGTACAAAGGGCAGGAACAAAGAGGCCAAGGCTACCGAATAAAAATTGCCAAAATTTGAGGTCAACGTCACACGAAGATACTTCAAGATATTGGCAAAAATAGTACGGCCTTCCCGAATACCATCGACAACCGTCTCGAGACTCTTCTCAAGGAGCACGACATCAGCTGCCTCTCGGGCAATGTCGGAAGCGCTCTCGACAACAATCGCCACATCAGCCAGCTTGAGCGCTGGCGCGTCATTGATGCCTTCACCCAAAAACCCTACCTCGTACTTTTCCTGAAGCATCTTGATCAAATCATACTTCTGTCGTGGAGAAACGCGAGCAAAGACGACCCCTTCACTAGCAGCCTTTCGTCGATTTTCTTCCGACATTCCCTCAAGTTCCTGCCCGGTCACAACATCTTCGGGACGCTTCAAGAGGCCCACCGCATAGCCGACTGCTCCCGCCACCTCACGACTGTCCCCCGTAATAATCTTCACCTGCACATTCAGTGCTTCGGCCCGAAGAATCGTCTCTTTGGCTGTTGATTTGAGCGTATCCACAAACGAAATCAGCCCAACAAACGAAAGCCCCTGCTCATCATAGAGCGTATAACTTTTCTTACTCGAAAACGGTTTAACTGCCACCGCGAGCGTACGCTCCCCTCTTCGCCCTGCCTGCCCTACCCATTCGAGTAATTGCTGCCGCGAAAAATTCTCAATATTATTGCAACGTCTCAGTATTTCTTCTGGCGCTCCCCGAACGATAATATCTCGACTGCCCTCGTTTTCAAACAAAACACTGTTACGACGACGTTCCGGATCAAACGGAATCGTATCCAGCCGCTTCCCTCGTTTCATCTCCTGATGTTCCTTGGGGGTCAGCGCCTGCCACAGTGCCAAATCAAAAGCATCGTGCAATTTTCCCCGATCTTCCGGCACAGCCAAACAGCTGGCAAAGGCCAGCTTGAGACAGTGACGACTATCCTTGGCATGTACCCCCGTGACTGAAAGCAGGTTTTCTGTCAGTGTGCCCGTCTTGTCACAACAGAGTACCTCGATACTGCCCAAATCTTCTATCGCTGACAGACGTTTCACGACTACCTTTTTTTGCGCCAAACGAAGTGACCCGCGAGAGAGAGCGACGGTCAGTATGACTGGCAGCGCCTCCGGGACCACAGAAACCGCCAACGCCAAAGAAAAAATGAGCAGCTCAATACTACTGACACTGTCGCCACGAATAAAGATATTGGCCACATAAATAATAGCGAGCGTAAACAAAACAAGCTTCAGAATAAACCGACTGAACTGACGGATCCCTTTCTCAAAAACCGTTTCCTTGTCGGTTTCTTCCGTCAAAGAGGCAATGTCTCCAAATGCCGTATCCTGACCGGTTGCAAACACCACTCCTTCCCCCCAGCCACTGGTGGCTACTGTTCCGGCGAATCCAATATTGTGCGCCTCAAACATCTGGACAGCTGGTGTCTGCAAAAGTCCAGCACTCTTGCTCGTCGGTACGGACTCACCGGTCATCACACTCTCGTCCATCTGCAGTCCTTTGGTCCGCAAAAATCGCACATCAGCCGGCAGACGATCCCCTGCCTCCACAACAATGACATCTCCAGAAACAATCTTGGCACTTTCCACTGATACCCTCTTGCCATCACGATAGGTCTTGGTATGCACCACGAGATAGCGCTTGAGCAGGCGCATTGCCCGGGCAGAATGATACTCCTGATAGGTCTCGAGACTGATGTTGATAATGATAAAGAGCACGATTAATCCACTCTCAAGTCTATCGCCCAAAAAAAATGACAGAGCAGCCGCGGCCAACAACAGGTACAGAAATGATGAGGAGAGTCGCTGTTTGAGCGTACTCATAAGCGCCGAAGGCCCGGGGTGCAGACGATTATCCGGATGTGCCTTTAGCCGTCGCTTGGCTTCAAGAGACGACAAACCAACCTGGGAACTTTCCAGTCCGGCCAAAACATTTGCTCCGTCCTCAGCTGCGAAACTTTTCCAAACCATACGGCCGCTTTGTTTGTGTTCTTTTTTTATATTTCCGTCAGACGCTTCTGAGCCAACCTGAGTACGGCCTCAAAATCATCCTCTTCCTGTATTTTATTCTTTCGAATTTTGCCGCACCGCACACAGCGATGAACCAAACGCTCCTTACCCTGTTCTTTCTCCCACAAGACAGCCTCCATCAGTCCACCACAGGCCTCCAGGCGGTCTCCCGGAAAAATATCGACATGCTTACTGAAGAGACAGCGAGGACAATGATTGGTATATCCATTGCCGGATACAAAAAATCCACACTGCTCACAAGAAAAATCTTCCTTTCGTTTTTGAAATATTTTTTCAGTCATGAGTATTGAAAAATCCCTCTCCAGTATAGCAGTTTTTTTCCTACCTTGCCTGTCTACCGAGAACGACGCAGAATATCATTGATAGCTTCCTCATCCTGACAGGTATACTTGCGACTAGCCGAATAAAAACGCTTCTTGGGACCACTACACCCACCATTATCCTTGTGGAGTGTCGCAAGCATCGGCATGAGAAAACCGACTCGTTGTTCATTGAAATACGCGTGCAGCCTCCGTAAGGTCGCCGTTCGCTCGTTCTTGTCCATCCGAGTAAAGACACTCATGTCATCACCCAACTTCCCACTCCAGTCGAAGTGGATAAGGACGTTCTGTGCTTTCCCCTTGAACCGCTCGTGCCACAGAAGCGCCCAGCACCAATCCCCCGGTTCCTTCCACCAGCGAGAAAAGCAGGCACCGCTTTCAATACTGCCATCACTCTTCAGCCCGACACCGCCCTCTATGTAGTCAAACAGACGCAGATATGATTCGTCTTCGATGTCATTGGTCTGCGCCCCAATGACAATCTCAAGTCCCAGATACTCCGCGTGTTCCCGCATATGACGAATCATCTCGGGCATACGGGTGGCATTCCGATCAGCGTTATCCTGATAAAATACCTGCCCAAAGAGAAAACTCTGAATGCCCATATTCATCGCCTCTTCCGTAATATACTCCACGTACTTACGATACTCCGGACGCTCGAATGACGGCTTGCAGGTATGTTCTCCCCAGTAGTTCTTGCTCCCCTCGCGACACATGGCCCCAAAATCAAAATCACGCTTCTCAGCCGGATAGTAGTAGTCGGCCTTGGTATCGATAGCTTCCGCAATAAACATCCCATACACTGTGTTTGGTTTGGTCACTTTTTGCATAATGTCACGAGCATCACCAAAGTCAGGCGGATCAAGCCAGGTCTCGAGTGCCCGATGGAGGTAGTAGCACTGCGAACGATTGATGAGCGCAACCGAGCTATTGGTATCGCCTCCGTACCCGGACAAAAACCCATCCGCCACACACCCGTGCGTTTTCATCTTGGCCATGGAGGGCGGCGGAGGCGGTGGCAGCACGGGATATTCTTTCTCGGTCACCGTCGGCTCATTGACTGCCTTATCCGTTGGTTGCGGCTGGGTGTCCACCCAATCAGAAAGCGTGGAAGTATTTTCTTCGGTTGCCGGAGACAACACTTCTTCCGACGATCCACCTCGAAAGACTATCCCGTAGAGGAGCGCCGCCACCAAGGTGGCGCCACCAAACAGCCACAGGAGGTTGCGGAGAAACAAACGATGATTCTGTTGGTAGTAAAAGGGAAACATACACGTATACCTATTATACACGGTATGAAGAAAGAGTGTTTTAAAATAAAAAACTTGGGAAAATCCAAGTTCTTTACTTCTCTAGAGCGGGTAGGGGGAATCCTTTTTGCTCCGACAAAAAGCCGGGGCGCTACACACAGAATACTCGCTCGCTCGTATTCAACTCACGCCCTTCGATTCCCCCTACCCAAAAACTAAAAAACTTGGGAAAATCCAAGTTCTTTACTTCTCTAGAGCGGGTAGGGGGAATCGAACCCCCATCTTCAGCTTGGAAGGCTGACATAAGAACCATTATACGATACCCGCTTGTTTTCAAATGTTCAGCTTACTTTTTCGGTGCGCCGGTCAGTCCCGCAAAGGGATCACACACCTGTCGTTCCTTGGCCACGCCCATGGCCGTGAGCATCTCTTCCATACCCTGGATAAAGGCAGGGGCACCTACGAGATAGTACCACACGTTTACCACATCCGGCACGTACTTGCGGAGCATGGCCTCGCAGATATATCCCCGTTCTTCATTGGCACCAGCACAGGGAGTGGTTTCCTGGGATAAGGTCGTGATGTAGTGCAGGTTTTTCACCTGAAGCGCGCTTAATTCTTCATGAAAGGCAGCATCTTGAGCAAAGCGATTAGAATAAAAGACGGTAAAAGACCGTTCATCCCCTTCTTTCTCCGCCTGCTTCAGAATACTCCGCACCGGCGTGATACCAATCCCACCCACCAAAAAAATGATAGGCAGACCATCAGCCGCATAGGAGAGAGTAAAGTGACCGACCGGACCAGTGGCCATGATAGTATCACCCGGCTTCAAGGCGTACATGGTTTGTTTGAATCCACTGTCTCCCTGACGCATAGTAAAGGCCACATGGTCTTCCGAGGGTGCGGAAGAAAGAGAGAACGACCGTACACCGGCTCGCGTATCGGGAGCGACCAGATTGGAGAGACGGAGGACAACGTACTGACCGGCAGCAAAGACAAAATCAGCCGGTTTCTCAAAGACAAACATATCCGTCCCGTGAGCGACGTTTTTCCGTTCCTTGAATACGAGAGTGAAATTGGCCATACGTTCCTCCTTCGTCAATGATCAGTGCAAAACAGGCATAAAAAAACAGAGGTGACTCTGTAGGGATAGTGTAGCTTTTTCAGGCTTTTGTGTCAAAAAATGACTCGGCCCGGGCAATCAGTGACTGCTCGGGCCAGGTGGGGGTCGGCGCAAACTCCCCGGAATCATTCGTCATCTCATAGGAACCTCCAAGAGGTTAGGTTGAGATTAGTTGCCTTGGCAGGCCGCTGGCGTCTTGACTCTACAGTTGCAGGCTGCGCATAGGCACTCCTTTGGTTAGCGGGCAACTGTGGCCAGAAAGCCACACGTGTCCACCAATCAAAGTACCTGTAACTCAAAGAACTGTAATATACATTATAGCACCTCTTTAAATTCCTGTCAAGGGCACAGATACCCAAGAAATGATGACGCCCCGGAATCCTTCGGATTCCAGGGCGGCGGCGTCGACGCATACGTCGACAAGCTAGGGGGGATGGACAGCAATCATGCTGTGGCTCCTTGGTTGTGTAGCGTGGGCAACGCTACTTGATGAGATTCCCATGGAATCGTCCCTACGGCGGACGTCTCCAGGGTTCGAAGCGGCAGAGCTGCTTGACCATCAGAACGGCCGGCATGACGCTCAGGCCTCGATGGCGCCGGCGGCCGGCGGGTCGCCCACGGCGGTCTTGGCCTCGGCGGCGATCAGCGGATCGGTCTTCACCACGTCGGTGCCGGTGCCATCGCCCTGCGGTTCGGCGCCGTCGGCCCGCTGGGTCTGCTGCTGCTCGGTGCCCGCGGCTTCGATGGCGGCCTTCGTGCCGGCGTCGTCGGTGCTCTCGTCAGCCCGCTTCGAATCGGTGTCGGTGCCACCGCCGCCGGACAGGGCGTCGTCGTCGATGCGCAGCGTGACCAGGCCCAGGTCGGAGTCGAACTTGAAGTCGGTGCGGACGCGGCCGGAGGCGAAAGCGAAGCTCAGTGCGGCCAGATTGGCCAGGGAACGCTTGTTCATGGGAAGTCTCCAGAAAAGGGAACGCCCTGCGAAAGCACCCAGAAGGGTGGCAGGCGACTATGGCCATTTTCAAAGCCACATTCGTCTGCCTCCCCTCACACATCTCTTCAGGTAAAGAACTTTACGGTTGAGTATAGCATACCCGAGGAGCCCTGTCAAGGGTCTCCAACCGCTTCTTTCTCCCTTCTCCTTTTAACCTGCAACATCTTTATTTACACGATATCTTTTACGATATTTTCATACCCTTCCAGTTCCAACAGCATCATAAGCACGTGAGCCAGCTTCTCTGGGTCATGCCGGATAAACGCCCTCGTATGGGCAATCTTGTCTTCTTTCCGCCGCAGTGTTTTAGTCCGACTGAGGAGATCGGCCCGAATGACTCGGTACGGACGCTCCCCTTCGTTGGTAAAAGAAACGAGCAGACCTTCCTTTTGGTACTTCTTGAGCAGTTCCGGTGCCGGCTTACTGGTGTTGTAGGTGACATAGTCGATACGCGGTTGACCAATGTACCGGTTGACCTCCCTCACATAGTCCTCGAGTGTAAACAAATCGGTCTGACCGCGCTTACTGATCAGATTGCAGTTGTAGACTATCTTGGCCTTGGTAGCACGAAGCGCCTCAGCGATACCGGGTACCAAAAGATTGGGCAGAATGGCACAGTAGTGATTGCCGGGACCGATGATAATGAGGTCTGCTTCCCGAATCTTTTTGAGAGCGAGAGGATTGGCCTTGGGGCGGGGACGGAGCCTCACCTTTTTCACCCCCACCGTTTCAAAACGCGAACTGACGTTGATCTCGTGTTCTCCGGACAAGAGTGAACCATCCGAGAGCTCCATATAAAGACGGGTATTGGAAAGAGTGACTGGGACAACGGTGCCGCGCACATTTAGAATCTTGGCAGCTTCTTCCACGCCTGTCCCAAAATCACCGGTAATTTTTTCTAACGCTGACAAAAAAATATTGCCAAAACTGTGACCCTCCAGGCCTCCTTCGGCAAAACGGTAGTTCATCAATTCTCGCAAGCGGTCTGGGGTATCAGAAAGCGCGACCAGACACTGACGCACGTCACCAGGAGGGAGCACGCCGAGCTCATCGCGCAGGATACCCGTCGATCCGCCGTCATCCGCCATCGAAACGATGGCCGAGAGCTCAATCGGATATTTCTTCAGTCCTGAGAGCAAGGTAAAGCTCCCTGTGCCGCCACCGATTGTCACTACCTTTTTCATGTCGGGGCACTCGGAATCGAACCGAGACTAAATGGTCCCAAACCACTCGTACTACCACTATACTATGCCCCGAATTGTAAACTGTTTGGCTCTCTACACGTGAGAGTCAAACCGGACCAAAATGGTCGCATCACACGTCCACTCGTTACTACCACT
>JACCDG011728798.1_pt1 | contig 35394 bp, 29 predicted proteins | sample 7442471 | NCBI WGS metagenome assembly JACCDG01 (sample SAMN15323444, study PRJNA562643) | freshwater metagenome | isolation source: river surface water | place: USA:Blue River Watershed | collected 2017-08-17 | reverse complement strand
ATCTTCAATCACGAGAAGAAGCTAATAAGCTCATCAAATATTTTCTCGCCTCAATTACAACTCCAGAAAAAGATCTGTGGGTTAACTTATCCCCCTATGAAAAAGACCGCATTATCCCTGAGTCATTCGGACAAACCGAAATGGGACGGGATCTTTTAGCGCAGGATTATATTCTCAAACAAATTACGGCGAGTTTGATGTCGCCTGACGATGAGGTGGGGAAGAAGTTCTGGAAGAAGATCTATGACGAGGCTTCTAAGAAATATGGAACGACGAATGTTCCTGTTAATACTTTTAATAAGGTATGGATCGTGCCTGAAAAAGCAATTGTGTATGAGAATTCTAAAGTTGGTACTGCGTATATCGTTGAGTCTAAGTTAAAAGTCATGTTGGAGTCTGATTATTTAGCAATTGTAAAAAATAAAGTCGTGCCAACGGGTCCTGTCCCTGCGGCACCCTATCAATCCTCAGGGCTTGAAAAGCTCGCCCCTCCGGTTGATAGGGCACCCGCCTACGGGCCACCCGTTCCCGTCTCTCATAAAACTGATAGTGAATTTTCTAAGAATATTATTCGCGAAATTATTATTCCTGAATTGACCACAGAAATTAATGAGGGGAAGAACTTTGCTCAATTGCGACAGGTTTATAACAGTTTGATTTTGGCGAATTGGTATAAGAAGAAAATCAAAGACAGTATTTTAAGTAAAGTGTACGCCGATAAAAATAAGACTGCGGGCTTGTCCTCCCCGAATGCTTTTGTCGGGGATCCAGAGCGTATTTATAAGCAATATCTTCAGGCTTTTAAAAAAGGGGCTGTGAATTTAATCAAAGAAGAACAAGACCCTATCACTCAGAAATTAATTCCTCGTAAATACTTCTCGGGAGGTTTCAATCTTAATGCGAGCAGAGCAATGGTGGTGAGTCATGATAGTGCAATGATTCCAAATAGGGCAAATATGAAAAAAATTGCGATGGTTCTTTCATTGCCCAAAGATGATCAGGCTATGAGAGTTTCTTTAGACAATAAATCCCAAGTCAGTAATTTAAAAGAGTGGCAGGATATTGAACCAATGCCAGTGAGTTTGATGGAAGAAGATATAGCTATACAGGTTCTTCAAGATATAACCCAGAGAGATTGGACAAGTATTGATGTGATGCAATTGCGTTTTCTTAAAGGTTTTGTTAATTCTGTTAAAGATTCAGCTAGGCACGGTGATTTTGCAGACTATTTGACGGATGATATTATTAGCGCCGCATTAAGTGATCGGAAAAATGGTGTGCTTGAATTAGTACGACGCTGTCATCCGTACACTGTAGCTGTTTTAAGAAATCCAAACCTTGATGTAGTGCATTTTAGGCTTCATGAAGGGGTCTATTACTGGTTATTTGCTCAAAAGCATTTATTAAAGAGATTAGGTGATGAGCCGATTATTATTGCCAATTTGGATCCTCACACAGATCTTTGGGGTGAGGATAGTGAAGACCATATTATTCAAAGAGAAAACGAAGATGTATTTATTGCACAAGGTGTTACAGATTATAACTGGGTTACTGCTGCTGTGAGAGATGGATTTGCCCAAGGGTTAGTCCTGAGTAATATAAACGGTTATGGAATGAATGCTGATTTATTAGAAAGAAATGAACATGGCGAAGTAGCTTACAAACATGAACATATAACTAATGGGGATTTTAAACCACTAGAAAAATTTTTAGGAAAATATCCAAAGTATAGAATATTAATGAGTGTAGATTTAGATACATTTGCCTTACGCATGACAATCGGTGATACGAGAGAGCCAAAATTCTATTCGCCCGCACAAGTCAATGAAAGCATGCGTCAGTTTCTTAATTACTTTAGAGGTATGGAATTTTTGAAAACGATTATTACTGCTGATTCCAGGAATTACTTAAATCGCCTCGCTACCGAGTCATGGATTGCAGAAGTCCGTTCCATAATCGGTGCGAGTTTTAGAAATAAAGAGAATGCTCTGGTGCCTGAACAAAACAAGGCGATGACGACGGTTCTCGATAAGTTCCGTCAGCGCGCGCAATTTCCTTTGTCTCAAGCTCTTCCTGAGAATGATAGCATTAATTTAATTACACAAGGTGATTTGCCTGATGCGATGGATACGCCAGAACAAATCGCTCAATACGAAAAGCAAAGCGGTTTGAAGAGTTATATTGATGAGCCCATTGTTCTTACTAAGCCTCCTACATCCGTTCTTATGGATCCGCGTGATCCTGATTTTGGTTGGAAATTTCATTTGAATGTATCTCCAGAAGATGTTCAAGTGGTTTCACAGTACTTGAAAAGAGAGGGGTATATTCATAAGTTTTTACATGGAGGAGAAATTCGTCATGGAAAAATATTTACCGTTTATATAGGGTCATATGCTCAAGCTGTCAAAGAAGCGAGGCTTTTAAGTCGCGACCTCAGGGGTTATTTAAAGAAGCCCCGCGATATAAGAGAAATTGAATTTGCACCAGGTATTAGTGGACGATTTAAGGGAAGAACCATCCGTAAACAAGGTCAAGCGCCCCTAGAATTTACACAATATGGTTCAGCAGGTATACAACATTTGAAATTGCCTGAATCTGCGGGATTAACATTAGCTGAGATAGAAGAACGGACTTTTGGTCTTTTACATGAGAAGTACAGAACGTATTTTTATGATGAACGAAGCGATGTAAACCCTGCGATGACCAGCGTGACGGTTGACGTAAATGATATTGAGAATCATTTGATGGCTGGTTTGGGAATTGAAGAGAAAGACTTATATCGGACAACGATTAAGGTTGGGGAACAGGTTTTTCCTGTTACTGTTCATCGTAATGCGAATGGTGATTCTGTTAAGTTTTATCGGGTAGGTGATTTGGTGGTGATAAATAGTTCTATAATTCCAGATGAATTGCTTTTTCAAGGGGCATGGATACCACATATTATTATGCGTGGCAGATTTTATGATGACAGGGTGCCATATGAGGATCGTTTAAATTGGACAATGCATACAATTACGATGTTAGCTCATATGCAGGCGAACAAAGATAAGATCAAAGACAAGGTGTTTATAGATTTTGGTGCAGGACCTATGGCGATATTAGGAATTGCTGCGTATAAATTAGGAGCTAGAAAAATAGTTTTGTTCCAGAATACACAAACAGAGACGATGTTTTATAGCATAGGCTTTAATTTGGGGAATGAAGCTCTTGATAAGTTTATTTTCTATCATGATTTTAAATCGGATGAAACATTAGATGAAAGTGTTCAGTCAGCAATTGAAAGAGGAGATATCGCATGGGCACTCAATCAACCTGGCTTTGGCCTTGATGCTCGAATTTCTGGGGATGTTCAACAACAAGAGCTATTATTTCATGCCCTAAGAGTAACACGGGGCAAAGGTTTAATGATCTTAGGAGGAGATGAAAATAATTTAGTTACAAAGCTCCTGACTTCTGAGGAAGCATTCCAGGAAAGATTAAGAAGAATATTGCGTCAACGTGGAATTACGATTAAGGCTTATTCAGAGGTGCGCAAAGAATTCGCTACCCATGGCATAATTACTTATTATGGTTTTACGGCAGAAGCAGATCCGGCGACGGGTAGCGAGACAATTGCTACAGAAGGGGAATATTTATTTGGTCCAACTGGATCTAGCGGAATTCCTGAAGCGTTAGCCTCTGACGATGAAAAAGAATTGATTCGGAAGTATTTAATAAGTAGAGGTCGTTCAACAGATTCAATGGATCGAGGAGACGATGTTAGGAAACGATGGGGATTAAATAATTATGTTTTTATTAACGGCAGATCTGCCTACCGTGTTTTGAAAATAAGGCAAATGGTTCCCCAAAGCGATTTAGATAATTTTAAAGATTTAGGTGAGCTTGGCATAAGTCCTAGAATTATGAGCCATGGTTTTATCGAGGGAAACCCACAGACACATTACATTATTGAGGTTGAAAAAGTATATGGTGAATCTATTGATTTTATTGAACATCACGCCGAAGATAAGATGTTAACTGAGGAGCAAATAGATCTTCTTTTAAACTTCGTCACTTATATGATTCAAAATGCCATTGATATTGTTAGTGATTTCAAACCAGCTAATATCATGATAGGGAATGTCGACCCTGAAGATAAAAAACAAAGAGTATATTTAATTGATGTTTCTGAAGTCAAAAGAATCAGAAATCCCTATATAGCAGATCAGTTAGCAACAGCGCAAAGTTTGCTTCATCAAGTCGATGACTCAGTACGATGGTCAATTCAAAGAAGGTGGTCAGATTATGTACGATTAAGATTAAAGAGTCATCTTGAGAAGATTATTAAGCAACTTGATTTGGCGATGGTTCAACATAAAAATGTTAAAGATTCTGCTCTAAATGGTGGTATAGATTTTACTGCAGATCAAATCCCTTTCGAAATTAACAAAGATTCTGCCAATGGTATTAATTTTAATCAAGCGAATATAGACCCTGCCATGTTGCAACAGCTTCAGAACTCTTCTGGTTTTATTCCTATCATTATTGACATTCAACCTGTCACTGACCTTAAAGCATTCTTAGGAATACTTATTTAACACGCAATGATTACTTGACAAAGGCCTGTATTTTGGTATTTTGAAGGCATCAAATAAGTCATTATAGTACTTATTTTATCTGACATTAATTATCGATGCCTCGGCTCAAGAATGAGCATTAGTCGTCCACTATACAGAATAATTGTGTTAAATTAATTTAAATAAGGAGCGCTTCATATGGTGCGTTTAATGGTTTATTTAATTCTAGGTGTCTTATGCTGGATGCCTGTCCTAGCGATTGCCGAAGCGAATACGTATACGGTTGTTTTAAAAGACCATACCTTTACCCCCAATGAAATTAAAATCCCTGCCAATCAAAAAGTTATCCTTATTGTCGATAATCAAGACCCTACACCAGAAGAATTTGAAAGTTCCCCACTTCGCCGTGAAAAAGTCATTCCTGGAAACACCAAAGCCACATTATCCCTAGGTCCCTTAGCTGCAGGTGAATATCCTTTTGTAGGTGAGTTTCATGAAGATAAAGCTATAGGTAAAATCATCGCTGAATAAAGGGGGCTTATGTTTTCCATCGCGCTTGTTATTTTCCGTGAAGTTTTTGAAATCGCTTTGATCATTGGTATTTTAATGGCTGCCACTCGCGGTTTGCCTAAACGTGCCCAATGGGTTAGCATTGGTATTTTATCTGGAATTGGTGGGGCGGTATTGATTGCATTTTTTGCCGGACAAATTTCTCAGGCAGCGCAAGGTATGGGCCAAGAATTACTGAATGCCACGGTGCTTTTAATTGCGGCATTTTTAATTGGTTGGACGGTGGTGTGGATGACACGTCATGGCCGTGAATTGGCCAAGCATTTAAAAGAAGTAGGGCATGCGGTTGTTAAAGGTGAAAAGCCTATGCATACCTTGGCCTTCGTCATCTCATTGGCTGTATTGCGTGAAGGGGCGGAGATTGTCATGTTTACCTACAGTGCATTTATTACAGGTGGTAAACCGTTTGATTTAATTTGTGGTTTATTATTTGGGATCTTATCAGGGGCTGCTGTCGGTGTGATTTTATATTATGGTTTAATTAAAATACCAACAAAGAAAATATTCTCTGTAACGAGCTGGTTATTGATGTTTTTAGTCGCTGGGATGGTATCTCAAGCAGCAGGGTATTTAACAGCCGCAGGCAAATTGCCGGAATTAGTGCCCATGGTATGGGACACCTCACGCGTATTATCTCAACATAGTGTTTTAGGAAAGGTATTAGAGGTTTTAGTAGGATATACCGACAGACCCACAGGTGTGCAGATATTGCTTTATGTTGTTTCATTAGGAGCAATGATTGCGGCTGTTAAAGTGTACGCGAATAATTCTTATAAGACTGTGAAGGTTTCAGCGTCTTAGTTTTTCTATTTTTGCCGTTGTTTATCCGTGACCCAGAATTCCATGTATTTGCCAAACATTAATCGGGTTTGGGCGTCGAGGGCGGGTAAGGCGCTTAAGAAAACTAAGATAATGGGCACAAAGAGCCATTCCACGGCATGAATCCCTTTTAAAATCCATCCAAATTGGCGATTGGTCTTAGGTAGAAGATAAAGACTTAAGATAATAGTAATTCCTAAACACAGTGAGCCAAGATTTAGTAAAGACTGCACGATTAAAGGGACATTATAATAGGCCACGGAATCTTCAAAATCCCGATGGGCTAAAATAATTGGCAGCCATCCAATAATCGATAAGACAAATCCCGATGATGCCCACGACACGTGGCCTTCATACATTTTAAAGGTATGACGGACTTTCTCCCACAAGGGGATTTTCGAGGATTGAATAAAGCCTCGCACAATTAAGGGGAAGTTCTCAACGCCCCATGCCCAACGCCGTTTTTGTTTATACACACTTTTAATTGTATCCCATACTCCATGACCACAGGCAATGTCCATTGAAAGTGTCACATAAATGGGTATCGTCGTGTATTGTCCTTCATAGTGAATGAAGCATTTCCAGAATATCGCCGAATCATCAGAAATCATGTCCACGGGCCAGTAATCAACGTCGACTAAGGCTTGAAAACTCATGCTATGCGAGGAGAAGGTTACCAATTTATCGGGATTGGTCGATTCAATGAGTTGAAAGAATGAAGATCCTATTTCAAGCACACGTGCAAAACCAGGCACATGCCAAATATTATTATGATAGACCGGAATCGGTTGAAAGCTGCAGCGCGTACGATTAGGTGTCGTCATGAAATGATACGTCAAGCAGCCAAAATAATTTGAGTCCACAACCGTATCCGCATCAAAGCAAGACACAATGGAATGGTTTAAATTAATTGAATGGGTGACTAAATAATCTTTGCAGTATTTAGCCGCATGCGTCACATTGGCGCCTTTTACCCGTGCTTCCCCAGGAATTCCATCAGGATGTTCGACAATAAAACAATCATAAAAATCCTGACGGTACTTATGGCACAGCTCCAGAAGATTCTTTTTAATCGTGTCCTTAGCTCTTTGCTCGAGGGCAAACACAATGATAATGTGTTTGCGGGAAAAGGGTTGATACTTAATGGCTGCTAAAGCAGGTTCCGTAATGTCCACATCTTCTTTTAGGACGGGAAAGATCACCACATGATAAATGTCATGAAGAGGAGGTATGCTTAAAGTTTTGATCTGATTATCCGTGAGAGCTGCGATTTTCTTAATCCAATCGGTATTTTTTTCCATATGCAATTGCACATAGGAAGCTACGAGGAAAATCGTCATGTACACTAATCGCAATAACCAATATAAATAAAAAGCAACAACACACATTGCAGCGATATAGGGAGCGAAGATGCTTAATAACGTTAATCCAATTAAAATAGTCCAGCTCGTTAAGCCAGGGAGTATTTCAAGAAGCCTTTGGTAACGCTGTTGCTCGAGGTTTAAATGATTCTTGGAATATTGAAATTGCATTAGTGATTTGCTGAATTAATCAGAGACACATTGTTAATATAAAGTACTTTGTTGCTGACAACATAAATATGAGCGACCCAGTCTAAGAAATTCTCTTTTTCAATACGGATAAAATGTTCGCCAGGAACAAGATTGCGTAGCGTTACCGGGGTACGTTGCTCCGCTTCTTTGCCATTAATATAAACTTTGGCATGAGGAGGAATGGTGCTAATCGAGACAATGCCACTTTTAACAAATCGAAAACCCGACGGCATGGCCACAAATCCGAGCATGTGTAAGATTAAGAGGGGAGCTGTGACTAAATATATAGCCAAAAAGAGGTAAAATAAAGAAGTGCGCCAAAAGATCATGGTTCTTATCTTAACATATCCCTACTTAAGACACCCACTACTTAATTACAATTCCATCAAACATGGTTTGAGTATTGACAATTTATTTAGCATATGCTAAGTTTTAGCTTAACCTAATAATCTATCTATGACATCACAATCTACTAATCGTTCTCAAGCTGCTTCAGCCATTGCTCACCTGATGCCTTATATTATTCAAGGCGCCCATTTGGGGAACATGAATATTACGGGGATCACGCAGTCTCAATTCTTTTTACTTATTTTATTACATACGAATGGGCCAAGTTCCATGACAGCTATTGCCGCACGTGTATCCGTGCGTATGCCAACATTAACCGGTATTATTAATCGTTTGGTTAATGCGGGGTATGTGAAGCGGATTATGCATGCCGATGATCGCCGTCAGGTTTTTGTGGAATTAACACCCAAAGGAAAAAAAATGCTTAAGCATTTTCAAGGCGTATTAAAAATGCGCTGGGAAGATGTATTAAGTATATTGAATGATCAGGAAGTGAAACAGTTTTATAACATTGTGGATAAGTTAATTAAGAAATTGGCTAAACCATGAAGAAGATCATTGTCGCCGTATTAATAAGTTTGGTATTTATTCAAGGGCTTGGTGCTAAGGAAACAATCACATTGACTTTGCCTGAGGCATTGACGTTAGCTGCCAAGCAAAATCCGTCAGTGTTGATTAGTGCCGCGCGTGTTCAAATGGCATTGGCACGTATTGATCAAGCCCGCGCAGGTCTTTTGCCTGAATTCAATGGGGTCGTGGCAGGATCGCGTCAAACCCGTGATTTGCGTTCAGGAGGCATTGCTTTTCCTGGAACTGGTCCTGAGATTGGGCCTTTTAATAGTTATGATGCGCGATTGAGATTATCCTTAAGTCTTTTTGATGTTCAAATGATGGGACGTTTTAAAGCAGCCAAACGTCAGAAAGAATTATCAAAAGCCCAGGCCGATCGACTGAAAGAAGATGTGTTGGTTTTGGTAGCCCATTTATATTTGAATGCCAAGCAATCAGCACGGCATGCACAACATAGCAAGGCTTTGCTCGAGCGCGATCAATTGATTTATACCAAGGCCAAAGAGCAATTGAAACAAGGTCAAATTAATGACATCGATTTGGCTCAAGCTAAATCTCAGCTATTACAATCAAAGTACATTGTTACCCAAGCCAAACAACAGGCATTGGAAGACCGATTAGATTTATTAGCAGCTTTAGGAATTCCCGATAATAAAGACATTATTTTCAGAGATTCCACAGTCTTGACATTAAATAAAGAGAAACAATCTCCGTTAATTATTGAAGCTCAAGCCCAAGTGGCTGCTGCCAAAGCCCAGACCTTTGTCAGTGAAATGGGTCATGCGCCTAAAATCACAGGCATTGCGGATATGGGTTATGCGGGGGAAGGTTTTAATGATGATAGCCGTGTTTATAGTATTGGATTGCAGGCAACTATTCCATTATGGCAGGGAGGATTGACTCAAGCACAGATTAAAGAAGCTAAAGCCATGGAAGCTGAATCAGCCATTAATTTAGCAGATGTGAAACAAAGAGTGGCCTTTGATATTGTAGCCTCCGAGAAAGCCATACAGCAATCCCGTCGGTATTTAGCCTATCGTTCACACGATGTGAAGACCAAGCAGAAAGAGTTAGATTTAATCAAAGTACAAGTCGATCAAGGATTGAAAGATCAAGTGGCCTTAAAGAAAATGATCGCCGATATGGCTTTAGCCCAAGACGATTATGACCAAGCCCGTGCCCTTTATCAAATGGCTGAAATCACTTTAGCCTATGCCAAAGGGTCGATGAATGAATTGATGTTGCTAAATAGGGAGAAATAAATGAAACGTTTTTTAGTTATGGCCGTTCTGATGTGTGTGGGGTGTAGCCAACAACACACATTGCAGCAGATGAAATTCTCAGGAACAGTGGAAATTACCGAGCATGTTTTAGGATTTAAAGTGCCTGGACGTGTGAGTACAGTGAGTGTGAGTGATGGGGATCAGGTCAAACAAGGTCAGCAATTAGCGACATTAGATCGTTATGAACAAAATCGTAAAGACCATGATCGTCTTCAAGCTTTAGCAAATGTTGGTGGATCATCACCACAATCATTAGAGTATGCGGCATTAGCCCTTGATGATCAAGAAATCAAATCTCCTGTCGATGGTATTGTATTGCTTAAGAATGTAGAGGTGGGTGAAGCGGTGGGAGCGGGTGCAGGTATTATTGTCGTCGGTAATCCTCAAGATCAATGGATTAAGATCTTTGTGCCAGAGGGTTATGTGAATCAATTAAAGCCTAATGCGTCCTGTGTTATTTCATTTGATGGCACAACCACAACATATCCAGGGCATGTGAGTTTTATTGCGACGAAAGCTGAATTTACGCCTCGCAATGTGCAAACCAAAGAAGAACGCGTCACTCAAGCCTTTGCCGTAAAAATAAAATTCGATAATCCCGATTTAACAATTCGTCCCGGAGTAGCAGCCGACGTACAATTTAAATAATATTTTTTTCGTAGGGGAGGACCTCGCGTGCCCGCCGTAGCTGAACGCGAAGCATTCAGCGAAGGCGGGTGTCCTCCCGGTACTAGAGAATAATAATATGAATCCTCAAACCATCGCCATTCAAGCCGACCATCTCACCCGCCGTTTCGGCAAATTCACCGCCGTCGACGACGTATCATTTACAATTAACTACGGATCAATATTCGGCTTTTTAGGCGCCAACGGAGCTGGAAAAAGCACAACCATCAAAATGCTCTGCGGCATCTTAGCCCCAACAAGCGGAACAGGTATTGTGGGCGGTTATGACATTAACAAAGATACAGAGCGCATTAAAACATCAATTGGTTACGTGTCCCAACGCTTTAGTTTGTATAGCGATTTAACCGTGACGGAAAATTTAATGTTCTATGGTCGTATTTATGGCTTAGATGGTCCTGCCTTGCTGAGCCGTGTTGAGGAAGTGCTGGCCCTTACAGGTTTAGATCAATACCAAGATAAATTGGCTGAAATTTTATCCGGTGGATGGCGTCAGCGTTTGGCTATTGCCAATGCTATTTTACATAAGCCCAAAATTATTTTCCTTGATGAACCTACCGCGGGTATTGATCCTTTGTCCCGTCGTTATATTTGGGATATTCTTTATAAGCTAGCCCATGATGGGGCAGCATTGCTGATTACAACACATTATATGGAAGAGGCTGAGCGGTGTGAAAAGATCGCATTTATTAGTAATGCAAAAATTATCAAGGTCGGTACTCCAGCAGAGTTTAAAGAAATAGCTCCTTCATTAGAAGAAGCTTTTGTGATTCTGGAAACCCAAGGACGTGCGCATGCGTAATATTAAAGCCGTTCTTTTAAAAGAGATTATTCAAATCTTTCGTGATCGACGTACGCTCATGATGGTCGTGATGATGCCGATTCTCCAGGTCATCATTTATGGGTATGGGGTTAATACAGATGTGAAGCATTTACGTACGTATATTTACGATCAAGATAAGACATACTTTAGTCGACGATTGATTCAAGCCTATGAGTCTTCTGATTATTTTAGAATCATAAAGAATGTCGATAGTTACGATGATGTCAAGCAGGGATTAGATAAGGGCAAGGCCCAAGTCGCTATTGTTATCCCCGTGCGTTTTACAGCGGATGTGTTAAAGGGAAAGCAATCTCAAATCCAAATGTTAATTGATGGTACAGATTCAAGCCCTGCGAATGTGGCGTTAAACGCATCACAGGCGATCACAACATATTTTATGCAGGCAGAAGGGTTAGTGCCTATTAAAATCGCTCCCATTGATTTTAGGCCTCGCCTTTGGTATAACCCTGATCTTAAAAGCACATATTTTATGCTCCCAGGTTTAATTGCGCTTGTGCTTCAATTAATTATTCCGATGTTAACCGCCAATGCAATTGTGCGAGAAAAAGAACGCGGGAATATAGAACAGTTATTAGTAACGCCCATTAAACCGCATGAGCTTATCATTGGAAAGATACTTCCTTATATTGCGATTGGACTATTAATTTCAACGACGATATTGATGTCAATTACATTGATGTTTGGGGTGCCAATAAGGGGTGATTTATTCACATTATATTTTTGTATTTTACTTTATCTGGTTGTGACATTAGGTATAGGTTTATGGGCGTCGACTATTGCAACCAATCAACATCAAGCTGCACAAATTGTCATGTTCTTTGCCATGCCATCGATTTTATTGTCAGGGTTTATTTTTCCTCGGGAAACCATGCCCTTATGGGTACATCATTTGGGGTATTTTTTACCAATGACATATTTTTTACAAATTGTCAGAGGAATTATTCTTAAAGGGATGGGTATAATTGATTTATTTGAACAGATCTGGCCATTACTGATGATGGCGAGTATAGTTATAATTTATAGCATAAATCGTTTTTCTAAAAGAATGGATTAAGAATGCATCGAATTTTAATGGTACTGGGATTAAGTTTATTAATGATTTCTCCTTCGTGGGCGCGTTGGAAATTAGATAAGAAAAATTTTAATCAAAGCGTACAACAAAAAGAATCGACGTTACCATTAAGGGGTGTCGGTGTTAAGACGCTATTTATGATGCGTTTGTTTGTGGCCGCTCTGTATTTAGATCCTCAAGTTAAAGCGCAGGACGCTTTGAATGATGTTCCCAAGCATCTGGAGGTTAAATTTTTTACAACGATCCCAGGATCAGAATTTGCTAAATTTACGATTAAGACAATGAAAAATAACACAACAAAAAGTGAGTTTAAACAAATTGCCGATCGATTTAAGCTTATGGAAGAATTATTCCCATCCATTAAAAATGGGGATGTGTTTTCATTAACCTATAAGCCTGGTGCGGGTACGGTATTTACATTAAATGGTGTCGAGCGTGGGGTTGTCCCAGGAGCAGACTTTGGTAAAGCTATTTTTGCCACCTGGCTAGGGGCTCGTCCTATTGATAATATTCTTAAACGGCAAGTATTGGGGTTGTCTAAATAATAATGAAAGCTACTGTTACCGATCAATTGTTAGCTGCTGTGGTCCGTTTCTCTGAGGATTCTATCATTATTACAGATACCCTCCTTGAACATCCTGGGCCTCGTATTATTTATGTGAATCCAGGCTTCACTCGAATGACGGGATATAAACCTGAGGAAGTTTTTGGGAAAACACCGCGCCTCTTGCAAGGGCCTAAGACAGATCAAGCGATGCTAAATCTTTTGCGCAGCCAGCTTAAACGAGGGCAGGTTTTTTTTGGTCAAGCAGTTAATTACCGTAAAGATGGTTCAGAGTTTATTAATGAGTGGCATATTGAACCAATCCGTAGTTCTAATGGCAAAATCACGCATTATATTGCCATCCAACGCGATGTCACGCAGCGTGTTAAGCAAGAGCAAATCATTGAGCAAAAGAATGTGGCATTACGAGAGATATTGGCCCAATTAGAAATTGAGAAGAAGCGTCTTCGAGATAATATCTTAGCGAATGTGAATGATATTATTATTCCTTCCCTTGAAAAATTAAAACGCAAGGGTACAAAGTTTGATAAGAATTATATTGATGCGATGGAACAGGGTTTGTCACAACTAACATCTTCGTTTGGCTTTAAAGCTACATCGCCTCTATTTAAATTATCTCCGAAGGAATTGGAAATTGCGCACCTCATTCGTCAGGGGCTGACAGGGAAAGATATTGCAAAGGCAATTAATGTGTCTTTTAAAACCATTGAAACCCATCGTTTTAATATCCGCAAGAAGTTAGGTCTCTTGAATAAAGGGACTAATCTCACCGTTTATCTTCAGCAAATGAATTAATTGTTCATATCATGTAGTATTAATACACGATAAATAAGTGATTAAGCAGTGTTGCTGATTAATCAGAATCATCTACAATTCGTTATTAACACCAACGAAATGAGGCTCTATGATTCAAACAATCAAGCGTATTACAAAAAAGAATCAGCACATGATTTTAAGTCGTATTGAACATCAAAAGAATGATTTGTCTTATATTAAAGGCCAGAAACGAATTCTTTTTAACCCAATTTTCGAGGGTCATATTGAGAATTTTATTGGCATTGCGCAAATGCCAATTGGCTTAATGGGGCCAATTAAAGTTAATGGTGACTACGCCCAAGGAGAATATTTTGTTCCTTTAGCTACGACGGAGGGTACATTAGTTGCCTCGTATAATAGAGGAGCAGCGGTGATTACGGCGAGTGGGGGAGCAAAGGTAGTTTGTTTATCCGATCAAATCTACAGAACCCCTGGTTTTGTTTTTCAGAATTTAACACAAGCGCATATGTTTGGTGAGTGGTGCCAAGCTTGTTTAGAGTCTATTCGATCCGTTGCGTATTCAACTTCTGGTCACATTGATTTAAAGTCGATGCGCGTCATCATTGAAGGTAATTATGTATTCTTGGAGTTAAGTTATTACACAGGGGATGCGGCAGGGCAGAACATGGTGACAGTGGCAACCCAAGCCGTTGTTGAATTCATTAAAGAATTATCTCCCGTTCCTTTTAAAAAAGCCTATGTAGAGTCAAATATGTCAGGCGATAAGAAAGCAACATATTTAGCCCATATTAATGGACGAGGGAAACGATTAGTTGCGGAAATTCTTATATCTCGGGATATTGTCCGTCAGTTATTGCATGTTTCACCAGAAGATATTGTGGAATATTATCAGCTCACCCAAGTTGCCGCCCAACGCGCAGGTGCAATGGGTACGCAAGCGCATTATGCCAATGGGTTAGCGGCAATGTTTATTGCCTGTGGTCAAGATGTGGCGTGTGTTGCTGAATCGGCCAATGGGAATACAAGAGCTTCAATCGCTGAGGATGGGCAGCTCTACGTGAGTGTATCATTGCCAAACATGGTTGTCGGGACTGTGGGCGGCGGCACGTATCTGCCTACTCAGCGGGAGTGTTTAGAAATCATGGGGTGTTTCGGTGATAATTCTGCGCGAAAATTTGCTGAAATTTGTGCGTGTGTATGTTTAGCCGGAGAGATTTCTATTGCAGCCGCGATAGCAGGGGGGCATTTTGCCTCAGCTCATCGTAAGCATGGTCGAGCAAAATTAAAACAAATACAACCTATTAAGCCGAACATTGAACGGAAGATCCAACATCACGATGAGCTTGCGCATAACCTATTCTTGCTCTAATAACACGAGAGAACGAGAGGAAATAAAACAATTTGGATCGACGAGCTTAAGCTATGCGAGCTTGCAGGGAGGGTTGTATTATTTTCGTCATCCTGATTTTGATGGATTCATCGCTTTTAAGATGGAGTCCTCATTTGCTGTCGTGCTGGGATCTCCTCATGTTCCAGTGAAACAATGGGATCTGGCCTACGCGTTATTTAGAAAGGCGTATCCTCGGCATATTTTTTGTCAAATCCCTTATGCTGTCGCTCAATGGCTTGCTCCTAAGGGTTTGAGTATTCATCATTTGGGAATGACGCATATTCTTGATTGTGAAAATTTTCAAATTTCATGGAAGATTCGAAAAGATATTAAACGTTGGCTATCAGCTTTAGAACGAGATGGCTATAGTGTCGTGCCAACGACAAGCACAGATCCAATTTTACAAAGGCTGAATAATCAGTGGCAACAATCTCATTCTATTAGGAGGGAGTATTCTTTTTTATCAAGGCCTTTTACTTCTGATGATGATCAAGATGTGCAGGCGTTTTTACTAAAGAATGAAGAAGGGTTTTATGGATTTGTGACCTTTGATCCACTTTATTTAGATGGAAAGATTTTATCCTATGAGTTGCAGCATCAACGTGTGGTTAAAGATGCGCCAAAGGGAGCGGCAGATTTTCTAATTGCCAAAGCAATTGTTTTATTAAGAGATAATGATGTGAAAGAAGTATCTCTTGGTTTAAGCCCATTGTATAATAGAAGGAAGTATGCGTTTAAAAGCAGTCGCTTTATTGAATTTATTATAAACCTGTTGAGTTCAACGGATCTTTTTTATCCCTACCGTGGATTGGGACAACATAAAGATCAGTGGAAGGCTCAACAACATCCTGTATTTCTAGCAATTACTCATCCCTTTGATGTGCGTTGTGTTTGGTCTATTTTAAGAGTTAATAACTTAATTTGAGGTTGTGATGAGAAATCTATCAGTGAGTGAATTCTTTCAACGTTTGAATTCTTCGACCATAAATTTAGTTGATGAATTTTATGATCCTGCGTGTCTTTTTGAAGATCCGGTGTCTCATTTTACAAATCGGCATCAAATCAAAGAGTATTATTTAAAGTTGTACAATCAAGTGCAGTCGATAAATTTTGATTTTCACCAAGAAGTTCGTCAAGGCGATCAATACATGGGTTCCTGGACGATGATCTTGCAAGCTAAGAATTTTAATAGTGGAAAGCCTACCCGTGTTGAAGGGGTATCGCATATTACTTTTGGCGGTCAAGAAGGAAAAGCAGTTTATCATCGAGATTACTTTGATATGGGCGAATTTGTCTACGAATGGGTTCCGATTATTGGGCCGCAAGTGCGTTTTGTTAAATCAATTTTCATCAATAATCATAAGCCTGGTCGATAATGGATTATTTTGTTTTTATAGTTCCAACAATTGCCGTGATGTTACTCATGGGAGCATTATGGGTTATTGAATTAAAGTATGATAATGCATCATTCATTGATGTTGGCTGGGTAATGGGTATTGGCTTGACTACGGTATTCTTAGCGGTAGTCAGTGATGGGTGGTTGATGCGTAAATTAATACTAATGATGATGGTCCTGTGCTGGGCGATACGTTTAGGACTTCATTTAATTAAGCGTATCAGCGCTGATCCTCACGAAGATAAGAGGTACGCCTCTCTGCGTCGGGAATGGGGCAAAGATGCACATCGCAATTATTTTTTTCTTTTTCAATTTCAAGCATTGCTGGCTATAGCACTAGCAGCAGGGTTATGGCCTGCATTGAATGATGATAATGCCACATGGGTGATAGCCCAAACATTAGGAATCGTGGTATGGATTATTGGGTTTGCAGGTGAATCAATTGCGGATTATCAATTAAAAATATTTAAAGCTAATCCTAATAATAAAGGAAAGACCTGTGCCATCGGCCTCTGGAATTATTCACGTCATCCCAATTATTTTTTTGAGTGGGTGATGTGGATCGGATATGCCATTTACGTCTACCCTTCAGGATGGACCGGAATTATGTCAGCGGGATTAATGTTAATATTTTTAGTAAAACTAACAGGTATTCCCTTTAGCGAACAAATGGCTCTTCAAACCAGAGGAGAAGATTACCGTCGCTATCAGTCTCAAACAAGCATATTTATACCTTGGTTTAAAACAACATCATCAACAAAATAATGCGTAGGGGAGGACCTCGTATCCTCCCGGGAGTCACACAAGATATGAAATTTCTAGTCCCCCTAACAAAACCCCTTATCGAAAAAGGCCTCTTACCCGACAGCCTAATCCGTTTTGGTATCAAACAATTACTCCGCCAAAAACTGGTCGATGAGGCTAAAGATGGCATTGAATCCGGCTACACCCGCACCATGGCTTTAGTAAACCAAATGAAGCAATCCCCCATAGCCGTGCACACCAAAGACGCCAATGAACAACACTATGAATTACCCACAGAGTTCTTCAAGTATTGTTTAGGTAAGAATTTAAAATACAGTAGCTGTTATTTTAAAACAATGGATACGTCATTAGATGATGCCGAAGATGACATGTTGCAATTAACGTGTCAGCGGGCAGAGATTAAAGACGGTCAGAACATCTTAGAATTAGGCTGTGGCTGGGGATCATTGTCTTTATGGATAGCGACTCATTATCCAACAGCCCACATTACAGGTGTATCAAATTCACGTGTACAAAAAGAATTCATCGACGCCAAAGCCAAAGAACGGGGCCTAACAAATCTAACAATTATCACACGTGATATGAATGATTTTACAATTGATACTAAGTTTGATCGTATTGTTTCTGTTGAAATGTTTGAGCATATGCGCAATTGGCAAAAGTTATTGGATAAAGCAGCAGGTTTTTTAAAAGCTGAAGGTAAATTATTCATTCATATTTTTACCCATCAGCGCTTTGCCTACCTTTATGATCACGTCGATAAATCAGATTTTATTGGGCGATATTTCTTTACAGGAGGTATTATGCCCTCAGATCATTTAATGCTCTATTTTCAAGATCGATTATCTATTGAAAACCATTGGCGTGTGGCCGGCACTCATTATGGACGCACATCAGAATTATGGCTTCAAAATATGGATGCACATCAACAAGAGATTATGCTCATCCTCGCTAAAACTTATGGCGATGATCAGGCTGTTAAATGGTGGAATTATTGGCGTATTTTCTACATGTCTTGCGCAGAGTTATGGAATTATGCTGATGGCAAAGAATGGATTGTCAGTCATTATTTACTAAGAAAGAGGTAAATATGCAAAGAATCGCGATTGTAGGTACAGGTATTTCCGGTATGGCCGCTGCGTATGCGCTAAGAGGGCGCTATGCAATTACATTTTATGAAAAAGAGAGTTTTCCAGGCGGACACACAAATACTTTGACGGTGAACGAAGATGGAAAAGACATTTTTATTGATACCGCATTCATGGTTTACAACGAACCAACATACCCATTATTAACACGGTTATTTAAAGAACTTCATGTAGAAACAAAGACGACAGATATGTCATTTAGCGTGTCACATCAAGCGAGTGGTATAGAATTTTCTGGCACTGGTTTTGATGGGTTATTCTCTCAACGTAAAAATATTTTCAATGCCAGTTTTTGGAAGCTATTATTGGATATTCAACGCTTTAGCCGTGAATCAGGTGAAGTATTAGATAATCCCCGTTACGAATCCTATTCGTTAGCTCAATACGTTAATGAGAAAAAATATGGACCGGATTTATTAAATAAATTCTTAATTCCCATGAGTTCTGCGGTTTGGTCAACTCCTGCGGCGGGAATGCTGGTTTTTCCGGTAGCGACTTTAGTACGTTTCTTTACAAATCATTGTTTTTTGGGTCTAAAAGATCATTTGCAATGGCGTACCTGTGTGGGTGGAAGCCGTCAATACCGCGATAAGTTGTTAGCAGTTGTAAAGCCAACACTTTTAACTGGCCGTGCCGTGAAAGCAGTGAAACGTCAACGTGATGGGGTGATGATTACAGATGTGAGTGGGGTAACGGAAAGTTATGATAAGGTTATTCTTGCCTGCCATAGCGACGAAGCCTTAGCCATGTTAACGGATCCAACCGACTTAGAACGAGAACTCCTTTCTCATTTTGCGTATCACCGTAATCGCGGCTGTTTACATACGGATGAACGTGTGATGCCGTCAACGCGCAAGGCCTGGTCATCGTGGAATTACCGTACTCAAGTTGATGGGCATGCGACGACGGTTTACTGGATGAATAAGCTTCAAGGGGTATCAGATAAGAAGAATTATTTTATGTCAATCAATGACCCGGGAATCATTGATCCTTCTAAGATTATCTATAAGACGCTGTTTAGTCATCCCGTTTATAATGTGGCCTCTCAATCAAAGCAACAACATTTGCCTAAATTGAACATGAATGGCCAGGTGTATTTTGCAGGGGCTTATTTTCGTTATGGGTTTCATGAAGATGGGTTAATGGCAGGGATTGCCGCCGCGGAAGCATTAGCCGGAGAGAAGTTGTGGCATTAAATTCATGCTTATATCGCATTAAGATATGGCATGACCGTCAAAGCCCTAAGCGGTATAGTTTTGCGCATGATGTGTTTATGTTTTATCTAGATTTAGATGAGATTGATGAGATCTCTCGTCGGATTAATTTATTTGGGCATTATCAAAATCGAATTTATGATTTTCAAGATACCGATCACATTACCGCAGGCAAGGCCTCTGTTAAAGCCAATGTATTAGCGTATTTATCCACCAAACACGTTGCTCATGACATTGAAAAGGTTTTCTTGCTGACTAATGTTAGGGTGTTTGGGTATGTTTTTAATCCGGTTTCTTTTTATTATTGTTTTGATCGAGATAAAAATCCCGTGTGCGTGGTTGTTGAAATAGGCAATACTTTTAAAGAATTAAAATACTTTTTTTTAGGGCCTCAGACAAAGAAATCGACTTCATTTAAAGGGCAAGAAGTTAAATATTATTATATTTCTCCATTTACGGACATGGATCATACGCTTGATTTTAAGATTGATATACCGTCGGATAAATTGAATATTACGATTGATGTTCTTAAAGAGAATCAGAAATATTTTTATTCACGCATGACGGGAGCGAGGTCCGAGTTAAATAGTGCTCAATTATGGCGCATGACATGGGCTTACCCATGGGTAACGTTAAAAGTCATCTTCTTAATTCATTGGCATGCTGGGATACTGCATTTTTTTAAACGACTTGCCTTTCATGCCAAAGAAGAAACCCCAGAGTTACAAAAGGATGTGTTTCGTCTATGATACCTGTATCGTTTTATGTGAATATTGTTGATGGAATCTTTAAACCATTACGTTTAGGTCAAATGACAATGACCCTACCTGATGGTACGGCCAAAGTCTATGGTCATGAGCCAGATGGAATTAAATGTCATATTATTGTCAAAGAATGGGCTTTTTTTCGTAGTTGTGTTCTTTATGGAGATGTTGGTTTTGGTGAAGCCTACGTGAATGGTCAATGGGATACCGATAATGTGGCGGATGTTATCCGTTGGATGATTCATAATGTTGAACATCATCCCACATTAATGGCGGATGATGTGAAACGCACGCCCGTGAATTGGTTTCGTTTATTTAATACAATAGCCCATAAATTACGTGATAATACGATTATGGGTAGTCAGCGTAATATTTCTGCCCATTATGACCTAGGAAATAGTTTCTTTAATTTATTTCTAGACTCAACTATGGCGTATTCATCCGCTTATTTTACTACTGATAAGCAAACCTTACTCGAAGCTCAATTGGCAAAGTTTGAAATATGGTGTCAGAAATTACGCTTGAATCCTCGTGATCATGTGCTTGAAATTGGATGTGGGTGGGGAGGTTTTGCTTTATACGCCGCCAAGAAATATGGATGCCGTATTACCTCGATTACAATTTCCAAAGAACAATACACCTATGCCAAACAATTGTTTAAAGATCACGGTCTTGATGATAAAATAGATGTGCAATTTGTGGATTATCGCCACGTCGAGGGGAAATTTAGTAAGATCATTTCAATTGAAATGATCGAAGCAGTTGGTCATCGATTTTTACCTGTTTATTTTGACTGTATCACAAAGCTCTTAAAGAGTGATGGATTAGTTGGTATTCAAATGATTACATCTCCTGATCACCGGTATGACAGTTTTCGTCATAATGTGGATTGGATACAAAAGCATATTTTCCCAGGTAGTTTATTACCGTCGATGAAAATGGTCCATGAATGCCTTTATAAAGCGGGAAATTTGAATATTTTTGATGTGGAAGATATTTCCCCAAGCTATGTGCGGACGTTGAAAATATGGCGAGATGTTTTTAATGCCAAGGAAGATATGGTTAGGGCGCAAGGTTTTGATAAAAATTTTATGCGCAAATGGAATTATTATTTTGCCTACTGTGAAGCAGCCTTTGCCATGCGCAATATCGGTGTCGTCCAAGCCATCTTCACACGCCCCAACAATCACCTTTTAATTTAGAATACGTAGGGGAGGACCTCGTGTCCTCCCGCTTACCAAATCACAAGAGAGGCAATATGAATCACCGTAGATTAATCACAATAGGATCCGCTTTTCTATCAACCACAGCCGCCTGGGCCCAAGAAACCGCCGAAGTCACTGTCGTCAGAGAACGCTCCTCCATTGGCCGCATTGTCGACGTTATCACCGAGTTCGCCATTAAGTATAGTTTGCAAGCCATTGGTGGGTTGGTTATTTTATTTGGCGCCTGGATTGTTTCCCGACTCGTTGCAAATTTTATTCACAAAGCTCTATTAGAACGCAAAATCGACATCACAATTGTAAAATTCTTAGCACAAGCCGTGCGTATTATCGTTTTAGCCCTAGGCGTGCTCATGACGCTAAGTTCATTTGGTGTTCAAATAGCCCCATTGATCGCGGGTTTATCTGTCGCAGGGGTTGGTATTGGTTTAGCCATTCAAGGCCCATTATCCAATTATGCGTCGGGTGCGACATTGATTTTTACCAAACCATTTAAAGTGGGTGACATCATTGATGTCCATGGGTATCAAGGTGAAGTGAGGGACATTGCTTTGCCGCGTACAGAATTACTTGGCTTAGATGGAAGTCGCATCATTATTCCCAATAAACATATTATCGGAGAAGTGATTAAAAATTTCTCCGAGTTTCGTAAGCTTGAGATTAAAGTCGGTGTAAGTTATGATACCGACATTGACAAGGCCTTGAATATTTTAGAAAAAATCATTAAGGCAGAGAAAAATATACCTAACAAAGAAGTATACAAAGTGGGTATTGATGAATTTGCGGATTCATCGATTAATCTGCAAACGGTGGTGTGGGTCGCACAAGAGAATTACACCGACACAAAATTCGCCATTAATAAAGCCATCATCACCCAATTTAGAGTAGCAGGCATATCCATACCATTTCCACAAAGAGAAATTAAGATTATTAATCCGTAATGTGCGAGCCCGCCGAAGCTGAACGCGAAAGCCTTTCAGCGAAGGCGGGTCCTCCCGTTACTCAACCAAGGAGAATAAAATGAACGATGACAAAAAAGAAGGATGTTGTGGTGGGGGTTCTCCAGAATCTGCTAAAGGTAAATGTGGTTGTGGATGCGGTTGCTGTTGCGGTGCCAAGAAAATAATCATCAAATTATTAATTCTTGGTTTGGTTTTTGCCGCAGGCATGTGGTTTGCCAAAGCATGTCCATTAGGTCAAAGCATGTGCCCTATGTCGGGGACTCCCAAGTAATGCGGAGATTTTTTTAATGAATGTATTAATAGTCTATGCCCACCCTAATCCCAAGAGCTTCTGCCATGCGATTATGGAAACATCTAAAGAAGCTTTTGAGAAAAGGGGTGGGGTAGTACGCGTGCGCGATTTATATGCCCTTCAATTTAATCCTGTCTTGACCTCCAGTGATTTTATCAGCTTGAAGCAAGGGCTTGTTCCCGACGATATTGCTATCGAACAAGAACATGTGAAATGGGCTAAATTAATTGTCATGATTTATCCCATTTGGTGGACATCGATGCCGGCGATCTTAAAAGGTTATTTAGATCGTGTGTTTAGCAATGGCTTTGCCTTTATTGCTGGCCCTCAAGGCGCTAAAGGGCTTTTGCCAGATAAAAATGTGTATTTGATTAATACTTTAGGTAATTCGCATGAGTCATATGCCCAGTCGGGCATGTTTCAAAGTTTAAGTCAGACCTTAGAGGTGGGGGTATTTGAATTTTCCGCAATGCCTGTCATTGGGCATACCTATTTTTCTTCTGTCCCGTCGGTAACGCATGAAGCGCGTGTGGAAATGCTTCAGGATGTAAAGCGCATTGTCGAAAACATTAAGATTAGATAGAGCGTTTGGGCTCGATGTGCACAACCACATCGGCTAAGGGAATAGGGGATTTAATAAGTTTATCTTTGACCCGATGGCCAAGCCCATGGGATGCATCAACAGTCATTTGACCATTAACCTCGACGTGTAATTCAACAAAATACTGTGTCCCGCTTTTACGCACCTTGCATTTCTCAATCCCAAGAACACCCTCCACAGACATCGCAGCTAAACGAATCACACTTTCAATGGTCGGATCAGGTGCTGCATCCATGATTTCCGCAACAGCACTCTTTAATAAATTAACACCATTAAACGCAATAATGGTGCTCGCAATCAAGGCCGCCCAGCAATCTGCGCTTCGAAACAAAGGAATTTGAGTTAAGTTTAAGGCAATCCCGACGAGTGCGGCTAATGAAGTGATGGCATCCGAGCGATGATGCCAGGCATCGACATGTACGGATAAAGAATGCATATGACGACCCACGGCTGTTAAGCGACGAAATAATAATTCTTTGCTAAAAATCACAATGATGAGGACGATTAAAGTGAAAGGAGCTGGAGAACCTTTAGGATGAGCAATGGCCTGCACACTTTCAACCGCAATGACACACGCGGCAATGATCAGAGCTGCAGATACCACCATCGCGGCTAATCCTTCGGCTTTGCCATGGCCAAAAGGATGGTCGCGGTCAGGGGGTAAGGAGCCAATTTTAATACCACTGTAGATAATCAGTGAAGAAAAGACATCCAATGTCGATTCAATCCCATCTGCGATCAAGGCATAGGTATTCCCTAAAATACCCGCGGTGATTTTGACAGCGGCTAAGACGACATTGACGAGTAAACCGACTAAGACGGTTTGGATAGATTTATTTGTCATATTTGAATAATACCATGATATAATTCAAAAATAGTGTTTAAATCAAAAAAAACTAACCTCGTTACAGAAAGAATTATCATGTCCCAGCAAGTTATCAGTTTTCATTACAAATTAACCGATAAAACCGGTGAAGTCATTGATCAAAGCCAAGAAGGTCATCCATTAATTTTCATGTCAGGTGTTGGTCAAATTATTCCTGGTCTTGAAAGTTTATTAATCACTCTTAATGCATCGGATAAGCGCACTATTACGATTCCTGCAGCGGAAGCCTATGGCGTCTATAATCAAGCATTGGTCTATCAAGTCCCCAAAGAAAAATTACCAACCCAAGAGATCAAAGTAGGGGATATGTTTGAAGTAGGTCAAGGCGAGCAATCTTTCCCCGTCGCTGTGATTGCGCTTGAAGGTAATAATGTGACTTTAGATGGCAATCATCCTTTAGCTGGTAAAGATTTAACGTTTGATGTTAATTTAGTGGAACGCCGTGAAGCAACGCCTCAAGAAGTGGCCCATGGTCATGTGCATGGAACGGGTGGATGCGCTCATTAATTTAAAGAATTAGAAATGCCCTCTGTCACACGTGGCAGAGGGCATTTTATTTCAAGGAGACTTTGAGATGAACGTCGCAATCATCGGAGCATCAGATAAGCCAGAACGTTATTCCTATATGGCGTTTAAGCAATTGACTGAAAAAGGGCACACTGTCTTCTTAGTCCATCAGCGCTTAAAAGAAATTGAGGGAGTAAAAGTATATCCCAGTATTTCTGATATTACCGATGCGATTGATACCGTGACATTGTATGTCTCTGCAGATATTTCTTCTTCACTGACAGACGCTATTTTAGCTAAGAAACCTCGTCGGATTATCTTCAATCCAGGTGCGGAGAATCCAGAATTCATGGCGACACTACAGGCTAAAGGTATTGTAGGAGTAGAAGCCTGTACATTAGTTATGCTACGGACTAAGCAATTCTAGAGAAGTTTTTTAGCGCGGATTAAGGCGGTAATAAAATCTGGCTGCACATTGTCTTCGCCCACCATTTCAATAATTCCAGCCTTACGCATGATGTCTAAAGGTTGATTTTTTACGCCTTCTAAGATAATCATCATTTTTTGCTTCAATGATTTCTGAATTAAATCTTCCAAGGCAAATAATCCCGTGGCATCCATGGTAGGCACATCGCTTAGACGTAAGATAAGGACTTTCGGTGGGTTCTTCAGTTGACGCAATGTTTCTTTAAATTTATCTGCAGCCCCAAAAAAGAATGGCCCATTGATTTCAAAGACTTCAATGCCAGGTGGTATCATCGTTGCATTGTAGTCTTTGTACCTTTCTTCCGTCGATGAAGCGCTCAAATAATTGACTTCTGTTACATCAACCATTCTTTTCATAAATAGAAATACCGCTAAAATCATCCCGACTTCAATCGCAACGGTAAGATCGACTAAGACCGTCAAACCAAATGTAAACAGAAGAACAATAATGTCATGTGTAGGTGCACGGAACAATTTGATAAAAGTTTGCCATTCACTCATGTTATAAGCAATGATGATGAGTATCCCTGCTAAACAGGACATGGGGATTAATGAAGCCCATTGCCCTAAGAATAGAAAGAGAAGTAACACAACGCCTGCATGAATGATGCCTGATACAGGTGTTTGCCCACCATTTTTAATATTCGTCGCAGTACGCGCAATAGCACCGGTGGCAGGTATCCCACCAAATAAGGGTGAAGCCAAATTCGCAATGCCCTGTGCTACTAATTCCATATTTGAGCGATGACGCCGGCCTGTCATCCCGTCGGCAACAACAGCTGACAAGAGGGATTCAATGCCAGCGAGCAAGGCAATAGTCAGCGCAGGCGATGATAAGCTGACGAGTGTATCAATTGTAATATGTGGAATATGAATGGGTGGAAACTCATGAGGCACATTGCCAAATCGCGATCCAATAGTATCAACGGGTAAGTGTAATAATTGAGTTAAGGCGGTTGTGACTAAGATTGCGATCAAAGGACCAGGTAATTTGTCCGTGACTTTACGCCAATAGACAATGATAAGTATGGTTAACAGTCCTAAGGCGAGTGCGATGGGATTTAACAAGGATAAGTGACTTAAATAAAATCCCCATTTAGGTAAAAATGCATCGGGAATAGAAGCGGCTTGAAGCCCTAAAAAATCTCTGACCTGCGAGGAGAAAATAATGACGGCGATACCGCCTGTGAATCCGACGGTGACGGGATAAGGAATAAATTTAATCGCATCACCCAGTCGCGCTAAACCCATGATGATCAATAAAACACCGGCCATCAGTGTTGCAATCGCTAAACCTTCGTAGCCATGTTTTTGCACGATGCCATAGACGATGACAATGAAGGCACCCGTAGGTCCACCAATTTGAAAACGACTTCCGGAGAATGCTGAAATGAGAAAACCCGCAATAATGGCTGTAATTAAACCTTGTTCAGGTTTAACACCCGAGGCAATGGCGATGGCAATGGATAAGGGGAGTGCCACAATACCAACAATAACTCCTGCACTGAGGTCTTTGGTAAAGGTTTTTAAACTATACCCTTCTTTCAGCGCAGAAACTAATTTAGGCTCAAATGTTTTCTCCATAGGATTAATTGTAAAAGAAAATATACCTTCCTACAAAAGAAATCTTCTAAAACCTTCTATATTTCAATAGGTTAGGTCTTTATTACAATATGTGTGGGCTACTTGACAAGCCCTTATTCATCAGACATTCTTTAAGTAGTAGTCTAAAGTGGACTATGAGTACGGAGATACCCCATGATTGCCTCATTACGTAAGCCGATTGCTTTAAGTTTGATTACTGTGTTGACAGGGTCATTCTGTCATTTGCCATTGGCCAATGCCCAATCACTTCCTTGGATACCAACACCTGGAGTACGCATTTCCTTAAGCGTTCCTTATATACCTGCCCATTTAAATGGATTAACCATTCATCCGGATGACCCTTTTCGTTTTGATTTCCTGATTCATCAAGGCGATGAAGTGTTAAATAATGATCAAAAGGAAGAAGAATATCAAAAATTAGTTAAGTATTTCTTAGCGTCATTAACGGTTGCCGATACGAATCAATGGGTTAACTTATCTCCTTATGAAAAGAACCGCATTATCGAAGAAGATTTTGGGAAAACTCAAATGGGCAGAGACTTATTAGCCCAAGATTATGTCTTAAAACAGATGACAGCGTCCTTAATGTATCCGGAAGACAAATTAGGCAAAGATTTCTGGGACAAAGTCTATGCGCGTGCCCAGAAAGAACTAGGGACAACCGAAATTCCCATGAATACCTTTAATAAAGTTTGGATTGTCGCCGACAAAGCCACTCTTTATGAAAAAGAGAATACAGTGTATGTGATCGAGAATAGTTTGAAAGTCATGATGGAAGAAGATTATTTATCATTAGAGAAAAACAGCGCGAAACAGTCCCTTCATACAGAATTAGTAGCCCAGGAAAAATTGAATAAGGGAAGCAGTATTTCATCCCGTGTTGTTAAAGAAATTATCATCCCAGAATTGCAACGGGAAGTGAATGAAGGGAAAAACTTTGCCGCCTTACGTCAAATTTATAGCGGGATGATTTTGTCCACATGGTATAAGCGGGCTTTAAAAGAAAGTTTATTAGCTAAAATTTATGCCGATAAGAGCAAAGTTGAAGGTGTGAATAATGATGACCCTCAAGTTAATGAAAAAATCTACCAGCAATATTTAGCAGCCTATAAAAAAGGTGTGTTTAATTATATCAAAGAAGATGTCGATAAAATAACCAAGCAACCCATGCCTCGTAAATATTTTTCTGGGGGAGCTATTAATGATTTCGCGATGAGAACGACGGTGCTAAACACACGGGAGCAATTGAGTGAGTACCTAAGGGCAAATAGAAATCGAGGGGTAGAGGGATTTAATCAGACGGATAAAGTAGACGTTCAATTAGATAGGGCTGAAGCCATTAAGGATAGAAGAATATTATTAGCTGATGGCGCGATGACCGCGGCAAAAGTGGTGATCGATGACACGATTAGAAATCCTCATTATAAAGAGCCTGAGTTTAAAAGATTGAATGAAAAATATGGCGCGGTTGTATTATTCCTAGCACCGAAGATTATGCATGAATTGACTCTATCAGCGGAGGATTTCAAAGGCACCGACTATGTCTTAGAGAATCCAACGGAATTCTTGGAATATTTGCAGATGGTAGTCACTTTTTCTTTTGCACCTAAAAATCTCCTGAAGGTGATGGTTATCGGTGAAAATATGACTTCACCAAATTGGCGCATTGATATTGTTCTCGATGAGGCGATGACAATTGCAGTGGATGATTCGCCAACGACAAATGATGTGGCTAGGCGTAATTCTGCGAGATTTTCCGATCTTTATAATAAATTTGCGGGTTTAGTCAGGTATATCGGTGCTGAAAAACTGCGGGAGTTTAGTATTAGCTTCAATGGTATTCGTAAAATAAATCCAAGATGGAATAAAGATCCAAGAGAATTACAGGAATATTTGACCATGGTGCTACGTCCGTCGGGTCCCGATGCAGATAAATATAAAATTGTTATTACGGGCAATCAAATGCAGGATAATAGAAAATGGTCTATTTCAGTCAGATTATTGGAGGATCCAGAGAAGCACATTTTCTTTGGTCGACTAATAGAGCTCCCACAACAACAACGGCCTGATTATTTTCGGGGACAACAAAGCCCTACTTCTCAAAATATTATTATTTCAAGAGAGATGGGTTCTGTTGATGAGAGAGGGATTGTCAGTTTTGATCTTGATGAAATAGAAAGTTATTTATTATCACCTAATCCTTATAGGCGTTTTACAGCAGGAACAGATAGTCAACTTAGAATATGGCAAGGTGTTTTGGATATGTTGAATCGAGAAGGGCTTACTATTGATCAATTAAAGTATGTTGCAGATGATCTGTTATCAGGGATTTTTGACGCAGTTCCTCGACGATCCACATTGAATCCACAGGAGGCAATACGTGTTAAAGGGATGTTAAGTGCTTTTTATCAAACACGTCTTCTTGGTAGAGAAGGGATGAGAAGTCATATAGGATTATTGGCGGTGCTTTACTCATTCATTTATCGCTATGAAAATGCCGTAATACCGCAACAACTAAACGCCAGTCCTGCCATGACAACCGAGCTTCAACAACGTAGTAATGAAACCGTAAGCGATCCTGTTGGAGCGTCTGAGGCTGTCGATCCAGTCGGGGGTATTGACTTAAATTCAGCTAATTTAAATTTGATGATTAAGCGTGATGGCAAGGGAGTTCCTTTGCCAATGAGTCAGCAGGATATAGCATTGTTTGAGAAAATTGACGGATTAAGTCCTGTGATTATTGCGATTAACCCAGCACTAGATTTACCTATATTAAATGATTTGAAATAAAGAGTTGCTCCCTAAGCCCGTTTTATGGGAAGAATTGTAAAAGAAAATTTGGGCGCCCACCAAAGAAATTAATCAAAACCCTATATAAATCAATAAGTTACAGCTTTATGACAACTTTTCTGGCGTGCTTGACAAAGGTCACTTTATCAGACATCCTTTAAATAGCGCATTTTGGATTGCTAAATTGTGTATTTAATTTGGATTGATTGGAGAAACCCCATGTTTACCAACATTCGCTCAAGTATCATCGTTTCCATTATTACGACTTTTGTCGCTTCAACATTACACTTACCTTCTGCTCAAGCTCAATCGTTGCCATGGATGCCTGTGGCAGGGACACGCGTGTCCTTAAGTGTTCCTTATATACCCACTCAGTTAAAAGGCATGGTCATTCACCAAGATGATGCCTTGCGTTTTGATTTCTTGGTCTATCAAGGTGATGAAAAATTTAGTTCTCCCCAAGAACAAGATGAATATCAAAAGCTTATTAAGTACTTCATGGCGGCCTTAACTGTCCCTGATGATAATCAATGGGTCAATTTATCTCCTTATGAAAAGAACCGCATTATCGAGAAAGATTTTGCCCAAACGGAAATGGGCCGTAATTTGCTCGCCCAAGATTATCTGTTAAAACAAATCACCGCTTCCTTAATGTATCCCGAAGAAAAGCTCGGTCAGAAATTCTGGGACCGCGTCTTTAGCCGCGCTCAAAAAGAATTAGGTACAACCAATGTACCCATGAATACCTTTAATAAAGTCTGGATTCTCCCCGACAAAGCCACGGTGTATGAAAAAAATAATACCGTCTATGTCTTGGAAAATCATTTGAAGGTTATGATGGAAGAAGATTATTTGTCTTTAGAAAAGAACAGTGCGAAACGTTCTTTGTCGACGGAATTGACTGCAAACGATCAATTAAGCCAAACCAATAAATTAACATCACGTGTCGTTAAAGAAATCATCATCCCTGAGCTTGAACGTGAGGTAAATGAAGGGAAGAACTTTGCGCCCTTACGTCAAATTTATAGCGGTGTGATTTTAGCAGCTTGGTATAAACAAGCCTTGAAAGAAAGTCTTTTAGGCAAAATTTATACTAATAAAGCCAAAGTCAAAGGTGTAAATATCGACGATGTGAAGGACAATGACAAAATTTATCAACAGTATTTAAAGGCATATAAAAAAGGTGTATTCAATTATATTAAAGAAGATGTGGACCAATTAACCAAGCAACCTTTGCCACGTAAGTATTTTTCTGGCGGGGCGCTTGCGGGCCAAGCCTATCGAGGATTATTAAATCGTAAAGGTAGCCAAGCCATGGCGAGACAAGATTTTGCTCAGACGAGTCCACGTATCGTCGCTGTGGAAGCAAATATGGATTTACAAAGTCAAGCCATGACGGTTAAACAGGCTTTAAGAAATATGATGTTACCTGCTTTATTGTTAAGTTTAAGTCTTGCGCCAGCAGCGCAGGGAGCAGACAACACAGCTGATGCGAGAGAAGCTGTCTATACATTTAATAAAGCCGTCAATGAATTTAATGCAGGGCATACGGCCGAGGCAATTAAATTTTATCAAGAAGTTACCACTAAATATCCTTCATTGCCTATTGCGACGAATGCCACACAAGTTTTATCAGCACTTGTTCCGTATACACAATTTCAACAAGGCATGGCCCTTATTAAAAAAGATAGGGATGCGCTCGCTACGTCTAATTTAGCGGTAAGTAATCTTGTCAGCGGACTTAAGTCCATGCAAACCAATGCGGCGAATTTATCGACGTGGATGTCAACGAATGTTGTTGATTTGACCCCTTTAAATATTACCGATGCTCAAACCGGAAAACCTTTAACCTGGGGAGATCTTCGCGCCCAAGTCAATCAAGTGCAAACAAATGCGAGTGCTAATTTAAGACAAATTGATGATGTCACAGCAAGAAATACAGCCACGAGCGCTCAAAACGTCAAGCGTAATGCGGCCATTGATCTTTATAATGGCATCATCCAAAAATACAATGATGCCAAGCAAAGTGCCGACTATAAAGCTGTGGGGGAAGCGGTACAAGCCTTCTTGGATTCCGCTGAATTGAAAAGTTTACCGGCAGATGATCAAAATCAATTTAGAAAGAATGCAGAGGTTATTAAGGCGAATGCTGAATTATTAGCTAATCGTCCTTCAGATAAGGCCATGACTATATGGACGTCAGATAGTTTCTTGAAATTTTTGAGAAGTTCGATTCCACAAGCAGTGAGAATTTCGAGGACACAGCAAGGTGTTGCATTTATTCCTGAAGAACAAGCACATCAAATTCTTACAGCAGTGCGTGGCAATTCTTCGCTTGAATTGCTTTTTAATACATCCGCAAAAGCAAATGCATTTGCTGATCAATTAGATGGTATAGCGCGTTCGACGGTTGATGCGCTTGAAGCAGATCTTTATCGAAAGTTAGCCGCTGAAGTAAGAGCATTGCCACAAGTGCGGGAGATTCAACAAGATATTAGAGCCATTCCTCCTAAACTCAGTGAAGTGGTAATCAGAGAAATGGTTGACGGTTTAAAGGAAATTGGAATGGAACTTGCCGCAGCGAGTATGGTTCCTGAAGGAGAAATAAATGCAAATAATCTTGGACAAAGAATAGCTGAAGGTCAGAGAATTCTTCAAGAAGATCCTGATATTGTTCTTGGAAGCTCTACGATTTCTATATATCAACGATTAAAAAATCGTTTAAGGGGGAACATTACTCCGCTTGTTGGCTCTGCAGTGCTCTTGTTTTTTGGATGGTTTAATCATAATGAATATCGAAAAAGCATGGAAGCAGTTCTTGCTTCTCAAACTCAATCAAGCGCTTTAGCAGACAGTTTATTTAGTCCAACAATGGCAGAGATATTATTTGCTCAATCGGATCGTTTTACCCCATCCGAAAAATATTTTATTACTGATGCTGGAAATAGAGTTAGGGAGAGATGGGATAATTTCTTTGCTGCATCCAGAGCTTTGGAGATGGTTCAACAAAAGTTTGATGCCGCTAGTGAAGAAGTAAATCGTAAGCAGAATAAAGATGAAAAGCAAATTGCGTATGATCTTGAAGTGAAGGCGAGGGTAAGCGGTGAATTACGTGCTGCTCAGGCAAGTTTCAATCAGAGTATTCTTGGTGTACGTGAGATTTTCAGTCCTGTTATAAAGTTGATGAAAGATAAAATTAAACTTATTGAGGATGAGCGTAATCAAGCTTTTGAAAAGGGAGATGTAAAGGCTGTTCAAGACTTAGAAAATATATTGTATAAAGCACGGCAAGCGCTCATTGAGTTAGAAGAAATGTTAGCCCCCTTGCCTCAAGAAATCAATGGGGTTGGTTTAGATCAAGTTCCTCAAGCATTATTGGATACGGGAAAAACGGCAGCGAAGTTGTATCAAGGTGTCGTCGAGCAATCAATGCCTTTAGCACTACGTTCTGAAGCTGCAACAGGTGAAGATCAATCATTTAAGGCGATCCCAATGAAAGAAACTAATACTGAGGATGTGCCAGAAAATCTCGGGGGTATCGATTTAAATGCGGCTAATTTAAACTTAATCATCAAGCGTGATGGCAAAGGTGTGCCATTGCCATTTAGCCAACAAGATCCTGCGATGCTCGGGCAAATTGAAGGGCTGGTGCCTATCATTATTGATGTCAAACCCATCATGGGTTTGCCGATTTTATCGGAATTAAGATCAAATCAAGCTGGGTTTAATACCTAAATTTGATATGTTCTTTCTTAAAAAGACTGTTGGATCACCAACAGTCTTTTTAATTGTGCAGTCTTATGGTCATGCTATGCTATGGGGAATTAAACCCATTATAAGAACAGGTAAAATATGCGTGCTGCAGTTATTGATATAGGTTCATCGTCCATTAAACTCTTGGTAGGCGAATCCAAGGGTGATGAGGTTATGATTATTGAATCCTTAAAGAATCAAATCTCTTTAGGGCAACATGCTTTTCTTAAAGGCCGCATCCCCCAAGGCATTATCAATCAAACCGTCGCTGTCTTACAAAAATACAAAGAAGTCATTGAGTCATATGATGTGACCGAAATCATGGTCATTGCCACAACTGCCGTGCGTGAAGCCCGTAACCGTGATATTTTCCTCGATACTGTTTTACGTAAAACCAAATTGAAAATCGATGTCCTCAATGCCGGGGATGTTGTTTATTACATTGATTATTTTCTTTCCCATAAATTGAAGAAAACATACCCAGTGCGCGAGAAGGATTTATTAATTGCCGAATTAGGGGCAGGTAGTTTGGATATGTCCGTCATGCAAAAGGGATTGACCCAAATAAATATTGGTTTTCCCATTGGGACATTGCGCTTGGCCCAATTCATGGCGAATTTAGATGGCTCCATGCAAGAGATTCATGAGGCCACCGAAGAGTATATTGAAAATGAAATTCTTTTTCTTAAAAAGAATAATCCTGGCATCACCATCGACGATATTATCCTCATCGATGAAAACTATTCAGTGTATATTCAACATGTGCTTCCTAATAAGAGACGGGATTCCGATTTCTTTAAGTTTAAAGCCTCCGAAGCAAAAGAATTGTTGGATCGTTTGCATCAATTAAGTTCTCAAGAAATCATGACGCAATACAATGTGCCTGCTGATATTGCGCAGACCATTGTTGGGTTTGCGATTATTTTGAATACCTTATTTAAGTTAAATAAAAATGAATACGTGTACATTTTGGAAGCGTCCTTATCTCAGGCTATTTTAGCAAATTTATTGTTCAAGTTTGATACGACTGAGACGGAAAATCGTTTAAGTCAATTGGTATCCGTCGCTGAATTCATTTGCCGTAAATACGACATGGATTTAACTCACCTTAAACATGTGGCCTGTTTATCGGAGAATTTATTTGATGGGTTTAAAGAAAGCCTTGGTTTGGATGAAAAAGAGCGTTTGTATTTATTAATGGCAGCGTATTTGCATGATATTGGCATGTCGGTCAATAATCGCGCGCATCATAAACATAGCGAGTACATTATTAGTTCATTGAATTTATTTCGATTAACCGAAGATGAGATTAATATTATTGCCTGTGTAGCCCGCTACCATCGTCGCTCTGCGCCATTCAAATCGCATTTACTGTACAATACGCTTTCCAGTGAAAAGCAAATCTTGGTTCAAAAGCTCAGTGCTTTATTGCGTGTTGCCAATGCCTTAGACCGATCGCATAAGCAAAAAACAAAATCTCTCGATGTGAAGTTTAACGCCAGTGGGGATGCCATTATTACAGTTTATACGTCGGAAAACTTCTTATTAGAGAAAGAAAATTTTATTGAGAAGAAAGAGTTTTTTGAAGAGATTACAGGGAATAAACTATCATTAAGTATTAAGAATACACAGTAAACTTATGGAACTCAAAGAACGTTTTATACATCGTGATTTAAGTTGGCTCGAATTTAATCGCCGGGTCTTAAATGAGGCTGAAGACACACGCAATCCTTTATTGGAACGTTTGCGCTTCTTGGCTATTTTCTCAAGTAATCTAGATGAATTTTATATGGTGCGGGTAGCAGGGATTAAACGTCTCATGACATCGGGTTATAATAAAAAAGACCAGTTTGGTTATTATCCGTCAGAATTATTGAGCCAGATTAAAAGCAAAGCCGATAGCCTCTTGGCTAAATTATATACCATTTATGATGAGTCAATTAAACCAGAATTAGAATCTCAAAAGATTTT
>JACCDG010421328.1_pt1 | contig 35397 bp, 27 predicted proteins | sample 7442471 | NCBI WGS metagenome assembly JACCDG01 (sample SAMN15323444, study PRJNA562643) | freshwater metagenome | isolation source: river surface water | place: USA:Blue River Watershed | collected 2017-08-17 | reverse complement strand
GGCCGTATCTTATCGTGAATTTTCATTCCCAAATCTGGCGGTACTATTCCTCTCTTGCGCTCACAAATGCGTAAAAAACGAGAAAATACGATCCTTCGTATCACCTTGGGGCCTTTAGCTCAGTCGGTAGAGCAACGGACTTTTAATCCGTGGGTCGTCGGTTCGATCCCGACAGGGCCCACGGACTGGAAATCAATTACGCTTCGGGCAGCAGAGAGCCTAAAGCAAGCAAAGTTCGATAACTGTGAATATAGTTGTTCCACAAAAATCAAAGCATTACCCCCGCTGTCCGGGTCGCAGAGCCGAAACCAGTGAATAAGGTGCCGGCGCAACTCCCACAACAGCAAAGTGAGAGAAATCAATCTCAAAACTCACTGCTCCAAAATTGTGACACTAAAACCAATTTCAGTTATTTCACCAAGTACCAATCAAGTGAGTATTTCTTGAGCTAAAGAACTTTCCGACGCTCCTAATCTTGCGAAAATGTTTAAATGTGAGTGGAAACTGGGAATTCGCAACCCATGTCCGAATTCAGTTCAGAGAAGTCGAACGACAGATGAAGCGTTGAGAATGCTTCTCTTGCTCAATAAGATAATCGTTTTGCTCAAAGACGTCTTTATTCACGATAAATCTCGAGAAACACTCTCACTAGACTGATTCCTTAATTTAGTGAGATTCAAGCAGATGGCTAATCTATGGATGGGGGATTGATTCTCCGAGAGTGTTTCAATTCAAATTACGCGCACTCCTCCCAAAACGCTTTTCGAAATTACCAGTAAGTAGATGGTTATCTGGTGATTTTGTTGCATAATTAAGCATGCCCACAACAGGACTATTACCAGCCTCCGGGAAAGCAAGTCGGTTCTTAGGACTACCAAAATTCGCTATACCTATTTCAGATAATGAAACCCTCTTGTCGTGGCATGTTAGTAAACTTCTTGAAGTATGTGATCGAGTAATAGTATCAACTCGTCGCGATTGGTTGCCTCTGATGAATTTAATTGATATGCGGGTCGAACTGGTAGTCAGAGAGCCTTCGACGCTATCAGAGACATTACGTGACTTATTTACATTAGTTGATGGTGATGTAGTTTTTGGAATGCCCGATACCGCGATAGTTGGTAATTCATTGAACCCATATGTAAATTTGGTAAATTCTGGTGGTGATGTGACTTTAGGACTTTTTGAATGTACTGATGCGCTACGAGGAAAAGTGGGTCAAGTCAAAGTTGAAGACAGAATTGTCGTTGATGTGCAAGACAAATCATCCGAATGCAACTATCCTCTGATGTGGGGCAACATTCTTTTTCGAGGAAAGTTCTGCGATTTAGATTTAGGAATAAATACCCCAAGCACGGAAATATCTAAGTGGATTTCAGATGGTATTCGAGTTGAGTCTGTGGTTAATGATGGTCAATACGTCGATGTAGGATCCTTTGAAGGATTAAAACACTTGATGAGCCTGATTTAGTTATGCGGAATAAGGAGTGAATCTAGCATTGAAACTAACTTTTAAATCAATTTTAATAAGTTTCTACACTTTTTGTGTAGCAACTTCTTATAAGTATGCTTTCTGGGCTGGCATCAAACTTGTAAGATTTTCAAGAGGTGGTTCAGTAAAGCAACTAGCAACAATACCTGCACAATCAAAACGAGATAGCGCTATAGCCTCAAATCAGGACTTTAAAATTGTAATCACAACTTTCTCGAAAAGATTTTTTTCAGATTGTCTTCCATTAGTCAAGGAGTTGCGTGAGTCAGGAGTTAGTCAGGAGATCATAGTCGGTATTAACGGAGACTTTAATTCAAGTTTCGACGCGGAACTTCGAAGGAAATTCCTTTTTGAACTCGCGAAATATAGAGGAGTCAGCCCGGTTTGCTTTTCAACTTTTAGAGGGTTATCTGTTGTGTGGAATAGGTCAATAATTAGCGGCGACTCGGAAGTTACCGTAGTTCTAAATGATGACCTAATCGTTAACCGCGAAAGCGTGCTCTCAACCTTGGAAATTTTGGCGAAAGGTGCTCTCGATTCGGGTATCTGTCTTCTAAATTTAAGTTGGAGTCACTTTGCAATTTCTAGATCAGTCTTCAATGATATTGGCTACTTTGACGAGCGGTTGCTAGGTATAGGCGAAGAAGATCCAGACATGACTTTTAGATTTGAATCGCATTACGGCTTCACCCCCCCATCTATTTCGGCGGACGGATTCGTTCACGATTCTTCCAACGAGTTTGACTCACAAGTTCAACCTGGGAAAGGCAAATACTCTCTCTTCAACTGGGTTTTTATCGAAAAGAAGTATGCATTTGGAATGGGCCGACATTCGAGAATGTTTGACCTCCCAGGTGAAATTGTGCTCGGAGACCTACCGCTTTACCCAGCCGAGATTTGGCGTTTGAGACTGCAAATGGGCCTATTACTCGAGAGTCAGGAAGAAATTGAGAAACTCATTGATGAAAGTTTTTAGGAGAGGTTATCGAATGGCACTAAAAAAAGCAGAGGATTAATCACGATCGATAGGCTTTCTCGACGATAAGATTTAGTGAGCGCATACACTGAAAAGTTATACTTAGATTCCAAAATCGTAGCTGAGCACAAAGAAGTCGACCTTCGAGCAGATTTAATTCTTTAGGTCAATTTGAATATTGCTACACTATAACCAAAGTAATTCAAATTTTCTTGAGCGACTATTGCTTAATTAGTCTTAATCATTTAGCGAGATTTGTCAGTCAAGTAGCACCAAACGAGTTATCATGAAGCCATCTCTCCGAATACTGTGGTTTATTTGCATTATTGCCAATCAAAAAGTGGAACTTAGATTCTTACTTGTCAATACAGAATAATCTAGTGCAAGACAATTACAATTTGGTTCGAACTGGCGAAAGGTTGTCGATGAAAAAGACTGAAGTTCGGCTCAGGTTTGAATGGTTCGAGCCATGGTTTGATAAAAAAGCAAACTTCTTCACTGATCTTTTTGATAAGGAATTATTCGATATTGAGGTTTTGGACGACTCATCAGCACAGGTGCACTTCGAGTTTGTCAGCGTTTACCCACCACTGAGGCGCGATATACAGGCAAAACTTCACAGACTCCGAAAAAGGTTACCCATCTGGCAGCTGGATACAACAGAGACGTATCCCATGGAATTCAGTCCAAATACCAGGAATTTTAAAAATAGGATTTGGTATACGAGTGAGAATATCAGACCACCCTTTCAAAAAGATTTTGATTTATTCTTGTCTTTTGATCAAGACAATTTTCGAGGAACGAATTTCTATTTGCCATTGTGGCAATTGCACCTTGATCACGAAAAAAAATATGGCCTTCCATTGAATCCAAATAGCGCACTAGGTCGCCAAATATCACAGGTCGAGCTGCTGAGGAGGCGAGAGCTCCCAGCTAATATCTTTCGTGAAAGAAAATTCGCCTGTGTTTTCTTGGCTAATCCACAGCCAACTAGAATGCGATTAATTGAAGAGCTTTCAAGATATGGTGAGGTGGATATCTATGGACTCTATTCGGGTAACTCAGTTAAGAATAAATATGACATAGCTAAGAACTATAACTTCATGATTTGCCCAGAAAATGATCTATTCCCGGGGTATGTTACTGAAAAACTTTTTGACGCTTACATGTGCGATCTAATACCACTCTATTGGGGTGACATAGGGTCGGACTCAAAAATCAACCATCGTGCCTTTCTCAATTTGGCAGATTATTCCTCAATAGAAGAATTCTGTAAATTTGTTGCAGATATTGACGAGACTTGCTACGCCGATATTTACAATCAACCGCTACTTATCAAAGGATTCGATTTCTCTGAGATTAAATCAAGTCTAACCTCAAGATTGTTCACGGATTAACTTGATGTTCAGTTCCTCCTGTACAAACCCAGATTAAGAAGTAAAATTCTGCAAATGGAAATGACGTTGTTAGCCGTGTGTCGGAACGAGGTAAAGACCGGTCACCTCGAAGTATTTCTAAAGTGGAATGTTCCACTATTTGACAACGTTCTAGTCTATGACGACGCCAGCGAAGACGGAACCCCAGAGGTGCTGAAGTCGGCAGGAATTAAAGTGATGGAACATGAATTTTCTATTTTTAGAAACGAAATCATCATTAGAGAAGCGCTCGTATCTGAGGCTAAAGTCAGGTTTCCAAAAACAGATTGGTTCATGATTCTAGATATAGATGAGCTACTCACATGCAGTCGTGATGAAATTGAAACTTTAGTTGTCCAAGCTGAACGTCGGAAATGTACTGGAATCAGCTTTAAGCTAGTTAATCTATGGAAATCAGAAAGTTTCTTTCGAACAGACGAATTTTTTAATAGTGTCGAAAAGACTCACCTTTGGAAGAATACAGAAGACATGAAGTTCTCAGGTGAATCAGGTTTACACCGCGAACTTCATCCAAGTTCAATAAAGAGAATTTATAAGCAAGAATCTCTAAGAATTTTACACTTAGGCTTTTCTTCTACAGAGAAAATCGTACAGAAATTTTTGAGTTACAAAAAAATAGGTCAGGAAGGTCGTAGTTTATGGCGGCTTATTGACGAAAGATTTATGAAAACTCAAGAACTGAATTCAATAAGCTCGTTACTCGGAGAAAATTTTGATTCTTGGTTTGAAGGGACGAACTCGGAGCAACCAAGCGCCACTTCAATTGCGCATTATTTATGGAATGTTCGTGCCATAGAGAGTATAGAAAAAAGTGAGATTAAAAAGCCTATAGTAACTCTAATCTGCTTGATTTATTCTGGTCTTGACTGGCTTGAATTTGCTTATGGAGAACTGTTGTTGTTGCAAAGAGAGTTCGACGAAGGACAGGTAGAGATTCTTTTTTGTGCCAATGACGCGTCGCCCGAAGTTCTTTCGTTTTTAACATCCAATAACATACCTTTTATCGAGTTCAATAATCCAAATCCGAAAGAGCACTACATTTCTCGCGTTTATCGAGCCTATAATTTCGCAACAAGCAAAGCCAAAGCTGATCTTTGCTTGCTTGTAAACTCAGATATGGCTTACACACCTGGCTTCTTAACTAAAATACTTTTGCAGAAAAGTGCCAAATCCTTTGTTGTCGCAAGTTTGATTGAAAGCGGAACTTTAAAGCCTGGCCCTCTGGCGGTGAAGAAAGACTTCGGAAAGTCTTTAAGTAACTTTCGAAGACGCTCATTCTATAGATATGCCTTGAGACGCGAAAAAAGTGGATTTGCGGAGGGAGGGCTATACATGCCCCTGTTGATCGCGCGACAGGAATTTCTTGATCTTGGGGGCTTTCCCGAAGGGAATATAACTCCAGATTCTCTCCCAGGATATTTAAGTGGTGAAGAATTTGAAATCGCACAGCCAGGGTCACCTTGTGTTTCAGGAGATTATGTGCTTTTTGAAAAGGCCAAACTTCACGGGATTAAACACATAACTTCATTGAGAGCTATCGCATACCATTTCCAAGAAGGAGAAAAGCGTCACTCAAGTAAAAAGAGGAGTAGCAAAATTCGTTCTGGCTTTGCTATCGCTAATGATTCTCTTCGAGGTATAAATCATGAACGAGTTTTGTGGGACGTTCTCTGTGATCTCCTAGAGAAACACTTCATTCAAGTACACAAATGGAATACGGGAAAAGTCAGCTTCCCATTAGTTTTTCTACGAAGGCTCCCTTTCTTGAGATTTCGTCCAAAAGACAAACCACGAGTTTGCCTTCAAAATGCGAGCTACTTGCCGATTGTAAATAGAGCTTCGAGAGGTGTGGCACTGCTTCAAGATAATCTCTTCGATGATAGGTTTATAAGACTGCAGAGAAGAGTGCTGCAGCACGCTAGTACTGTAATTACCAATTCCATACCAATGATTAATCTCAATGCAAACAATCACTTTATATGGCAACCACTTCCAATCAGTGACCTGTTTATTCACTCTGACCCTAAAGCGGAGAAGATCGCGAATACGTGCCTGTTCGTTGGCGCTTTTGATAGCACAAAGGGCTGGCAAGAGGTTCGAGAGATAATAAAGAACAGCCCGACAATTCAGTTCAATCTAGTTTCCAAGTATGAAGATGATGACCCGGGCAATCTGGAAGAATTTGCTGGTAACGTTCAGATTTATAGAAGACTTACTCAACAGGATTTACTGAAACTCTATGACTCATCTACTTTTTTTCTTCTCGGCTCTCCACTCGAGACACAGTGCTTGGCTGCCATGGAAGCGGCTTCACGTGATGTGATAGTAATCATGAAAGAGACTGGGCTACTTGCAGAATCTCCATATTCACCGCATATTGGTTATTTTGGCGAGAATCTAGCAAAAGTCTTCGCGGAGGCGATAGAGTTTCAACGAGGAGATTTGCGGCCGCGAGAAACATTATTGAAAATGAATTTAACAACCGCCGCTTTGGAGAAAGAGTGGGAAAACATTCTTCTTCAGGAACTTCGAAAATCATTCCTTCCGTCTACCACTCCCAAACGTACAATGCGAGATAGAGTTATTCGTAAATTTAATTCACCGAGATTAGTGCGCGAGCATGCCTAAAATCGCACATTTTCTTTCTTTCGGGATCGGTGGAGCAGATAGAGCGGCACTTGAACTAGTTCGATGCTTAATTCGAAGAGGTTTGGACATTACGATTCTATACAACCAGATGTCATTTCCTAGAAGAACAGCAGATCAAGATGACAATCAACCACTACTTAGCATATTCGACGAGGCAAGAGCTTTGGCTCCGCAAATTTGTATTTCCTCTGCAGCTGAAATTGAAGATTTAGGATTTGATATTGTCCACACACATAGATCTGGTGAGGATGAATGGCTTTTACCAGGTTTAGGGTTATACCCAAGAACATACAAAATTATTGAAACAAATTTCCACGGCGCAACAGAAACTACAGCAGACTTCCGCATATATCCATCGTTGTCCTTAGTAAAGTCGAAGAGAATAGTGAACAAAACGGATTGGAGAGTCATCCCCAACGTAGTTAATTCTATTCAGGGTATCGACCAACGAGATAGGTTCGCAATTGATGATGACACCTTAGTTTTTGGTCGAATTGGTCGTTCTGATAAAAGCATTTACTCCTCTAAGTTAATTGAAGAATATGCCAAGATTGAAACGAGTGGGACACTTCTGATTTGGGTTGGTAAATCAAAGCTCGCCAAATCCGACGCCGCACGATTTGGTGCAAAAAATGTTTTGTGGCTCGATCCAATAGAGAACCCAAAAGCACTGGCTGACATATATGAAACTTTTGATGTATTTCTTCATGTAAATGCACTGGGAGAAACCTTTGGCAATACTGTTGCTGAAGCCGTTTTACGTGGAATACCTGTAGCGAGCCTGAGGGGAAAAAGAGGGTATCCTCAAGCACAGGCGGAATTACTCGTTGAGGGACAATATTGCACTACAAAGCGTAAGTTCAGAAAAATTCTAAGTCGCTACAAGAGAGAGCCGGAGTTTCGCATGGAGTTGTCAGAAATCAATAGGACTTTCGGCAGAAGTCATTTGGGTGGCGAGAAAATTAGCGCAGAGGTAGCCAAAGTTTATCAGGAAGTACTAACTTGACTATATTCACAATTATCGTGCCAGTCTATAATGGTGAATTACATATCTCTGAGACGATTAAGTCGATAATTGTGAACTCTCGTCGGCAGGACAAAGAGATAATAGTTATAAACGACGGATCCACAGATCAGACGTTGCAAGTTCTTGAGCAATACGAGGAAGAGATTACATTATTGAGCCAGCCAAACGCGGGGGAGGCGAACGCCGTAAACAGAGGGATAAATCTTGCGAAGGGTCGTTATATCCTCGTCGTGAGCGCAGATGATCCTTTGATATCCGAGGACCTATTTACCAGAGCTCAAGAAATTTTGGATGCGCACGCTGATGTGGTTGCAGTTTATCCAGACTGGCAGATGATTGACGAGAGCAACAAAGTGATTTCTACCAAGCGTTGCCCTGAGTACACTTTTGACGAACTTGTGGGCGAATTCCACTGTATTCCAGGACCCGGGACAGTATTTAGAGCGAGAGAGGCGAAACAAATTGGAGGCCGATCGCCGGAATTTAAATTTGTCAGTGATTACGATTTTTGGCTCAGGCTTGCTTGCAAAGGGAGTTTCGCACGGATACCGCATGTTTTAGCACAGTGGAGAAGTCACGATCAAGCTACATCAATCGGATCACGTGGCTACTCCATGGCTCTAGAGCGAATTAAAGTTGTAGAAATTTTTTTGGCAAAGTATCCACAACATCCAAAGCTGGCACGACGAGCGAAAGCGAGCGCACTTTACAATGCGGCAATTTTGGCTGCCTTTGACCCGGCAGTACCTGGTCGCAAATGGATGGTTGAAGCCTTGCGCATAAACAGGGGATGGATCAAGTCATCAAAGCTACTTCATGTGGCTTACCTTCTAACACTACCAATCAGTCGACGAATGCATGGAACATTAATCGCGATAGGACTGATGAGCAAGAGAATACATAGATGAAAAAAATACTGATAATCGGTATGGTTGACAGTGTTCATACCGCTCGTTGGATTGAACGCATAATAGATCTAAATTGCGAAATCCATGTTCTGTCATCAAGAAAGCATAGAGAAATCCATCCCCAACTTCTTCAATTAGTCGAGGAGAATCGCAATCTGCGAGTCTTGCAGAGTTTCTATTCAGCGAGAATCTCGCCTTATCTGAATTTTCTAATTGGTAAAGTCAATTTTTCTTTTTTCAATCTCCAAAATTGGTTACTCAAGAGAGTCCTATCGAGAGAGTCGTACTCCCACATACACCTTCTTGAGATACAACACGCAGGATATTTACTTATTCAAACTAGGCCAGCGATTGCGGAAGGCACAAAAATTATTTGTACAAACTGGGGGAGTGATATCTTTTACTTTAGTCAGTTTGATTCACATTTGAGGAAAATTCAGGAAGTCCTGAGTATTTCCGACTTTTATTCAGCGGAGTGTAAACGAGATTATGTATTAGCTCAAAAATTTGGATTTCGAGGCGAAGAACTTCCTCTAGTTCCAAACTCATTCAAGTTGAATAGTCAAATTGAGATAGAAACTGATTATCACTCAAGAAATCAAGTAATAGCCAAGTGCTATGGAGAAATCTTTGGGCTTGGAAGAATTCTAATAGATGTAATGAATCAATTTTTGGAGGAGAATCTAACTGCGTCGGTCTTGTTGTACTCAGTTACAGATGATTTATTAAGTGATGCCAAAAGCTTAGAGAGACATTTTTCAAATCGAGTGCGTATTTTTACTATCCGAAATCCAATGTCAGGTGATCAAATTGCAGCCGAATATCAACAGTCCCGTGTCTACATAGGGGCATCCAAAAGTGACGGAATAAGCACTTCATTCCTAGAAGCTATGAACTACGGTGCTTTTCCTATTCAGACTAATACTTCTTGTGCACAGGATTGGATTAACAAGGGATGCGTAGGGCGAGTAGTAGAACCAGAGAGAGAAGCACTTTTTAGTGCTCTGAGTGAAGTCTACGAAAATATTGAGGAGATTAGAACAGCTGCTAGTACAAATCTAGAGATTCTAAAGAAGAATACTGATAGCTCAATTCTTAATAAGGTTTCGAAGTCATTTTATAGTTGACGTTGCAAGGTATTTTTCAAATATGTATTTTGCAAAAGGGATGGCTGCGGTCCATCCAGGGCTAACTGCATTTAACACATGGATAACACCATTTGATGATCGGACTACAAAGTCCATTTCAAATTTGCCTTCCTTGAGCCTTACTAGTTGGGCACGTATTCCGGGTTCTTTATACTTCCAAGAAGAGATTAGTCTGGCATTAGGAACAAGGCGTTGGCCATCTGTGACTAGTCGACGAGTACTGACTTTTGGTAACTCCGCGACTGCCAAGCTCATAAGAAGCTTTGGTGAATTTAAAACTAGAGACTTTATTGATTTAGTTGAGCCTCGGAAGTCGTTTTTAGAAACTCTGGAGGCCATTGAATATTGCTCAGTACCAATAATGGGTATCGCAGTCGGCCCAATCTTTATTTTCTTATCTAAGGTCAAAGTGAAGTGCACGCCAAGAAATGGGTACTCCGGATTTGGGACAGGGTAGACAAGAGTTTTTAGGGGGACGGAGCGGTCGTCTGTGATTCTATAAAGTCCTAAAATAGGTAGTTGTGAGTATTCATGTCCTTCTCCGAGACGATGGGCAATTTCGATCGCTCCCGTACCAGCAACATTTATGATTTTTTCAGCCATAACTGGTTCACCATTTATTTGATGTTCAAATTGACTGCTAGTTGAGAATTTAGCGTTGTGAAGAATTTCTCCACCCTTGGCAAGAAAATCTAGTTCTAATGCTCGAATGACAGCTTTTGGGTCGCTAACGGCAGTATTTGGCGACCATAAGAATTCCTTATGTGTTTGGGCGTAGGGTTCGAACTTGTTCAATTCAGATGCCGGGAGAATTTCTTGCTTGACTCCGTTCTGATTTCCTCTCTCATGAAGTTTGATTAGTTGAGCACGTTCCATTTCATTCTGCGCCACAACAACTTTTCCACATTCCAAAAGAGGGATATTGTGATCTCGAATCACTTTTCTAAGTTCGAAATTCCCATCCGCGCAGAATTTTGCTTTGAGAGAGTCAGCTGAGTAATAGAAACCAGCATGCAAAACTCCAGAGTTTCTTCCCGATGCATGCGATCCTGAGCTAGTTTCTTTGTCAAGGATTAAGGTTCGAGAAGCTGGGAAATTGCGTAGAATCTCAAGTCCTATTGATAAACCAAGAATTCCACAACCAACAATCAGAAAGTCTACTTTTGTTTCCACGGTTAGACTCTACTATGTCACCACTGGATTGGTCGGCAGGTGGCAGATCTCTGAGGGGGAGTACGATGAAGAAGATATTGATATTAGGCGTTACAGGAATGCTCGGCAACGCATGCGAAAAGCTTTTCTTGCATTCTTCCAAGAACCACATAATCACTACTAGCCGAAACCAAATTGGAAATTCACTTCAATTTGATGCAAAAACAGACCCAGTCGAAGCAGTGATTGAAAAAGTCGAACCTGATTGGATAATCAATTGCATTGGAGTGATAAAACCGCACATCAATGAGAATTTGTACAGCTCGACAGAAAACGCAATCGAGATCAATAGCCTATTTCCACACCGGATAGCCAAAGCAATTGAAGGAACCAAGACAAAGGTCATTCAAATTGCGACTGATTGTGTTTACAGTGGCCAAATTGGTTCCTACACAGAAAGTCAACCCCACGACGCTCTTGATGTATACGGAAAGACAAAGTCGCTCGGCGAGGTAAATTCAGAGGCTTTCATTCATTTGAGGGCATCGATAATCGGTCCGGAACGAGGACGTTCTACGTCATTATTGGAGTGGTTTCTTGGACAGAAGTTGAATTCAGAAGTCAACGGATTTACAGATCATTTGTGGAATGGATTAACAACCCATCACTTCGCCAAGTTGGCGTTAAGCATTACCGAGACGAACCTCTTCTCTCCAGGTGTAAGGCACGTGATTCCAGGAGATAGGGTGAGCAAGGCAGAATTGCTTGGGTACTTTAGAGCAGTGTATGGAAGAAGTGACATTGTGGTTAATCCTGTACAGAGCACGAAAAAAATTGATCGGACATTATCGAGCAATCAGAGTGATTTTTCCAACAATTTGTGGCTTGCGTCCGGCTATAAAAGTGCTCCGACCGTCCAGCAAATGGTGCAGGAGCAATTTGATTTCAACCAACTACATGTATGAGCGACTAGAAAATTCTCTTCTATTGGATGGGGAGTGACCAGTGAATTCATCTCGAGACCAGCACTCGACTAAATCCTGACAAATTCTATAGGAGGCCCTGCCATCCCCAAAAATGTGATTCCAAGAACCTGGAACTAACCCATAGAATCTATTTAAAATTTCTTTGTAATTCTGATCTGAAGTGGGATCAAATTTAATCGATGACCCAACCATGTAAACCTCTGGCCTTTCAGTTGACCTACGCATCTGAATTGTCGGAATTCCCAATATACAGGCTTCTTCAACAACAGTTCCTGAATCGGTTAGCACACCATTTGAGTAAACCATCAATTCCAACAGTTCAAGGTATCCGATTGGATCGAAGAGTTTCACATTTTTGCCAAGCTTGATGCCAAACTTAGAAATCATTTTTTGAGTTCTGTATCCTGCGGCAAATAAAACTGGGTGAGTGCAGGCTTCGGCTAAATCCAAAATTCTAGAAAGAGAGTTTAAATCTTCAACATTTTCTCTTCGGTGACAAGTCATAACGTAGTAATCATTCTTGTCCACTCCATATTTCTTCGAAAGCAAATTATTAAAATCATTGGGTTCCATTCGTAATTTGCCGCTCGCGAAGTACTCTTCAAGAACATCAACAATCGGGTTACCGGTAACCACAATATTCTCGGAGGGGATACCTTCCGCGAGGCCCTGCTCCTTATATTCAGGCAAGTATGCATAAATCCGATCTGAAAGATGGTCGGCAATCGTCCGATATTTCTCTTCCGGCATTCGCCAATCATATGAGCGCATACAACCTTCGATATGGACAATAGGAATGTTGAGTTGTGCCGCTGCAACAGTACCAATGACAGTATTCGTATCGCCCAGAAATACGACTAGTTTTGGGTTCACCTCCCGAAGACATTTCGACAGTTGACTTATCATCGACGCAGTGAGTTCCGCATCTGTCTCGCCTTGGATGTTTAATTCAATCTCGGGCACTGCAATTCCAAGTTCTCTGAAGAAGACATCTTTTAGGTTGTCAGAATAATGCTGACCTGACCAAATCAGGAGGAAATTCCTCCCCAGTGCTTTTCTTAACTCGCGAATCAGGATACTGGCCCTGATTACATCGGGCCTTATGCCTAACACCAATGCCAATGGCTTTTGAGTCATTTAGCGAGGTACGACTTCCCAAGGATTCCAGTAGTTGTACTCGAATCGATAGTCATCTCCCTGGCTCTCTTCAAGAGTTGTAGAGGAAAAAACCAAAATTTGGGCATCATTGGAAAGTGTCATAAATCCATTGGCATATCCGGAAGGAATATAGAAAGCTGATGGACTGTTTGAACTCATAACAATCCTTTCTACATGATTAGACTTGTTAGGGTTAATTGGATTATCCAATTCGACAGCACAAACTATCGCGGAGCCTCTTATAACCAAGATTGCTTTTGCTTCCTTTAAGTGTCCATGCCAAGCGCGAATGAAATTACTTGAGTGGTTCTCTACAAGATAAAAACGCTTAAAACTCGAAATATCAAATCCATTGATAAAAGCAAGACTACCTCGATCATCGGTAGCTCGATTTCCTTGAATTAAAGTTGGTTTTGTGGGCCAATTCTTCATTTGTTCAATACCCCAAGTTGTAGGCGGAGGCTTTCCGAGTTATTGAATCTCGGGTTCTGAACACTTTTGATTCTCTTACTCGTAATGACTTGAGCAACTTCTTGTATGCCGTCCTCAATTGACCACTTCGGAGCAAACCCAAGCTGCTGTCGAGCTTTATCAGAGCTTACGCGGTAGTTCCGAGCATCTTGGAAAGAGATTTCAGTCTGCTCAATAGATACATTTGGAACAATCGACTGTATTTTCTCGGCGAGCTCAAGCACTGTCACGTTCTCAGTATGTAAATTAAAAACTCCCGTTTCCGAGGAGGAAATGTGAGGCACGGCGGCAGTTGCCACATCTCGAACATGTAAGAGAGGTCGATATTGGGCGCCACCAAAAACACTCATGGATCCTTCAAGAATCGCTCTAATTGTCAAGACATTTAGGACTAAATCCACACGCAACCTAGCAAAATTGTCGCTAATCCCAAACAATGTGCCTAATCTAAAAATCAAACATTCATTGGACGCAGAATTCAGGATATTCTCAGCTTCTAGTTTTGACTCCGCATAAAGTGAGAGTGGACCAACTGGGCTGTTTTCATCGAGTACACCATCCTGCGCCCCATAAACCGAACATGTTGATGGGAAGATGATTCGACCACCAAACGTTTCTGTTAGCTTTTTTATAGAGTCAACATTTGTACGCCTTGTTAGCTTTGGATTTATCGCGCATGCGGGATCCCCCACTAGTGCTGAAAGCCAAATGACTGTGTCCGCCCAAGCTAAGTGACTTTCAAGGGTTGAAAAATCGAGCACATCACCAAAGTGGAATTCGACAGACTTCAAGTAAGAGTCCTCATAGGTGAGATTGTCAATCACTCTCACAGAATGTCCTTGACGGATGGCTTCATCAGTCATCCAACCACCGACATAACCAGCGCCGCCGACAATTGCCACTTTAGACATGTCAACCCCATTCCCTACTTGAAGATAAACCAAATATAGCCTAGTCGGAGCTTGATGAATAGATTCTTTGGTTGCGGAGACCACCCGCCAACTTATTCAATGCCATAACAACTAGAATACGAACGTGGGTAGAAATCGAAAGTTCCGTCTAATGCGCTGCTTGTCTGTAATCAGTCGTCAGGATCAACACAAGTTGTGGACCGTTTCGATTTTGCAAATCTTGATAAACTTTCTTGACTTATTCGGTGTGGCTATTGTAGGGATTTTGGGTGCACTTGCAATAACTGGGATTCGTTCACAACAACCCAGTGCAGGAGTTGAGGAATTTCTAACAACGGTTCGTCTTGACGATCTTGAATTTCAACAGCAAGTGGCAGCTCTCAGCGTAATTGTGCTTATCCTGTTGGTTAGCCGAACACTTCTTTCAATCTACTTCAGTAAGCGCACTTTGCGTTTCTTGGCAAATAGGGGTGCACGAATTTCTGGAGAGTTAATCGCCAAACTATTGAGTAGGCCCTTGCTTGAAATCCAGCAGAAATCCTCGCAAGAGAACTTATATGCTGTTACAACAGGCGTATCTATTATTACTGTTGGGATAATTGGATCACTAGTAATGATTCTTGCAGACTTTTCGCTTCTAATACTAATGTTTTTCGGACTTTTAGTAGTCGATCCTGTTGTAGCACTTTCCATGATTGTGATTTTTGGTCTTATCGGAGGAGGACTGTACAAATTCATGCACTTAAAGGCTGCTTCTATTGGAGCAAATGAAATGAGTCTATCCATTAAAGGTAATTCGTCAATTCTTGACGCATTTCATTCTTACCGCGAGTTACTGGTGAAAAATCAGTTAAATCTTGTAGCCCAGAAAATACAGTCCCAACGAATTTTGCTTGCGAAGTTAAGTGCAGATTTACAATTTTTACCAATCCTAAGTAAATATATTATTGAACTGACGGTAGTCTTCGTTGCGGTCATGATAAGCGCCGTGCAATTTTTGGTTCAAGACTCGACGGATGCAATTGCAACTTTGGCAGTTTTTTTGGCTGCAGGCTCCAGAATGGCACCTGCCGTGTTGAGGCTCCAGCAAAACTCACTTAAAATTAGATACGGCCTGGCTGCCGCAGATTCTACCTTGGAAGAGCTAGAGAGATTCAAAGGGATTGAACTGGAAAAATTTGAAGCAACTCCTCCAGATTTAGAATATTCAGGGTTCGAGCCTTCAATCAAGATTCTTGATGTCTCTTTCTCATATCCCGGGAGCGATAAGCCAACTTTGAACAAAATTAGTTTGGAGATCAGTCGAGGCGATTTCGTAGCAATAGTTGGTACATCTGGCGCTGGTAAATCAACATTAGTGGATTTAATTCTAGGGGTTATAGAACCTGATTCAGGACGTGTTGAAATCTCCGGCTTAACCCCGGCTCATGCATTCAAAAAGTGGCCCGGAGCCGTGGGCTATGTTCCGCAAGATGTTTATTTGATTGAGGGAACGTTAGAGGACAACCTCTCCTTCGGCATTGAAGCCGTGAAGGGTGATGAAAATGAATATTTGGACGCACTTAAAATGGCAAAACTCGATTTGCTATTTGATTCTCCTAATCTGGGATTGAAAACAGCGGTAGGCGAAATGGGAACAAAGTTGAGCGGAGGGCAGAGGCAAAGATTAGGCGTCGCGAGAGCTCTAATCTCGCAGCCACGTTTATTTGTTGCTGACGAAGCGACTAGCGCATTGGATAGCGAAACGGAGTCGGACCTAATGAGATCTTTACAATCCTTAAGGGGCACTTCCACTATCGTGATGGTCGCTCATCGACTCTCTTCCGTTCGCCATGCAAATAAGGTGGTTTTCCTAAGTGATGGGGGTATTGTTGCGGTTGGCTCTTTTGATGAGGTAAGAAGAAAGATCCCTGATTTTGATAGACAAGCGAAACTCATGGGCCTGTAGGGAATTTGTCCGTTTTGTCCCCTATCCGCGACAATCTCTCACCTAATTCGTAGAAGCGAGTAGAGGCGGCGACGGTCGACTCTGTAGTACAAACCGGTATACAAATAAGGGGCTCCATAAAAGTGGCAATCCGCAAGAAAACTGCCTCCGCAGGTCTGAAAGTCTGGACCGTCGCGGAGCTTGGTGCTTTCTACACAGAGCACCGCAGCGAGCTCGTTGCCCACGCCTCACGAATCCTCAAGGACAGCGCTCGCGCTGAAGAAGTAATCCAAGATGCCCTGATCAAGGTCATGCTCGCCGCCCCTGAGCTTGAATCCACCGATCACGCCCTTGGCTATATGCACCGCACTATCGAAAACCTCTGCATCGATATCTTCCGCCTCGAAGGTCGCCGCCCAAACCTCGTCGTCCTCGACGACGCCTCGGCCGAGCTCGAATCAACATGGGTCGATAACAAGGACCACGCTGATGTCATCGCCGCTGCTGAAGATGCCGCGATCGTCCGCCAGGCCCTAGCTATGCTCTCCCCAGCCGAGCGTGCTGCTCTTGTCATGTGGGAAATGGAAGGCCGTTCCACCGAAGAGATCGCTGCCGAACTCGGAATCAAGGAATCTGCGGTCCGCCACACTGTTTCTCGCGCTCGTACATCTCTACGCCGCGTTATGTCCGAACTCATCGTTGATAAAGAACGCGGCCTTACCGCCCTCGACATGCTGTCGACGACCTACAAAAAAGCAGCTGAAGTCGCTAAGAAATCAAGCAAAGCGGCTCTTTCACTCATTCTCGTTTTCTTCGCATTCCTCGGCTTCAACTCGATGCCGACCGATAGCGGAGTCCCAAATATCCTGGCTGAAGAAGTTGTCTCCTCAAGCGAGACCGCCGGCACCACAACCGTGGTCGAAGAGAGCCCAATGGCTACACCTTCAGCCTCAGCAAGCACTTCCTCTTCACCTTCAGCCATTGCCAAAGCTAACCCCGCGGCTGTCAACGCCAAGGCGACCACATTTAGCTTTACTGGCCTTGATAAGGCTGGCGTCCCAACCGGATTCACCGTTACAGACTCAAGCGGCGCACTTGGAAGCCTCTATATCACCAACCGCCAGCCAGTCCTCTCCGAGACCGAGCTCACCCTCTCTCAGGTCGCCAAAACCGATAAGGGCGCTGCCAACATCTTCATTTCTCAGCAGCTTGTGAGCGATTCTCGAGGCTTTGATTACGTCCCAATGGTCTCCTACGGCAAGGCTGGCAGCTGGGCCCCCCTTACAACATCGGTCACATATCTAGATTCTGAGCGTCTTTTGAGCGGTAATTACCTCGTAACTGCCATCATTAAAGTAGAATCTGAGGTCGAAACAACCGTTGTGATCCCAGCAACCGCTTCAGGTCGGGATCTTCTTCAGGCGCCACGGCAGGTCATTACCCGCCTCGTACTGAACCCAGGAAAAACTCAGATTTTGTCTCAAGCAGTTTTCGTTGTTGAAAAGGGAGTGAAGTAATGAGCTCCCCATTTAAGTTTCCTCGCCGCGTCCGGATACACGGTGGGGAATGTGGTGCAGTAGCACGTGCATTGCATCACGAGGCAAAGAAATTTTCTTTGCTGGCCGTGAAGAAGAACGTCTTCTTCACGACTTATGAAAGGAAACAAATGTCTAGAAAGACAACTTTCAAGCGCGTTGCGCTTGTCGTAGTGTCTGCTTTGGGCTTTGGAATGGTTGGAGCAATAACTCCTGCGCAAGCAGCAGCAACAGCATCCTTCTCGATTCCAGTTACTTCGGTAACCGTAGTAGTACCAAGCAGTGGATATGACAGCTCGACCGCTTCAGGAGCAATCTTTAAGGTTGTTCTACGAAATGAAGGAGCAACCAAGACAAGTCAGTCGCTAGAGTCTGGCGAAACTCTGACTGCAACGGTCGTTGGAGTTCCAGTTGGTACAGGGACTGCGAAGACCTTGTCCAGCAATATTGGGGATCTTGGTATCGTTAAAATCACTCCGAATGTCGGAAACGCTACAAATATTGCTGGTAATCCTTATAGCATTACCGCAAAGGCTGCATTTAGAGCAGTGGAAACAGGCGTGGCTGACGGAACTATGGCCTGGTACTCAACAGATACCGGTGCAAAGGCTGCCACACAAGAAACCACAACAGCTGATTATCTAAACTCCTATTACTTCGCGGTTCATCCTCGATCAGGGGCAGTAGATCAGGGCGAATATTCAATTCGTGTTCGTTTAGTTAATGGATCGCTATTGGTCCAAGACACCATCGTTAAAGTACGATTCGTGTCATCCATTATCGGATCTGGCGCTACTTTGACAGCGAACGCTGTTGGAACTTTTGCAAAGGGCGAGGCTGCGCTTTCTGCGTACTCAGCCACAAAGTACCTTACCGCTACTTTGAGAGATGCTAACCTTGGACGAGTTATCGACGAGACAACACCAGGCGCTCCAGCGGTACCACAACTTACTGCCGACATCATCGATAAAGATGGAGTCAAGATTAATACTGCAGGTGCGTTGACTGCGGTTGATGCAGGAGCCACCTCAGATTTTGGCTACTCAGATGCTGGAACTGCTGCTGCTACCAACGCCAATAACCAACTAAAAGGTAATGGTGTTTACGGTATAACAGCTGCAGCAAGCTGGTTGGATACAGCTACAACTGCTGCTGCAGGTGGTGCTGACAAGCTACGTGTTCGTATTGGTGACTTGACTGCAACCAAAGCTCTGACCATCAACAATACTGCCTCCGGAACTGCCGTAATTACTGTCGATGCAGTAGGCAAGTCAGTCTTGACAGATTCGTCTCCTTTTGCGATTCCTCTAACCACCAAGTCGGCAACGTTTAACGTTTCTGGCGCTGGTGCAGGAAATGCAGTTATCTGGACACCTACATGGACTGGTTGTGCCACTGGAGATCGTTCACACACAAGCGCAACAGCAGTTACTACATATGCCGATGTAGATGGAAAGTCATCTCTAACGGTAACTTGTGCTAACCCAACTGATGCAACCTCTGTCAGTGTTGCTGTAACTGGGTTTACAACTGGAGCTACTTCGGTAGTCACTTGGTACGCCTCAGCTGCACACACAATGTCAGTTAGCCTCGATGGAGCAATTGTTGCTCTGAAGTCAACAAATACATTTGTTGCAACTGTGACAGATCGTTTTGGTGCCCCAGTAGCTGGAGTTGTATTAACACCTTCAGTCTCAACATCTGGCTCGAATGGTTCAACGACACGTACCTACACTTCAGTGACAACTAATGCTTCTGGTCAAGCTTCATACGCATTGACCGATGCGCTAGCTGTTGCTGCCGGAACTGATACTGTCTCTTTTGCTCATGTGACCTCTGGAACGGCCATTTCATCGGCTTCCTCCACCATCACATATGCAGCGACAGCTCCAGCTCCAACTTCGCTCTTGGTCTATAGCAACTCAGCCGGTAATGCAACACAATCGGTTTCTGGAGTCTCTACGCCGGTTCCTTCTACAGGAATCTACGACAGTGGAACAGATGAGTTCGATGTTGTTATCGCGCGCGATAATTCACGTGCAATCGCAACTACAGGTGCTGATATGTTGACTCTCCGTGTACGTGGCCTCGAAGGAGCTGCAGTTACTGCAACCGCATCCTCAGGTGCATACATTAGAGGCGCAGCAGGTACCGCACTGACCACAAGAACTCTTTATGGCAGCGCCTTGGGAGATGTCTACTTTGTTGTAGGCTCCAACAAGACTGGTGCAAACACAATCACCATCACTTCCGGAACAGCAACAGCAACGGCAGCATTCTGGGTTGAAAACACAACCACCGATGCACGCTTTGTGACACTTACTGGTCCTGCAACAGCAACTGCTAATGGAGAGCTCCAGAACTACAAGGTTTCTGTAACTGACCGTTATGGCAACCCTGTATCTGGCGCAACTCTCTCGATCTCAGCATCAGGTGTTGCTGCTTTCGGTGGCGGAGCAACTCTGCAGACCTTCACAACAGGCGCGACAGGTGAGTTCACCTTCACAGGTACTTCCTTCGCATCAGCTGGTGGAGCAGGTTCATTCAAGGTTGATATGACCAACACTGGCACCGATGCTTCATCTGCTGCCGGCATTGTTGGAACAACCGCAGTTGAATCCACACTTGCTGCAGGTAATGCTTCGGCAACACTTGCTGTTACCTTCGCTGCTGGTAAGAGCGCTGCTGCAGAAGCTGCAGAAGCTGCCTCTGATGCTGCTGCTGAAGCTATCGATGCTGCTAACGCTGCAACCGATGCTGCAAACCTCGCTGCTGAAGCAGCAGATGCAGCAACAGTCGCCGCTGAAGAAGCACGCGATGCTGCAGATGCAGCAACAGCTGCTGTTGAAGAGCTTGCAACTCAGGTCGCCACATTGATGGCAGCCTTGAAGGCTCAGATCACAACCTTGGCTAACACAGTTGCCAAGATTGCTAAGAAGGTCCGTGCGTAATTTGGATAATTCCAAATAACAAATAGGAATTGGGCCCGAATCCTCACCGGATTCGGGCCCAATTTCGTTTTCTGTAGAGATTTCGTAGGTCAGATCTAATTCATGATGAGCTTGTTGAGTAGGATGGGTAAATGCGTAGTGAGGTGATTTGGCCATCATTTAAGTCTGCTATTTGGGCGATTCCACTGACAGTTCTTGTGATACTTCCTGGTTTTGTCGACCCGATTAATTTGCCGAAGTTGTTGGTTCTCTTCATCTGTGCTTTCACAGCGACCACGCTCTTCTTTTTCTTATCAAAGTTCAAACCGATAACAAGTTTTTCGAGAGAGCGGAAGGCGTATATAGCTTTATATACCCTCCTTATCCTAGGAATGGTCATTAGTGGACTTCTTGGTAGTGATAATCGGGTAAGGGTCTTGTTGGGGGCCCCCGGAAGAAACAACGGTCTTATCTATTACCTATCTGTAGTCATCATCGCTCTCATGGTCTTGTTGACTTATGTAAGACGCTCTGAAATTGATTATCTAAATAAGACGTTGTCAATAACATCTTTACTACTTGCAGCTTATTGCGCTCTTCAGTTTTTGGATCTAGACCCTGTGACGTGGAGCAATCCCTATAACCGAGTTATCGGCACTCTGGGTAATCCAAATTTCTCATCTGCTGCTTTGGCTACATTCTCGATTTTCTGGCTTTACCAAGCTTTTCGAGGGGTTGGGAAATCAGTCCAGCAGAGAATGCTGTTGGCTGCACCTGCATTAGTAATGGCATTTCTTACTTGGTCAACTGACGCACTCCAAGGTCTCGTCATTGTGGGGGTCGGCATTTGTCTCGTTCTGTATGTCGCACTTCGTGAGAAATTTGCAGCGAGGGCGCTTCCATGGATTACCCTCGTTTTCGGTGGAGCAGGGCTTGGGCTCTTGTTTGCTTCCTTTATTGGAATTGGGCCTCTTGGTAGTTCTTTAGAGCAGTACACGCTCAAGTTGAGATCCACGTATGCATCGTTTGGTTTCAAGGCAATGATTGAATCCCCGGCTTATGGTGTTGGAATCGACAATTACAACAGCGCCTTCAGGCTCTATAGAAGTCCGGAGTTTGTAGGGCAATATGGTGTAGGCCTTAATGCGGATAATGCGCACTCCACCCCAGCGCAAATAGGTGCCACCTTTGGTCTCTTTGTTTTTGTCTTGTACATGATTTTGCATCTTCTGATTCTTTTACGCGCGCTCAAAGTTATTAACTCCCGAGAGAGTTCAACCTACTTCCTCAAGGGCGTGGCCATAGTTTGGATTTTGATCTTCTCTCAATCGTTGCTCTCAATCGAACTCATAGGTTTGGGCGCCATGAACTGGATTCTTGGTGCTGTGTTATTGAGCGCAGAATTTAAGTCTGATGACACTTCACTTTCGGAACGTCCACAGGGCTCAAAGAAGCAAACCAAGAAGGTTCTTCCGGCATGGGTGGGATCTGTGGCCATTGCATCAGTCGTCTTATCGGCGGCACCAATCGCTTTTATCGCGAGAGAAGATTCTGCTTACAAAAATATTTTCGCCTTGCAGATGCAAGGCTCCGAAGATAACGATTGGGTAAAACTACAGTTCAGTAAATTGTCAGCTTTGACCTTGTTGGAACCATCGAAAGTCGCACGAATACTTGAGAATATGTATAACGCCGGTATGACCGCCGAGATTGAGACCACGATCAAGGAACTCTATGAGGCGAACTCTAAAGATATTGCCGCTAATGAATTGATGGCTGCTTACTATCGAAGTATCAGTGATCTTGAAAAGGAAATACAATTCCGAGAGGATCTTCGTTTACTTGATCCAGTCAACTACCAGCTCGAACTTTCCTTAGCAAGAAACTACGCTGCTAAAAAGGATATAGCCAACCTGCAGGCAAGTGTGGCTCGAATCAAGTCCATCGCACCAGAGAGTGAAGAAGCGAAAGTTGCAGAGCAACTTTTGAAGGACACTTCAGCGACTCCTTGATGAGTGTTGAAAACGATATGAGTACAGCTTCCAAGGTTGCGGTTATTGGTCAAGGCTATGTCGGTCTTGAAGTGTCCATCTCTCTTGCCAAACGAGGCAATAATGTCATTGGTTTTGAGAAGAGCTCTGATAAATGCGCAGTAATCTCGCAAGGTCGCAGCCCGATAGAGAATGTATCTCATGAGGATTTGAGGAATGCGCTCAACTCAGGGCATTACGAGATAGGCAATGAATTCTCAAGGCTTTCAGAATGCCAGACAATCATCATCTGTGTCCCGACTCCGATTACCCAGGACAATCTTCCAGACTTACGTGCCTTAGAAGAGGCGGTGGAGAATATTTCCATGTATGTCTCCTCATCTACATTGATCATCAACGAATCAACTTCCTATCCAGGAACACTTCGCACCGTTGTTGCTGACAAGATTTCGGCGAAGCGAAGAGATATTGCAAGCACATTATCCTTTGGAGTTGCACCAGAGCGAGTTAGTCCAGGAAATGGAATAGCGTTAAGCAAAGTGCCACGAGTTGTATCGGGTATTGATGAAAAGTCCAAAGAATTGACTGCTAAACTTTACAAAGGATTCTGCGAAGAAGTGAGAGTTGTCGAAACACCAGAGATTGCAGAAGCGGCCAAGTTGCTTGAAAATACATTCCGCCAGGTCAATATCGCGTTCATTAATGAATTCAATTTGATCTGTCGTCAATTAGGAATTGATACAAGAGAAGTGATTGACGCTGCCGACACTAAGCCATATGGATTTATGAGATTTGAGCCTGGAGCAGGAATTGGTGGCCACTGCATCCCAGTAGATCCTCTTTATTTTCAATATGCTTCTCGAGCCAGAAACCTTGAGAGTGAATTTATTGAATTGGCGGCAAGGGCTAATCACGAACATGCTGAGAAGTTGTTGGACTATGTGCTGGCCGATTCAAGAGTGACTTCGCCACGAGTTCTATTGCTGGGAGTGGCGTATAAGGAGGGAATCAGCGATACGCGAGAGACCCCTGCAGAGAATTTACTTGCATCTTTGAAGAAGCGAGGGCTATCGGCTGGTTGGTTGGATCCTTTGGTCAAAAGTTGGAATGGTAGTAGTCCTGCAGGTCTTGATGATCAGTGGGATATTGCATTAGTAGTAACTGCGCAGCCTGGTTTACCCATTCAAGACTTGCTCGACAAAAACGTGAGAATCTACGATTTCACGGGAAGATTTTCGAGTTATGAGAAAGTCATCCAAGTTTGAAAAAGTTGAGAGTTCTTCATGTGATCTCGCGGATGAACTCTGGTGGAACCGCGACCTATCTCAATACCCTCATTCCTGCACTTATCAATGATGGCATTGAAGCGCGCCTGATTTTTGGAAACGTTGCTAAAGGTGAAAGCGAGGATGTCCAACTCGAGCAGTCACTCTACTCGAGGCTCTCTGACTTAAATCGCAGTCTTTCACCGATTGGAGACCTTCGCTCTATTCTGGAGCTGAAGAATCATATTAAGGAGTTCTCTCCACATGTTGTTCACTCGCACGCTTTCAAGGCTGGACTGATATCAAGATTGCAGTTTGGTGGGCAGAGTAAGCGAGTTCATACTTTTCACGGCCATCATCTTTATGACCCAGAATTCAGCAAAGTTGAAGTTGGAGTAATGAATTTTCTTGAAAGAGTATTGAGTAAGAGAACGGATGGTCTTGTCTATGTAGGACGCCAGGTTCAAGAGGAGTTGCAGAGTATTGGAATAGGAAAGAACGTCCCCTCGATAAGCGCACCTCCAGGAATTGAGTTACCCGCTTTGGCACAAAAGTCCACAGCCCTCGATGCTCTTGGGCTTTCAGGAATAAAGAGTGATCAGTTAACGGCGCTGTGGATGGGCCGCTTTGTAGATGTGAAGCGACCCGAGGAATTCATAACATTGGCTCGACATTTCAGTGATGTGATTTTCTTGATGGCTGGCGATGGTCCCCTGAAATCAGAGCTAGAGATGAGCGCCCCAGTCAATGTGAAATTCCTGGGCTGGAAGCGACGAGAAGACCTTCTGGCGGCCTCCGACCTTGTAATTTCAACAAGTCATAGTGAAGGAATGCCCCTGTCTTTGATAGAGGCGCAGATGGCTGGTTTACCGGTTATAGCGCCCAATGTGGGTTCCGTATCTGAAGTCATTGAAAATGAAGTAACGGGTCTTCTGGTGGAGGTCACGCTTGGGGAATTACCTGCGAAATTGAGAAGACTCATTGAGAATGAAGATTTACGTCTCGCGATGTCAAAGAAGGCTTCTGAGCGGGCCCACAGGAATTTCGGAGTTGATTCACTCGTCTCATCTCATGTTGCTTTCTATGAAAGAATATTGAACTCATGAAAATTCAACGCGTTTTAGTGACAGGTGGCCTCGGTCTTATTGGTTCGCACCTTGTCGAGAGACTGCTCGATGGTGGAACTCAAGTGACAGTCATTGACAATAATTTCACTGGTAACGTTTCGAATCTTGGATCTCAAGGTAACCATAAATTACTCAAAGTTGTTAGTGGCGACATAGTTGACTCTGTGTTGATAAATAAAGAGATGAAGGAGACAGATTTCTGTTTTCATCTTGCAGCATCCTTGGGCGTCAAGCGGATTTTGGAAGCGCCGATCACTTCCTATAAGACCAACATTCACGGCAGTGAGAATATTTTTGCGGCGGCAGCCGAATACAAAGTGCCGGTATTTCTTGCTTCGACCTCAGAGATCTATGGCAAGAATCCTCAACAACCACTCACCGAAGATTCGGATCGAGTATTGGGCTCTCCACTCAATATTCGCTGGTCGTATTCTGAAGCGAAAGCTCTGGATGAATCACTCGCCCAGATGTACTCCCAGGAGCAGGGTATGAAGTTCATCATTGGACGTTTCTTCAATACCGTTGGTCCAAGACAGACGGGTGAATACGGCATGGTTCTGCCGAGATTTGTTTCTTCTGCTCTCAAAAATCAAGATTTAGAGGTCTATGGAGATGGCACGCAGACTCGCGTTTTTTGTCATGTTCAGGACGCTGTAGAAGCCATCGTGCGGCTTGTAAAGAACGATTCTGCCTTTGGAGATGTTTTCAATATTGGTGGAGTAGGTGAAGTCTCCATCAATCATCTCGCGGCTAGAGTCATCGAAGTGACAGGTTCACAATCCAAGATTCGCCATGTGCCTTATGCGCAGGCGTACACCAAAGGCTTTGAAGAGACTTTCCGGCGCGTACCCGATACCACCAAGATTCAAAATCTCACAGGTTGGAAAGTTGAGAGAACTCTTGAGGACATTATTCGAGACGTGATGTCCTATATGAAATCTCACTAGGTGCTTCATGAGAGTTCCAACCAGGCCCCTATTCTTCTTGTTGATTTTTTCTCTATTTCTTTCGTCAAGTGCACCGATATATGCATTTCCAAAGAAGGATCTAATCCTTGATGTTGTAGAAGTCACTTGGCGTGGAGCGGCAGCGCCAACAGTGACTAAAGAGCAGGTTGCCAGTGCAATTCGATCAAAAGTTAACTCGTCGTGGAAGCAATTCACTGAGTTGATGAGCACAAAACCAACCACACCTTTGAATGTAACGCTGGGAGAAGTTTTGGATTCACGATTGGTCCTCGCAAGCCCCATGAGTTGCGATAGTGATGGCTTTACTCTTCTGGTCCAGAACTTGCGACAAAAGGTTTACACATCGCTTGGAATTTCGGATTCAACGTATCGAAGCCTTGTGGTAATTGCGCCCAATCATGGTTGTGCTTGGCTGGGTAGGGCGACTGTTGGCAATAGTAGAGAATTCAATGGAGCCATCATTCTTCATGACACAGCTCGTGAATTTGTCATCGTCCATGAGATAGGACATCTCTTGGGTTTGGGACATTCAAATCTCCTTCGTTGCAATAACGGTGCTAAAGATGGCCCATGGAGTCAGGACTGTCGTGCAGTTGAATATGGCGGTGCGATTGACGTTATGGGAAATGTCGAAACAGAAGGGCCGCTCTCGATCTATCATCAGTGGCGCTTGGGATTGGCAGAGGAAGCTGAGATTCATCAATCGTGGACAAATGAGAGTCTTGAACTCAACGCTGTAGACACGGCAGGCGGCCTCAAGGGGATATTTATCCGCGATGGAGGTTCGGCATATTGGATTGAGTATCGCCGCGCTTCCAGTTCTCAAGTAGTCAACTCAGGTTTGGTTGTTTATCGAAGTGATCCACCTCCATTCCAGTATGTAGATGATCCAATTCTCTCAGAGGCATTCAACGGCACTCCTGGTCTTGGTGTCAGCACTGACGTTTGGATGCTCAATTTAGATAATTACATGTACTCACAAACAGGTCGAGCCTCGGGTTCTATGACTTTGACACCTACAAAGTCTTTCTCTTTTTTTAGTGGGAAGGTAACAATTACTGCCGCGAAACTCGATGATGATCGCAAGATTGTGGTTTCGATTTCCAGACCTGTTGATTCGACTCCTCCACCAAAGCCAACCCTTTCGAATACTGCTTCCTGGAGCTCTCAAGGAGCAGAAGTCTTGAAACCTGGATTCGAAGATCGCGAAAGCGCAATAGCTGGCTTTGAATTGAGCATCACAGGGGTTGGAGAGCGTGAAGTTTTGTCTTCTAAGAGTGAGAGTGTGGCAACTTATTTAGATCCGCTCAATACTCGAAAAGTACTGAGAGTGCGCGACCTGCCAGAGGGCAACATTGAGATTAGGGTTCGCACGCAGGATGTGTGGGGCAATAAGAGTGAGTGGTCAGATCCAGCAAAAACATTGATTGATCGTAGTTTTCCCAAGTGGGGCGAAAGCGTGGAAGCTACTGAATTGTCGAAGAGTTCTGTGCGGTTAACATTTACTGATTTCCTTGACGCAGGAATCGGACTGTGTCGAACAGCTTTTTATGATGAGTTTGGATTTGTGAATCGAATCTCTGAATCTAAATCAAATCCCTCCTTCAGCTTTCCACTGAACACTAAGTTCGATTCAAAATTTGAAACGCAAGATTGTCTAGGAAACAGCCTTCGTGGGGAAGTATTGATAAGTAACGAGTACAAGAGTGCATCCCAGGGAAGAAAGACAGGGAGTTGGGCAGCCATAGAAAGCGAAATTGGCAAGGGCTTGAGATGTCTAACCAAATGTTCAATCTCAATCTCCGTTAAGGATAATGTATCAATCATTGCAGGAAGAGGAGCACCAGAGGTTCGAGTATCTGGTCAAGCCCTGAGGAAGATTTCCTTAGCGATGAATGAAAGTCCTAGAAGTGCATTAGATATTTCAGTTGGAGATAGAAGTAAAGTTTTGCGCTTATCCGGTTCCAATTTCACTTTCTATGGAATTGTACAAAGTTCCATGACAGTTAGAAAGGTAGCAGAATTTGTCAAGAGCTCTGCAACTATAGACAACTCGATACAGGAACCCGTGCAAGCCTCACTCGCAAAATATGGATTTCGCCAATCCGACTTTTCAAGTGATTGGACCGTGCTTCCGATGTTTAGAGGGACAACATTGGAAGACCCAACTTTAGATCTCTGCAATGCTTCGTATAAGTCAGAGGTAGGACGCGAGTTTCGCCGTCAAGTAACAGTCTCCAAAGTGGGCACCCCGTACATCTTCTTATCGAGCGAAGCAGTCAAGTACAAGGACAAACGGGCAGCAGAGACAGCATTGGCTGAATTGCAAGCAAATTACAACGCGTGTGTGAAAAATAAGGGTGGCGTGGAGTTAGATGGAACCTTTGTTGACTACACCTTTGCCGCACTCCCTTCAGACCTCGCGCCGCTGATTAATGAAAACTCTCGCGTACTCGTGCGTGCACAGATAGGCAAGGGAGAGTCAGCACGACAATTACTTGGCTTTTATCAATTTAAGGAAGAAATCTTCACTGGGCTATATGTCGTCAAAGCGGGCGTGGTGGGATTCAGTGATGCTGAAGTCAAAAGATGGTTTGAGGCTGCGAGCATCTTTGCCAAACGTTTGGATACTAAGTTCTAATGAGCGCCAAGGTCTGGGTCGCTGGCGAAGCGCTGATGGATCTGATTCCTGTCGCTGCTGGCGAGCGCAGACCGATGGTGGGCGGCGGACCTGCCAATACTGCAAAAGCGGTAGCACGTTTGGGCCATTCGATTTCTTTCATTGGTGGAATTTCATCTGATGAATATGGACGCGCGATTGATGCTGAACTTAGTGATAGCGGCGTTGATCTCTCTTTGGTTCTACGGGCAGATCTTCCTACTGCCTTGGCGATTGCGACGATTAATGAGAACGGATTAGCCAAATACGATTTTGAATTAGCGGGCACAACCAGTTTTGCTTTTGTGGAATCGTGGCTACCCGATGGAGATGTCGATGTGATTCATCTGGGATCGGTGGCGACTCTGCTCGAGCCTGGTTCATCGCAGCTCTTGAAATGGGCTTCGAGCAAATCCACTCCCATCATCTTTGATCCGAATGTGCGCCCTTCCATCGAAGGGGATAAGGACCTCTATCGCGCTGCGGTAGAACGATGGATTGATGTCGCCACAATCGTAAAGCTCAGTGAGGATGATCTGAATTGGCTTTATGACCGCGATGAAGAATCCGTTATAAAATTGTGGTTGTCGCGCGGAGTAGAAATTGTGGTTGTTACACGAGCCGAAAAAGGCTTGCGGGCGTATAGAAATGGTGCGGTCGTGGAGGTACCTGCGGTGGTGGTTGATCTAGTTGATAGCGTCGGCGCAGGAGACACGATTGGCGCGGTATTGGTTGAAGGCGTACTTACACATGGCGTCGCAGACCTTAAGGATGAGAATCTGAGATCAGTCCTGGTTCGCGCAGCAAAAGCAGCGGCGATTACGTGTTCGAGAGCAGGAGCCAATCCACCTTGGCGCGAAGAGCTAGATCAGGCTTAAGAGAGTCCAGCTTTTTCAGCGAGCTCCACAACAGCGCTACGTGAATTGACGCCAAAAATACTGTAGATCTTGATGATGTCTTGTTTGATGGTGCTTGATGAGAATTTCAGGCGATCTGCCATTTGGTCTGTTGTGAGATCTTGTTTGAAGAGGTTAATAATCTGTTTCTGACGCGGCGTTAGAGATTTCATAGAGGCGGAATAGTCCTTATCGCTTTCCGATTTACTTGCAATGAGATTTCTAATGTAAAGACCGCAGAGTGCTAGAAACCCTTGGGTACTTTCGCTAGTTGCAAAACCATTTTGCGGAGCTTTCAAAGAAGTAAATCCAATAGCGCCAAGGACTGTGTTGCGATATTTGATGGGAGCTGAAACTGTGACGCCGGCATCAACATCGCTGAAACTAGCCAAGTGTGGATATTGAGCAATCATTTCTTTCGGCGTACTGAAAATGCTCACTTCTCCGGTGCGAGCGGCATCAGTTATTGGCATCGGGGTCCATAAAGGAATTCGCATGTAAGGCTCGACCATGTTTTTGGCGTAGCCGTATGTGCCTTGGAGATCGAGGAAACCTTCACGTTCGATAACTCCGAGAATTGCACCGCGCGCATCGAGACCGGCCAAGGTCACATTGGTGACATGTGCCAGAAACTGGTCTGGTTTGGGATCTTCGAGAACTGTCTTAGTGAGATCTGAGAGGAGCCTGACTGCGTCGTTTCTAATCAATGGACTGGTAGCTCCTGGTCATGACCGTCGGGTTGTCCGGTCGATAGGCGAGTTTATTGGGGCAGATGGATGAAAAAGCCTTGTAAATAGCCACTTTTATAACGAATTCTCACCAAACGACGGTCATAGAAGGTCATGACCAATTGCTCATTAGGATTCCATCTATGGGTCTACAGCATGCGATGGATGGCGGAGAAATCTCTCTTGAAATCGATGTCGATCAAGGCGCCCGAATTTCATCACTACATTTCCGAGATATTGAATGCGTTGTTCCTTTTCGTGGTCAAACTCTTACCTGGGGTTGGTATGCGATGGCTCCATGGGCGGGGCGGATTAGAGATGGTCTAATCAAGGATTCATCAGGAAATGAATTTCAATTGCCAGTGAATTTAGCAGCGCCTCATGCGATTCATGGATTTGGATTGACATCGTCGTGGGAAGAAATCGGTGAAGGTTATTTTGCGCTCGATTTTCCAGCGCCATATTCAGGTGCGCGTGTGGAGCAACGGTTTGAAATTCTTGATAACGCACTTCGTTGGTCGCTGGAATATGAAGCGGGCGATTGTGATCTGCCATTCTGGATGGGCTTTCATCCCTGGTTTCCTCGAGAGCTTAATCGCGGTGGTTCTGCTGAAATAGATTTTCATCCTGGAAAGATGTTAGAGCGCGGCCCTGATTATCTGCCGACTGGAAAGTTGATAACACCCACATCGTCGCCCTGGGATGATGCATTCGCCGAAATCCGCGGAACACCGATGGTGTATTGGGAAGATGTCATGCAGATCAAGATTGAATCAGATGCCCCATATTGGGTGGTCTATGACCAGGATTCGGAAGGGGTCTGTGTCGAACCCCAGAGCGCTCCGCCAGATGCTGGCAATCTAGGAATCTCAGGTGATACCTATCTTGAGGCACTCTTTGTTTTCGATGAGATTTGATAGATTAGAAAAATGATTAACCGTCAGCATCTCAAAGCGCTTCATGCTCGCGAGGAAGAGCGATTCTTGGCACGAACGCCTAAGAGTCGCGAACTCTTTGAGAAAGCAAAAGGCGTGATGCCGGGCGGAGTCCCGATGTCGTGGATGGCTAAATGGCCTGGAAAATACCCACTTTTCGTAGCTTCTGCCCAAGGCGCACACTTTGTTGATGTGGACGGCAATGAATTTATTGATCTCTGTTTAGGCGATACCGGCTCGATGTCGGGACATTCACCGCAAGCTACGGTTTCGGCGATTTCGGCCCAACTAAAACGCGGTATGACTGCGATGTTGCCGACCGATGATGCGGTCGTAGTTTCTACTGAACTGGCACGTCGTTTTGGACTTCCTTTGTGGCAGTTCACAGTCTCGGCCACCGATGCTAATCGCCATGCCATCCGTTATTCACGTCTGATTACTGGCAAGCAAAAAATTGTGGTCATTGATCGCTGCTATCACGGATCGGTTGACGAGACTTTTGCGACCTTGGATTCAACGGGTGCGACTGTTGCGCGCGAAGGAAATATCGGCGCACCAGTACCTCTGGATGTAACTACTCGCGTTGTTGAATTCAATGATCTAGCTGCAATGGAAGCCGCACTGAAAGCTGGTGATGTGGCTGCGATCTTGATGGAACCTGCGATGACAAATGTCGGCATCGTTCTGCCAGATGATGGTTATCTTGCTGCGGTTGGAGAGCTTGCTAAGAAGTATGGCGTGATCTGGATTATTGATGAGACTCACACAATCTCTGTGGGCCCTGGCGGAATGACTGCGCAATTAGCTTTGAAGCCAGATTTCTTAACGATTGGCAAGGCGATTGGTGGGGGAATCCCTACCGGAACATTCGGAATGACACATGAAATTGCAGACCAGATTGCCAAAAAGACCGAGCGTGAAGTGATTGATACTGGTGGAATCGGCGGAACCCTTGCCGGTAATGCACTCTCATTGGCTGCGATGCGAGCGACCCTGACGGAAGTTTTAACTGAAGGAAACTTTGCAACCATGATTGCTCTGGGTAATCGCTGGTGTGATGGGGTAGAGGCGGCAATAACTGAATTTCGCTTGCCCTGGCATGTAAATCGCTTAGGGGCGCGAGGGGAGTATCTATTCCAAGGCCATGCTCCACGAACTGGGGGTGAAGCCGCTAGAGCTGGAGATTTTGAACTTGATCAATACATCCATTTGCGTTTGCTCAATGATGGCTTCTTGCTGACACCATTTCATAACATGGCTTTGATGTCGCCATATACAACCGAAGCTGATGTGGATGCTCACACCGCAGCTTTCCGTGCAATGTGTCAGGAATTAGTCAGTATCTGAAGTTCGTCGCTGGTCAATTCAATGACCGGCATTATTTCTTTAATCTGTTCAAGTTTTGTTGCTGAAGCAATCGGTGTTGCAACAGTTGGTTGAGCGCGAAGCCAAGCAAGAGCTACAGCTGCAACTGATGTGTTCTTATCTTGAGCAATCTGGTCTAACTTTTCAAGCATTCTCCAGCCACGTTCATTGGCATATGAATTTCCAACTCCAGTAGCACGCACTGATTCAACAGTAACTCCCGGGCGATACTTACCAGTAAGGAATCCACGGGCTAAGCCATAGAAAGGAATCTGAGAGAGGCCATTAGCTTTAAGAGTTGACATCAACGTGTTTTCATAATCCCGATCCATTAAGTTGTATTGATCTTGGCTTGCTACGTAAGAAACTAAGCCCTGCGCCTTTGAGATGTTGAGAGATTCTTGCAAACGCTCCGGTGTGAAATTCGAAGCGGCGATGTATCTAACTTTCCCTGCTTTCACCAATGAATCAAAGGCGCCTAGAGTCTCCTCAATCGGAGTATCGGGGTCATCTTGGTGGGCGTAGTACAGATCGATGTAATCAGTCTGGAGGCGACGCAAGGAATCATCACAGGCCGCTTCGATATTGGCGGGCTTGAGACCGGGGCGAGTATCGAGCTTGGAAACTTTGGTAGCAATGACCATTTTCGTGCGATTACCGCGCTTTTTCATCCAGTTTCCGATGATGGTTTCTGACTCTCCTCCGATGTGGCCGGGAGCCCACTGAGAGTACATATCGGCGGTATCAGTGAAGTTTCCGCCATTGTCGAAGTAATAATCAAGGACTACTTCAGAATTAGTGACATCAGCGCTAAATCCGAAGACATTACCTCCGAGACAGAGCGGATGAACTCTGAGATCCGTATGTGGCAGCATCATCATTGTGGCATCGTATATCGATAGAGGACATCGCGTCCCCACTCAGTAAATCCCAGTGATTGATAGAGCTTGATAGCAGAGCTGTTGTTGGCATCAACATAAAGCATGGCGCTGAAGATTCCTTGATAACGCATGTGACGAAGTCCTGCGATAGTAACCGCGCGGCCGATTCCTTTACCAGCATGCTTGGGATCTACTCCCATGATGTAAATCTCTCCGATGGGATCATGATCATGTTCTGCTTCATCATGTGAATGCTTATGAGTATGCCCACCGTGAATCTTGGTCCAGCAGAATCCAGTCATCACACTTTTCTCTTCAGAGATGAGAAATCCTTGCGGATCAAACCAATCTTCCTTAGTGCGCACTTCAAGGTCGCGTGTGGTCCAATTACCTTGTTCTGGATGGTCAATGAAGGTGCGATTGTTCAATGCAATCCATTCATCGTTATCGATTCCAGGCAGGAAATTTCGAATGGCAATCTCTTGAGCTAATTCTGGGATGGGATCATTGAGCGATCGACGCATCTGAATAACGGTGCGCACACGTGTGAAACCATTTCGTTCTGCGATGTTCTTGGCCTCTGAAAGATCACCATGCGACCAGAGTCGAAGTGTGCCGCCGGCTGATTCTTGAAGAGCCTTGAGAAGTGATTGTCCGATACCGGCTTTGCGATGGCTGGGATGAACCACGAATTCTGCGCTGGGGCCTTCGACTTTATCGGTGAGATCTAGGTGGGCATATCCGACGACTTTGCCTGCGATTTCTGCGATGAAGTGAGTATCCGACTTATCTCCACCATGGCGTAAGTGAAGAAGAATGTGTTCGCTTACGGGGGGAATGCCATCGTTATCTGAAGCTGCGGCAATAAGTGCAAGGACTTGAAGCTGGACCTTCGAGTCAAGTCGATCAAGCTGAGTGATCAAGGCAGTCCTCAGACGCTGAGATCAGATTGAGATTGCTCTTTAGGGCTCGTATTAAAGCGATAACCAACGTTGCGAACAGTTCCGATAATTGCTTCAAATTCAGGACCAAGCTTTGAACGAAGGCGCCGGATATGAACATCGACCGTACGTGTTCCACCGAAGTAGTCATAACCCCAGATCTCTTGCAGTAATTGAGAACGAGTGAAGACTCGGCCGGGATGTTGGGCCATGTACTTGAGCAATTCAAACTCTTTGAAAGTTAGATCAAGTGAGCGGCCTTTGATTTTTGCGGTGTAAGTCTTCTCATCGATGACAACATCGCCGCTCTTGATCTCACCTGAAGTTGGATCCGCTGCAATGCGTTGGGCTTGCACTTTTCCAATAGCGATGCGGATACGAGCATCTACTTCGGCTGGGCCTGCGGTATCCAGAATGACATCATCAAATCCCCAATCAGCATTTGTGGCAGACAATCCGCCCTCGGTTGTGATGAGAATGAGAGGACAACCAATTCCAGTTGTAGTGATGAGTTTTGTTAGTGATTTCGCGGCTGGTAGATCGCGACGTGCATCAATGAAGAGGCAATCAACTTCTGGGATATCAACGAGAACTGAGCCGATGGCAGGCAAGATGCGAACTTGATGCTGAAGCAAACCAAGTGCAGGAATCACTTCAGCGCTAGCGCCGTTAGTGTTCGTCAAAAGTAGAATGCGAGCCATAAGAGTGAAAGAATACCCGCGTGGATAATTACCTACCAATTCTCGTCGTTTTCACGCTCGCAACCGCGTATGGACTTTGGTACCAACGCAGCCGCGGCAAGTTAAAGACGAAATCTTCACGTGTGGGTAAGCCTGCAATCAGCTCATCAGATATCGGAACCGAACTTGGATCTCGTGTGACTCTCGTGCAATTTTCTTCAGCATTCTGCACGCCGTGCCGCGCTACGCGGGCCT
>JACCDG010675336.1_pt1 | contig 35406 bp, 34 predicted proteins | sample 7442471 | NCBI WGS metagenome assembly JACCDG01 (sample SAMN15323444, study PRJNA562643) | freshwater metagenome | isolation source: river surface water | place: USA:Blue River Watershed | collected 2017-08-17 | reverse complement strand
TTGGTGATTCGATTACCACCGATCATATTTCTCCTGCAGGGGCTATTGCCAAAGATTCTCCAGCTGGAAAATACTTATTAGACAATAAAGTAGAGCCCAAAGATTTTAATCAATATGGTGCTCGTCGTGGAAATGACCGTGTCATGACCCGTGGGACTTTTGCGAATATCCGTTTGCGTAATTTAACAGCCCCGGGTACAGAAGGTCCTTGGACAACCTATTGGCCAACCAATGAAAAAATGTTCATTTATGATGCGTCGATGAAATATAAAGCTACCGATACAGCGCTTATTGTCTTAGCGGGTAAAGAATATGGTACAGGTTCTTCCCGTGATTGGGCTGCCAAAGGAACAACGCTTTTAGGTATCAAAGCGGTTATCGCTGAGAGTTTCGAACGCATTCACCGTAGCAATTTATGCGGGATGGGTGTATTGCCATGTCAATTTAAAGCAGGTGAGAATGCGGCGAGTTTGGGATTAAAAGGGGATGAAACATTTGATTTTGTTAATCTCACTGATAATCTCAAAGCACGTCAAGAATTAACAATTACCGCGACTGCACCTAATGGTGCTGTTAAAGAATTCACTGTTTTATGCCGCGTTGATACTCCTGTTGAAGTAGATTACTTACGTAATGGTGGTATTCTCCAAACCGTTTTACGCAAATTAGCCAAATAAAATAACTTTCTGCCAGCTATCCATTGAAATGGTTAGCTGGCAGAAAATATTTACAGTACAATTAATTTATTTTTTAGAGGATCTTATGAAATTACTCTACACCAAACGCTCACCCTATGCCCGTAAAGTCAGAGTTCTAGCTTTAGAAAAAGGGATTAAATTAGAATTGATCGACGAGGATTTGGCGAATAAGTCCAAGATGTTGCTCGATAATAATCCATTAGGAAAAGTGCCAACATTGATTTTAGATAATGGTGATACGGTTTATGACAGCGTTGTTATTGTTCAGTATCTAGATGAATTGAATGATAAGGCTGCATTTATTCCAAGGTCAGGAAAAGCGCGTTATGAAGTTTTAAAATGGGAGGCTTTTGCCGACGATTTAGTAACAACAGCGATTAATGTGTACATGGAAAAAACACGTCATCCTCAAGGTTTTCATGAACAATTTGTTGCTAACGGTGAGAAAACAATTCTCAAAGCGTATAATGTTATTGAAACGCATTTAAGCGCATTAAATGATTTTAACTTAGCATCGGTGGCAATTGCTTCAGCCATCGGCTATATCCATTTTCGTCTCCCACATTTGAAAGTCCAAGGCGCGCTAGCCAAATGGTTTGATACAATCAATCAACGCCCAAGCATGCTCCAAACACTACCGGTGGCCTAATGGCACGACGAAAATTAATCATTCATAAGAATGTGCCTGTTAAATTACCCAACGGTAATACTTCAGTGATTACCTATATTGAACACCCAGGTGCTGTCATTATTGCACCACTGATAGATAATAATACTGTCGTCATGATGAAACAATTTCGTCCTACCTTGCGTAAATACATTTATGAATTACCCGCAGGGACCATTGATCCAGGTGAGAAGCCTTTGGTCACAGTGAAACGTGAATTAATTGAAGAAACAGGTTTCCGTGCGAAGAAAGTCACCAAACTTGGTCGTATTTACCCAGTCCCTGGTTACTCGACGGAAATTATTCATATGTATAAGGCAGAAGGTTTAACCAAAGGTTTAGCTGAGCCTGAAATTTATGAAGTAATTACTTTAATTGAAATGAAACGTGCTCAAGTGCTTAAATTATTTAAAGCAGGTCAAATCATGGATGCTAAAACAATTTGCACCTTAGCTCATTTAGGATGGTTATAAGTAAATGCCCGATCAACAAACACTTTCCACAATGATGAATGCCTATGGGATGGATGCTTCCTCGGGAGGTATGGGTTTTAATTGGGTAAATTTATTATTCAGTTTCGTTTTCGGTATCATCGGCATTTATGCATTTAATTATGGACGTAAAGAAAAAAATTATAAGCCAGTTGTTATCGGTATTGCCTTAATGGGTTATCCTTATTTTGTCAGCAATACGATACTCATGGTCGCTATTGGCGTAGGCTTAAGTGCAGCATTGTATTATTGGAGAGATTAAATTTAATGAGCGTTCAAGCTAAAAAGAAATTTGCCATTGTTTTAGCCGGTTGCGGCAATAAAGATGGTGCCGAAATTCAAGAGGCTGTTTTAACATTATTGGCCATTGATCAGCAGGGAGGTCAATACCAGTGTTTTGCCCCGAATGTTCCTCAAGCCAAAGTTATTAATTTTCTGACGGACAAACCACTCCCTGAATCGCGTAACGTTCTCGTCGAATCTGCCCGTATTGCGCGCAGTCAAATTAAACCATTAAATGAATTTAATCCTGCTGATTATGATATTTTAGTCTTTCCCGGTGGTACAGGAGTTGCGTATAATTTATGCAGCTATGCCATGGAAGGGGAAAAGATGGTAATTGATTTAGATGTTGAGCAAGCCGTTGTTGGCATGCATAATGCAAAAAAGCCAATAGGGGCCTTATGCATTGCGCCTGTCATTGTGGCGAAATTAATCCCTGGCGTTCACGTGACGTTTGGTGAAGATGCAAAAGCCAATCAAATATTTTCAACAATAGGCGCCAAACCCATTAACACGACGGCAGACAGTATTGTTATTGATGAAGCAAACAAAGTTGTCACAACACCATGCTATATGCTTAAAACCCACCCAGCCCAAATGTTTGAGGGTATTTCTAAATTAATCAGTGCATTAATCAGGTTATCCAATTGAGACGTCATCGACATGTTTCTTTAGAACAAATTGCTGAAAATGCTTTAGTTGATTATGGATTTTCTCCTTATATCAGCAGTGCGGTGGAATCGGCTGTTAAGCACCTCAAAGAGGCAGCGCCTAATAAAAAAGATGGCATTAAAGATTTAAGACATTTGTATTGGTCATCCATTGATAATATTGATTCTCAGGATTTAGATCAATTAGAATACGCCGAACGTCATCCTCAGGGCATTATCCATATCAAAGTAGCAATTGCTGATGTGGACCATTATGTTCGTCGAGCTGATGCTGTTGATAAACATGCCTCGCACAATGCCACATCACTATATACAGGTGTGCGCAATTTCCCCATGCTTCCAGAAAGATTGTCGTATGATTTAACGTCATTACTACCTGGCAAAGATCGTTTGGTTATTGTTGTCGAATACAATGTGAAAAAAGATGGCCAACTCGTATCAGGAAATGTCTATCGTGCATGGGTGACAAATAAAGTGAAATTAGTTTACGAGCAAGTCGGGGCTTGGCTTGAAAATCCCAGTCAACCACAACCCCCATGGTTAATTGATAAAGAATTAGAAGAGCAAATTAAAATGCAGTATGAGGCCTCTAAACGATTAAGGGTCTATCGTCAAAAAGAAGGGATGCTGGAATTTGAAACATTTGAAAGTAAGCCCGTCGTTGTTGAAGGTCAAATCAAAGAATTAACATCCTTAGTTTCAACACCAGCGCATAAAATTATTGAGCAATTTATGATTGCCGCTAATACCACCATGGTGCATTTTTTAACTAAGCATGATTTGCCAACAATTCAACGCATTGTGCGTATTCCTGAGAGATGGGGACGTATCGTCGAGATTGCCGAAGAGTTGGGGTATCATTTGGCCTATGATCCAGATCCTATTGATTTACGTCGATTTTTAGTACTGCGCCAAGCTAAGAGTCCAACCACATTTGCAGATTTGTCGCTCATGATTATTAAATTAATTGGACGTGGTGAATATGAAATGGTCAATCCAGGCAAATTAGGTCATGGCCACTTTGGTTTAGCGATAGGTCATTATACCCATTCAACAGCCCCAAATCGTCGCTATGTAGATCTTATCATTCAACGTTTGGTTAAATCTGCTATTGAAAAGCAACCCGTTCCTTATACAAAAAGGGAATTAGTGGAGCTAGCTGCGTGGTGTACCGAACGGGATACCTATTCAAAAAAAGTAGAACGTTTCATGAAAAAAGTTGCGGCGGCAATTTTATTGCAAAAACATATTGGGGAAGAGTTTGAAGGTATTATTACCGGCTCTTCATCCAAAGGTGTTTATGTGCGTTTATTTAATCCTCCTGCCGAAGGCCGCATTATGCGTAATGAACGAGGTCTGGATGTCGGCCAAAAAGTCATTGTCCGCTTGGTTGATGCTGATCCTTTAAAAGGTTTCTTGGATTTTGTGCGTATTTCCGTATTTAAATAGTCTTTTATCACGCGTTGACCCGCGTACAGTCTGCGTTGACATCCCCTCCAATTGACGGTATAATAACTTTTCAAAATTGTCTTAAATGCTTATCTTGCCCCTGAAATGAGGGGCTTTCATGCTTAAAGGAGAGCTATGCCAAAAACAATGTTCGATAAAATCTGGGAAGATCACTTAGTCCGTGACTCACAAGGGGATACGGCAATTATTTATATTGATTTGCACCTCATTCATGAGGTCACAAGTCCTCAGGCTTTTGCCGCCTTAAGAGAGACAAAACGCACGGTCAGACGTCCTCAAAATACCTTTGCCACCATGGACCATAATGTGTCCACACGTACCAAAGATATCACTAAAGTCGAAGCATCCTCACGTAATCAAATGGACACGTTATCCAAGAATTGTAAGGATTTTGGTGTCACTTTATATGATTTTACCAGTGATAATCAAGGTGTTGTCCATGTTATCGGGCCTGAACAAGGCTTGACTTTACCAGGCATGACCATTGTCTGTGGGGACTCTCATACCGCAACCCATGGCGCTTTTGGGGCTTTGGCTTTTGGTATTGGAACCTCAGAAGTCGAACATGTTTTAGCCACACAAACATTACAACAAAATAAAGCCAAGAGCATGTTGATTAATATCGACGGGGTTTTAGCTCAAGGTGTTACTTCCAAAGATATTATTTTGTACATCATTGGTCAAATTGGAACTGCCGGTGGGACAGGATATGTCATTGAATACGCTGGTTCTGCGATTCGTGCCTTATCCATGGAAGCCCGCATGACCGTGTGCAATATGTCTATCGAAGCCGGTGCCCGTGCTGGGATGATTGCTCCGGATGATATCACTTTTAGTTATATTCAAGGCCGTGATTATGCTCCTAAAGGTAGTGATTGGGATAAAGCTGTTGCGTATTGGAAAACATTACCAACGGATAAAGGCGCTCAATTTGATCGCGTTTTAAATATTAAAGCGGAAGATATTAAACCACAAGTGACATGGGGAACAAGCCCTGGTCAAGTTACATCCGTCGATGGAGTAGTGCCTGATCCCGACAGTTTTAAAGATCCTGTCGAACGCACAGCCGCACGCAATGCATTAGCTTATATGGATTTAAAACCAGGCCAAAAGATCCATGATATTGCTGTCGATAAAGTATTTATTGGCTCATGCACCAATGGCCGTATCGAAGATTTGCGCGCCGCGGCACAAATGGTGATTGGTAAACGCGTATCTCCAACTGTCACAGCCATTGTGGTTCCTGGTTCTGGTCGCGTGCGTATTCAAGCCCAAAAAGAAGGCTTGGATAAGATTTTTATCGACGCTGGTTTTGAATGGCGTTTTGCTGGCTGTTCCATGTGTTTAGGGATGAATGATGATCAACTGAAAAAAGGTGAACGCTGTGCGTCGTCGAGTAACCGTAATTTCGAAGGTCGTCAAGGTCCTGGTGGTCGCACCCATTTAATGAGTCCTGAAATGGCAGCTATTGCAGCGATTACAGGAAAAATCACTGATATCCGTAGTTATAAAAGATAGGATGCCTTATGGGAAGAATGTCTTTTTTTGCGATATTCGAGTTGCTTATTATTGCAGCACTTGTTTTTTTAATTGTGAAAATTATTAAGAGTCTCAAAGACAAGAACAATAACGGGGAGAAATCATGAGTACTAAGTTAGTAGCGCAAATTGTTGGTGCTGTATTAGCTTTGGCAATTTTTTTCTTTGTTATTCCAATTGGTTTGACCAACGTTAATCCTAATGAAGTGGCTGTTTATATCGATAAATTAGGTGGTAAGGTTAATCCAACCCCGCTTGGTGTTGGGTATCATTTCTTTAATCGCTGGACGACGGATATTGTTGTTTATAAAGTGTCTGCAAGATCTTATCCTGGTAATACCATGCTCAATGAAAACAGCAAAGAGTATACCTTGGATCTTAAAACCAATGATGGTCAGAATATTTCTGCAGATTTAACCATCATTTATGCCTTAAAGCCTAATGAAGTTCCCAATCTTCACATGCAAATTGGCCAGAATTATGAGGATCAAATTTTATTACCTCAAATTCGCTCGGAAGCACGTATAGCCATCGGTCAATATTCTGCGGAAGATATTTATCAAGGTAAAGTGCGCGAAACAATACAAGTGCAAATTAAGACGAAGCTTGGGGAATCATTATCAAAATTCCCAGCAATTCAAATCCAAGATGCATTAATCAGACATTTTTCATTTAGCCCTGATTTTGAACGCGCCATCGAGCAAAAGAAATTAGCAGCACAACAAGTTGAAATCAATAAGAACCGTGCATTGGCTGAAGAGCAAGAAGCCAAACGTTTAGAAGCCCAAGCGCGTGGTCAAAAATTAAAAGCGATTCAAGAAGCGGAAGGCCGTGCCGAATCTGCCAAGATTGAAGCGGACGCGTCTCGTTATAAATTAGAACAAGAAGCAGCGGGTAACTTAGCTTTATATAAAGCAGATGCTGAAGGGAAGAAACTTCAAGCTGAGGCTTTGGGTGGTGGTCAAAATGTCGTCGCATTAAAATTTGCGGAAAATATTCCAAGTAAATTGCAAATTTGGGGTATACCGACGGGGCAAAATAATACCAGTTTGATGGATGTCTCTGGTATTTTTGGAAAAATGTTTAACAAAGAAGAGAGATAAGTACATGGAGCCTTTTGCAACACATACGGGCATTGCTGCCCCAGTAGATCGTGTTAATATCGATACCGACGCGATTATCCCAAAACAATTCTTACGTAAAATTGAACGCACAGGGTTTGGCGTGCATTTATTTCATGAATGGCGCTATACCGATTACGAAGGAACAAAAGAAAATCCTGAGTTTGTGTTAAATCAAGAACCTTATCGCAAAGCGACTGTGTTATTAACGCGTGATAATTTCGGTTGCGGTTCCTCAAGAGAACATGCGCCGTGGGCTTTGGGTGATTTTGGATTTAAAGTCATCATCGCACCAAGTTTTGCTGATATTTTCTATAACAATTGCGTGAAGAATGGGATTTTATTAGTACGGTTAAAATCCGAAGAGGTTGATGAAATATTTAAATTTGTAGGCAAGACCAAAGGGGCTACTGTCACGGCTGATTTACCGTCGCAAACAGTAACGGCTAATGGCAAAAAGTATAAATTTGATATCGATAGTTTTAATAAAGAATGTTTAATCAAAGGCTTAGATGGTATTGGTTGGACATTGCAATACAATAGCAAGATTCAAGATTTTGAATCAAAATTACAATCACAACGTCCTTGGCTTTTACGCCAATAATTGATAAAGGGATTTATGTCTGATCTAAGAAAATTTTCATCCATTGTTATTGATGGGGCTGATCGTGCCGCAAGTCGGGCGATGTTACGTGCCGTAGGTTTTAATGACGCTGATTTTAATAAACCACAAATTGGTATTGCTTCGACCTGGGCAGAAGTCACACCATGTAATATTCACATCAATGATTTAGCGCGCAAAGCTGCAGCCGGTGTGAATGCGGCAGGTGGGAAAGCGATTACATTTAATACCATTACAATTTCCGATGGTATTTCTATGGGTTCGGAAGGGATGAAATATTCTTTGGTCTCTCGTGAAGTCATTGCGGATTCAATTGAAACCGTTGTTGGTTGCCAAGGTTTTGATGGGTTTGTCGCAATTGGTGGTTGTGATAAAAATATGCCAGGGTGCTTAATGGCGATGGCACGTTTGAATCGTCCATCGGTGTTTGTATATGGTGGGACAATTTTGCCAGGTTGTTTTAATGGCAAGGATGTGGATGTTGTTTCTGTGTTTGAAGCAGTGGGACATCATGCCGCTAAGAAAATTACTGACGATCAATTGAAAGCCGTTGAAAGCTGTGCTATTCCAGGTCCAGGTTCATGCGGAGGGATGTATACCGCCAATACCATGGCTTCTGCCATTGAAGCATTAGGGATGAGTTTACCCAATTCATCTGCTCAAGCTGCGGTGTCTGCTGAAAAAGAAATGGACTGCAAGCAAGCGGGTGCAGCTGTATTAGATTTGCTTAAAAAGAATATTCGTCCTCTCGATATTATGACCAAGAAAGCATTTGAAAATGCGATTACGGTATTAACAGCTTTAGGTGGATCAACCAATGCAGTCTTGCATTTACCAGCGATCGCTCACGCGGCAGGTATTAAATTAAGCATTGATGATTTTACACGCGTCGGTAAGAAAGTTCCTGTCTTGGCTGATTTAAAACCATCAGGTCGTTTTGTCATGATGGAATTAGTCAAGATTGGCGGGACATTGCCTTTAATGAAAATGTTATTAGACCGTGGTTTATTGCATGGTGATTGCATAACAGTGACGGGAAAAACAGTAGCTGAGAATTTGAAGAATGTGAAGCCATACCCAGCAGGTCAAGAAGTGATCCGTTCATTTGATAATCCCATTAAGAGCGAAAGCCATTTGGTTATTATGTATGGGAATTTAGCGACGGAAGGTGCTGTCGCAAAAATTTCTGGTAAAGAAGGTCTGTCATTTAAAGGTAAAGCTAAAGTATTTGATTCAGAAGAAACAGCATTGAAAGCCATTCTTGCTGGCAAAATTCTCAAAGGTGATGTGATTGTCATTCGCTATGAAGGTCCTCGTGGTGGTCCTGGGATGCGTGAAATGTTATCCCCAACATCAGCCATTATGGGGCGTGGTTTAGGTAAAGATGTAGCTTTAATTACCGATGGCCGTTTCTCCGGTGGATCACACGGATTTGTCGTCGGACATATTACTCCAGAAGCGTTTATGGGAGGCGCCTTAGCCATCGTAAAGAACGGCGATGAAATCACCATCGATGCGAAGAAACGCACCATCACCCTAAATGTACCAGCTACCGAAATTAAGAAACGCTTAAAAGTCTGGAAGCAACCAAAACCAAGATATACCCGTGGTGTTTTAGCGAAATATGCTAAACTTGTTTCTAGTGCTTCTGAAGGTGCTGTGACCGATAGTCATTTATAACTTGAAAAAAGGAACCTATGTCTGGTAACTCATTTGGAAATTTATTTCGCATTACAACGTTTGGTGAAAGCCATGGTCCTGCCATTGGTGTTGTTATCGACGGAGTGCCAGCCAAGTTACCTTTATCTCAAGCAGATATTCAAGTCGAGTTAGATCGTCGTCGTCCAGGGCAAAGCAAAATCACGACCCAGCGTCAAGAAGCGGATCAATGCGAGATTTTATCAGGTGTATTTGAAGGCGTAACAACGGGTGCACCTTTAGCGATCATGATCCGTAATGAAGATCAACGCTCGAAAGATTACGATAATATTAAAAATGTGTTTCGTCCCGGTCATGCGGATTTTTCCTATATTGCAAAGTATGGTATTCGTGACTACAGAGGTGGCGGACGTTCTTCTGGTCGAGAAACAGCATGCCGTGTGGCAGCTGGGGCAGTTGCGAAGAAAATTCTCGCCTTACATAAAATTCAAGTGATTGTTTACACATCAAGCGTTGCTGATATTATCGCCCGTGATATTGATGTGAATTTCATCGAACAGAATATTGTGCGTACTGCTGATAAAAATGTCGCCGAAGCCATGATTGCCCGTATTGATGAAGTGCGTAAGAACGGGGATTCTATTGGGGCTACATTGCAATGCGTCATTAAAGGTGTTCCAGCTGGTTTAGGGGATCCTTGTTTTGATAAACTCAATGCCCGTCTCGCTGCAGGCTTAATGTCAATCGCCACAGTAAAGGGTATTGAATTCGGTGATGGTTTTGATGTGGCCAATAAATTAGGCTCACAAAACAATGACCGCTTTATTGTCAAAGATGGCAAAGCAGGTACAGCAACGAATCATGCCGGTGGAATCTTAGGTGGTATTTCAACGGGTGAAGATATCACCATTCGCTTAGCCTTAAAACCACCATCATCCATTCCTCAAATGCAACAAACTCTCAACGAAGATCTCCAGGTCGTCGAGACCCAAGTCAAAGGCCGTCACGATCCTTGCTTAGCGCCACGTGTTGTTCCTGTTGCTGAAGCCATGATCGCATTAACGCTTGTCGATGCCTTAATGATTCAAAAATCTTCATCCATTTAACATGCAAAAAATTATCCTTATCACAGGATGCTCGAGCGGATTTGGTTTATTAACAGCTGTCCGTTTGGCAGCCGAGGGCCATTTTGTCTACGCGACCATGCGCGATACATCTAAGCAACAAGACTTATTAGATGAAGCAGCGCGTCGCAATGTTCCTGTGCGAGTCAGGGCACTTGATGTCACAAAATCACATACCATTAAAACCGTTGTTGATGAAATCATCGACCATCATGGGCATATTGATGTGCTAATCAATAATGCCGGCTATGGTATCGGTGGATTCTTTGAAGATTTAACCGACGACGAATACCGCAAGCAAATGGATGTGAATTTCTTTGGTGTGCTTAATGCAACGCGCATTGTTGTGCCTCGCATGCGTGACAAGGGCAAAGGCTTAATTATTAATGTATCGAGCATAGCTGGGTTATGTGCATCACCGTCTTTAAGTGCGTATAATTCAAGTAAGTGGGCGCTCGAAGGTTTTTCAGAGAGTTTATATTACGAGGTATCTCACTTTGGCATCAAAGTTGTTTTAGTTGAACCGGGAAGTTATCCGACGCAGATTTTTAAAGATAATGCGAAATATGCGGCTAATTTTGATAATCCACAAAGTCCTTATTTTAAATTCAGCCAGAAATTACGTAAATTTGTTAATGCTAACACGGCCAAGTCTAAAAAAGACCCGGAAGATGTGGCGAAATTAATCGCTGATATTGTGCGTACAAAAAATCCTCGATTAAGATATATATCAGATTTCTCCTCGTGGGTACGTGTGGCGGTGACCAAAGTCTTGCCACCATCCGCGTATAACTTTATTTTTCGAAAGGTCATTTATGGAAAGTAAACCAACGCCGTATCAACGTCAGATTTTTGTGTGCACCCATAATGCCAATGGCGAAAAAGAAAGCTGTGGGGATCACAATGGCGAAGAAGTATTTCGTCAATTAAGAGAAATTGCCAAGGAAAGAAAATTGCATCCGATGATCCGTGTAGCCCAAGCCAAATGCTTAGGTCAATGTGCCACGGGGGTAAATATGATGATTTATCCAGAGAATGTATGGATTAAAGGCGTGCGTACAACTGATGTGCAAACTCTTGCGGATCAGTATATTACTCCAAAATCCCAATAGACCCACGCGCATTCTTTTTAATTTCTAATAATTGCGCATCAGCCCGTTCCATTAATTGTTCCGATGTCATGCCTTGATGGGGAATAAAAGGCGCTGCACCAAAACTCGCAGAAATAGCCACATGCTGGCCTTGGTGATTTAGATTTAATAATTTAATATTATTACTGACGATCGTTAAGCGTTTATACAAATTATCTTTACTGATTTGTTCTAAGCATAAAATAAATTCATCCCCACCATAACGTCCGAAGAAATCATTAGCCCGAATACTTTTCTTTACCGCTTCAGCGAGATGTTTCAAGGCTTCATCACCAAAGGTGTGCCCATAGGTATCATTGATGTGTTTAAAATGATCGATATCAAAAATAATCAAGTAAAAGGTATGGCCTGTTGATTCACAGGATTTAATTTTATTCTCAAGCATTTCAAAGAAAAAGCGACGATTATGGATTTTTGTCAGTTCATCTGTCTTCGAAAGTTGATCAGCCTGGTTAAATAAAGCAGCTAATTTTGCTTCACTGACCTTTAATTGTTCCTGACGGACAAAGGCATTGTAATGCTGAGTTGAATAGAACTTTGTCATCAACACGACAAAGAAAGCTGTGCAGCCCATAAAATAATTCGCATACGAGAAATTAATAAAATTGAATGGGCTTTTGTTTGCAAGCATGATTGTTTCAAACAAAATGATTTGCCCTAAGAATAGATAGAAATTATTGCGAAAGTTGTAGGGGTTCACAAAACCCATGCCAAGAAAAACAAGGCTAACACCCTCATAATACCGACTGGAAGAGCCGTCGGTTAAAAAGGACATTGTGGCCAAGCCGCAGATGATGATCGTCGTGCTTATATCGGCAAACCATAATACATAGCGTTTTAATTTTGAATGAAATGAAAGTAAGAAAAATAAAAGGATGATAGAGCAGGCAAAGACACGGATTTCTAAAAACAGTTGATCGTATTCAGGGTGAGAGAGTCGATCGATTAAGTAGTAAAACAAGTGAAGCGCAATTCCTAAGGGTGCGCAAATACGAAAACGCAAGAGTATTGATTCAAGGACAGATTCTTTGTATTGAGTATTGATCGCCGATAGGGTGGTTGTCATAATTAAATTTATATCATAAATTCAATGATAAACAAAGATTAAGCCGTATAATTATATTTATGCTTAAAGAAAATATTCCATTAGGAATCAAATTAATTTGGTTTACACAAGTCATGAGCCTGGCAGGTTTATTAGTAGCTGCTTTTAATAAACCAGTGCCTTTAATTGTGGGCCCTTGGCAAGTGCCGATGCTTATCACAAACTTTTATTTAGCATTAATGATTGTTCTCCATGCGGCTGTGGTCATGGATTTATTAAAATTAAAACAGACCGCCTGGAATCTATTGCTCTTAATTGAGTCGCTAAGCATTGTGATGATTAGTATTAATTTCTTTATTACTCCGGAGATTTTAGCGAAAATTAATGAAGGGGCGTCCTTTCAGGTTAGTCTTCAAACATACCGTTATGCCTTGATACCGGCAATCATGATCCAGCTTATCATCGTCACTTATATTTTAAAGAAACGACCTCTTTTTACGGAGTAAAATTTTATGATGCTGTGTTGATTTTTAAAACAGCAGTTGTATACTAAAAATGTAAGATTCATAAGTTAAATATTCCCAATACTTTTCGTATAATACTATACTATTTAAAAGGTTCCTCGACGTATGAGCATGTATGATAAAAATATCTCTCAAGAAAAATTGAAGTCTCTTGAATTTGCTGAATCACAGCGTGAAGAACAATGGAAATCCCCAAGTTTTGCCTTAAAGTTATTCCATGGTGAATTAGATTTATCTTTAATTCATCCCTTCCCAGAACAATCCGAACACGATAAAAAAGAAGGGGACGTTTATTTAGCACGCATGGAAAAGTTTTTGCGTGAAAACTTAAACCCCGATGAAGTTGATCGCACAGGTCTTATTCCCGATAAAGTGTATAAAGGATTAGGGGAGATGGGGGCTTTTGCGTTAAAGATTCCGAAAGAGTATGGCGGTCAAGGTTTCTCCCAATACAATTACAATCGCATCATGCATTTAGTTTCCAGTTATTGTGGTTCAACCGCCGTATTATTATCAGCCCATCAAAGTATCGGCGTTCCTCAGCCTTTAAAATTATTTGGTACAGAAGATCAAAAGAAAAAATATTTTCCACGATTTGCCAAAGGGGCAGTATCCGCATTCGCCTTAACAGAACCAGAGGCAGGATCTGATCCGCGTAACATGGTTACAACAGCAACTCCAACAGAAGATGGAAGACATTTCCTTATCAATGGGGATAAGTTGTGGTGCACCAATGGATATATTGCTGAAGTCATTGTGATCATGGCTGTAACCCCACCTAAAATTGTCAAAGGCCGTGAGATTAAACAAATCACCGCTTTTATCGTCGAGATGAATTCTCCTGGTATCGAAAAAATCCATCGTTGCGAATTCATGGGATTGCATGGTATTCAAAATGGGTTAATCCGTTTTAAGAATGTGAAAGTCCCACGTGAGAATATTATCCTCGGTGAAGGAGAAGGTTTACGGTTAGCATTAACAACATTAAATACGGGTCGCCTCACATTACCAGCCGCATCAGCCGGTATTGGCAAATGGTGTTTGCATGTGGCACGCGTCTGGTCGACAAAACGCAAGCAGTGGGGATCAGCTGTTGGGGAACATGAAGCAGTGGCTCAAAAAATATCGTACATTGCAACGCATACATTTGCCATTGATGCGATGACATGGTTAACATCGTCACTCGCTGATGATCATAAACGTGATATTCGTTTGGAAGCGGCGATTGCCAAATATTTTTGTACCGAAGTCTCCTGGAAAATTGCCGATGAAACATTGCAAATTCGTGGGGGCTCTGGGTATGAAACAGCACATTCTTTAGCCAAGCGCGGGGTCGATTATTGGCCTGTTGAACGCGTCTTACGTGATTTGCGTATCAATCGTATCATTGAAGGTACAAGCGAAATCATGCATTTATTCATTGCCCGTGAAGCGCTTGATCCACATTTATCGAGAATGAAACCGTTATTAAGCGGTAAAACACCAATTCCTGTTAAAATCATTGCCGCCTTAAAAATGTTGGCGTTCTATGCAATATGGTATCCTAAAGTATGTTTACCCTCATTGACACGTGGCCCCGGCAACTTGCCTGGGAATTTAAATGATCATATTTTTTATGTGAAAGAAACAAGCAAGCGATTAGCCCGTGTTACATTTCATAACATGGCTAAATACCAACAGAAATTAGAAAGCAAGCAAAGTATATTGAATCGCATCGTCGACATTGGTGTTGAATTATTTGCTATAGCAGCGTGTACGAGTTATGCCGCGATGCAAGCAAAGAATGGTCATAGCAATGCGCTCGATTTAGCAGAAGGATTTTTTAATGAATCAGCCAAACGCATTGAAGCGTATTTTGATGAATTGGCCCAGAATAATGATAAAAGCAATTTAGCGATTTCTAAGAAAGTATTAGCTAAAGAGTTTGAATGGATGGAGAATGAAATTATTAAATGAGCGCATTACCATCCTACTTTAATAAACTGAATATCTTGAAGCAAATCCCTATTTTTGAGGGATTAAACTGGTTTGAATTAACCAGGATTGCGCGGCGTTCCGTTATTGTTGAATACAATAAAGGGGACATGATTTGCCAGCAATCATCACCCGCAGATGCCTTTTATGCACTTGTCTCTGGGCGTGTCTATTGTTATGCCTTAAATTCTGCCGGACAAAAAGAAGAAGTAGACTTTATCCTACGCGGTATGCATTTCGGGATTATTTCAACCTTAACCGGTGAAAATCATTCCCATACCTACGAAGCGATTAATGATTCTGTTGTCTTAAAAATTGATAAAGATGAATTTAGTAATCTTCTTAAAGCTACACCAAAACTTGCCGTTTCTTTAAGTCAAAGTCTCTCCAAACGTATTCATAGCCATGTGAACCATAATCGTGAGATTCAGGAATGCCGTATTATTTCTGTCTATGCGCCGGTGAAGGGGTCGGGGAGTTCGACGTATGCAGCAAATTTAGCACTTCATTTAAAACAAGAAGCCTCTAAAAATGTTTTGCTGTTAAGTTTAAGTTCAGATATTAATGAACAAATTGTCGACTTAGCTGATATTATTTCCGACCATAATCGTGTGAGTGGGCATATAATCAAAGACCGTTTGCCAATTGATATTTTACCAGTCAAGTTTGATTCGAGAAACCCTGCCATAGTTGCCCGGATCAGTCAGTTTGTTAGTGCGCCTGCTACATCCTATAATTTTATTGTGCTTGATTTGCCCAATGAAATGGATGAGGTGGTAATGAAGACTTTGCTTCAATCAGATGCTATTCATTTAGTTACCGTTGATAAGCAAGAACATTTGGCAACCACACGTCATGTCATTGACCAGCTTCAAGCTAATTTAAAAGATAAGTTTGATCCTAATCATATTCAGGTTATTTTAAGTGGTGTTAATGAAAATCCTGATTATTCACCAGCTCAAATCAAAGAGACATTAAACTACGATGTTTTTTTACAGCTTCCGCATTTAAAGCCGGATGAATTCACATTTGAACAAATTAATGTTGGTTTTTCTATTGTGCGTGTTGATGAAGGTTCAGATTATGCCTTCGTCATTAAACGTTTAGCCCGACAAATTAGTGGTGTTTTAGTCGGTGTTGTTTTAGGTGGAGGGGCAGCACTTGGTTTAGCGCATGTGGGTGTTATCCGTGTGCTTGAACGTGAAGGAATTCCCGTCGATATTGTTGTCGGGAGCAGTATGGGTGCTTTGATTGGCGGTTTATGGGCGGTTGGAAATAAAGCAGATGAATTAGAAAAGTATGCCCGTGAGTTTTCCAGCTGGAAAGATATTGCTAAAGTAGTCGATCCTATTCTTCCGATAGCAGGTGTGGTAGGAGGTATAGGAATCCGTAAATGGGTTCAAGGTAAACTCAAAGACAAGACATTTCATCATACGAAAATCCCTATAAAAATTGTGGCCTATGATCTTTACCATCGTAAAGAGCTAGTTATTGATGATGGGCAATTGGTTGATGCTATCCATAAATCAGTAGCTATCCCTGGGGTCATTCGTCCTATTATGGAAAATAATCAAATGATTATTGACGGGGGTGTTTTAAACCCATTACCAACGAATGTTTTAGTTGATATGGGTGTTAAAAAAATCATTGCGATTAATGTGTTGCAATCGCCGGAACAAGTAGTTTGGGGGTTTTATCAAGAACAAGAAGTTCTAAAACAAGAATTAAGAATACCGTTTAGCAAGCATCCATTTAAATATATAGGCCTGAGGCTTAAAATATTCTTTGGTAAAGCAATTACGCCTAACATGGCAGATATTATTGTCCGTACACTTCAAGCCACTGAGTATATTCTAGCTGAGCAAAGCGGTAAACAAGCCGATGTCTTAATTCACCCTGATTTAAAAGGGATTAACTGGTACGAATTATATGAAGTTGACCGCTTGATTAAACGTGGTGAAGAAGCCGCCATGAAAGCATTACCTGCCATTAAATCCCTCGTCAAAAAATAGTTCCTCGCCTATAATAGCGCCATGAAAAAACCGATTACAATAGGATCTCGCCCAAGCCCATTGGCTTTAGTGCAGGTTCATGAAGTATTGGCTTCCTTGCAACAGCCTGTGGTCCACGAGCTTAAAACATATAAATCTGCAGGGGATATTGATAAAACTTCATCATTAACTTCTGGAATTAAAGATGATTTCTTTACGGATAGCTTAGATCAAGCCTTATTAAAAGGTGAAATTGATGTGGCTATTCATAGTGCCAAAGACCTGCCCAAGCAATTGCATCCAGATTTAGCGATCGTGGCATTAACTAAGGGATTAGATGATACCGATGCTTTGGTTGGCAAGGCAAAGTTAGCGGACCTGCCAGCGAATGCCCGCATTGGTACTAGCAGTATTCTTCGTCAAGAACATATCAAGGCAGTACGGCGTGATATTCAAATTGTCGACGTGCGCGGCACCATTCAAGAGCGTATTGATTTAGTCAAAGAGGGCAAGATCGATGCTGTCATTATCGCAACCTGTGCGCTCAAACGACTTCAATTAGATCACCTTATTCAAGATATTTTACCCTGGGAAGGTTTTGCCTTGCAAGGTCAGTTGGCAGTTGTTGCCCGTGTGCATGATAAGTCTATGCATGATTTATTTAAAGGTATAGACATTCGCTCTCAATTTGGTCAAGTCATGCTCGTCGGTGCTGGCCCTGGGGATCCTGATTTAATTACGGTCAAAGCTATTAAAGCATTACGCAAAGCTGACATTGTCTTTTATGATTATTTAGCGGATGATCGTCTTTTACATTATGCGCCCACAGCCACACACATTTATGTGGGTAAACGTAAAGGTGCTCATTCCTTGCCGCAAGATGAATTAAATAAAGCATTAAAGAATGAGGCAATCGAAGGCAAGGTTGTTGTGCGTTTAAAAGGGGGAGATCCTCTTATTTTTGGCCGCGGGGCTGAAGAAATGATTTATTTAAAAGATCGACATATTCCAGTTTCTGTTATTCCAGGCATTAGCTCAGCGACGGGGATTCCTGCCGATTTAGGGGTTCCGTTAACGGCACGCGATGTATCATCATCAGTCGCTTTTGTCAGCGCACATGAACGTGAAGAAACACCGGATAACCCAAGCGTCATCCATATTCCTCAAACCGATACACTAGTATTCTTAATGGGCTTAACAAAATTGCCTCATATTATTGATGCCTTAAAGAAGAGCGGCAAACCAAATGATTACCCTATGATGATTGTATCGAAAGGTACACGCCAAGATGAACGTATTGTTCAGGGAACATTAGCCACTATCTTTAAGCAAAGTGAACAAGCGCACATTGAACCACCTGCTTTAATTATTGCGGGGAATGTGACTAAATTTTATCAAGGTGTTCCGTCGACAAATATTTTATACCTGGGAACAAATCCGTTGCATTACCGTAAAATGGGACGCATCATTCATTGGCCTATGCTTGATATTCAATCGATTGTGTTAAATGATGATCAGAAAGCAAATTTGATTGAACGCTTTCATCACAGCACCATGGTTATTTTTACCTCACGGTTTAGTGTTATTAATACCTTGAGAATAATTCCAGTCCATGATTTGGGCAAAAAAACAATTGCGGCCATTGGTTCTCATACAGCTGATGCTTTGGCTGAATTTGGTTTAACCGCGTCGATTATTTCGAAAGAAGAAACTGCTCAGGATTTATTCAAGGTCATTGAAGGACAAGTGTCCTTAAAAGGAGCGAAGATATTATTCCCTCGTTCGAATTTGCCTAATCCTTATTTAAAAGAAGCCTTAATTAAAGAAGGGGCTGAGGTTGATGAAGTAACGATTTATCAAAATACTAAACCACTGAAACGTCCTTTGCCGAATGCTCCTATTGATGCTGTTATCTTCACAAGTCCTTCAACGGTGAAGAACTTCTTAGAGGATTATGATAGAATACCTGAGTCATGGGAGATTTTAGCGAAGGGGCCGGTGACGGCGCAGGCGTTGAAGCAAGTTGGTTATGAGAGTCGGATTTTATAAAGGGTAGTATTCGAGATTCGAAATTAGAGATTTGATATATGGATAATAGATACCGTCGATTACGTAAGAATAGTTCGATTAGAGATATAGTTCGGGAAACAAGGCTACATCCAAGTGATTTGATTCAACCTTATTTTGTCATTGAAGGTAAAAATAAAGTTGAGCCTATTGATGCCATGCCGGGTGTTAGTCGTTTTTCTGTTGATCAATTACTTAAACAGGTTGAAGTCTTTATTAAATTAGGTGGGCAGGCCTGTATTTTATTTGGTGTTAGTCAGCACAAAGATATAACCGGCAAATACGCCTATGCCTCAACAAGTCCTGTCCTCAATGCCATCAAGGCGCTAAAGAAACATTATCCTAAACTCATTATCATCACCGATGTTTGCCTGTGTGCCTATATGACCCATGGTCATTGTGGCATTGTTAAAAAAGGGAATATCGATAATGATGCAACATTACCTATTTTAACGAAGATGGCTATTGCGCATGCAAAGGCTGGTGCGGACATGGTTGCTCCGTCCGATATGATGGACTTTCGTGTCAAAGCGATTCGGGATGGATTAAATAAAGCAGGATTAGCTGATGTCGGCATATTATCCTATGCCGTCAAATATGCCTCTGCGTATTATGGCCCATTCCGTGAAGCCGCGCATTCAGCGCCTGGATTCGGAGATCGTCGCAGTTATCAAATGGATCCTGCCAATAGCCGTGAAGCCATTAAAGAAGCCGAGCAAGATTTGGCCGAAGGGGCAGATATGATTATGGTCAAGCCTGCCTTGGCCTATCTCGATATTATTCATGTCTTACGTCATCAAACATCTGTCCCCATTGTTGCCTACAATGTCAGCGGCGAATACAGCATGGTCAAAGCGGCAAGTAAGGCAGGTTGGGTAGATGAACGCGCCATTGTGCTTGAAACATTATTAAGTATGAAACGTGCCGGGGCGGATAGCATTATTTCTTATCATGCCACCGATGCCTTACGTTGGATTAAATCATGAAACTTTCTTTATCCCAACAATATTTTAGCAAATCCCGCGATGTTCTCGTCGGTGGGGTGAATAGTCCTGTGCGCGCTTTTAAGGCAGTGGGTGGTGATCCGCTTGTTATTCATCGAGGTAAAGGGGCTTGGTTTGAAGATGTTGATGGTAAGCGCTACACAGATTATTGTTTATCATGGGGATCTTTAATTTTAGGTCATGCCAATGCGAAAGTTATTAGTTCTGTCAAAACATCCATTAGTTTAGGTACAAGTTTTGGAGCCACCACAAAACCTGAAATTGATATTGCCAAATTTATCACCAATAATATCCCATCCATTGATTTAATCCGTTTTGTCAATTCCGGTACCGAAGCCACCATGAGTGCGATTCGTGTGGCGCGTGGGTTTACACAAAAATCAAAGATCATTAAATTTGACGGCTGTTACCATGGTCACAGCGACGATCTTTTAGCCATGGCAGGATCAGGGGTTGCCTTTTTATCAGCCTCATCAAGTCAAGGTGTTCCTCAAGCCCACATTCAAGACACCATTAGTTTGCCTTACAATGATAGTGATATTTTAGTTCAAACCATTGAGCGTCATCACGCTGAGATTGCCTGCGTTATTTTAGAACCTGTGGTTGGAAATATGGGTGTTATCTTGCCACGCAAAGATTTCTTAAAAACCTTACGTGCCATAACAAAGAAACATGGCATTGTGTTAATTTTTGATGAAGTCATGACAGGATTTAGAAGCAATATAGCAGGGGCCCAAGGGGATTTTGATATTACTCCTGATTTAACATGTTTGGGTAAAATTATTGGTGCAGGTTTTCCCATCGGTGCTTACGGTGGTCGACGAGATATTATGGAGTGTTTATCACCAATAGGAGGGGTTTATCAGGCCGGCACATTTTCCGGTAATCCCATTGTCATGCGTGCGGGTTTAGAAGTGTTGCATCAATTAACACCTGCGGCATATAAAAAGATTAATGCCTTAGCAGGTAATTTTGCGCATGATATCAATGCATTTTTTAAATCTAATAAACTCAAAGCCTACTTGTCTCATTATCAGGGGATGATGAGTTTAAGATTTAGTTATACGGATGTGAGTAATGATAAAGAAGCAAAATTAGCCTCATCGGATAATCTCTATGCTAAACTATTTCATTATTTATTGGCCCAAGGAATTTACTGGCCGCCTGCAGATTTAGAAGCGTTTTTTATATCGACGGTGCATACCGAAAAAGATTTAACCAAACTTGCGAAGTCTTTAAAAACATTTTTTCAAGCAAATACGGGGACACTATGAACTCACCAGCACCAATAACCCAACGCCCATGGGGCAATTATTATAAATTTCATCAAGAACCTGGCGTATGGGTTAAGCGCATTGAAGTAAACCCCAAAGCACGTTTAAGTCTTCAAAAGCATCAGCACCGTTCTGAAAAATGGATTGTTGTCCAAGGTCAAGGTGTAGCCATCGTCGATGATGTCGAAACCCCCATTGCCTTCGGCAGCGTCGTTGATGTCCCCTTAGGTTCCGTCCACCGTTTAGCCAATACCGGCGATCAACAATTAGTAATCATCGAAGTAGCCTGCGGTCAGTATTTAGGTGAAGACGATATCATCAGAATCCAAGACGATTACAGCCGCTAACCCTTATCAATATCTATTCGTAGGGGAGGATCTCGTGTCCTCCCGTATACATCATCTAAATTTATAAAAAAACCGGGCGGATACAAGATCCGCCCCTACGCAATACATGAATGCTGTAAAACCCTGCCTGTCTTAAACTGATCAATATATCTGTGTAGGGGAGGACCTAGTGTCCCCCCGCATACATCATCTAAATTTATAAAAAAACCGGGCGGACACAAGATCCGCCCCTACGCAATACATGAATGCTGTAAAACCCCGCCTGTTTTAAACTGATCAATATGTCTGTGTAGGGGAGGACCTCGTGTCCTCCCGCATACATCATCTAAATTTTTCCAGGGATAATTACCGCTTATGCGACGAAGGAATATTCAATTCTTGTCGGTATTTGCTAATTGTCCGTCTTGCTAGTGTCATTCCTTTGGCTTTAAAATAATCCACAATAGCTTGGTCAGACAGAGGGAGATTTTTATCTTCGTCTTCGATAAGATTTTGAATTTCTTCTTTGATGGAATGAGTAGACACATCTGATTCACTGCTGCTTGCCACAGCTTGGCTAAAAAAGAATTTCAACGGAAATAGCCCAATAGGCGTATCAATATATTTATTACTGATCGCGCGTGAAATGGTCGATTCATTACGATTTAAATGAGCCGCAATATCTTTTAAGCTCAATGGTACGAGGCTTTTTGCATTGCCTTCAAAGAAGCCTTTTTGTTGGGCAAGAATATATTCCGCAGTTTTCAGCAAAGTTTCCCCACGCTGCTGTACGCTTTTAATGAAATTAACCGCATGCGTCATTTTATCTTTAATAAATTGACGTTCAGACTCGGTAATATTCTTCTTTGTGAGCATCGCGCTATAGGTTTGATTTAGGCGTAAAACAGGGGAGCCGCGACGATTAATAAAGAGTTTGAACTCCGTCGACAAAGGATCTTTCACAAGATACAAATCAGGCTGTATGTAAATATTCGGATCGGTTGTTTGATAGTTAGAAGCAGGCTTAGGATCAAGGCTTGCAATAAATTGAGCATAGGCTTGAACCTCATCGATGGATTTATGAATTTTTTTTGCAATGAAATCATATTTCTTTTGCCCTAATTCATCGAGGAATTCTGTAATGATATGCACAACAATATCCGCATCTTTGGGGCAACGGATTTTAGCTTGAATGGTTAAACATTCTTTCACATCACGTGCTGCAATACCGATAGGATCAAATTGATGAATTTGCTCCAAGACCTGTTCGATAAGCGCCACATTATTGATATTAGCTTCTTTGGCGATGTCTTGGGTGGTGAGAGTTAAATACCCATCATCATCTAAATTTCCAATAATCAGTTCTCCAATCAGTCTTTTCGAGGAATCATTAATTTCTAAGTGCAATTGGGAGATCAAATGATCATGAAGTGTTTGTTTGGCTTCAAATTGAGGAGAAGAATCATCATCTTCATCCATTAATTGTTCAGTTTCAGCTCCACGATGGTTGCCGGTATGATGCATGCCACCTAAATGAGCGGGGTTTTCCCGTTCATTGCTTTTGAGTTCTTCATTGGAAGCTGCTTCTAGGAGAGGATTATTTTGTAATTCTTGCTCGATAGCCGCGCTTAAATCCAAATGAGGCAGCATAAGAATCTCAATAGACTGCTGCATCAAGGGGGCTAATATTGTTTTTTGTGATTGAAGGGCAGATAAACGTGGTTTCATCATAACTAAGCAAAGTATACCATACCAGTTCAAAAATCCAATTCCTGATTTTACACCATATCATGTCTATGCGTAGGGGAGGACCTTGTGTCCTCCCGCATACATCATCTAGATTTATAAAAAACCGGGCGGACACAAGATCCGCCCCTACGACATAGATCAATAGCGTACAACCCCCAAAATTGGCAAAATGGACATATATAGGGTATACTTATCAGGTTGTTTCTATGAATAGGATGGTTTGGGTGGGTTGGTATGGGTATGACGTTGATAAATTTGGACAAAGATGTTCAATCTTTACACATACTGACATTTTAACCAAAGATAATTACTCCAATTTAAGGACAATCTTAAGTATAAATTGTTGCATTTAAATAACTTAAGAAAATGTGAATAGTATTGCCTTTTAACGTCGACCATGGCATAATATTTGCTTCCTTAGAGTAGAGAGTTTAAAGTTTAAACAATCTGTTTAAGGCGAGGACAATATGTTGAGTATTCAAGGCAAAAAACGCATGACAATCACGGAAGTTGCCCAAATGGTGGGAGTTAGCCCCAAAACCATTGCCCGCTGGGAAAAAATTGGCAAAACACGTAAAGCCAAGCGCGATTGGCGCGGCTGGCGCGTGTACGAAGAAAGTGATTTGATGCAAATTAGAAATTTCTACGAAACTGTCGTCGAGGTTGAGTAATTAAATTTTAAAAAGTTCCCAAGGAGACAAGTCCATGTTGACGCGTACACATTTAATACTTTGTTCATCCCTAATGCTAAGCCTAAGCAGTTTGGCCCATGCGCAAAATTTTGGCGTCATTGACGAAAAACCTAAGCAAGAGGCAGCGAGTCCTGTTGTATCGACAGAACCTGTGGCTGCTTCTACCACGGCGACTCCAACAACCACTCCAGTCCAAGCTCAAGCCGTTGCATCTGGTGTTCCAGTGGCATCTTTATCCAATAAAGTTGAAGATACAGCTGCTGATGCAACAAAAGCCTATGCCGGCCAGCCTGAAAATAGCAAATACACATTAGGCCCCAATGATGTCATTGAAATCATCGTTGCGCGCCATCCTGAAGTCAGTGGTAAATACGCCATCAATAATGAAGGTAAAATCCAATACGAATTCGTAGGTGATGTTGTTTTAATGGGCATGGCCAAAGAAGATGCCAATAAAGTTATTGCCCAAAAACTAGCCACGTATATTGTTAATCCAGAAGTAACCTTAAAGATTATTGAATATAATAGTAAAGTTGTGTATGTCGTCGGGGAAGTAGGATTACCTGGAAAAATTTACATGCGCGGAGACATTATCACCGTGCGCGATGCTTTATTAGCTGCTGGTTTACCTCAATTGACGGCATCCACAGAGCAAGCCACGTTATTTACCCCCGCTGAAGATGGTAAGGTTGTGGAAAAGAAAGTGAATGTTTATGCACTTTTATACAAGGGTGATTTAAGAGAAAATTATACGATGAGACCAGGTGATACATTGTATTTACCGGCGACATTGTGGGCTAAGGTTGCGCGCTTTATTAATCCGGTTGCTCAGCCAGTTGGTGCCGCTGCAGGGGCTGGACGTATGGTAGCCACAGGTGGTATCTGATATGGAACAGATAAATCAAAATTTGCATGGCTATTTAAGAATGATTTTCCGTCGTAAATGGATGCTGATTATCCCAACATTTACCTGTTTTATATTGGCGATCTGTTTATGTATTATTTTGCCACGCGAATATAGATCATCGACGACGATTCTTGTCCAAGAAGGCAAAACCGATAATCCTTTGTTTGAGAATATTGCTATTTCATCTTCAATGACCCAGCGTACCCAAGCCATTCGTGAAACGATTTTAGGATGGGACAGCTTGGTTAAATTAATCAAACGCCTTAATCTTGACCAAGGCATTAAATCGAATCTTGATTTTGAACGTTTGATTGAGAAATTACGTTTAGATATCATTATTGTTTTACGCCAAGGCAATATCATTGATTTAAAATACTCCTCTAATGATCCTCAAAAAGCCAAAGATGTTGTTCAAACTGTCACAGATATCTTTATTGAACGCAATATGGAAGTTCAAAATAAAGAAACCGAAGATGCGATTAAATTCATTCAAACACAGTTGAATGTTTACCGTGGAAAGATTAAATCGACGGAGATTGCTGACTTAAAAGATAAGCTTAATGTGCTCTTGGTCGATTCAACCGAGGCGCATCCGCTTGTTAAGCAATTAAGAGAGCAAATTAATAGCAAACTTGAAGAATTAAAAAAAGACAATCTTCAGTATAGTGAAGAGTCGCGTTTAACGGTTGAAACAACCAATCCTATTATCAGTGAAATCAAAAAGAGTTTAGATTCAATCGTCCCACAAGTTGATCCTCAAACAGGGGCCCCAGTTCCTGCTGCAGCCACGGATAAAGATGTGTATAAAATCTTACTCTTGGACAAATTAGACAATGTCATGGCGCGTGATGTGGATGTTAATAATACAATCTACAATTCTTTATTACAACGCTTAGAAACTGCCAAGATAACCCAGCGTTTGCAATCGTCTAAAGAAGGCACAAAATACACTATCCTTGATCCGCCTCGAGTCCCATTGCAACCAAGCAAACCAAATGTCTGGTTAGTTTTAGCCTTAGGGTTAGTGTTGGGTATTGCTTTGGGTGGAGGGATGATCTTCTTATTTGAATTCTTGGACAAATCATTTTTAGATGTGCAGGAAGCCAGTACTTATTTAGAAGTGCCCTTATTAGGTGCTATTTCAAAGATCAATACGCAAGAAACATTAGCGGAAGAGCAAGAGCACAATAAGTGGTTGATGTTTTGGATGGTAACGAGTGGAGCTTTATTAATAACACTCACATTATCGATTGAAGCGTTAATAAAACACTAAGGTAATAGTTTATGTATTATTCAGCATTTGGATTTAAAGAACCGCCATTTAACCTGACGCCGAATTCCAGGTTCTTTTTTTCAAGCCCTAAGCATATGGAGGCTTTGGATAGCTTGATTTATGCCATTAATCAGCGTAAAGGTTTTATTGTTATTACCGGCGAGATTGGGTCAGGTAAGACGACTGTATGCCGTACTTTATTAAGTCAACTGGATAAGCAAACGGAAATTGCCTTAATTACGAATACGCATTTAAACAGCAAAGATTTATTTTTAACGCTCTTAGAAGATTTAGAAATTTCACACCAACCCAATTGGTCTAAATCAAAGTTATTGTCGGCATTAAATGATTATTTAATTGCCCAAGTCCATAAGGGGCACAATGTGGTATTAATCGTCGATGAAGCCCAGAATTTAAAACCGGGCGTGCTCGAAGAAATTCGCATGTTGTCAAATTTAGAAACAGAAACAGAAAAGTTAATCCAAATTATTCTTATAGGTCAGCCTGAGTTAAGGCAGAAATTAGGGTTAAACCGTTTAGAACAATTGCGTCAGCGCATTTCAGTGTATTTTCATTTATCGCCCTTAGATTTAAATGAAACAAAAGAATATGTGCGCTATCGCCTTAAAGTGGCATCTGAAGCACCGTCGGACCGTATATTTTTTACTGATGAAGCCTTAGAATGCGTATATCAGTTTTCCAAAGGTGTGCCGCGCTTGATTAATCAGATTTGTGATTTTGCTTTATTAACAGCATACGTGGATGAGAAACAAGTCATTGATGCCACGGTCATGAAAGAAGTCATTGGAGAGTCTCCCATGAAACTTCTAGTCAATGAGAAAGAAAAACAAACCATAGAGGAGAATCTATGAGTAGATTTTATGGAAAATTAAAAGATGTTCAGCAAAAACGTGATAAATCTCCTGATGCGTCTGCCCAAAAAGCCGAAGCTCAAGTGCCTGTTGTTGAACAGCCTGTCGAGCGTATGGCTAAACCAGAAATTCAAATCAATCAATTTCCTGGTGTCGACGAAGTAAAGAAAAACACCGGTTTAAAGAAAACAATTTTAATTGCAGCAATTTTATGTGTCTGTGCGTTTTTCTTAGGGGTTATTGCTAACGGTGTAACATCTGCCAAGAAAGATGACATCTTAAAATTAGAAGAAGCGCTTAAGGCTCAAACAGAGCAAATGCAATCATTAAAAACATCCATGAGTGGTGTTGAGTCAACCGGTGTTGATCAAATTAAGCAAATTAATAAACGCATTGCCAACATGGCCTCGACTACCGATGCAAAGATTGAGCAAATGGAAGATAAAATCAATACGCAATTGAATGAAACGAAGTCAGTTGTCGGTAATATGCGCATGACTGTCGATGGATTAAAACTTCAATTAGATCGTTTAAAACAAAAAGTGTCTGATTTAACCTTGCAATCGAGTGAACCAATAACTGTTAAATAAAGCAGCTAGGAAATATTATGGGTAAAATAACAAAAGCCTTACAAAAAGCAGCTGAAGAGCGTATTAAGCATATTGACAAAGTCATTAAGCTCAAAGAGTATGAGCAAATTGTCGTCAAGAAACTTAAGGACTCCAATGTCGATGCGCGACTGATTACGTATTATGATCCTAAATCAGTTATTTCAGAGCAATATAAGATTTTAACGACAAATTTAATGTCATTAAATAAAGGTAAACCGCCAAAGACCATCGCGATTACCAGTGCCATTGGTTCTGAAGGGAAAACACTGACATCATTAAATTTAGCTGTCACTATGGCGCAAGCCACGCGCAAGCCTAAGATTGTCCTTATCGACGCAGATATGCGTAAGGGTCAATTGATTAAATATTTAGGGGTTCCGGCACATAAGGGTTTGAGTGATTACTTAAATGGTGAGGCGGAGATCAGTGATATTTTATTTAACTTAGATGTCGATCATTTAAGTTTTATTTCATCGGGTCCTGTTCCATCTAATCCTGCAGAATTATTGGGTTCCCAGCGCATGCGCGAATTAATTTTAGCATTACGTTCCCGCTATGATTATGTCTTAATTGATACACCACCGGTTATTCCTGTCACAGATGCTGTTATCATCGGTAGCAATGTGGAGGGCGTTGTCATGGTTATTCAAGCTGGCCGTACGCAACGGGGCATGGTTACGCGCGCCACAGAATTATTAAATCAAGCCCACGCCAATATTGTCGGGCACGTCTTAACAGGTATCGAATATTTCGTTCCTGAATACATTTATCGATATTTATAAAGGATACTATGAGTAAATTTCTAATCACAGGTGGTGCAGGTTTTATCGGTTCAAACATCGCCGAGAAATTAATTAATGAAGGTCATTCTGTCCGTATTTTGGATAATTTCTCCTCGGGTTATGAGGAAAATTTAGACTTCGCCAAAGGATTAGATAAAAATCAATTTGAATTAATCCGAGGCGATATTGCCAATGAGCTTGATTGTGATCGTGCCTGTGAGGGGGTGGACTATGTCTTGCATCAAGCAGGGCTTAAGTCTGTGCCTAAATCATTGAAGGATCCAAAGAGTTACAATGATGTCAATATCAATGGGATGTTAAGTTTATTGCAGTCGAGCAGCAAATATAAAGTTAAGCGTTTTGTATTTGCCTCATCAAGTTCAGTCTACGGCAATACCGATAAATTTCCTCAAAAGGAAGAGCATTTACCATTATTGATCTCACCTTATGCCTTATCGAAATTAGCTGGCGAATATTATTGCCGAATTTTTGCTGAGCATTTTGGTGTGGAGACAGTGGCCTTACGTTATTTCAATGTCTTTGGCCCTAAGCAAGCCTTAGATGATGAATACTCGGCAGTTATTCCTAAGTTTGTTTATGCTATTTTAAATGATCAAGCTCCGACGGTGTTTGGTGATGGATTGCAGTCGAGAGATTTTACGTATATTGATAATGTCGTCTCTGCCAATATTATTGCCGCAACAACACCTGGTCTTAAGCATGAAGTATTCAATGCCGCTGTTGGTCATGAGTACACAGTCTTAGATATTGTGGCGGGGATTAATAAAGCATTGGGTAAAAATGTTAAACCACAATTTTTGCCAAAACGGGCAGGGGATATTTACCGCTCTAACTCTGATATTACAAAGATTACGTCGATGACCAGCTATAAACCTTTGGTTACATTTAATGATGGGCTTGAGCGTACAGTTGATTATTTCACACGTAAATGGACTAAGACTTAGGAAAAAGGTTTAGCAATGTTTGTAGCACTTAAGAATTTGACCAAATATTTTGATTTGCTATATATGCTTACTGTCAGGGATATCCGTGTGCGCTATAAGCAAGCAGCAATGGGTTTTTTGTGGGCGATTTTTATGCCCATGATAGCAGTAGCTGCCGGGATATTGATTAAGAAGGCTATGTCGGTTGTCTCTGGTGAATCAATCGAAATGAAAGATGTGGTGGCTATATCCGTTAAAGTATTGCCATGGACATTCTTTATTAGCTCTATCCGTTTTGCTGTTCAAAGTTTAGTAGGCAATAGTGTTCTGATTACAAAAATATATTTTCCTCGGGCTGTTCTTCCCTTAGCGTCTATCGCGGCGTGTTTCTTCGACTTTCTAATCTCGATTGTTGTTTTATTAGCCATATTAGTGTGGATTCATTTAGGCGTAAGCATTTATTTATTATGGGTGCCAGTGATTTTGCTCAGTTTGATTTTGATCACGATTGGATTTGGACTATTATTGTCGGCCGCAAATCTTTATTTTAGGGATGTTAAATATATTGTTGAGATCACATTGATGTTCGGGATATTCTTTACGCCGGTATTTTTTGAAGCATCTTCTTTTGGTAATTGGGGGTATCTATTCTTACTTAATCCTATCGGCAGTATCTTAGAATCCCTGCATCAAGTCGTTGTTCTTCAACAAGCACCATCTGCATTTTGGTTGTCCTATGCGATTGCCTTTTCAATATTTATTTTTATTGTAGGGTTGAGTTTCTTTCATAAACATGAACGATCATTTGCTGAGAACATCTAATGAGCCACGCTGTTGAATTTAAGGGTGTTTGGAAGAAATTTCGTAAGGGAGAGAAATTTAACTCTGTACGTGATGCTTTTCCTAATTTTATTAAGAACTTAAGAGGTGAGTTAAAACCTAAGAGCCTTGATGACAGAGAATTTTGGGCTGTGAAAGATGTAAGCTTTTCAATTCCTCAAGGTGGTGTCGTTGGTATTATGGGCCCTAATGGGGCAGGCAAGAGTACCATCTTAAAATTATTATCAGGCATTATGAGCCCCACTCAAGGATCGATGACGATTCAAGGTCGCTTATCCGCCTTAATTGAAGTCACGGCAGGTTTTCACCCGGAATTAACTGGTCGTGAGAATGTCTATTTAAACGGTACTATTTTAGGAATGAAATGCCGTGAAATTGATAAGAAGTTTGATGAAATTGTTGAATTCTCGGGAGTTGGAGATTTTATTGACACTCCGGTTAAGCGTTATTCATCAGGAATGTATTCACGCCTAGGTTTTTCAGTCGCTGCCCATATGGACCCTGAGGTTTTAATTGTCGACGAAGTATTATCGGTAGGGGACGTCTCTTTCCAGGCAAAGTGCGCGCAGAAAATGAGAAGTTTGCTTTCTTCTGGGGCCACTATTTTATTAGTGTCTCATCAAATCCCTTTGATTCAGAGTTTATGCAAACGTGTTGTTTTATTAGATCATGGTCAATTGGTTAAAGATGGCCCAACAGATGAAGTGATCCCGTTCTATCAACAGCTCACCTATCGGCGTAATGAAGAAGATTTTAGAAAGACATTGCAAGCAACCGATAAAGTCCGCGTTAGTCAAGACCAATTGGTTGATATTCAGCGTGTCACCGTATCTAAATATCAAAATAAGCCGAGTGATGATTTAATCAGCGGCGAATCTGTGTATGTTTCCATTGATTATACCGCCAAACAGCGTATTGAAAACCCTATCATTATTATCGATATCTTACGTTCTGATGGGGTGGTGTGCTGTTCAATTAATTCCCTTGATTACCGCATTGCCTTGCCTTTTATTCATCATCAAGGACAAATTCTTCTTCATTTGCCGCACTTTAATTTAGCGCCGGGAGTTTATTTAGTTAAAGTGTCATTCTGGGATCGTGAAATGATTCATCCTTACATTATGTATAGCAATAATGTAATTCGTGTGAATACGGCCACGATCAAGGAATCTTCCACTGCTGTATTCTTACCTGAGGTTTCTTGGAATATAAAACAAGGATCTTAATTTTGAAACCAATCAATGTTTTATTTGTCCATGAGTTTGCTGATAATATCGCCGGACAAGAGTTGTCTTTATTAGACCGTCTCAATGGGCTAAGAGATGCGGGTATTGATTGCACGGTATTATTACCGACGGAAGGAATGTTTGCAGATCTTTTAAAACAGCGTGGGATTAAAGTTAAATTTTTTAATCTTATCCGTTTAAGCAAGAAGACGCTTAGTGGGTTTTTGACAACAATCCTCGATGTTAAGCGTATTCTTAAAGAGGGGAAATACACCATTGTCCATTGTTCTGGTGCGTATCCCGCTCAATATGCATGGCCAGCCTCACGATTGCTTTCAATACCCTGTATTGTTCACATCAATTCTTTAGTGTATACGCCAAAGGAATTGTGGAAGAATGCTATTCCTTGGGTAAAGACGATTATCACCGTATCCCGTGCAGTTCAAGACGCTGTTGCGAAAGCTATTCCCAGTGCAAGCGCAAAGATCGTCGCGGTACACGATGCAGTAACACTTAAGGAAACATTAAATCCAACGGCTGGGCAGTTAATTAAAGAACGCTTCAATATCGCTGGGCATGACAAAGTTATTGGTCAAGTATCATCCATATTGCCTTTAAAAGGCATTGAGACGTTTATTGAAATGGCAGCAATTGTTTCATCGACGAGAAATGATGTTAAGTTTCTCTTAATTGGCCGTGTATATGATCAAAAGTATTTTGCAGCATTAAAACAAAGGATTGCTGACTTAAATTTAAACGAAAGAATTATTTTTACAGGATTTGTGGATGATGTTGAACAACATATCAATATTGTTGATGTAAGTGTATTAGCAACATTATCGGAAGGGTTGGGGCGTGTCTTAATTCAAGCGCAATTATTAGGTAAGCCTGTGATTGCGTCTGATATTGATGGTTGTCGAGAAGTGATTCAACATAAGCAAACAGGTTTGTTAGTAGAGCCAGGTAATGCCAAGGCATTGGCAGAGGCTGTCCACTATATACTTGATACACCCAACGACGCTAAACTATTAGTAACACAGGCTTTGTCTGAAGCCAAACAACGTTTCAATGTGGAGACGCACGTGCAGTCATTAATCAGTGTATATCAAAAGGCCATGTCATGAACATTGCCATTGAATCTTACGTATTAAATCATCACCAGCGCTCAGGGTTAATGACCTATGGGGAAGGATTGATTACGTCTTTAAGTCGTCTTAAAGATGTCAATCATCATTACTATTTGCTTTATTATTCTTTATTAAGATCTAGTCGAGAAATGCCGGGTCCAGAGGATGTTAATTTAACGAAGAATGTATTGCGTGTTCCAGATAGATTATTTTGGGGAAGAGAAAGTATCGTTGATAATATCATTTTGCCATCCTATTTTAAGAAAAATAAGATTGAGGTGTTTCATCGTATCCATGGCTATGACATCCCTGATGTCAAGAATGTCTACCGTATTTTAACAGTGCATGATTTAAGGACATTAACGATTGGGGACCCAATATGGCAACAAAATATCGCTCACTATAAACGCGCATTAAATAGTCTTGATATGTGTGTAGTTGTCTCCGAAAGCACAAAGCGGGATATTATTGAACATTTTAAGATCAGTGAGCAAAAAATTAAGGTTATTCATTTGGGTGCTGATTCCCGTTTTAGTCCAGCTACGGCACAAACGATTGAAAATGTTCGGGCTCAATTTAATTTAAGCGAACCTTATTTATTTGCGGTGGGTTCAGTGCCACGAAAGAATATTGCAGGAATAATTCAAGCATTTGCTGCATCAGGATGTCAGCATCAATTCAAATTAGTGTTGGCCTGTCATCAGGATGTGCTGAAATACCTAGCGTTGGCCGACTCACTCGGAATTAAAGACAGGGTCGTGTTCTTACCTAAAGCAAGCGATAGTGACATTATTGCATTGTATAGCGGATGCCAAGCGTTTGTCTTTCCATCTCTTTATGAAGGATTTGGCTTACCAATTTTAGAAGCCATGCAATGTGGGGCCCCAGTTATTACAGCCAATAATTCATCATGCCCAGAAGTTATTGGCAATGCAGGGATCACGGTTGATCCTCATAATGTCAATGCTATTGCTGATGCCATTAAAGTCATGTGTCATGATAATGCGTTTCGCAATGCCTGTATTCAACGAGGTTTTGAGCAATCTAAACTATTTAGTTGGGATACCTATGCACAAGAAATTCGCAAGGTATACGAAAGATCATAATGCCTTTGATCTCAGTTATTATTCCAGTCTACAATAATGCTTATTTTATTGCGCAAGCATTAGACAGTGTCTTAAGCCAATCAATTACCGATATTGAAGTGATTGTCGTTGATGATGGATCAACGGATGAGAGCGCCTCAATTGTGCAAAGTTATGCCGTGCGTGATCAACGGTTAAAGTATATTCATCAAGTCAATCAGGGTGTTGCTGTTAGTCGAAATACAGGGATAAAGCAATCAAGTGGAGAGTTTATAGCCTTTATTGATGGAGATGATGTTTGGCTGCCAGATCATTTAAAAGATCTCCTGCATGTGATGCAAGGCCATGAGGAGATTGGTTTAGCACATGCCAATATCACAACGATTAGTGAATCGGGAGAGATTCTTCGCACGCTTAAGCGTCCCACTGAATTATTATCAGGAAATATATTTAAACCGTTACTATTAAGAGATATTTTTGTTATTTTATCGACGGTTATGATTCGTCGGCAATGTTGTGACAAGGTAGGATTGTTTGATGAAGCATTAACCCGTTTAGGTTCAGAAGACCGTGATCTTTGGTTAAGGATTACGTTTGAATTTAAAGCACGATATGTTGATCGCATCATTACCCATTACCGCATTAATTCAAATGGGTTGAGTTCTAACCATGAAAACATGGTTAAAGGGCGTTTATATGTTGTTGAGAAATTATTTAGGGAATCAAAGATTAATCAGCAGTTACGTCGTAAAGCAATATCACGTATCCATCAAGATTTTGCGGATTATTCTGTAGCACAAAAACAATTTAAGAAAGCATTTCCTAGTTACATCAAAGCCATACAGCATGATGGCGCGGCTGTTGTTGCACTCATCAATATAGTAAAGGCCTTAGTAAAGCCATGAAGATTATTCTCTCTATACGGGTAAAATTATGGGCATAGGAACATTATTAAAGGCAATATTACCCATTACATTTTATTCAGGGGCAATGTTGCTCGCTTTAATTGCGATGTCAGGCAGAACAAAATGGGCTTTATATTTGCTCATTTTTCTTCTTCCATTGCGTAATATTGTTGAGAAGATCCAGGAATTGCCTTTTGGTGATCAATTAACAGATATTCTTATTATTTCTATTCTCTTAGGGACTATTGTCCGTTTGTCGACGGATAAGCTTGTTCCTGCCGTTAAATCGTCGATTAATTCATTATCTATTTCATTAATTATTTACCTGATTATTTCCTGGGTATGGGGGACTTTTTATTTATCCAATGGTTTTGATGCGCCAGATCAGGCAGAACGCATGCAGGATTGTAAGAATGTCTGTTTATTGCCGATCATTTATTTCTTAGTTTCAAAGAATGTGACGACAAAACAAGAGGTGAGGAATTTGTTTTGTGTTGTCTGTTGTGCAATTTTAGTAGTGGCCTATTACACCATTTTGCAGATTTCATACTATTCCGATCTTTTATCGCGTGCAAAGATTAGTGGAACTTTTCAATTCTTAGGGCCAAATGAGGTGGGGGCTTTCTTGAATACATATACGGTCATCATGATTAGTATTATGTATTTCTTAAAGTCTAAACGATTTAAACTCATT
>JACCDG010819065.1_pt1 | contig 35430 bp, 38 predicted proteins | sample 7442471 | NCBI WGS metagenome assembly JACCDG01 (sample SAMN15323444, study PRJNA562643) | freshwater metagenome | isolation source: river surface water | place: USA:Blue River Watershed | collected 2017-08-17 | reverse complement strand
TCCCCGGCCTACCCCACGTCAAGGGGTCGCTCTACCAGCTGAGCTAACCGCGCAAATACTCGTAAATAGTACATTTTTTCAGCATTTATTTCAAGTATTGCGTTTTTTGTCTTTAAGTGGTATTTTGAGTTTAAATGGTTTGAAAAAAGTTCTTAAATAATAATAAATATAAAAAATAAAAAAATGGAAACATACGAAAAATGGCTAAAAGCCTTAAGATTGAAAATGGCTCTATTTGCCATTTTGCTTGTTCTAAGTAGTTTTGTTTTAGCGAATAAAACTATAGATGCATATGTTTGGTTAATTGCATTTATTGTGGCATTGGGAACAATAAACACAATGCCAACGAATGATTATTTTGATCGAGAGCATGATAAATTGAAAGGAAAAACTTTTGCTTCAGAAAATGAGCATGTTTTTCTTTTTGTTGTTGTTATTCTTTGGTTAATTGTTTTTATGTTATCTTGCATTGTGCTTTATTATTCAAGATATCAAGCTAGCATACTTTTTGTTTGTATTATGTTAGGAGTATTTTATTCCTTTACAAGAAAATTTCCGATGCTTTCAGCTACTACTGTTGCATTTGCAAGTGCTCTTATTACATTACTTCCATTAGCTAAAAGTGAAATATCTATTACTCTGTTTTCTTCAACTTTTTTGTTTATCTTTGCTAGAGAAATAGTGAAAGATGTGGAAGATAAAGATATAGATAAAAAAATAGACAAGAATGGTAATGTTTACAAGAAAACTCTTCCTGTGATTTTAAACACAGAAACAGCTTTGATTATTGCTGGATTTGTATTAACTTCCGGAATTATTTGCTCTTTATTCTTAATTAAATTTTCTGGTAAGTTTTATGTAATTTGGATACCAATACTTATTCTTTCTGTTTTTTGTTTTATTTTTTATCCAAATAAATATGCTATAGGCGAAAAGTATTTAGATATTGGAATATTAATAATGTTATTTTCATTTTTATATCCTAGTATAGTGAATATTTACCATGATTGTTTAGCTTATATAGCTTACATATTTGAATTAATTGGTTTTTATTATCCTATAAAATAAAAAAATTGCCTTGCGAAATATTTCGCAAGGCAATTTTAGTTTATTGACAATATAGTTATCATATGATATGATTTAAATGAATTAACTTTTAAAACATAAAACTATGGGACAACTAACAGAGAGTGAAATAGAAACTCTAAAAAGGCAAGGATTACAAGCTGATATAAGAAATCAACTTGGTCCTGCTAAAAATCTTACTGCTGCATTTCAAGCTTGGAAGAATGAAGAAAATTTGGGTCAAAAAAACATATTGCTTCAGTTTATAGAAAATGATATGAAGCAATTAGAAAAAAGTGTAGAACACATTTGTGATTCTTTTCAGTATTTTGAAATAACAGTTAAAAAATAAAAATAAAAAGCTCTTGCGAATTAACGCATGAGCTTTTTTATTTGGTAATGGTTCTCGAGATAGAACCAATTTGATTCCATACCTCACAAGGCTATTTAATACCTTTTTATTTATAGTATCATAACAACCCTTCTCGAGCGACTATAAATTATCAATTTTATTTTGAATGTAATCAGTAAAGTATCCTCTATATTTTATTTGCAATTCTGGTTCCATCCAATCTTTCCCTGTAATAATTTTTCGACAATTAGTTGAACCGCAATTACAAGTCATAGACATATCATCGTTTGCAATCATTGCGTAATCAATAGTTAATTCTTCATTTGGATAAATATCCCTAAAAGCAACAACTGTATCTTTTCCTAACATACCTATATTAGGATTACAAGAATAATTAATATAAATCATACTTTTTTCAAATTCTTCTTTTGTTCGTGGTGCAATATATTCATTATCGCTTATCTGTAATCCAACACCTCCTCCAATACCAGCTTTATCTAAAAATTCATCAGTTAAAATTTCTCCTTTTTTGATTGCAATAATTTCATCCTTGTTTATAAAATCAACAGCAAAAAAGCCTTTTTCATGAATCTTGCTTTTTAAACCTTTTCTTGTTTTGGGAGATATAAATGATTCCATATTTGACACGCTTCTAGTGTTAGCTGTTGAAAGTGAGCCACAATAATTTGCTCGACGACTCTCACAAATTTTCCAGCCCCGGACTCAGCTATTTTTCCTGTTAGAAAAATTAGGCTTCCGTCTTCACACTTCGCTTGTATGCAAAGCAGTTTGCATACTTTGTGCTCGTGTGACCCTACAGAGAATCGAACTCTGATTACCGCCTTGAAAAGGCGATGTCCTAACCGTTAGACGATAGGGCCAAACTTATTTACCGCTATCGTCTAAACTTAATAACGATAGGGCCAATGGAAATATATTACCAACTTTTTAAGAAAAATGCAAAATTTTTGACACTAGGATCCTTAATTGTTAATATTTATCTGACCTATAAAATAAGTACTTTGAATAAAAAATAAATACTAAAATTTAATAAAATGGAAAATGGACAAGTAATAGTTTTGGTCATAGAACCAGAAAAAAGTAACCAAGGAGCGATAGAAAGACAGCTCACAGCTCATGGAGTAAAAGTAATACCATCATATACTTTGTTTCAAGGAAAAGAATTTTTTGAAGTATATAAAAGTACTTTGGATATTGTTTTTCTTGATGATTTTTCAGAATCTTCAAATATAATTACTGATGAAGTAAAAGAACTGATCAAGATTATCAAAAACGATCCTGTCTTTAAGAATCGTGGAAAGTTAATTGCTATTTCAGAGTTTAAAAATGAAGAAATGAAAAAAGCAGGCTGTGACGGCATCTGGAGCAAGCATATACTCCCGTATATAAAACAATTTATAAAAAACAATTAAATATAAAGCTTTAAAACTTTATATAAAAACACTGGCAAATGTCAGTGTTTTTATTTTGTATGCAAATATAGATAGATATCTTCTAGTGCTTTAACTCCGTCACCAGCAGCGATATTGTTTTGGTGATACAAGATATTTGTACAATCGCCAGCAGCCCAGATACCTGCGACAGATGTGCGGTTTGTCCAAGGGTCTATTTTTATTCTATTTATTTCATCAGTTTCTACTAAATCTTTTACAAGGTCAGTATTTGGTATTTGTCCTATTTCTACGAAAATCCCAGTCACAGGTATTTCTTTTATTTCACCAGAAATTTTATCTTTATAGATCAAACCTTGAACAAATTTTTCTCCTTTGATTTCCAAAATTTCTGCATTTTTTATAACTTTCATTTTTGGATGAGAAAAGACTTTTTGTATTGTGATTTCGTCTGCACGGAAATTTTCACTTCGGTTGATAAGTGTGACAGAATTACAATATGCTAGAAGTTGTGCTGCAGATTCTAGCCCAGCATTACCTCCACCAATGACAGCTACATCAGCTCCAGAGAAAAGTGGACCATCACAAGAAGCACAATAAGTGATGCCTTTGTGTTCTAAAGTATCTGCATTTTTTGCAATAAGTTTTCTTCTTCCACTACCAGTACTTATGAGTATTGTTTTACCTTCATACTCTTCGTTACTATCTGTTTTTACAATAAAATTGTCATCTTTTTTAGAAACTAATATGGCTCTACTTCCTTCTTTGACTTCTAAATCTTCACCGACATTTGCAGTGACGTGTTTTTTGAAATTATCAGCTAATTCCATACCACCTATTTCAGGTGAACCGATCCAGTTGTATATCTTTTCAGATACAGTAGATTGACCGCCGAATTCGGAAGTAATAAAAAGTGTTTTTAATTTTTTTCGAGCAGCATAAACAGAAGCAGATACTCCTGCAGGGCCACCTCCTAAGATAATCAAATCGTATACCATGAATTGATTATATATTATTTTTTATTTCTACGAAAGAAAGCAGGTACAGCACTCCAATCCTCATTGTCATCTATTATGATTTCTTCTATGACTGGTTGTTCTGTTTTAACAGGTTCTACATTTTTTTCTATTTTTCGAACAAATTCATTTTGATTTATTTCTGCAATAGTACTTTGAGCAATAGGATTTATTTCTTTTTTAGGTGTAAAGAATTTTTCTTCTTTTATGTTTGGTGTAGATACTGGTGCTGGTTGTGTATTGAACAAAGTTTTTCTTTGCATATCAGCAGGGAAGGAAGTTGCAATAACAGTGACTTTGATTTCTCCTTTCTTTAATTTATCATCATGAATAGTACCGAATATTACTTTCGCATCTTTGTCTATTGATTCTGTGATTATTTTCGCTGCTTCTTGTATTTCGTGTATTGTAAGGTCGTCTCCACCTGAAATAGCAAAGAGAACTCCCTTCGCACCATTTATAGAAACTTCAAGAAGAGGGGAATTGATAGCAAGTAATGCTGCTTTCTCTGCTCTATTTTCTCCTGAAGCAGAACCGATACCCATAAGAGCACTTCCTGCATCAGACATAATAGCTTTGATATCTGCAAAGTCGACATTGATGACTCCTGGAGTAGTAATAAGGTCAGAAATACCTTCTACTGCTTGGCGTAAAACTTCATTACACATAGCGAATGCGTCTTTTGAATTTGTGTTTTTGTCTGTGAGTTGAAGTAATTTGTCATTTGGAATCACGATAATAGCATCGACTTCTTTTGCAAGTTCTTCGATACCTTTCTCTGCGATTTTCATACGGTGATTACCTTCGAAGAAAAATGGTTTTGTGACAACAGCGACAGTAAGTATGTCTTGTTCTTTTGCTGCACGAGCAACGATAGGTGCTGCACCAGTACCTGTGCCTCCACCCATACCACAAGCAATGAAGATCATATCAGAACCTTTGATAGTGTCTTGGATTTCTGCTTTTGTTTCTTCTGCTGCTTTTTTTCCAATGTCAGGATTCATTCCTGCACCGAGACCTTTTGTTAGATTTTTACCAATGTGAATTTTCTTTTCTGCAAGAGAATTATGTAAGTCTTGAACGTCGGTATTCATAGAGATGAATTCGACTCCTTTGACCTTTGATAAGATCATATGATTGAGTGCATTCTTTCCGGAACCACCAACTCCTATGACTTTAATACGAGCGAAACTTTCTATATCTGGATTTACTTTTGGCATATTTTTTGTGGTTAATTTCTAATAAAAAATGATTATCCATCTATCATAACAGAAATAAAAAAAAAGCAAAATTTTACTTTTTTCTTTATTTTCAGTATAAAAATAGCCTTATGGTAGAAGCTGTTTGAATATTGATTTTAGACCATTTGAGATGTCTTTCATAAAAGCAGGAAGATTGTCATTTTTGTTATTTATGAGAGAACTTTTTCCAGACATACAAAGTCCAAATGCTACAAACCAAGAAGAGTCGCGTACTTTTGTTTTTGTATTTCCAAATATTTCTCCATTACCTATTTTAGAAGGAAGGTTGAGCGTTTCTTTTGATAAATTTTCAAGCATCGGTAATGCAGAACCTCCACCAGTGAAAATAATTCCAGCAGGGAGTAGACCATTTCTTTTTATTTTCTTTAAATGATTTTCAATAAGTTCAAAGATGTCTGTAAGACGAGCTTCTATAATCTCATCCAGTTTCTTTTTTGAAAAATTTCCATAATCAGAATTTATTTTTAAACTTTCTGCTTCCTCGAGAGGGATTTTTAATCCAAGTGCTATATCATTTGTAATATCTGATGAACCGATAGAGAAAACATGCAAAGAAAGTGGAGCTCCATTTTCAAAAACAACTATAGAAACAGTCTCAGCTCCTATATTTACCAGAGCACAGCCAACTATTTTCTGACGTTCATTTAATGCTACAAAGCTCGCTGCGATAGGCGAAGCGACTATATCTATAGGTTCTACCCCAGCTTCTGTCAAAGCAAGAACGATATCTTCTATATGTTGATTTAAGCTTGTTACAAAAAGAGTTTTTACTTCGAGCTTTATACCGTGCAAACCTTCAGGCCTACCCAGTACTTCTTTTTCATCGAGTTTATAAGAAATAGGGAATGAATGAATTATTTTTTTATTTCCTAAGGTTAGATTTGTTTCGCTCTCTTTTTGTGCTTTTGATATATCGAGCATTGTAACTTCATTGTCTGCTTTTGAGATGATAGCAGAACCAGTAGAAATTTCTGAGCTAAGAGTAATGCCTCCAATAGAAACTAAAGCCCTCTTTATTTTTGTTCCAGAAACATTTTCAGCTTGAGATACGGCAGTTTTAATACTATCTACAACTTCATCGAATTTAAAAACATATCCATGTCTTATACCTTTAGTGGCACAAGATCCTGTGCCTATTATTTTAGGAATTTTTTCATCTTTAAAAGACTCAGCTACTACAACGCGTGTCATAGCTGTTCCTATATCAATACCGACAGAAATGTTTCTTATCATTTATAAAAAGTGATGCAATATTAAAAGCTAGTAATAAAAATAAAAGAGTATATCAAACTAACACTTAAAAATTTTTGAAAATTTTTCCTCTTGTACTTCCATTGTACTACCATGTTGCATTCCTTTCAAATGTAGCATTCCGTGGATAACTAAAAATCCGACAAATTGTTGCCAAGTTTTGTCATAATCACTCGCTTGTGTTTTTGCAACTTTGATACAAATAAAAATCTCTCCTTCTTTTTTTGAATATGGGAAAGATAATACATTTGTAGGGTTGTCTTTTTCTCTGTAAGTTTTATTTAATTCTTGAGATTTTTTTTCATCAACAAAAACCAGAGATAAATTGTATTTGCTCCCTAGTATTTTTGTTTTCATCATAGCAAAAGGCAAGCGGGGAAGCTTGCCTTTTGTGAGATTTGTTATTGAGAAATCGTCTTTCATAATTAGAACAAATTATTTCATCTTTCCTAATTTACGCATTTTTTCATTAGCTTTTCTTTTTGCAATACGTTTTAGTGTGGCAGCTTTTACTTTTACTTTAGATTCTTCGCGTTCGTTATAACGATTGTTTTTGACTTTGTAGATAATACCTGACTCCTGTATTTTACGAGTAAATCTGCGAAGTACGCTCGCATTGTTTTCGTTTGTATTTTTCTTTACTTCTATGATTGATTTTTGCATATACAGTAGTTTAACATATTTTTTGTTTATAGCAAGTCCTCTGGGTCTACATTTACAATGAATTGTGGCGGTAGATTTGATATTTTTGTAAGTAGTTTTTTATCTATTATTCTTTCTTTATATATATCATTTAAAGACCATTTTTCTAGATCAATCTTGATAAGCATATGTGTTACAAATTTATTCTTTAATTTTGCAACAAAACCACCAAATATCTCAGGATTGTATTCTTTGAAAGTTTCTTGTAATTCTTTTTTTGCTACATAAGTACTTTCTTTGTCGCCTATATAAGAAATTTTTATAAATCTTTTGTAGGGCGGATAATTTAGATTTTTCCTATCTTGCAATTCTTCTCTAACGAAGCTTAATATATTTTCATTTTGTATCGCTTTTAGTATTTCATCTTTTTCATTTTTTGTTTGAATTATTAATTTTTTTGTAGTGTTTGAAATAGTAGAAAAGATGATATGTAAGATTTTCTCACTCATTTTAAAATTTGGAATACTCCAAAGTGAATCAAAAGAAGCAATGATAGACAAATCTACTTTTTGTGTCATATAGTGGAATGCCATTTCTGTACCTATGAGTATCGCACCTTTTTCATCTTCAAAAGCTTTAATTATTTTTATTGCACCAGCATTTGTTTTAGCGGATTCTTTGTCTATTTTAAAAATTTTTGTTTTAGGGAAATTCTTTTTTATCTCTTCTTCTATTCCTTCTGTGCCTATACCTAAAGGAGTTAAATTCCATGAATCACAATGTGGACATTTCATTTGTGGATCCATTTGTGTTTTGCATTTATTACAAATGAACATTCTTTTTTTGCCATCGCGTGAAAGATAAAGCACAACAGGGGATGAGCAATTATTACAAAGCAATGGTGAGGAACAATCTTTGCATATAGTAATAGTTGCCAAACCTTTTCTTAAAGAAAAAACAAATACATTTTGTTTTTTTGAAATTGTATTTTTTATTTCTTCTATATTTTCTTCTGATAGAAGTTTGAATTTTTTATTATTTTCTCCTTCAATTTTTCGATTTGGATCTTTGATTTCTATTTCTCCTTCGAAATTGAGTCTAAAAGAAAGAGATGATATTTCTGTAAATTCTTCTCTTCTACCTAATGTTTCAAAGCGTAAAAGTGTGTCGGCTAATATAAATTTTGCTTGTATCTTTTGTGCATATAGTTCTGCAAAAATTCTAAAATCTAAAAATGGACGAACCATCATTTTGTAACTCGTCTTACTTTCATTTTCTAATACGATGGTTTTTATATCTTTTCTAGGTATAGATAAAAATTGAGGACTTGCAACAACAAGTATCGGATGGTCTGTTTCCATAATATTTTTAAATGCTTCAATTTGTTTCTTTTCGGACATTCCACCATGAGCTTTGAAACTGAAGTTTTCAATACCACGAGAAAGTTCTTTGCTCCATATTTCTACATCTTGTTCTGTTGGTAAAATAAAAAATAAAGATTTTTTTTCTGCAAAAGATGAACGAATAAGTGTTTTGTAATATGAAATACGATCCTCTTTGTTTGTTTGGAAAAGTATTTTTTCTGTTTTTATGTTGTTTATTTTTTCTGTTTCTTCTGTGTCACTTTTATTTAACTTTGAGATTTTGTCATAATTTTCTCGAAAGCTTGCAGGTATAAGAGAAAGCAATGTTGTGCTTTTTGAAGAAGCAAAATACTCACTTATATCTATTCCTGTAGATAAAAATTGATTACGCAAAATAGAATTTTCTTTTATCTCAGTAATCTTTCTTAAATTGAAAGACATATTTTTTATATTTGATTTTGTGTCGCTAGCATCAGTAGAAGAGATGACAATACCGAGTATTGATTTATTTCGAACAGGTATTTTTACAACAGAACCATTAGAGATTTCTTTTGCAGTGAAATAGGTTAATTCTTCTTTGAATATACCTTTCGAGAGGGGAATTACGGTCACTATTTTCATAATTTTTATTTTAGCATTTTTGTGATATATTTGCTCTATGGGAATTTTTTCAAAAAAACTCGGTATAGACCTAGGAACTGCGAATACTTTGGTGTATTTACCTGGAAAAGGTATTGTACTAAATGAGCCTTCTGTTGTGGCTGTTTCTGAACAAGATAACAAAATTCTAGCTATTGGTTTTGAAGCTAAGGATATGATAGGTAAAACCCCTGATTCTATAATTGCATATCGTCCTATGAAAGATGGAGTTATCGCAGATTATAGAGTTACAGAAGCGATGCTTCGTTATTTCATAAACAAAGCACTTGGAAAATTTAATTTATGGAAACCAGATGTGATGATTTCCGTACCAGCTGGAGTTACTTCTACTGAAAGAAGAGCGGTGATAGAAGCAGCCATCAGAGCAGGTGCAAAAAATGCATATGTTGTAAAAGAACCAATTCTCGCTGCTATTGGTGCTGGTATTCCTATTTATGAATCAAAAGGTCATATGGTTGTAGATATTGGAGGAGGTACTACAGATGTCGCTGTGATTTCTCTCGGAGGTATTGTGGCTTCTACTTCTGTAAAATGTGCAGGTAATAAAATAGATCAAGCTATTGCCGACTATATAAAGAAAACCTTTAATCTTGCTATTGGGGATCGCACAGCAGAAGAAGTAAAAATAAAAATAGGAGCAGCTGTAATGCTCGAAGAAGAATTACGTGTGACCATAAAAGGAAGAGATTTCATTCAAGGTTTACCTCGTAGTGCACAAGTTGGAACTAATGAAATAGTGAAAGCAATAGACGCTGAGCTTAAGCAAATAGTGAAAGCTATAAAAGATGTTTTACAAGAAACTCCACCAGAGCTCGCTTCAGATATTATTGATCACGGTATCATAATGACAGGAGGCTCATCGCAACTTCGTAATTTAACTGATCTCGTTTATAGAAAGACTGGTGTCAAAGCAACTCTCGCTGAAGATGCATTATATTGTGTTGTAAAAGGTACAGGTATTGCACTTGATCACTTGGACGTATACAAAAAAGCAGTCCTTAGTAAAAAATAAATATGTTCAAAGAACATTTAGATAAAAATAATTTACACCATGCATATTTGATCGAAGGATCAAGAGAAATAATTTTACCGGAAGTTTTAACTTTTCTTGAAGATATAGATTTTAAAATTTCAAGTAATCCTGATTTTTATAATGTTTTCATCGATACTTTTAAAGTAAAAGACGCAGAAGATATAAAGTCTTTATCAAATCAGAAGATTTTCGAAGAAGGGGAGAAATTTAAAAAGATATTTATTATTTCAACAAATAACTTTCTTCTTGAAGCACAAAATAGTTTGCTCAAGATTTTTGAAGAACCAAATAAAAATACTCATTTTTTTATAATTGTGCCAGATGTAAGTATTTTTATACCTACTATAGTTTCTCGTTTTCGTGTAATTTACACGAAAGATAAAAATACTGAATATATTAAAATAGCAGAAAGTTTCATCGAGATGAAACTTTCTGCTCGTATTGAATTTATAAAAGATTTTGTAAAAGAAAAAGACGAAGAAGTTTTGGAAGATTCTACTCGTGCAAAAGCTAATAGATTTTTAGATGCTTTAGAAAATGTATTACATAAAAAAAATCTTTCTAAAACAAATCCTGAAATTTTTGATCATATTTTCAATGTTCGCCAATTTCTTCGCCAACCAGGATCATCTACAAAAATGCTTTTAGAATCTGTGGCTTTAGTTGTACCGATTTTTTAATTTCTGATATAATAAAATTATATGCAATACAATTTTTCAAATGCGAAAGCCGAAATGAAGAAGATAGAGGAATTCTTGAGTAAGGAATACACTCAGCTTAACACTGGCCGTGCTTCACCAATGGTACTCGACGGTATAGCTGTCGAAGTGTATGGTGCATTTCAACCTATTAAAAATGTCGCTTCTGTTTCTATTGAAGATCCAAAGACACTTCGTGTTTCTCCTTGGGATAAATCACAAGTAAAAGCTATAGAAAAAGCTATAATGGCTTCAAATATTGGTCTTTCTGTTGCTACTGATGAATCAGGGCTTCGTGTTATCTTTCCTCAGCTTACAACAGAGACTCGTCAAAATTTAGTAAAAATTTTAAAAGGTAAATTAGAAGAAGCACGTATAACTGTGCGTAAAGAACGCGAAAAAGTCATGGACGATATTAATGCTTTAACTGAAGATGAAAAATTTAAAGGAAAAGAAGATCTACAAAAAATAGTAGATGAAACAAATAGAAATCTAGAAGCTATTTTTGAAAAGAAAGAAAAGGAAGTAATGGGTCAATAAAATATGAATATAATAATTTTTTTAATAATTCTATTGGTGTTGGTTTTGGTGCACGAATGGGGGCATTTTTTTTCTGCGAAGAAATTCGGTATACGCGTGGATGAATTTGGTTTTGGTTTTCCACCAAAAATCGCAAGTATAAAAAAGGGTGAAACAGAGTACAGCATAAATGCTTTGCCTTTTGGAGGTTTTGTAAAAATATTTGGTGAAAATCCTGATGAAGAAAATACAAATGGTCCTGATGCAAGTAGAAGTTTTGTAAACAAACCACGTTGGCAACAAGCAATAGTTCTCTTTGCTGGTATTTTTATGAATTTTATTTTAGCTTGGGTTCTTTTTTCTGTAGGTTTTATGTCCGGTCTTCCGACTTCTACAAGCACAACAAAGTACGGGGAAAATTTAGAAAATATTAATCTTATGGTTGTAGGAGTTGCACCAGCATCTCCAGCAGAAAAAGCAGGATTAAAATCTGGAGATAAAATTATTGGACTTCAAAGTGGTAAAGATATTATTTCAGAATTGAATCCAGAAATTTTAAAAAATTTCGTAGTATCTCATGGCACACAAGAAATAGAATTTACATATTTACGTGGTACAGATAATACAAAAATTTCTTCAAAAATAACCCCAGTTCCAAATATTGCAAATGGTAATCCTGGTGTAGGTATTTCAATGGATGAGATAGGTATTTTGAAACTTCCGTTTTTCTCTGCTATTTGGGAAGGATTAAAGTTTGATATTTCTGTGACAAAAGAAACAGCTGTGGGACTCGTAAAATTTATTAAAAAAAGTTTTGCTGGTAAAGCAAATTTTTCTGAAGTCTCTGGCCCTGTAGGTCTCGTCGGTGCGGTAGGGGATGCTTATAAAGGTTTTGGCCTTGCTTATCTTTTATCTTTTGCAGCTATGATATCTGTAAATTTAGCAGTTATAAATTTCTTACCTTTTCCAGCACTTGATGGTGGACGATTACTATTTTTGCTTATTGAAAAAATCAAAGGTTCTAAAATAAAACCAAAGGTGGCAAATATAGTAAATCTTGTTGGTTTCTCACTTCTTATTCTACTTATGCTCGTGGTTACTTATCACGATATCGTAAAGCTTTTCTAATTTTTGCATTTAAAAACTTTATGTGTTATTATTTGCTTATTAAGCCGTCGGCTTTTTTTATTTACTAAAGTTAATTTTTAATAACAAAATGGAAATCAGAAACATAGCAATCATAGCTCACGTGGACCACGGAAAGACAACTCTTACTGATGGTTTGATGAAGCAAAACGGAGGTCTTCAAACAGAAGGTGTTTCAATGGACTCAAATGACATTGAAAAAGAAAGAGGTATTACTATCTACTCAAAAAATACTTCTATATATTACAAAAATACAAAGATTAACATCGTAGACACTCCAGGTCACGCTGATTTCGGTTCTGAAGTTGAACGTGTTTTGCGTGCTATCGATTCTGTTTTACTCCTCGTGGATGCTGTTGAAGGTCCAATGCCACAAACACGTTTTGTATTAAAGAAATCTTTAGAATTAGGTCTTAAACCAATAGTAGTAATAAATAAAATCGACAAACCAGCAGCTGATGCTCATCGTGTTCATGAAGAAGTTTTAGAACTTTTCTTTGAACTTGGTGCTACAGACGAACAAGCTGATTTCAAAACTGTCTATGCAGTAGGACGTGAAGGTTGGGCAACACTCGACCTTGCAAGTCGTGCAGCTGATTTTTCACCTCTTCTTGATTTGATATTAGACACAGTACCAGAAGCTTCAGGTCATGATGATAAACCAGCCATAGCTCAAGTATTTAATCTAGGTTATGATAACTTTTTAGGACGTATGGCTATTGCTCGTATTTATGGAGGAAAAATAACTTCTGGTGGACAAATCACAGTTAAGGGTGTTAATGGAACTCGTACTGGAAGAATTACAAAACTTTTTTCTTTTGAAGGTATTGCTCGTAAAGAAGTAAGTGAAGCAAATTCTGGAGATATTGTTATGCTTTCAGGTATTCCAGATATTTATATTGGAGAGACTCTTTGTTTAGATATAAATACAGAAGAACTTCCAACTATTGCTATCGATGAACCTACGATCTCTCTTAATTTTTTAGTTAATGATTCTCCTTTTGCAGGTAAAGAAGGAAAATTCGTTACATCAAGACAAATAAAAGAACGTCTTGAAAAAGAATTAGAAATCAACGTTGGTCTTAAGGTTGATTTTTCTCCAGATCAAGGAACAACAAATTCTGGACCAAGTTTCTTTAAAGTATATGGAAGAGGTGAGTTACATATCGCGGTATTGCTTGAAAATATGCGTCGGGAAGGATTTGAAATGCAAGTTTCTCAACCAGAAGTAATTATTAAAGAAGAAAATGGACAAAAAACAGAACCATTTGAAGAATTGGTAATAGATGTTCCAGAAGAATTTTCTGGAACTGTGATTGAAAAGATTGGCAAGCGTCGTGGTGTTATGAAAGATATGTCTTCAAAAGGACGTATACAAAGAATAGTTTTTGAACTTCCAACACGTGGACTTCTTGGTTATCGTGGTGAATTTATTATTGATACAAAAGGTGAGGGGATAATGTCTTCACGTGTTATCGGTTTCAAACCATATGCTGGAGAAGTTAAGAAAAGAGAATACGGATCTATGACTTCTATGGTAGCTGGAAAGGCTGTCGCATTCTCTCTTGCAAATTTACAAGAACGTGGTATATTATACATAGATCACGGTACAGAAGTTTACGAAGGTATGGTTGTCGGTAATGTCCTCAAAGGTGAAGATATGGCAGTAAACCCTACAAAAGGTAAGCAACTTACAAACATGCGTGCATCAGGAACTGATGAAGCTATAGTAGTAAGACCTCCTTTTACCCTTAGTATTGAACGTGGTTTGGAAATAATGAGTGAAGATGAATACTTAGAAATCACTCCAAAAAGTGTTCGTCTACGTAAAAAATTCTTAACCGAATTAGATAGAATAAAAGCAGGAAGAAATAAATAAAAATACAATATCTATTGTTTGACTATGAGTCAAATATGTGTATAATTTAATTAATAGAAAATTATTATAAATAACTAAATAAAATTTTTTTTAAAAAATATGTCAACAATATCATTTAAACCAAAACAAGTTACAAAAAAAATAACTTCACATCTCCACGATAGAGCTATCGATGTCATTATGAATCGTTTTGGTTTAACAAATGATTCTGAAAAGAAAACTCTTGAAGAAATAGGTCAAAAATATGGCATAACTCGTGAAAGAGTTCGTCAGATAGAAGATGCAGCTTTGACTTCAATAAAGAAAGGAGAAGGTTTCAAATCAGAACAAGCTACTTTTGATGAATTAAAACAAATAATAAATTCACTTGGTTCTGTTGTTGCTGAACATGATTTTTTACCTCACATTTCAAAAGATAAATCTACACAAAACCATATACATTTTTATTTAGTACTTGGTGATGCGTTTAAGAAACACAGAGAAGATGATCATTTTCATGTTCGTTGGAGTACTGATGATTCTGTTGTAGAGAAAGTTCATGATTCTTTAAAGAAATTATATTCAAGTCTTAACGATGAAGATTTGGTACCTGAAACACAAATAATACAAAAATTCTTAGAAAACTTGAAAGATGTTTCTTTGGAATATAGAAATGAAGAAATAGCTCGCAGATGGCTTTCAATGTCAAAGAGAATTTCAAAAAATCCACTTGGTGAATGGGGTCGTTCTACTTCTCCAAATATCCGTACTCGTGGAGTTAAAGATTATGCTTTCTTGGTAATGCGTAAACATGGTGAGCCAATGCACTTCAAAGAAGTAGCTGATGCTATCAGTACAACATTTGGTAAAAAAACACATTATGCAACATGTCACAATGAGCTTATAAAAGATTCTCGTTTCGTACTCGTAGGACGTGGTATGTATGCTCTTGCAGAATGGGGTTACAAGACAGGTATAGCTCGTGAAGTTATACGTGATATTCTAAAAAAAGAAGGACCAATGTCTAAAGAAGATGTAGTAGAAAAGGTTATGAAAGAAAGATATTTCAAGAAAAATACTATCTTGGTAAATCTTCAAAATCCTAAGTATTTCAAAAAAAATAAAAACGGCTTATATACTAGTGCTTAATTTATTAATTATTTTTTCTTATTAAAATATGAAAAAAAATTTAAATAGAGGTATTGTTAATATTATTATAATAATTATTGGCATAGCTATCGCAGCTGTACTACTTGGCTTATTTTCTGTAAATTGGAAATAGTTTCTTTTAATTTTTACTTTTTTGTATTACAATAGTAATAATGATTGATTCATTATTAAATCTCGCATATCCTGCAATACAAGCTGTTTTACCTATCGGTGGAACAATTTTTTTAGGATATTTAGCTTGGACACTTTTTACACATTACACAAAGACTAGATTTATTTCTGGTATAGATTGGGTATTACTTGAAATTAAGCCTCCTCGTGATGTGTCACGTTCACCACGTGCAATGGAGTTATTTTTTACAAATGCATTATATCAAATAACAAATAAAGATTTTAAATCACAGTATAGAAAAGGTCATGTACGTTTTTGGTATTCATTAGAAATTGCTTCTATTGATGGACAAGTTCATTTTTATATTAGAGTTCCTTCACGTTTGAAGAATCTTGTAGAAACACAGATGTACGCTCAGTACCCTCAATCAGAAGTTGTATTAGCTGAAGATTATACTTTGGCTGTAGATGATATATCTTCAAATGGAGATTGGAATATTTGGGGTTGTGAATTTAAATTAGAAAAACCAGACCCATTTCCTATTAAAACATATGTTGATTTTGGTTTAGATAAAGACCCAAAAGAAGAATTTAAAGTTGATCCACTTTCTCCATTAATAGAACTTTTTGGTTCAATTGAAAAAGGTGAACAAATGTGGGTTCAAATAGTAATACAAGCAAGTAATAAAAAATACCATGGCCATGATGGCAAAATGCATGACTTTGTAAAAGAAGCAGAAAATACAATTGCAGAACTTTCAAAAGATTTTACATCTACAAAAGATGATGGAACGAAAGAGATTCGTAAAGCTCCTTGGCTTGACCCTGTAAATGAAGCAATAATGAATAAAACAACAAAGCTTACTTTTGATTGTGGTATTCGTGTTGCTTATGTTGCAAAGAAAAATGTTTTCAAGAGTGATAATTTGAGAAATATACGTCTTATTTTTAGACAATATGCAGCACCACATTTAAATAGTTTTTCTCGTACAAATTCTGTTGGTATAGCAAATTTCTATGAAAGAAATTCAAGAACTTTAAATATAGTTAAAAGTAGATTTTTGCTTGAATATCAAGAAAGAAATTTTTTTAATCATCCTTTACGTAGCCATTTTAATATTTTCTGGCCCGTTTCAATGTTTATACCAAAATACGTACATCCACATACATTTGTTTTAAATACTGAAGAATTGGCAACAATATTTCACTTCCCAGGTCAGATTATCAAAGTTCCAGGTCTTGAACGTGTTGAATCTAAAGAAGCTTCTCCACCTACAAATCTTCCAATATAGTTTTTATGGATTTATTTAAAAAAACATACCTTGTATATATTGCTTCTTTTTTAGTTTTTGTTTTTTTGATATTTCAATTTTTATTATCTGCTCCAAAAGAATTTCCTACAGGTAAAATAATCACAATAGAAAAAGGTGCAAATTTGCGTATTTTATCTAGAGATTTGAAAACACAAAATGTAATACGATCAAGATTTGTATTCGAATCATTTGTGATTTTTTATGGTGGAGAAAAAAGTATTTCTCCAGGGGATTATGTTTTTGATAATAAAATATCTGTATACACTGTCGCCAATAAAATTGTAAAAATACAAAGAGGAATTTCTCAAGTAAAAGTTACTATTCCAGAAGGTTTTGATAATAATGATATTGCAAATCTTTTTTCTTCTAAATTAATAAATTTTAATAAGATTTTATTTTTAAATCAGGCTAAAGATAATCAAGGTTATTTGTGGCCTGATACATATTTTTTCTTTCCTACAGATGATGCGAATGATGTTTTGAAAGTTCTAACTGATAATTTTATTCAAAAAACTAAAGATTTAAATGAAGATATAAACCGTTCTGGAAAAACAGAAAAAGATATCATTGTTATGGCATCTATCATAGAACGTGAAGCTAAAGGAGATGCAGATAGAGCTATTATTTCGGGTATTCTTTGGAATAGAATTAAAAAAGGAATGTTTTTACAGGTGGATGCTGCACCAGAAACATATAAAACAAAAGGTTTACCAAAATCTCCAATAGCAAACCCAGGGTATAAATCAATATACACTTCCATATATCCTACAAGTTCAACTTATTTTTATTATCTTCATGATAAACAAGGAAATATTCATTATGCTCGTACTTTTAAAGAGCATAAAATAAACAAACAAAGATATTTAAAATAATATGAGAAAACATAATTTAGCATTTGTTGATATAGAAACAACTGGACTTGATATTTTAAAGCATGAGATTATTGCTATTGGTTGTGTAATAACCACATCTGATTTAGAAATTTTAGAAGAATTTGAATTAAAAATAAAACCAGAACATATTGAAAATGCTGATCCTGTAGCTCTTAAGGTAAATAAATACAATGAGGAAGATTGGGCTTTCGCTTATTCTTTACAAGAAGCAATGAAAATACTTTCTGAGAAAATAAAAGATTGTATTATGGTAGGGCAGAATGTTGCATTTGATTCATCTTTTTTGGATTATAATTTTTTGAAAACAAAAATACAAAATACTTTCCATTATCATAAACTCGACACCATATCTATTGCTTGGGCTAAATTTCATAACGACGAATCTTTTATTCATTTTTCTTTAAGAGAAATGTGTAAATATTTTGATATAAAAAATGAAAATGCCCATACTGCACTATCAGATGCAAGAGCTACTTTTGAGCTTTACAAAAAGCTTATGAGTTTGTAATATAAATTTGTGGTAAAAAAAACTATAAAAAATAAGAATAAAACAGTCTTTGTCGGTATGTCTGGGGGAGTAGATTCCTCTGTTTCTGCAGCTATTTCAAAAGATCAAGGATACAATGTTGTTGGTGTATTTATTAAGACTTGGCACCCTGAATTTTTAGTATGTAACGAAGAAGAAGAGCGCCACGACGCTATGCGCGTCGCGGCGCATCTAGATATTCCATTTCTTACATATGATTTTGAAAAAGAATACAAAGAAGGTGTTGCTGATTATATGATTTCTGAATACAAGCTTGGGCGTACACCAAACCCAGATGTAATGTGTAATCGTGAAGTGAAATTCGGAGCTTTTCTTAAGAAAGCAATTTCTATGGGCGCTGATTTCGTGGCAACAGGTCATTATGCTCAAAATAAAAATAATTTCTTATTAAAAGGAAATGACCCAATGAAAGATCAAAGTTATTTTTTGTGGACTTTAACTCAAGATCAATTATCTAAAATTTTATTTCCAGTAGGACATATACCTAAAAAAGAAGTAAGAAAATTGGCAAAAAAATTCAAACTTCCTGTCGCTGAAAAGAAAGACAGTCAGGGAATATGTTTTCTTGGAGACGTAGATATAAAAGATTTTTTGAAACATTATATAGATTCAAAAAAAGGAAAAGTTTTAAATCAAAAAGGAGAAGAAATAGGCTATCATGACGGAGCTATTTTTTATACACTAGGAGAAAGACACGGTTTTACCGTCACAAAGAAAACATCAAATGATGAAGCTTATTATATTTTAGAAAAAGATATTAAAAAAAATATTTTGATAGTTGGAAATAAAAAAAATGAACATAATATTTTAGCAAATTCATCATTTTCTTTGGATAATGTTAATTGGATTAATCTTATTCCAGATGAGGGTAAAAAATATCAAGCACAAGTGAGGTACCATGGTGAATTTATGGACTGTGTTTTAGAAAATATAAACGAAAAATCAGTAAATGTTATATTTGATAAGCCTGTTTTGGTTGCACCTGGCCAATCTATCGTTTTTTATGAAGGGGATATTTGCCTAGGGGGTGGTATAAAATCTTAAATTTATTTGATTTTTGGGCTTAAAAAAGCTATATTATAGGTATGAAACAAGAAGATTATATTACAGAAGAAAAGAAAAAAGAGCTTTTAAAGGAATTAGAAGACTTAAAAGGTCCTCGTAGAAAAGAAATCATTGAATCATTGGAATTTGCAAAGTCACTCGGTGATCTTTCTGAAAATGCGGAATATCATCAGGCTCGTGAAGATCAAGGAAAGCTTGAAGAAAGAATTTTAAAAATTGAAAGTATTTTACAGAACTCAACAGTTGTCTCTGGTGAAAGAGGTGAATTTGTCGAAGTAGGCTCAAATGTTATTGTTCAAAAAGAAGGTAGTTCTGAAACAAAAAATTACATTATAGTAGGTTCAGAAGAAGCAGATTCTTTGGCTGGAAAAATTTCAAACCATTCTCCTTTTGGAGTTGCACTTTTGGGTAAGAAAAAAGACGATACCGTTTCTTTTACTACTCCAAGCGGTGTTGTAAATTATAAAATAATAGATGTATCTTAATTTTTAAAATGCCATCTGTACAAGAACTAAAAGATATTAGAATCAAAAAACTTGAATTACTAAAAAGTAAAGGTATTAATCCATACAAAACAGAATCTTTTAGAGAAATATCTATTGATTCTGTTATTTCAGATTTTTCTAATTTGGAAAATAGTAAAAAAGAAATGTGGATCTCTGGAAGAGTTATGTCTGTCCGAGGACAAGGTGCAATTATTTTCCTCACATTAAATGATGGTACAGGAAGTTTTCAAGTTTTATTTAAAAAAGATGAAATAGATGAGGAAAAGTTCTCTCTTTTTGTTGATACTGTAGATATAGGAGATTTTATAGAGGTAAAAGGTTTTTTCTTTACTACAAATAGAGGAGAAAAAACAATTCAAGCAAAAGATTGGTGTATGCTTACGAAATCCCTTCTTCCTCTTCCTGAGAAATGGCACGGGCTAACTGATACAGAAGAAAGATATAGAAAAAGATATTTGGAAATTTTAACTGATTCTGATGTAAAAGATAGATTTATTTTACGTTCAAAAATCATAAAAGAAATAAGAAAGTTTTTTGATGAATTAGGATTTTTAGAAATTGAAACTCCAATACTTAAAAACAATGCTGGCGGTGCTATGGCAGAACCATTCATAACTCACCATAACGATTTAGATATCGATATGAAACTTCGTATATCTCTAGAAATAGAACATAAAATGCTTATGGTTTCAGGTATTCCAGCACTTTATGAAATTGGTAAAAATTTTAGAAATGAAGGAAGTGACCCAACTCATATACAAGAATTCACAATGATGGAATGGTACAGTGCTTATCATACGCTTGAAGAAAATATTTCTTGGACAGAAAAACTTTTAAAACAACTTGCTATTAGTGTCGTAGGTAAAGATAGATTTAAAGTTTTTGATAAAGATGATAATGAAGTAGAAGTTGATTTTGCTGGTATTTGGCCAAAAGTTACTTTTTCTGAATTACTCAAAGAACATGCTGGTATAGATATGCAAAAAATTTCAGACGCTGATTTGAAAAAAGAAGCAATTAAATACGGTATGGAAGATGAATTGTCTGATAAAGCAAGTCGAGCAAATTTACTTGATTTTGTTTATAAACATACGGCTCGCCCAAAACTTATAAATCCTACTTTTGTTATAAATTATCCCGGAGATCTTAAACCATTAGCAAATCAAAATGAAGATGGTACAGCTAAAGTTGCTCAACTCATAATCGCTGGAGCAGAAATAACAAATCAATATTCTGAATTAGTTGATCCTATTAAGCAAAGAGAATTACTCACTTTACAATCTAAAGCAAAAGAAATGGGGGATAAAGAAGCTATGGAAATCGATGAAGAGTTTTTAATTGCTATGGAATATGGCATGCCACAAATGACTGGTTTTGGAATGGGTATAGATAGACTAGTTGCAATACTTACTGAACAGAAAAATCTAAGAGAAACTATTTTCTTTCCAATAATGCGACCTAAAAATTAAATTTAAAAGACAAAATAAAACAGCCTTAAACTTTATTTTAAGTTAAGGCTGTTTTTTATTTTCTCTATGTATTCAAAAGCATCAATTTCGATGAATCTCAAAATTTGTTGTTTATTTGATACAAAATTTACTTTTGTATAATTTCCAAGTAGATTATTTTCAAAATCAATTTTCAATTGAGTTGAAATTTTTTTAAGAATATTATCTGTTTCGTATCCGTTTTCTGTATATTTTGTAAGAACAAATCTTTTTTTATTTTTTGCACTTATAAATACAGTAATAACCCATGGTTCTTTTTTCTTATCCATTTTCCTTCTTTCTTTCAACTTTCAAATAACTTTTAATTTCATATTGAAGAAAAAGTTTCATTATAGCACCATTTTCACCTTCAACTTTTTTAAAAGGAAAAGTAAGTAAACCTTGGCCTTCTTTGATTTTTTCCTTTGTTATTTCATCAAGAGGTTTGAATTCATAGGTATCTTTTTTTATTTCTTTTGCGAAACATGAAATAGGGATATCGCCAGGTTTTTTAATTATAGAAGCAAGTACCCAACCATCATTACTTAATGGTATTTCTAAATTGTTATTTTCCATTTTCTAAGTTTTAAGTGAATATTTCAATGAATTAATTCTTTTTAACTATACCATAAAAAACAAATAAAGCAAATTAAATTTCTTATTAAGTTATCCACATATTTACTAGGAATAATATAGCAAAGTGGGAAGGAGTGGTTTATAATATATACTAGGTGGGAAAAAGTGGGAAGAAATTTTAAACAACAAATTTATGTTAATCGGCGAATATATACACACAATAGATGAGAAGAATAGAGTTTCGCTTCCAGCAAAATTTCGAAAAGAAATGGGTAAAAATGTTGTGATAGCTCCCGCACCAGATCAATGTTTGTTCATTTTCACAATCAAAGAATGGAATAAAGTTTCAAATCGTTTAACTGACAATGAACACGAACTTTCATTTCTAAAAGCTGATAAAAGAAATTTCAATCGTTTTATGTTGGGACGTGCAAGTGATGTAGAAGTAGATTCTATCGGAAGAATCTTGATACCTGATTTTTTGAAAGACCGTATTGGTCTTAAGGGTAAAGCTGCACTTGTAGGTGTTGGAGATAGGGTTGAAATTTGGAATGACAAGACTTGGAATTCATACAAAATTGATGCAGAAAAAACAGCTGGAACTTTAGCAGAGAAATTAGCAAGTGAAAAATAATATGCAAAGTATTCATAAGAGTGTTCTTTTACAAGAAACAGTAATAGGTTTGAATCTTCCAAAAGATGGCATCGTAGTAGATGGTACTTTTGGTGGAGGGGGACATAGTCAATTTGTTTCTCAAAATTTTCCTGAAGTAAAAATCATTGCAATAGACCAAGATAAAGGAGCTTGGGAAAAAGCAAAAGATAAATTTACTAATATAAAAAATGTTGTTTTTCATAACAATAATTTTAGAGAGATAAAAGATGTTTTAGAAAAAGACGGTTTAGAAAAAATCGATGGCATTATTCTTGATTTAGGTTTAAGCTCTGATCAATTAGATGCTTCTGGACGAGGATTTTCTTTTATGAGAGATGAGCCACTTCTCATGACAATGAAAGAAAATCCTTCTTTAGAAGATGTTACAGCTAAAGATATTGTGAATTCTTGGAAAGAAGAAAATTTAGCAGATATTATTTATGGCTACGGAGAGGAACAGTTTTCTCGTCGTATTGCAAAAGGAATAGTAGAAGCAAGAAAAATAAAACCAATAGAAACAACATTTGAATTGGTAGAAATTATAAATAAGTCCGTTCCAAGTTTATATAAGAAAGGAAAGATAAATCCAGCAACGAAAACATTCCAAGCACTACGTATAGCAGTAAACGATGAATTAAGTTCAATAGAAGAAGGTTTAATTAACGGTTTTGAAGTCTTGAAAAGCAAAAGAAGAATGTCAGTAATATCGTTTCATAGTTTAGAAGATAGAATTGTAAAAAGATTTTTTAAAGAAAAAGAAAAAAATGGTGAAGGAATTTTAATAAACAAAAAACCAATAATAGCGAGTGAAATAGAAATAAAAGAAAATTCAAGATCAAGAAGTGCAAAATTAAGAATCATAGAAAAAATATAAAATGACAACACAAACATTAAAAATAAATACAGACATTTTAAACAATAAAGATGCAAATAAAAGGTTTTTAAATGGTTTGTTTTATACCGCTGGTGTTCTTGCTATTTGTTATGTTTTTATTCTCACAAATATGGTTTGGAATATTGTTGCTCGTAAAAGTTTAGAAAATCAATCTAGAGATTTAAATACAGAAGTAAGTACTTTAGAGCTTCAATATCTATCAATTTCAAATAAAATAGACATTAACTTAGCTTATTCATTAGGTTTTAAGGAAACAAAAAAAGAATTTGCTAATCGTAAAACTTTAGGATCTGTGGCTATAGCTAAAAATGAATTCTAGTTTTTTAAATAGAATAAAAATCCTCTCTTTTTTTATTATTATTTTTGCTGCTATATTGGTCAGTAAACTTTTTTTAGTGCAAATAGTACATAAATCTTCTTATAGTAAGCGTGCAGATAGACAATACGTAACACCATCTACTGATATTTTTGAAAGAGGGACAATATTTTTTACTCGCAAGGATGGAGTTTTGGTTTCTGGTGCTGTTCAGGCATCTGGTTTTAAATTAACCATTACACCAAAAGAAATAATTGATATACAAGATACAATAAATAAAATTTCAGTCATAGTTCCAATAGACGCAGAATCATTTATAATCAAAGTTTCAAAGAAAAATGATCCTTATGAGGAAATAGCTAATCATATTACAAAAGAAAAAGCTGATGAAGTAAATAATTTAAATATTCCAGGAATTCATATTTATAAAGAAAAATGGAGATTCTATCCTGGTGGAGAAATGGCTGCGCATACCGTTGGTTTTGTTGGTTTTAAGGGTGATGAATTAGCCGGTAGATATGGCCTTGAGAGACAATATAACAGCATACTCTCTCGAGGAGTTGATAATCCTTATGTAAATTTTTTTGCAGAAGTTTTTTCAAATATAAAAGATAATCTTTCACAAGATAAAGAATCTGCTGGTGATATTGTTACTACTATAGAACCCGCAACACAAGAATTTTTATCAAAAAAACTGAAAGAAGTGCAAGAAAAATATGATACTGATTCATTAGGAGGAATTATTATAAACCCACAAGATGGATCTATATATGCAATAGAGGCACAACCAAATTTTGACCCAAATAATTTCTCTAAAGTAAAAAAAACAAGCATTTTTAGTAATCAAATAGTAGAAAATGTTTTTGAGTTTGGATCTATTATTAAGCCTCTTGTTATGGCTGCAGGACTTGATAAGGGTGTTGTTACGCCAAAAACTTCTTATAATGACAAAGGTTTTGTAATTATAGATAAAAAACAAATAAATAATTTCGATAAAAAAGGTAGAGGACCAAATACAACAATGCAAGATGTTCTTAATCAATCATTAAACACTGGTATGGTACTTGTCGCAGGAAAACTCGGGAAAGATAATATGAGAGATTATATGCTTTCCTACGGTATAGGAGAAAAGACAGGTATTGATTTACCAAATGAGACAAGTGGTTTGGTTTCAAATTTGAAAAGTCCTCGTGATTTAGAATATGCAAATGCTGCTTTTGGGCAAGGAATAGCTCTGACACCCATAGAAGCAGTACGAGCTCTTTCATCACTTGGTAATGGTGGTAACCTTGTTACACCTCATTTGGTAAAAGAAATAAAATATGAAAATGGTTTAAAAAAAGAAATTACATATCCGACTAAAAGAGTAAAGTTTTCAGAAAAAACATCCGAAGAAATTACTAGTATGTTAGTGACTGTGATGGATAAATCTTTAAAAGGTGGACTTGCGAAATTTGACCATTATAGTGTTGCAGTAAAAACAGGAACTGCACAAGTTGCTAGAAGTGATAGAGGAGGTTATTATGAGGACAGACATACGCATTCATTCTTTGGATATTTTCCAGCATATGATCCAAAATTCCTAGTATTCCTTTATGCTGTTAATCCAAAAGGTGTGCCTTATGCATCACAGACATGGGCAGATCCATTTTTAGATATTGCCAAATTTTTGATTAATTATTATGAAGTTCCACCAGATAGATAAAATATATGAAAAACAATTTAAAAAAAATACTTATTTTTATTTTAATAATTGAAGCACGTCTTATACTTTGGAAATACAAACCTCGTATTGTTGCTATTACAGGAAGTGTAGGTAAGACTTCTACGAAAGATGCTGTTTATGCAGTGCTTTCTAAATTTTATTTCGTTCGTAAAAGTGAAAAAAGTTATAATAGTGAGATAGGACTTCCACTTACTATTTTAGGTGTTTCAAATGGTTGGAACCATTTACTTATTTGGATAAAAAATATTTTTTTAGGATTATGGATATTCATTTGGCCACATAAATATCCAAAGTGGCTTGTACTTGAAGTCGGTGTTGGACATCCTGGCGATATGAAACGCACTGCTTCATGGCTTAAAACTGATGTTGTAATAATTACAAATATTACGAACCCACCAGCACATATAGAATTTTTTAATTCAGCAGAAGAAGTAGTAAAAGAAAAAGCTGGATTGATAAAAACTTTGAAAAAAGACGGAGTACTCATTTTAAATGCTGATGATGAAATAGTTTTAAATATGAAAACAAATTCTAAACATAGATTTTTCACTTATGGATTTAATAAAAATGCAGATATTATTGCTTCTGATGATCAGATTTCCTATTCAAATATTTCATCAGAAAATGTAAAACCAAATGGTATTAGTTTTAGGGTTGATATTGAAGGCAAGAGTTTGCCTGTAAATTTGGAAGGTGTGTTTGGAAGAAATCATATTTATTCTGCACTTGCAGGGCTTGCTGTTTGTTTTAGTCAAAAATTAAATTTACTGACTGCTTTAGAATCTTTAAAAATATACGAATTTCCATTAGGAAGGATGAGTTTACTTTCAGGTATAAACGATACTTGGATTATAGATGATACATATAATGCTTCTCCTTTTGCTATGAAGTCCGCAATTGATACTTTAGGAGAATTGAAAAATTTCAATAGAAAAATCGCAGTATTGGGGGATATGCTTGAACTTGGTAAACATACAGAAGAAGCACATTTTAGTATTGGAAATATTTTAAAACAAAATAATATTGATGTCATTTGTGTTGTAGGACCTCGTGCAAAAAATATTAAAAAAGGTGTTATAGAAGCTGGTATAAAAGAAGATAATATTTATGAATTTGATACTTCATTTGAAGCAGGGGATTTTCTTAAAACTTTTGTAAAAAAGGGAGATATTGTTTTAATTAAAGGTTCTCAAGGAGTTCGTATGGAAAGAGCAGTAGAAGCTATATTGCTTAATGTTACTAACAAAAAGAATCTCCTAGTTAGACAAGATGAAGATTGGGTAAATAAGAAATAATTTATTGTACTAACTTGCTTTTTTATTGAAATAAGGTTAGAATACAAACCATAATTATGGTATTTAAACTTCATTCTTTTGAGGTTATTTTATTGTCGTGAAAAAAATAAAACACAATTTTTTACATATAGCAAAAAAAACCAAACAACTTTGGGTTGATATTTTTCTTATTATTATTACTTTAATACTTGTTGTTGGTCTTTTTGTTTTTAAATCAGACCATATCCATCCAGGATATAATCTTTTGTTTTTCTATGCAGTTCTTATAACAGTCTTTCAACTTTTTAGGCTTTTTTCTGCAATTATTTTCCCAACTATTTTAAGACATACAAGTTATTCTAATAAAGATGCTATTAGTAATTATTGGCCAATAGTTACTATTGTTGTACCTTGTATGAATGAAGAAGATGCAATTTTTCATACATTAGAAAAATGCTTTCAAGCAGAATATCCAAAAGAAAAATTAGAAGTTATCGTTATTAACGATGGAAGTACTGATAATACTCTTGTTGAAATAAAAAAAGCAAAGAAAAAATATAAAGAACTTGTTGTTATTGATTGGAAAATAAATAAAGGTAAGAGGGAGGGTATGGCTGCTGGATTTAGGCTTGCACGCGGAGAAGTTGTTGTACAGCTTGATAGTGATAGTTATATAGAACCAAAAAGTTTTAGAAATATGATACTTCCTTTTTATCATAAAGAGGTTGGTGCTGTTTGTGGTCATGCAGATGTTGCTAATGCTAATGTAAATATAATAACTAAAATGCAAGCAGGTTATTATTTTATTGCTTTTAGAATTTTGAAAGCGGCTGAATCAGTTTTTGCTTCAGTTTTTTGTTGTTCTGGATGTTCTTCTGCGTACCGTAAAGATCTAGTTCTTCCTGTACTTGAACCATGGCTAAATGAACGTTTTATGGGTGTTCAAGTAAAACATGGTGATGATCGATCTCTTACTGGTTGGGTTTTAAAATTAGGATATAAAACTATTTATTCAAATAAGGTTCAAGCATATACAATTGCTCCTTCTACTGTAAAACAATTAATGAAACAACAGGTTCGTTGGAAAAAATCCTGGGTTTCTAATGCTTTTTTTACTTTTAAATATATTTTTAAAACAGACCCATTGGTAGGAATTTTTTATTTTACACCACTTATTTTTATTTCTTTCGTAACTCCAATTATTGCTTTTTATAATATTTATTATTTATCTGTTTTTAGTAATACATTACCGCTAAAATATCTTTTAGGTGGTTGTATAATTACGATATTATACATGTTATACGCTTGGCGATATGCAAAAAATAAAAAAAGATATATTCAATATTTCTTTATCTGGCAATTACTGACTCTGACTGTTTTTAGTTATGTTCTATATTATTCTTTTTTTAGATTTAGAGATCAACGTTGGGGGACAAGATAAAATATGTTTAAAAAAATTTCTACAAATAAAAAGCATTTTATTTCTCGTTCCATATTATTTTTGGGAATGATATTCATTTTTATAACTGTAATTTTTATTTTTAGTTCTAATTATTCAAAAATTAAATTGATAGATATAAAATACCATTTTACTATTTTCTCTGGTATTTTAGAAGAAAAATTTCTTTTTTATAAAAATAGAACTTCTTTTCTTTCATATACTACTAATGATATTGATTATACAAATACTGTACCAGTACTTCTTTATCATGGTATAGGAGAAGATTCTAGTGATTATACTGTTCCCAAAAATGCATTTAGGGAACAAATGATAATGCTTAAAAATGCTGGTTTTAATACAATAGATGTAGATACTTTTGTTTCTTTTATGAAAGGTAAAACAAAATTACCTAAAAAATCTTTTCTTTTGACTTTTGATGATGGGCGAAAAGATAGTTTTTATGGTGCAGATCCAATACTTTCAGAACTTGGTTTTAATGCTTTGATATTTATTGCACCTGGTCAATCATTAACGACTTCTTCTTTTGATTCTAAATATTATTTAAATATTCAAGAAGTTAAAAATATGGTTAAAACTAATAGATGGGAAATAGGTTCTCATGCTATGCAAAATAATGGTGGTTTTATTGATATTAATAAAAATGGAGAGCAGGGAAATTTCTTAAGTAATCGTATGTGGCTTTATGATCTGAATAGATTAGAAACAAAAGATGAATATATAAAAAGATTAAAATATGAATTTACTGAATCAAAAAAAGAAATTTCAAATATAACTAACAAAGGAAATATTCTTTTTTCATATCCATTCGGTGATGATGGTTATCAAAGTATCAACGAAAAATCAGCTATTACTACTATTAGGCAAATTATTTCAAAACAATACCCTTATGCTTTTAAACAAGTTCTTCGTCCAAACAATGGATTTGCTGCAAATAGCCCTTATGATAATCCTTATCTTTTGAAACGTATAGAAATAAAAAAAAGTACATTAAAAGAAAAATTATTGGAAGATTTAGAAAATAGTACAGATTTGGAATTTAAAGAAGAAATTTTTAATTCTGAAAAAATGTTTAATTTGTTTACTCGATGGCACACTATTTGGGGCAAGGATCCTATTTTTGAAAAAAAATATATGACAATGAGACTTAGTAAAGAAAAACCAAGTAATATGATAATGCTTGACGGTACACGAAATTGGAGTAATTATAAATTTAATATTTTAGTAAATAACGCTCAAAAAGATGATGTTATGATCTATGCTAGACTTACTGATTCAAGAACATATGGTGTACGTTGTTTGTGGTCTGAAAAATTTGTAACGATAGAAGAATTATCTAGTACTTCTGAAAAAGAAAAAAATAAATTTCCAAGGGTACATAACCTTGATAATAATACTGAAATAAATTTAAGTATAGCTGTAAAAGATAATCTTGCTGGTTGTTATGAAAATGAAAATTTAGTAGCTGGTATTAAATTATCAGAAACTCCAAAAGTAGGAGGTATTGGTATCGAGTTTTGGACAAATGAGAAAAAAGATGTATCTTTGAATATTAAATCATATTCTTTTTCTATACCAAACATAACAGAAGATGATATTTTGTTTTTAAATAAATTTATTACTCGATCATTAGTTCAAAATAAAGATGATGTATTTTTTCAAAGTTTAATGAAATCTTTTAATTTACCACCAAGATATGTAAATGGTAAATCTTTAATATCAGGTGAACCACAATTTTTCATTGAACAAAAATATGGATATATTGATGCTAGTTTTTCTTCGTCTCTTGATACTTTTACTACTTCAATAAAAAGTATTTATAAAAATTCAGGAGCTATTATATTTTGGCCGACTTTACCCGCAAAAGCTGGACAAGAATATATGATTGAATCGAGTTTTGTATCAAATACTTCTTCTATTTTAAAGGTAAAATTTACAAGAAGTAATGGAAGTGTTTTTTGGCAAAATTTAAAGAGTTTTCCAGCTTCTGAAAAAGAAATGCCATATCAAATTTCATTTAAAGTTCCAGAAACTGCCCATAGTTTTAATGTTTATCATACAATTGATACAGTGGGTGATATTACTATTTTTTCACCGCATATTTATGCTTTACTTGATGGAAAATTAGATCAACCAATGGTAACTTTTGTTTTTGATGATGGAAAGAAAACTTTTAAAGAAAATGTATTACCAATTTTATATAAAGAAAAAATACCAGCAACTGTTGCTATTATTACAAGTCATACAGCTTTTCCTAATTATATGAATCCAAAAGATTTATATGATTTATCAAAATTAGGTTTTGAAATATCAGCACACACAAGAACTCATACTGATTTGGGTACTGGTTTTTTGCAAGAATTTTTAATAAAAGAAATAATTGGTTCTTGGTTTGATTTATATGATTTAGGTTTTAATGTTGATACTTTTGTATATCCTTATGGAAATTATACAGAAAAATCAAAAAAAATTAGCGCTACTCGTTTCATAGGGGCACGCGGAGTTGAAAGAGGTTTTAATGACAAGAATGCAGATCTATATGCTTTAAAAGACCAACTTATTGAAAAAACAACAACTGAAGCTGATATAAAAAATTGGCTTGATATAGTAAAAAAGGATAATTCATGGGTTATTTTCGAGTTTCATGATGTTTTTAGTGATAGTAATTTTACTGATTCTGAAGCTATTACTACTGATCAGCTTTCAATGATTATTAAAAATGTTAAAGATTATAATCTAAATATAGTTACGCTTCATGATGGTTTGATTAAATTGCGTGAAAGATAATTATTGATATAATAGAAATATGAATAAAATTAAACTTATTTTTCTCGTTGCGTTTGTTTTTGTAATAGGTATTTTCTCTGTTAAGAACATTCTTTTAAAGACGAAAGTAAAACCATCTCAAAATATGGCATATCGTAGTGTGAATGTTTTTGATATAAAATCATCAAATACTACAGCAAGTGCATTTATACCATTTTCTTCATCTTTTAATGTTGAAGAAGCTGGTAGTATGGCTGAGTCTGTAAGTAGTATTTTTTGGGTAAGCTCAGGAGGTAGACTTAATGTTAATAATTCTATTGCAGATACAATACAAGGTGATCTGCCTATTACTGATAATTGGTACTCAGTTTATTTAGCATCTAATACTCTTGATACAGATGCTGGACTTCATCCCCAAAATATTTTTCGTCTTGTAACTAAAAATCTTTGGAAAGATGCAACTCAAAGTTTATATTTTAAAATAAATAATTTAAATTTAAGTAATAGTCCAAATCGTAATGTATCAAATGGTATTTTTATGATGCAAAGATATATTAATTCTAATAATTTGTATTATACAGGTTTACGTGTAGATGGTTATGCTGTGATAAAAAAGAAAATTAACGGTAATTATTTTACAATGGCAAGTGCAAAAGTTTTTGATGGAACTTATGATCACGATAATGCACCTAATTTATTACCAGTAAACACATGGGTTGGTTTTAGAACAGAAACTATAAATAATTCAAATGGGGGAGTAGATATAAATATTTATGTTGATAAAAATGGTGATGGTAGTTGGGTAAAGGTGTTATCATCTACTGATAATAACACTTCATATGGAGGTAATTCATTCATAACTTCTGGTTATTCTGGTTTGCGTACTGATTTTATGGATGTTTCTTTTAAATCTTATGAATTGAATGATTTAACTACGCCACCAACAATTGAACCATTTCCTACAACTCCACCGGTTGTTGTTAATACTGATTATTCAATACCACCAGTTGTAATTATTTCAAAACCAGCAGACAACACTTCTATTTCTAGAAAGAAAGATTTAGTTGTTGGTATTTTAGGTAGTGATACGAGTGGAATTAGTAAAATTTCTATGTTTTTAGATAACAATGAAGTAAAAAATTGTACAAATTCACCTTCATGTACTTTTACTATAAGTATGAGAAATTATTCTATTGGTAAACATATAGTATCTGTAAAAGTTACAGACAAAGAATCACAATCTGCGCTCAGTAGTATTAATATAAATATTACAAAATAGTTTTTTTATGTGCTTTACATAGTTTTGAATGAATGCTACTGTTTAGTTAGTAGTAAATATAATTTGAACCTTAAAAACTAGAAATCATGAAAAAGTTAAAATTTATCGAAAAAAGGAATTTGATTTCATTTAAAATGCAAGGTGATTCTGCGTCACTTAAAAACTTGCTTAAGTTATTAAGTCAACAGAAAACATTAGGCATTAAAATGCTTTCAAATACCCCGACTCTTCTTCCTAAAGACAAAAGACAAGATGTTTCTATTAGGGAGTCTCGTATTAAGATTTTATGTACGCAAGAAAAGCTTCCAGAGGTTGAAACCTTTATCAAGGATCATTATCCAACTATATCTGATGCATCTTATCCTTGAACTTTCTTGTTTTTAAAAAACCTATGTTCAATGTAATATGGGTTTTTATTTTGTCACATAATTCTTTATTATTCGTTATAATATCAAGAGCGCATTACCCATACCATGAAATTAGAACCAATCCTGATACATATAGATAATGAAGCCTTATATAATGAGTTCTTTACTCCGCTTTTTAGGTATTTATTTTTTCGAACTAAAGATCATAATATAGCAAATGATTTGACACAAACGAGCTTTTTAAAGTTCCTGTGTCAGGAGAAAAAAGCTCTTGAAAAAGAGTACGCAGTGAAACTATTATTTACTATTGCACGAAATACACTTATCGATTATCGACGTGTTGAAACCAAAAGAGTTCATGAAAATATCGATGATATAGAAAATATTCGAAGTGAGATATTAAATCCGGAAGAAAATGCAGTCTTGGAAGAAGATAAGAAATTTGTCCGGGAAATATTGCATCAGCTTGATGATCTTGAAGGAGAAGTTGTGTCAATGAGGTTATCTGGAGAAATAGATTATGACACAATAGCAGGTGCTTTGGGAATTAGTTCTGTAAATGCCCGTAAAATATATTCACGTGCATTAAAAAAAGTCGGAGCAGAGCTTAAAAAAAGTAATTGTTTTTAAATATATGGATAAACAAGAAAAAAAAATTGAAGAAAAAATAAAGAGTTACTTGTTGCATATTAAGCCATCGCAAGTATTATTTGAAGATACTCTAAAAAAATCTGTCACAGAAGGCAACGCATATCGTTATAATAGAGAGAAGGCCCCAGTGCTTTCATTTTATCAATTAATTAATAATTACGTTAACATGAAAAAAAAGTTTTTGATTGGTGTGCCGGTCGGGTTAGTTGTTCTTGTTGTAATATTCTTTGCAACACAATCTCTTGATAAAGCTATACCGATTGTAAAAAATCCGATAGTAGTGCCACAAATAAATGGTAATATTCTGGATAAGAAAATAGTAAAAGAGGATGATTCTATCGATAGTATTATTACAAGCTTCAATAAGGATGCCGAGGACGATGCAAAAGTAGCATTGAGTGAATCAGAAGAAACAACAACATTAATGGTTGAATTACAAGATTATAATAATATAAAAACATACACATATGAAGACACAATATAACAAAATAGTTGCTGGCGCATTTGCACTTAGCATTTTAGTTTCCCCATTTGCTGGTTTTGCAGCTGAAACAAAAGTAAAAGGAGGATCTTTTTGCAACAAAATAGATGTCGTGACTGAAAAAATAAATAATAGCTTAATGACCAACATAGATAAGTTTACTGTAAGGGAAAATACAAGAATCACCAACATATCAAAGAGACGTGTCGCTAGAGATGAAATCCGTTTGGATCATAGAGAAGCTAAAGATATAAAAGTTGATACACGTATCAGTACTTTGATAGCAAAAGCTGATACAGAAGCTAAAAAATTAGCAGTTGTGTCTTTTGAACAATCAGTAAATTCTGCTATATCACAAAGACGTGCTACTGTGGATGGAGCAGTTCTAAAATTTAGAAATGGGGTAGACAACCTCGTTACTACTAAATTTAATTCAATCGACAGTAGTGCTGCAGTATTCAAGCAATCAGTAAATGAAGCAATTGCGACAGCAAAGAATTCATGTGCAAATGGTACTGATAGCGAAATAGTGCGTACTACTATGAGAAATAGTATCAAGGTTGCTCAGGAGAAGTTTAAAACAAATAGAATCGATACTTCAATACAAGCAGACATAAATGCTCTTGTAGAAATAAAAAGACAATCAATAGATGGAGCGGTAGTAAAATTTAAAGCTGATATGGAGAAAGCAAAAGCAGATCTTAAAATTGCATTTGGGGCTTAAGCTCAATGTGATGTAATTGTATCGTTTGCGAGAATTCTTTTAGAGAAAAAGGAATCAAGTTATTTTGTTATAATTTTTCTGTAAATTTATGTGTTTATTGACAAATCGTATGTATATGCTAAAATAGCAATAAAATATATATGTTCACTAAAAAATAAATACAGATGGATTTACAACTTTTTGGAGGAGTTATAGGAATAATTATTCATGTTCCACTCCTTATGGGTATTTGGTCTGGTAAGGTCCGCCAAAGCTTTACTAGTTATGCACTGTGGTCAGCATTAGATTTGATTGCTGCCTATGCGATTTATTTACAAGGAGGAAACTTTTGGCTTCCATTCCTCTATGCAATTGGAGCAGGATTAGCTTCGATAAGTTTACTTATAAAGAAAAATTTTTCTTGGAGTAAGCTTGATTGGTTTGTAATAGGTTTAGTATTTATGTGTATAATAATTCAATAACCAGATTGGGGAATTTTGGTCTATGATTTCAAGTATTGTATCATTGACAATAGCATCTATACCTCAAGTTATTGATACATTTAAACAGCCTAAAAACACGCCAAGTTTGATATATGTAGTTTTCTGCTTAGCAAACTTAGTATCACTTCTTGGTGCAAAAAGTTTTGCTTTAGAACAAATTTTGTATGCAGGATCAGCGTTAATGATCTGTGCAACAATCACTTTGTTATCTCTAAGAGGCAAAAAATCTTGAGTTAAATTAGTCAAAAACCATTGCAACAATGCAGTGGTTTTTTTTATTTTGTGAACTAATTATATCATTTGCGCGAACTTTTTTCCAAACAAATGACTAATCGCACATCCGTGCGCTTGCGCGCCTCTGTGCGAAGCACAGAGCTTTCCCAAAGGGAAAGTACGGATATGCGAATA